>Ga0208355_1000008_pt1 | contig 153562 bp, 141 predicted proteins | sample NGESurdeep072012_6_FD_184458 | JGI IMG/M metagenome (GOLD analysis project Ga0208355, IMG submission 184458) | Arctic peat soil microbial communities from Barrow, Alaska - NGEE Surface sample 210-3 deep-072012 (SPAdes) | ecosystem: Environmental > Terrestrial > Soil > Wetlands > Peat ... | reverse complement strand
CGTAGAGCGCGGCGTTCCCGAGGATCGTCTGCGCGCCCGACCGCGCGGCATAGCCCGCCTGCGGAAACGGCTTGACGATGATCTCGGCGCCGGAGAGGCCCTTCCCCACTCCGTCGTTCGCCTCGCCTTCGAGCTCCAGGACGAGGCCACGGATCGCGAACGCGCCAAAGCTCTGGCCCGCCGGGCCGCGGAACTTCAACCGGACCGCGCCGGGAGGCAGCTCGCCGTAGCGGCGCATGAACTCGCCCGACAGATGGGCGCCGACGGAAAGATTGTGGTTGCGCACCGCAAAGGAGCCGGAATACGCGCGCCCCGTCCCGAGGCTGAGCGCGGCCTGCGGCAGGATCTCGCTGTCGAGCGACGGAAACTGGGGGCCGATGCGCGGCTTGTCGTTGCGAAGTTGCATCCTCCGGCGCGGACTCGATTCGTCTCCCGCCCGCACGAGAAGCAGGGAGATGTCGAGGAGCGCCGCCCGCGGCGCCTCGGGCCTCTCGACGCGGGTGAGAAGGTCCGCGCGCCCGACGATCTCGTCGAGCGAACGCGCGCCGAGCGACGCGAGGATCTCGCGCACGTCCTCGGCGAGAAACGTGAAATACGCGACGATCTGGTCGGGGGTCCCGCGGAACTTCTTCCGGAGGTCCTCGCGCTGCGTCGCGATCCCCGTCGGGCAGGTGTTGAGGTGGCACTGCCGCGCCATGACGCAGCCCGCGGCGATGAGCGGCGCCGTCCCGAATCCGAACGCCTCGGCCCCGAGGCACGCGGCGACCACGACGTCCTTCGCCGTGCGGAGGCCGCCGTCCACGCGCACCTCGATCCGCCTGCGCAGGTTGTTCTCCACGAGCGCGTGCTGCGTTTCGGCGAGCCCGAGCTCCCACGGTGAGCCGGCGTGCTTGATCGACGACAGCGGCGATGCCCCGGTGCCTCCCGAGTGCCCGGCGATGAGCACGTAGTCGGCGTAGGCCTTGGCGACGCCCGCGGCGACGCGGCCGACGCCGGCTTCGGCGACGAGCTTCACGCCGACGCGCGCCCGCGGGTTCACCTCCTTGAGGTCGTGGATGAGCTGCGCGAGATCCTCGATCGAGTAGATGTCGTGGTGGGGCGGCGGCGAAATGAGCGCGATGCCCGGAACCGCGTGCCGGAGCCGCGCAATGAACGGCGAGTTCTTGTGCGCGGGCAGCTGGCCGCCCTCCCCGGGCTTGGCCCCCTGCGCCATCTTGATCTCGAGCTCGTCGGCCCGGACGAGATACTCGGCCGTGACGCCGAAGCGCGCGGAGGCCACCTGTTTGATCTTGTTGTCACGGCGCTCGCCCCCGGCCGTTTTCCACGTCGCGGGATCCTCGCCGCCCTCGCCCGAGTTCGAGCGCGCTCCCATGCGGTTCATGGCGATGGCGAGCGTCTCGTGCATCTCCGGAGAGAGAGCGCCCAGAGACATCGCGGACACGATGAAACGCTTGCGGATCTCGAGGGCGCTTTCGACCTCCTCGACTTGCACGGCCTGGCGGGGACTGAAACCCAGCAGGTCGCGTGGCACGGCGGCTCCCCGCGCGTCCGCCTTCTCGCGGAATTCCGCCCAGGCCTCGTCCGATCCCCGCGCGGCCTTCTGGAGCGCGACGACGACGGGCGGCGCCCAGGCGTGCTCCTCGGCGTCCTTGCGATAGCGCACGCGCCCGTGATCCGAAAGCGGCGCGCCCGACGCGCCTTCCCAGGCGGCGTTGTGCGAGGCGAGGACGTCCGAGGCGATCTCGGCGAAGCCGAGCCCGCCGAGCGGAGAGGACGTCCCCCGGAAGCAGCGCTCCATCACCTCGGGCGCGAGCCCGATCGCGTCGAACACCTGGCCTCCGCAGTAGGACGAGAGGGCCGAGATGCCCATCTTCGCGAGCACCTTGCGGAGCCCCTTCTCGGCGGACGACTGGAACGCGGCCGCGGCGTCACCGGGCAGGCCCTCCTTCAAAGCCAGCGCCCGCACGGAGGCGATCGCGAGCCACGGATGGACCGCTTCGGCTCCGAACCCGTGGAGGACCGCGAGGTGGTGCACGTCGCGCGCGTCCCCGGATTCCACGACGAGGCCGACGCGATAGCGGAGGCCCGCGCGGAGGAGGTGTTCGCGGACGGCGCCGAGCGCGAGCAGCGAGGGGATCGCGGCCCGCTCGAGCGACGTGGCGCGATCCGTGATCACGAGGATCTCCGAGCCCGCGCGCACGGCTTCTTCGGCGCGCCGCGACAGATCCTCGAGCGCGGCCAGCAGGGATCGCTCCCCGCCTGCCGCCTCGAACGTGGCGTCGAGCGAAAGCGGACGGAATTCCGAGGCGGCGAGAACGCCGGCCATCTCGTCCTCGAGGAGGACCGGATGCTCGAGCGTGAGGAAATGGGCGTCGCCGGGCTCCTCGAGGAGGAGCGAGCCGCCTTTGCCGAGATCCATGCGAAGCGACATGACGAGCGTCTCGCGCAGCGAGTCGATGGGTGGGTTCGTGACCTGCGAGAAGCGCTGCCGGAAAAACGCGTAGAGAGGCTGGGGCGTCTTCGAGAGGGGCGGAATCGGCGCGTCGTCTCCCATGCTGAAGAGCGGCTCCAGACCCCTTGCCATCGGCGCGAGGACGTAGCGCGCGTCCTCGACGCCCCAGCCATGCGCCGCCTGCCAGAGGAGCAGTCTCGAAGCGTCGGTAATCCCGGCCGCCTCTGGCACGGGGGCGATGGGGCGCAGGTGGCGCAGGTGGCGCCGCACCCATTCGCCCCAGGGCCGCCGGGCGGCGAGGCGCGCCTTCACGTCGCGGTCACGGAGGATCTCGCCCGTCGCCGTGTCCACGGCGATCGTTTCGCCGGGACCGAGGCGCCCGCTCTCCACGACGTCTTCGGGCTCGAGGTCCACGATTCCCGCTTCCGAGGCGGCGACGACGAGCCCGTCCTTCGCGATCTTGTAGCGCAGGGGTCGGAGGCCGTTCCGGTCGAGATGGGCGCCCGCGACGATGCCGTCCGAGAACGCGACGGCGGCAGGCCCGTCCCACGGCTCCACGAGCCCCGAATGGAAGTCGTAGAAGGCGCGAAGCGCTTCGTCCGTCGACTCCTGCGGCGCGTCGGGGATCAGCATCGTGAGCGCATGCAGGGGATCGCGCCCCGAGCGCACGAGGAGCTCGAGCGCCTCATCGAGGCTCGTCGAATCACTTCCCTCGTCGGTCAGAACGGGGACGAGGCGTTGGAGACGCTCGCCCCAGAGGGGCGAGGACAGCTCCGGCTCGCGCGCGCGCATCGCGTTGCGGTTACCCCAGAGCGTGTTGATCTCCCCGTTGTGCGCGAGGAGGTGGAACGGCTGGGCGAGACCCCAGCTCGGGACCGTGTTCGTCGAGTAACGCTGGTGAAAGAGCGCGATCGGCGTCGTGTAGTCGGGCTCCTCGAGATCCGGATAGAAGGATTTCAGCTCGGTCCCGGTCAGGAGCGCTTTGTAGACGAGCGTCCGCGCGGACACCGAGACGGCGCAGAAGCCGTCGAGGCCCTCGGCGCGCGCGCGGCGCGACGCCACGCGACCCGCCAAATACAGCCGGCGCTCCCATTCGTCCGCGTCCACGCCGGCCGGCATGCCGAGGAACGCGTGCCGGATCGCCGGGCGGGTGGCTTCCGCGGCGTCCCCGAGCCGATCGGTCCGGACCGGGACGTCACGCCAGGCGAGGAACGCCAGGCCTTCGTCCGTGAACGCCTTCTCGATCAGGGCTTTCGCCTTCGCCTCGCCGCTGCTCTTGCCTCCACTCTCGCCTCCACTTCCGCCTCCACTCTCGCGCGGAAGGAAGAACGCGCCGACGCCGAATGGCGCGCCCGGGGGCAACGGCAGCCCGCGCCGGGCCGCGTCGCGGCGGAAGAACGCCTCCGGGATGCGCGTCAGGAGGCCGGCTCCGTCGCCGGTTCGATCCGCGCCGGTCGCTCCACGGTGTGCCACGCGAGCCAGGCCGCCGAGAGCGAGCCTCAGGATCCGGTGCGACGAGTCGCGGGGATGCGCGACGAAGCCGACGCCGCAGGCGTCGTGCTCGCGAAACGGATTTCGCGCGGGGCTGACCCCGTCGGTCCACCGGCGCTCTCTCCGCTCTCCCGCCATGCCCTTCTTCTCCTCCAGATCGAAACAGTCCGCAGAACGAAAAAGCCCGCTCCCTCGTGGGAGCGGGCTTTGGGGTTTCCGTGTGGCCTTCCGCCTAGTCCCCTCGCCCGCTCTCCACCGTGGAACGCTTGGTGAGGACGAGGCGCACGACGCCCCGGCCCGTCGGGGTCGAAATCTTGATGGTCCGGGTGGCCGTCGCCGGGGAATTCAACATCGCGCCGGAAGTATGCGGAGCGCGGCCCTCCGAAGCAAGATAGATTGAGCCCCCGAAGATCTTTGACGGAGGCGACAAATGTCCGATTCGAACCGGCTACCCTCGGCCTCGCGCCGCGGATTCGCGAAAAGTCTCGCGCTCGCGGCGGCCGCGCCCGCTCTCGCCGGGGCCGCCATCGCCCTCGGCCAGACGGCGCCGGCGCCGACGCCGTCTCCCGCTCTTACCCCCGTTCCCACCCCCGAGGCACCGTCCTCGGTCGCCGAGGCCCTCACGGACGTCGCGCGCATCCGCTGGGGCAAGCACCTCTCCGGCGAACAGCTCGGCGAGATCGCCAAGGCGCTGGACGGCCGCCTCAAGGGCGCCGAGACCATGAAGAAAGTGAAGCTCACGAACGCGGACGAGCCCGACGTCGTCTTCTTCGCGGAACTCCCGGGAGACCGCTGATGGCTCCCTTCGCCGAAGACACTTTCTTTCTCTCCGTCGCCGAGCTGTCGAAGAAGCTCAAGGCCAAGCAGATCTCTCCCGTCGCCCTCGCGGAGGGCTACCTCGAGAGGCTCGAGCGCATCGGGCCGACGCTCGGCGCGGTCGTGACGGTGACGCGCGAACGGGCGCTTCAAGAAGCCAAGGCGGCGGAAGCCGAGATCCTGGCCGGCAAGTGGCGCGGCCCGCTCCACGGGATCCCTTACGGCGTGAAGGATCTCCTCGCGACGAAGGGCATCCCGACGACGTGGGGCGCCGAGCCCTACCGCAACCAGGTCTTCGACGAAGACGCAACGGTCGTGACGAAATTGCGCGAGGCCGGCGCCGTTCTCCTCGGGAAGCTCGCGATGGTCGAGCTCGCGGGCGGCTTCGGCTACAACAACGCGGACGCCTCCTTCACGGGACCCGGGCGGACGCCCTGGAACACGGACTTCTGGTCGGGCGGGTCCTCGTCGGGCCCGGGTGCCGCCACCGCCGCCGGGCTCGTCGGTTTTTCGATCGGCTCGGAGACCTCGGGCTCCATCGTCACGCCCGCCGCGTTTTCCGGCGTGTCCGGCCTCCGGCCCACGTACGGCCGCGTGAGCCGGCACGGCGCGATGGCGCTCTGCTGGACGCTCGACAAGCTCGGCCCCATGTGCCGGACGGCAGAGGACTGCGGCCTCGTCATGGCTGCGATCGCGGGAAAAGACCCCCTCGACGCCTCGTCTCTCGCCCGCCCGTTCCGCCCGGAGGCCGCGGGCGCGAAACCGCGCCGCTTCCGGATCGGCGTCATCAAGAGCTCGACCGAGAAAGTCCAGCCCGCGGTGCGGAAGAACTTCGAGGACGCGCTGAAGGTCCTCGAGGGCTTCTCGGAGATCGTTCCCGACGTCGCGTTCCCCGAATTCCCATACGGGCCGGCCGTCGGGACGATCGTCTCGGCCGAAGGCGCGAGCGCGTTCCGCGACCTCGTCGAGAGCGGCCGGTCGAAGGAGCTCCGCGTACCGAACGACCGCTGGGGCGGCTATGCCGCGTCCATGACGCTCGCCGTGGACTACATCCAGGCGATGCGCCTCCGCACGCCGATCCGGAAAGGGCTCGACGCGCTCTACGCGAAGTTCGACGCCCTCGTCTCGCCCACGCGGGCGTCCGTCTCGTATCCGATCGGTCCGGATTTCGACAAGGTCTACCCCGGGATCAGCGGGGGGCCCTCGGTCATCGGGGCGGGCAACCTCGCGGGCCAGCCCGCGCTCTCCGTGCTGAACGGCTTCGGCGAGCACGGCCTGCCCACGGCGTTCCAGTTCACCGGCCGCGCGTTCCTCGACGAGACCCTCGTCTCGCTCGGCATGGCCTATCAGGCTCGGACGGAGTGGCACCGCAAGAGGCCGTCACTGTAACGGGGACCGAATGAGTCTCGGCCCCTAGAATCGCCACATGACGCGACGCTCCCTTCCCCGCCGCACGCCGGCCCTCCTCCTCATCCTCGTCCTCATCCTCGCGGCCCTCGCCGCTCCCGCTCTCCGCGCCGCCGCCCCCGCCGAGACCCCGAACGCCGCCGAAATTCGCCTCGCCCTCGCGAAGCTGAACGTCGTCGGCGGCGTCCTCTACGTCGCGGCCCACCCCGACGACGAGAACACGGCATTCCTCGCGTGGGCCTCGCGCGAGAAGCTCGTGGACGCGGGCTATCTGTCGATGACGCGCGGCGACGGCGGGCAGAACCTGATCGGCACCGAGGCCGGCGAGCTGATGGGCGTCCTGCGCACGCAGGAGCTTCTCGCCGCGCGCCGCCTCGACGGCGCCAAGCAGTTCTTCTCGCGCGCGATCGACTTCGGCTATTCGAAGAATCCCGAGGAGACACTCGGGATCTGGGGCCGGGAGCAGGTTCTCGCCGACACCGTTCGGGTCATTCGCACGTTCCGTCCGGACGTGATCGTGACGCGCTTCCCGACGACGGGCGAGGGCGGGCACGGCCACCACACCGCGTCGGCTCTCCTCGCCGAAGAGGCGTTCAGAGCCGCGGGCGATCCGTCGCGCTTTCCCGAACAGCTCAGGGCGCTGACTCCCTGGCAGCCGAAACGGCTCCTGTGGAACGTGTTCCGCTTCGGCGGCGACGCCCCGCGCAAGCAAGTGTCGGGGCAAGTCACGGCCGATCTCGGGGCGTTCAACGCGCTCCTCGGGCGCTCGTACACGGAGATCGCCGCGCTCAGCCGCTCCATGCACAAGAGCCAGGGCTTCGGCTCGGCGGAGCGCCGCGGCACCTGGCTGAACGACTTCAAGAACGTCGCGGGCGCGCCCACGGAGAAGGATCTCTTCGAGGGAATCGATCTCACGTGGGGTCGCTTCGGGTCAAGAGGGGAGGAGATCGGAAGAGTTCTTAGAAAGGTGGAAGAGGGATTCAGGCCGGCCGACCCCGCGGCCTCGGTTCCACTCCTCGTGGAAGCGTGGACGGCAATCGGGCGGATGGTCGAGTCGTCGAGCGCGGCGGCCAATTCCCCTTCTAAGAAAATCCCCGATTCCCTCCTCCTCCGAAAGCAAGGGGATCTTGCGGACGTCATTCGCGCGTGCATGGGCCTCTGGGTCGAGGCGATCGCCAGCGAACCCTCCGCCGCGCCGGGCGCGAGCCTGAAAGTCGCGACGATGATCCTGAATCGCTCGTCCCGCCCCGCGACGCTCGAGTCCGTGTCCGTGACGTACGCCGGGGCGGCCGGCGCAGGAGGCGCCCTCGCCGCGAACGAGCCCTTGCGCCGCGAGATCGCGCTGACGCTCCCCGTGGACGTCCCCACGACGCAGCCCTACTGGCTGCGCGAGCGTGCGGGCAAGGGCCTCTTCACGGTGACCGACCCGTCCCTCATCGGCCTTCCCGAGAATCCGCCGCCGCTCGTCGCGCGCTTCACGGTGCGCGTCGCAGGCGCCTCGATCCCTTTCGAGGCGCCCGTCGTCTTCCGCCGCACGGATCCCGTCAAGGGTGAGATCTACCGGCCCTTCGTGATCACGCCGCCCGTGATGGCGACGTTCGACGAGAAGGTCTACGCGTTCGGGTCGGCCCAGCCGAAAAAGGTGCGCGTCACGCTGACGAGCGGCGGCGCCACGGTGGGCGTCCTCCGCCTCCGAACGGAAGCGGGCTTCTCGGCTTCGCCCGCCGAAGTGCCGTTCGTCTTCACGGCGCGCGGCGAGGAGCGGACCATCCTCTTCACGGTGACGCCGCCTTCCGGCGCGGCGGAGGCAAAGGCCACGGCAGCGGCCACGATCGCGGCCGAAGCCGTCGTGAACGGGAAGGTGTTCTCGAAGGGAGTCGTGCGCGTCGACTATCCGCACATCCCCCTGCAGACGCTCTTCCCGCCTGCCGAAGCCCGCGTCCTGAGGCTCGACGTGAAGGCCCCCCAGGCCCCAGTCGGCTACGTCATGGGCTCCGGCGACGAAGTGCCCGACGCGCTCCGGCAGATGGGGTACACGGTGACGCTCCTCTCGGACGACGAGCTCGAGAACGGCGACCTTTCGCGCTACGCCGCCATCGTGACGGGGATCCGCGCATACAACACGCGCCCCCGCCTGAAGCTCGCCGAGGCGCGCCTCATGGACTACGTCGAAAGGGGCGGCACGGTCGTCGCGCAATACAACACGACGGGCGACCTCGTCACGGAACAGCTCGGGCCCTATCCCTTCAAGCTCTCGCGCGACCGGGTGACGGTCGAAGAGGCGCCCGTCAGGTTCCTGAGCCCTTCGAGCTCGCTCCTCACCTTTCCGAACCGGCTCACACCCGCCGACTTCGACGGGTGGGTCCAGGAGCGCGGCCTCTACTTCCCCGGGACCTGGGACCCTCGTTACGAAACCGTGATCGAGAGCCACGATCCGGGCGAGAGCGAGAAGCCGGGCGGCCTCCTCTTCGCGAAGCACGGCAGGGGCGCCTTCGTCTACACGGGCTACGCCTTCTTCCGGCAACTGCCGGCCGGCGTCCCCGGGGCGTATCGTCTTTTCGTGAACCTCGTCTCGGCCGGCGCGGGCGCCGACCTCGCGACGCGGGCGCCCGTCGCACCCGCGTCGCGCTAGACCGCTACTTCTTCCACTCCGCGATCTTTTTCTCCAGGGCCTGGACCGCCTCGGACGAGGGCTTCTGCTCGGCGGCCTTGCCGGCGGCCAAGGCCTTCTCGGCCGCCGCGACGGCGTCCTTCGTCTTCCCTTCGGCGGCGAGCGCGTTCGCCTTCACGGACAGGTTGCCGAACGTGGCCTTCGTGGCGATGGACTTGTCGAGCCACTTGCCCGCGTCGTCGAGCGCGTACTTCTTGTCGTAGAGATAGCGCGCCGCGACGAGCGGCGTCTGCCAGTCGTCCGCCTTCGCCTTCGCGACGGCGTCCTTCGCGTTCGCGAGGAACCGGGTCTTCGTGTCGACGGCGATCGTGACGGGGACCCTGAGCTTCTCCCAGGTCAGCGCGAGCGTGGCCCCCTCCGAGGTCACCGCCGGAAAGCCGATCGTGAAGAGCTCTTTCATCTCCGCGGGCACGGGCTTCACCTTGACACGCAGCGCGTCCTTCTCGACCACGTAATCGGGGTTGCCCGTCGACACGTTGTTGAAGATGACGGTCCACTCGGTCTTGCCGGGGATCGTATACAGGCCGTACGCGCCCGCCGCGAGCTTCTGCCCCTCGACCATGACGTCGCCGTCGAACGTGATCTTCGTGACCGCGTTCGCGCCGGTCCGCCAGACCTTGTCGTATGGCACGAGCCCTCCCCAGATCACGCGCTCTTCCTTGCGCGTGGGGCCTTTCACATGCGGCCGGCTGTAGACGACCTCGACCTTCGTGACGCCGATCGTCTGGGAGACCGTGGCGTTGGGGCTCGGAAGCGGCGTCGCGAGCTGCCCCAGGGCGGGCGCGGCGGCGACCGCGAGAGCGGCGAGGACGATGGAAAATCGGGCTATTTGCATTTTTTTCTCCTTGAGATTTGGGACACGATTCTACGGGACGCTGGATAAGATCCGCTCACCAATAAGTCGCGAAAAAAAGGAGAGATGATGAAGGACATGGAGAAGAAGCCGGCCCCCGCACCCACCGCGAAGTGAACTTCCTGGCCCTCGGTTCGCCGGTTCCGGGGGCGATGGGGTTCTGGCTCGACGCGCTTCTTCTCGTCGGGTCTCTACTTCGCGCTCCCGCTCGGCTTCGCCGGCCTCGCGCTGCTCCGCTTCGGCCTCCTGCCGCGCCTCGGGAATTCCATTCCGCCGGGGCGCGAGCGTGCGGGATGGGCCTCGTTCGCGGGCCCCTCGGCCGCCTTCGCGCTTCTTCTCGCAACCCTCGTTCCGCCCGCTCTCCTGGGCGCTTTCCGGCCGGGGGCATCCGGCTACGCGCCCTCCTGAACATCGCTCTCGCGGGCGCCGTCCTCGGCTGGCTTTACTGGGGCGAGGGCGGCCTCTTCGGCTGCTGGACCTTCCACGCGCTCTGGAATTTCACGCTCGCCGCCCTCGCGCTCCCCGTGAGCGGCATGACGTTCGGACCTCCGCTCCTCTCGACCGGCATCGCCGGCGCCGGTCTTCCTTTCCTGAGCGGCGGCGCCTTCGGTCCGGAGGGGTCGATTCTCAGCACGGCGGGCCTGGCCGCCGTTCTCGCTTTCCTGATCCGCCGGAGCACACGAAGGCTCCCGAGCGGGTATGCTGAGCCGCGATGAATGGCGGCCGACAACTCTTCACGTGCCCAGCCTGCGGCAAGTGTTTCTTCTACTGGGTCCCCGAGACCACGCTTCAGCCCAAGGTGAAGTGTTACTTCTGCAACGCGGAGGCCTTCCCGAATGGCGAGCCGCCTCCGGCGCCTCCCACGGCCGCTCCACCCGCCGAATCGCTCCGGAGCTAAGGCCGCTCGCCCGAGCGGTACACGATCTCCCCGCCCACGACCGTCATCCGCACCGTCGCCTTCGGAATCTCCGAGGCGGGGGTCGCCGCGGAGAAGACGTCGCGGTCGAGAACCGTGAAGTCCGCGTCGAAGCCGGGCTCGATGCGCCCGCGGCGCTTCTCCGCGAACTCGGCGTAGGCGTTGTCGGCCGTGAAGAGCCGGAGCGCCTCGGCCCGCGTGAGCGCCTCTTCCATCCGCCAGCCTCCCGGCGGCTTGCCCGTCGTCTCCTGCCGCGTGACGGCCGCATAGATCCCAAAGAGCGGCTCCTCGGACTCGACCGGGAAGTCGCTGCCGCCCGCGAGGCGAGCCCCGGCCTTCAGGAGCGTGCGCCACGCGTACGAGCCCTTCACACGCTCCTTCCCGAGGCGCGCCTCGGCCCACGGCCAGTCGGACGTCGCGTGCGTGGGCTGCATGGACGCGATGACGCCAATCTTCGCGAAGCGGGCGGCATCTCCGGGCGCGAGGACCTGCGCGTGCTCGATGCGAGGCCGCGGGTCGACGGGATGCACGCTCGAGAGCGATTTCTCGTAGGCATCGAGCGTGATGCGGTTCGCGCGGTCGCCGATCGCGTGCGTCCAGACCTGAAAGCCGCCGCGGAAGGCCTTCGCCGCGAGACGCTCGACCTCCTCGGGCGCCGTCACGTCGAGGCCGCGGTTGCCCGGCGCGTCGGAGTAGTCGGCGAGAAGCGCCGCGCCGCGCGACCCCAGCGCGCCGTCCGCGACGATCTTGAGCGCGCGAACCGTGAGCCGGCCTTCGGACACCGGGCCGCGCGCGAGCGCGGCGTCGAGGTCCTTCGGACCGACGGTCGCGTAGACGCGGACCGGGAGCTTTCCCTCTTTCGCGAGCTTCTCGAGGATTGCGACGTCCGCGAGCGACGAGCCCGACGCTTCGCCCACGCCCGTCAGCCCGGCCTTCGCGCAGGCCTCCAGCCCGGCAACGAAGTCCTTCCGGGCCTCGTCGGGGCCGGGCGCCGGGATCGCGTCGAGGACGAGCGCCATCGCGTTGTCGACGAAGACGCCCGCGGGCGACCCGTCCTCGAGGCGCTCGATGCGGCCGCCGGGCGGGTCCGGCGTGGCCTTCGTCACGCCCGCGGCCTTCAGCGCGGCGGCGTTCACCCAGATCGCGTGACCGTCCACGCGCGAGAGGACGACGGGTGTCTTCGGCGCGGCGGCTTCGAGGTCGGCCGCCGTCGGGAACGACGTGTCGGACCAGCGGTTCTGGTCCCAGGCGCGCCCGCGGATCCACGTGCCTCTCGCCGCGGTTGGCGACAGGGCCCTCACGCGCAGGACGATCTCGTCCTTCGAAATTCCGCGGCAGTCGATCATGCGGCGAAGCGTGCCGAGGGAGCGCAGGTGGCCGTGCGCGTCCGTCAGGCCGGGCACGAGGACGGCGCCCGCGAGGTCCACGATCTTCGCGGCGGGCGCCGCGGCGCGCGCCTCGGCCTCGTTGCCGACGAACGCGACGGTCCCGCCCTTCACGAGGATCGCGGCCTTGCGCGGCGTCTCGTCCCCTGCCGTGTAGACCAACGCGCCGCGGAAGACGGTCCCGGGGTCGGGGGCGGGCGCCGGGTCGGCGGCGAATGCGCCCGCGGGAAGCGCGAGGAGGAGCGCGAGCAGGGTCTTCCGGCTCATCGCGCCACCACGACCTCTCCGCCCTTCATGACGAAGGACACCTTCTCGAGAAGCGTCACGTCCTTCAGCGGATCGCCGTCCACCGCGACGAGGTCCGCGAAGCGGCCCGGCGCGATCGCGCCGACCTTGTCCCAGCCGAGGAGCTCGGCCGCGTTCACGGTGGCGGACTGGATCGCCTGCATCGGCGTGAGGCCGCCCGCGACCATGTACCGGAACTGCCGCGCGTTGAGGCCGTGTGGGTAGACGCCCGCGTCCGTTCCGTAGGCCTGCTTGACGCCCGCCTTCACCGCCTTCGCGAAGTTCTCGCGCTGGAGGCGGCCCACCTTCCGTTCCTTCTCGATGATCTTCTCCGGGTAGCCCATCTTCGCGAATTCCGCGAGGATCCAGTCGTCGTTGTACACGTCCGCCACGAGGACCGTGCCTCGTTCCTTCATCATGCGGATGCCTTCGTCGTCGATGAGGCTCCCGTGCTCGATCGAGGCGACGCCCGCGAGGACGGCGCGCTTGATCGCCTCGGTCCCGTGCGCGTGCGCGGCCACCTTGCGGCCCCACATCGCGGCCTCGTCGCAGATTGCCTTCATCTCCTCGAAGGAGTACTGCGGCGCGCCGACGGACTCTTCTTCCGAAAGGACGCCCGCCGAGGCGATCATCTTGATGATGTCGGCTCCGTACTTCACGTTCTGGCGGACGAGCTTGCGCACGGCGTCGACGCCATCGGCGACGCCCGAAAAGCGCTCGAATTTCAAATACGGCGAGAAGCCCGTGAGGTCCTCGTGGCTACCCGTCGACCCGATCGAAAGGCCGGCCACCTTCAGGCGCGGCCCGGCGACCTTGCCGGCGTCGATCGCGTTGCGGAGCGCGACGTCGACGTACTCCGGGGAGCCCACGACGCGCAGTGTCGTAAACCCGGCCTCGAGCGTGCGCTTCGCATAGACGTGCGCCGTGACGGCGACGTCGATCGGCGACCGGCGGAATCGGTCCGCGTAGTAGTCCTCGGGCTGGGACGTGATGTGCGTGTGCACGTCGATCAGGCCCGGGAGGACGGTCTTCGCGGAAAGATCGACGATTCGCGCGCCCGCGGGCGCCACGAGATTCGGCCCGACCTCCTTGATCACGCCGTTCTCGATGAGGATTTCCTGACCCTTGAGGACGGTTCCTCTCGTCACGTCCACGAGCGCGCCGGCCCGGACGAGGACCATGATCGGCTTCTCGGGAGCGGGGATCTTCCCGTCGGCGCCGAGCAACGGCGGTGCGGACGAGATCAAGGCGAGGGCGAGCAGGACGGCGAGGGCGCGCGTGACCGGGGAAGCTATGGGCGGCATGTTCATGCGCGAAAGGCTAGCAGAGGGCAGCCCCTAGAATGACGAAATGGCCCCGCCGGCGAGTCTCGTCCTTCTCGGGCGCATCCAGGCGCAGATGCGGGCGGTGGCGCACCGGCAATACGAAGCGTTCTGCGCGCCTCCGTTCACGCTGTTTTTTCACGCGACGGACCCGCTTCCCTTCTTCAACTATGCGATCCCCGACGCTCCCTACGCCCACGCCGCGCCGTTCGCAAACCTCGCGGTGTCTCTCGCGCGCCTGCGAGCGGAATTTGCGGCCCGCCGCCGCGTGCCCCGCTTCGAGTTCGTCGAAGCCTGCGCGCCCGATCTCTCCGCGGCCCTCGAAACCCATGGCTTCATTCTGGAGAACCGGGCGCAGCTCATGGTGTGCCCGCGCGGAAGCGAGCGGGTCGCGCCGGCCGTGGCGGGCCTCGACGTCGAAGCGCTCGACGCCCGGACTTCGCTCGAGAAACTCGGCTTGTTTCTGGACGTGCAGCGCCGCGCTTTCAGGCTCCCGTCCCCCAGGCCCGCCACCCGCGAGGAAGCGCGCTCCCTGTGCGACTCGCTCGGCAACGGCTTCGCCCTCATGGGCCGGATCGGCGGCCGGCCCGTCGCGACGGCGATGATCCAGCCGGGGGAGGACGGACTCGCGGAACTCGTGGGCGTCGCGACGCTCGAGGAATTCCGGCGACGGGGCATCGGCGGCGCTCTCTCGTTCGAGGCCGTTCGCAGGGCCCTCGGAAACGGCATCTCGCTCGTCTTCCTCTCCGCGGCCGACGCGCGCGCGGGCCGCGTGTACGAGGCGGCGGGATTCTCCGCCGCCGGACACTCTCTCTTCTATCGGACCCCCGAAGATCCGGAGCCGGCTCTCGAGGTCCGGGAAGCCACCGAGCCCCACCTCGTCGAGGCGGCACGGGGGCTGATTCTCGGGCACGCCGCGGGCCTCGGCGACGGACCGGGCGTGGCGCGCGTGCGCGCCGACGCGGCGAACCTGCCGGGACCCTACGCCCCGCCCGAGGGCACGCTCCTCGTCGCGACCCTCGCGGGAAATCCCGCGGGCTGCGTCGCGTTCAAGAGACTCGACGAGGGGACGTGCGAGGTGAAGCGCATGTTCGTGGATCCGGCGTTTCGGAGGCGGGGCGTGGCGCGTGCGCTGATGGTCCGGCTCCTCGAAGACGCGTCCACCCGCGGATACCGCCGGGTCCGGCTCGGAACGCTCCACACGATGACGGCGGCGCAGGCCCTCTACCGCGATCTCGGTTTCGTCGAGATCCCGCGCTACCGTCCGAACGAGCACACGGACACGATGTTCTTCGAGAAGAACCTGCCGTGACCGCCAGAGCCCGGCTACTTCTTGGCTTCGACCGGGATGACGTCGAAGGCGGCGTTCTGGTGGACGAGGAAAACGCACTCCGCTCCGGCCTTGCAGCCGCTGCGATGCTTCGTCTTTCCCGGGTCGTACGTGTACGAGCCCGGTCCTAGCTCCTTCGCCGGCTGCCCCTCGGTCTCCAGCGTGAACGTGCCGGAGACCGTAGAGACGTAGACAGGATTCGAGTGCGTGTGCCAGCCGGCGTCGAAGCCGCCCACCCACTTGAAGTACGCGCCATACGCGCCTTTCTTCATGTCGCCCCACAGCGGCGCGACCTGCGCGCCCTTCATGCCTTCGACATCCGTGAACTTGATGTCGGCGGCGGGCCAGATCTTGAAGGCGCGCTTGGCGGCCGGCTTCTTCGCCGGGGCCTTGGCGTCCTCCGCCGCGACCGAACCCGCAAGGCACACGAACGCCGCCACGAGAGCTCCCATCAGGACTCGTTTCATCGAACTTTCCTCCTTCTTGCGATTGCGTCGCAGATTCTATCTCCAGTGAGCCGACGCGTAAACACAGAGAGCCTGCTGCTAGGCTCGGGCCGCCGAAAGGATGACCATGCCCAAGTCCCGCCGCGAATTCCTCACGATTACCGCCGCCTCAGCCGCCGCGCTCGTCACCGGAGCGCACGCGGACGCGCAGACAACACCCTCCGCGTCCACGCCTGCCGCCGGAACTCCCCCCGCTTTCGGCACCGCGCCCGCCGTGGGGCCCGAGATCTCGCCCGCGACGATCGCCGAGGCAGAGAAGCTCGTTCGCGTCACGCTGACGCCGAAGGACCGCGCGCAGGCCGCGAGCAACTGGCGCGAGTCCCTGGCCGCCACGATGGAGCGGCGTACGGGTCCGAAGAAGGTCGCGCTGGAGCCGTCGCTCGCTCCCGCCTCGCAGTGGAATCCCGTCCTGCCGGGACTCACCGCGGGCCCGGCGCGCGACCGGTTCGAGCGAGGCGCCGCCGATCCCGGGCCGCTCCCGAAACGCGACGACGACATCGCCTTCGCGCCCGTCACCGCGCTCTCGCGGTGGGTCGAGTCGAAGGCGCTCACGTCCGAGCGCCTGACGCGGATTTACCTCGACCGCCTGCGCCGCTTCGACCCGCAGATCAAGTGCGTCATCACGCTCACCCCCGAGCTCGCGCTCGAACAGGCCCGCCGGGCCGACGCGGAAATTGCGGCGGGAAAATATCGCGGTCCGCTTCACGGCATCCCGTGGGGCGTCAAGGACCTCCTCGACACGAAGGGCATCCGCACGACCTGGGGGGCGGAGCCGTTTCAAAACCGCGTCCCGGACGCGGACGCGACCGTTGTGAAACGGCTCCACGATGCCGGCACCGTCCTCGTCGCGAAGCTGAGCCTCGGCGCGTTCGCGCTCAACGACGTCTGGTTCGGGGGCGAGACGAAGAACCCCTGGGCGCTCGAGGAAGGCTCCGGGGGCAGCAGCGCGGGACCCGCGTCGGCAACGGCAGCCGGCCTCGTCGGCTTTTCGATCGGGAGCGAGACGGAAGGGAGCATCGTCGGCCCCTCGATGCGCTGCGGCGTCACGGGCCTCAGGCCTACGTTCGGGCGCGTCGCGCGCACGGGCGCGATGACGCTCTCCTGGTCGATGGACAAGCTGGGCCCGATAACGCGCGGCGTCGAAGACACGCTGCTCGTCCTCGCGGCGATCTCGGGCCCCGACGCGGGCGACGTCTCGAGCGTCCCGAGCCGGCTGGACTTCGAGGGGAACCGGCCGGTGTCCGGCCTCAAGGTCGGGTTCTTCCCCGCCTGGATGAAGGAGGCGACCGGCGTCGACCGCGCGGCGCTCGAAACCGTAAAGCGCCTCGGGATGGTTCCCGTCGAGGTGAGCCTCCCCGACTGGCCGTACGGCTCGCTGAACACGATCCTCTTCGCCGAGGCCGCCGCCGCGTTCGAGGAGCTGACGCTCTCGGGCGGCCTCGACCAGCTGAAGATGCAGGTGCCGGATGCGTGGCCGAACACGTTCCGTCAGTCGCGCTTCCTCTCGGCGGTCGACTACGTGCAGGCCGACCGGCTGCGCCGCAAGGTGGCGCAGGAGATGGCGCGGATCTTCGAGAACGTCGACGTCCTCCTCGTGCCGTCGCTGCGCGACGAGATCCTCACGATCACGAACTTCACGGGCCATCCGTCGCTCACGCTGCCCGCCGGCTTCGTCGAGGTCGGCGAAGCGCGCAGCGACTGGGCGCCGGACCCGGCGCGCCCGCTCCCGAAGTTCTCGCCGAAGCGCCGCGTGCCGCACGGCGTCACGCTGATCGGACGGCTCTTCGACGAGGGCACGATCGGGCGAGCGGGGATCGCCCTCGAGCAGGCGTTCGGCGTCCGGGGCGAGCGGCCGAAGGGGTTCTGAGGATCGAGGCCGCCCGGCCGCCCTGCTCTCTCAGCGCTCCTCGATCTTCAGGGGCTCGAGGCCCGCGCCCGCAAGCGCGACATTGACCTTCGGGAACTCGGTGCTGAGGACGTCCCGCCAGCGCTCGAGGCCCTCTTCGACCATCTTCTGCCGCTCGGCAAAGCCGGTTCTCGCATCCGGAGTCGGCGCAGCGTCGGCGCTTTCGACCGCGGACTGAAGGCCGGCGAGTGAGGCCGACAGCCGGCGCAGGGTCGTCGGCACGATCTCCTCGTTGGTGAGGAGCTCCTCTCCCGCCGTGTGCACCGGCGGCCCGGCGGCGCGGTCGAGCGCCTTGGCAAAGGTGTCGAGGGCGTCGAGCGAGGAGGCCGCCGCGGGCGAGTCCTTGCGCCGTACCGCGATCTGCGATCTCAGGTCATTCACCTGCCTCTGCGCGGAGGCGACCCGGACGCGCTCGGCCTGGATCGCGCGGGCGAGCCCGTGCTGGAGGACGAGATCGTCGTCCGTGACCGACGGCGGAAGTCGCGGATCGCGGACGACGACGAGGGGCCGCGTGAGCGTCCGCCCGAGAGCGGTCAGGCGCACGGTGTACCGGCCGGGGGGAGCCCATGGGCCGCTCGCTCCGCGCATCGACCCGGTCGGGCTCACGAGCACCTTCGGGAGAGTCTCGCGGAGATCCCAGACGAAGCGGTGCATTCCCGCCGCCGCCGAGGGCGGCTCGGACACGAGGGCCCAGTCCGGCGTCGTCACGATCCGCGAGACGTCCGCCGGGCGCGGCTTGTCGTCGCTCGCGAACCGGCGGACGGCCTCTCCCTTCGCGTCGAGGATCTCGAGGACGAGCGGGCCCGGCGCGGCCGTCTTCAGGACGTAGTCGAGCACGGCGCCGCTCTTCGGGTTCTCGCCCATCGGCTCGTCCTTCGGCTCGGGCGTGCCCTGGAAAGGCGCCGGGTGCAGGCGCACGGCCTCGCGCGGCGCGAAAAGGAAGACGTCCTCGGCGGCGATCCTCGCGTCGAGCTGGCGGAGCGGCGACAGGTCGTCGAGCACCCAGAACGACCGGCCGTGCGTCGCGACGACGAGGTCGCCGTGCCTCACGTCGATGTCGCGGATCGAGCAGTTCGGCAGGTTCCGCTGGAGCGGCTGCCAGCTCTCGCCGTCGTCGAACGAAACAAAGACGCCCGTTTCGGTGCCGGCGTAGAGGAGGCCGCGGCGGACCGGGTCTTCCCGTACGACGTTCACGTAGCTGCCCGCGGGAATCCCGTTCGCGATCGCCGTCCAGCTCCTGCCCCCGTCGCGCGTGCGGTAGATGTACGGGTCGATGTCGTCGATCCGGTGCCGGTCGATCGCGGCGTAGGCGGTCCCCGCGTCAAAACGGGAGGCTTCGAGGATGCCGACCTTCGACCAGGGCGTGAGCGCCTTCGGCGTCACGTTCTCCCAGTGCGCGCCGTCGTCCCTCGTGAGCCAGACGAGGCCGTCGTCCGTGCCGCACCAGAGGCGGCCGGCCTCGAGCGGCGAAGGCGCGATCGCGTAGATCACGCTCCGGCGCGGACCCTTCACCTCCGAATCCTCGGCCGTGACGGGGTCGAGGTTCGCGGGGACGCCCGCGTTCTCGCGCGTGAGGTCGGGGCTCGCCTTCACCCAGTGGCGGCCGCCGTCCACCGTCTTCCAGAGGAACTGGTTCCCGAAATACACCGCTTTCGGGTCGCGCGGCGAGATCGCGAGCGGAAGCGTCCATTCGCCGCGATACTCGGCCGGGACGGCGAGCGTGGGATCGACGTCCTGGTCCTGAAGCGTCTTCCAGTGGAAGCGCGCGACGGAGCCGCCCCAGACGACGTCGGGGTCGCCGGGATCCGGCACGATGTACCCGTTCTCGCCGCCGGCCGCGATCTCCTTCCAGTCGCGCTGCGTGATCGACCGATAGTCGGTGCGCGACGGCATCGCCGCGGCGCCGCTATCCTGCTGCGCGCCGTAGATCCAGTACGGGAAACGGTCGTCGGTCGCGACGTGGTAGAGCTGCGCCGTCGGCTGGTTGTACCAGGAGCTCCACGTCCGGCCGCCGTCCACGGTCACGACGGTCCCCTGATCGCTCGCGAGGATCATGCGGCGGGAGTCGGCCGGGTCGATCCAGAGGCGGTGGTAGTCGTCGCCCCCCGGCGCTCCCTTCCACGGCAGGAACGTCTTCCCGCCGTCCGTCGAGCGGTACAGCGTCGTGTTGCACGCGTAGACGGTGTCCGCGTCCTTCGGGTCGACGGTCACGCCCGCGAAGTACCAGCCCCGACCCCAGATGCGCGGGTCCGAGCTGGCCCTCTTGAAGCTCAGACCGGCGTCGGCGGAGACGAAGAGGCCGCCCTCCTTCGCGTCCACGATGACGTAGACGCGCCGCGGCTCGGACGGCGCGAACGCGACGCGGATCCGCCCCACCTTCTCCGTCGGCAGGCCGTTCGTGACCTGCTTCCACGTGTCGCCGCCGTCCTCCGATCGCCAGAGGCCGCTGCCGGGTCCGTTCGAGGGCGGGTAGACGTTCCAGGGCGGCCGCCGCGTCTGCCAGAGCGCGGCGAGGATCGTCCGGCTGTCGCCCGGCTGGAAGGCGAGGTCGATCGCGCCCGTGTTCTCGTCCCGGAAGAGGACGCGCGTCCAGGTTTTCCCGCCGTCCCTCGAGCGATAGACGCCGCGTTCGGTGTTCGGCCCGTAGGCGTGTCCGAGCGCGGCCACGAAGACGAGGTTCGGGTCGCGCGGATCGACGAGGATCCGCCCGATCTGCCGCGTGTCCGTGAGGCCGATGCGAGCCCAGGTCTGCCCGCCGTCCACCGACTTGTACACGCCGTTGCCGTACGAGATGTCCGAGCGCATGTCCGCCTCGCCCGAGCCCACGTAGAGGACGTTCGGGTCGGAGGGCGCGACCGCGATCGCCCCGATCGACGCGACCGGCTGCGAGTCGAAGATCGGCTCCCAGGTGCGTCCCGCGTTGTCCGTGCGCCAGACGCCGCCGCCGACGGCGCCGAAGTAGAAGCGATCCGGTTCGCCGGGGACGCCCGTCGCCGTCAGCGCGCGCCCGCCGCGGAACGGTCCGACGAGGCGCCAGCGCAGGCCGGAGAAGAGGCTCGGGTCGAACCGCTGGGCGGAGACGTCCGCGGCCGTTGCGGCGGTCGCGACGGCGAGGAAAAAGGGGACGAGGAGGAAGCGTTTCATCGGGGAGAGTCTGCCTCAAGAGCGCCCGCGCCGGCGTGCCAGAATCCATGCCCTGCGATTGAACTTTTCCTGAAGGGGTCCCCATGCGCGTGAATCTCGCCGCCATCGCCCTGTCCATCGCGCTGTCTCTCGCCGTCTCGCCCGCCGCGCTCGCCGCCGGCGCCCCGAGCGGGCCGTCGAAGATGCTCACGGACCCCGCTCTCTCGGCCGAGCGCATCGCCTTCGTCTACGGGAACGACATCTGGACCTGCCGCCTCGACGGCAGCGGCGTTGAGCGCATCACGTCGGGCCCCGGCGTGAAGATGCGCCCCGCCTTCAGCCCCGACGGCTCGCTCCTCGCCTTCAGCGCCGAGCTGGACGGCAACCTCGACGTCTATGTCGTCCCGGCCGCGGGCGGCGTGCTGACGCGCCTCACGTGGCACCCGGGCCGCGACGTCGTGCAGGGCTTCACGCCGGACGGCAAATCCGTCCTCTTCACCTCGCCGCGCGCCGCCATCAACAACCGGCACGCGCAGCTCTATGCCGTGCCCGTCGAGGGGGGCCCCGAGACGGCCCTTCCGATCCCGTACGCGAGCCGCGCCGCGTACTCCCCCGACGGCAAGACGATCGCCTACAACCCGAATAACCCCGCGCACCTGCAGTGGAAGCGTTACCGCGGCGGCCTCGTCTCGAAGGTTTGGCTCTTCGACGTCGCCTCGAGCGCGATCGACCGCGTCCCGCAGCCCGCGACACGCTGCAACGACGTGGACCCGATGTGGCTCGGCGGGACGCTCTACGTCCGCTCGGACCGCGACGGCGAGTTCAACCTCTATGCGTACGACGCCGGGTCGAAGACCCTGACGCGCCTGACCGACCACAAGGACTTCCCCGTCCTCAACGCGGCCGCGGCCGCGGGGCGCATCGTCTACGAGCAGGCGGGCACGCTTCACCTCTTCGACCCCGCCGCGAAGAAGACGACGGACCTTGCAATCACCGTCGCCGGCGACCTTCTCGAGACGCGCCCGCGCTGGGCGAAGGGCGCGAAGTGGATCCGCGACGCGGCCCTATCCCCGTCCGGCGCGCGCGCCGCGTTCGAGTACCGGGGCGAGATCGTGACCGTGCCCGCCGAGAAGGGCGACTCCCGCAACCTCACGAACACGACCGCCGTCCACGAGAGCGCGCCCGCCTGGTCGCCGGACGGCAAGGAAGTCGCGTACGTGTCCGACGAAAGCGGCGAGAACGAGATCGTCATCCGGACGCAGGACGGCAAGGGCGCGCCGAGGAAGATCAAGGTCCCCGGCGCGGGGTTCTACAACGAGCTCGTCTTCTCCCCGGACAGCAAAAAGATCGTCCTGACGGACAACGCCCTGACGCTCTTCATCGTCGACCTCGCGAGCGGCGCCTCGAAGAAGCTCGCGTCAGAGCGCCTCTACGCGCCGGCCCGCCAGCGGATGCTGCGCGGCTCGTGGTCGCCGGACTCGCGCTGGGTCGCCTACACGCTCTCGGGCCCCACGTACATCCGCACGGCGTTCGTTTACGCCGTCGACGAGAACAAGTCGTACGCGCTCACGGACGGTCTGTCGGACGTCTCCGACCCCGTCTTCGACCGGGGCGGCAAGTTCCTGTACTTCCTCGCCTCAACCGACGCCGGCCCGCAGCGCAACTGGTTCTCGCTGCAGAACACCGACGCCCGCGTCACGAACGCGATCTACGTCGCGACGCTGAAAAAGGGCACGCCCTCGCCCCTTGCGAAGGAGAGCGACGAAGAAAAGGGCGAGGCGGCTGCCAAGGACGAGAAGAAGGACGACAAGAAGGCCGAAGCGAAAGACCCGGCCGACGGCAAGGACGCGAAAGCCGCGAAAAAACCTCCCGAACCCGTCGTGATCGACCGCGACGGCCTTGGTTCCCGCATTCTCGACCTCCCGGTCCACCCCGCCGAGATCTCGAACCTTCAGGCCGGCAGCGCGGGCCAGGTCTTCTTCCAGCGCACGGCCGACGGCAAGACGTCCGTGCAGCGCTTCGACTTCAAGGACCGAAAGACCGAGACGATCGTCCCCGAGGCCGACGACTACTTCGTCTCCTTCGACGGCAAGAAGATCCTCTTCAAGCAGAAGGAGTCGCTGCAGAAGGAGCCGCCACAGAAGGAGTCATGGTCCATCGCCGCCTCGTCCGGAAAGAAGGGCGACGCGAAGGAGGGTTCGGACGGGAAGCTCAAGCTCGACGCGATCCAGGTGCGCGTCTACCCGCGCGCCGAGTGGCCCGAGATCTTCGACGAGGCCTGGCGCGTCAACCGCGACTACTTCTACGACCCGAAGATGCACGGCGTCGACTGGAAGGCGATGAAGGCGAAGTATGCCGCCTTCCTCCCGTACCTCTCGTCGCGCGGCGACCTCAACCGCCTCATCCAGTGGATGTGCAGCGAGCTCGCCGTCGGCCACCACCGCAACACGCCGGGCGACTCCTTCGCCGAGATCACGCCCGTGCCGGGCGGCCTCCTCGGGGCGGACTACGAGGTCGCAAGCGGCCGCTACCGCTTCAAGAAGGTCTTCGGCGGCCTGAACTGGAACCCCGAGCTGCGCGCGCCGCTCTCCGAGCCGGGCGTCGAGGTGAAGGCGGGCGAGTACCTCCTCGCGGTGAGCGGCAAGGACCTCGCGCCGCCCGAGAACCTCTACGCGCGCTTCGAGGCCACGGCCGGGAAGATCGTCGAGATCACGGTCGGCCCGTCGCCGGACGGCAAGGGCTCGCGCACGGTCAGCGTCGTCCCCGTGCCGAACGAGGCGCCGCTCCGCAACCGCGATTGGGTGGAGGGCAACCTCCGGAAGGTCGACGCCGCGACGGGCGGGCGTGTCGCGTACGTCTACGTCCCGAACACGGCGGACCTCGGGCACACCTACTTCAAGCGGTACTTCTACCCGCAGGCCGCGAAGGACGCGATCATCGTGGACGAGCGGTTCAACGGCGGCGGCAGCGTGGCTGACTACTACATCGAGGCGCTGACCCGTCAGCCGATCGCGTGGTGGGCGATGCGCTACGGCGAGGACCTCAAGACGCCGAGCGCGTCGATCCAGGGGCCAAAGGTCATGCTCATCGACGAGACAGCCGGCTCCGGCGGCGACCTCCTGCCGTGGATGTTCCGGCACTTCAAGGTCGGGACGCTCGTCGGCGAGCGCACGTGGGGCGGCCTCGTCGGCATCCTCGGCTTCCCGACGCTCATGGACGGCGCGGTCGTCACGGCGCCGAACCTCGGCTTCTGGACGCCGGAGGAGGGCTTCGGTGTCGAAAACGTCGGCGTCCCGCCCGACGTCGAGGTCGAGCAGACTCCCGCCGAAGTCATCGCCGGCAAGGACCCTCAACTCGAGAAGGCGATTTCGATCGTGATGGAGGAGCTGAAGAAGAACCCGCCGCAGAGGCCGAAGCGGCCGGCGATGCCGGTGAGGTAGGGGCTACGTCAGCTCAGACCGGAGAGACCAGCGGATATTTGGTCCATTCCCACTTCGCTTAACGTACTTTGCTCTCTTGAGGAATCGGCTCGTTTGAGAGGTGTGTGCATACTCGAAGAGAGCTGTGATATCCGTGTTCGACGCCTCCCCGTGCTTGACAAGGTAGCCGAATAGCTTTACGTGCTTGTCACTCGCTTCACGGGTGCGGAATACTCTTGTTACCTTGAACAGGTTTCGCCATTCGGTCTTCACCGATACATAAACGCCGTTCTTGTCTCCCGAGAACTGCAGAACCTTTACCTTCTTTACAGCAGCCTGCAGCCCCTCCCACGGCTGGTCCTCGACCTTCGACAGCAGCGTCACGAGTTTCCCGACCGGCACCGCACTCTGCTCAAACAGTGAATTCAACACCAGAAGGTCTGCGACAGAATAGTCCGCGCCATCGGTTTGAACGAGTACAAAGATCCCGGGTCGGAAGTACTCCGCCTCCATCTCGACTTGCACATACCCATTCTTTTCCGCGAACCGAGGAAACCCCCTGCCATATCGGAGAGAGTGGATGCCCATGCGCATCACCCCGACACCGGCCCGGTCGATCATGTGAAACAGCATCAGCACCCGGGCAAGCGCTTTGTTCCGATGCCTCGGTTCGTGGCGCACGATATTATCGGCAGTCACGCCGCCGTAGAACCCGCCTGGGCTGGAGATTACGAGCGTGCCGCTCTCATATTGAACGGACACCATCCCGTCAACTGCGTAATCCCGGTGGACCAGGGCGTTAAGGAATGCCTCGTGAAACGCCTGCGGATCCATTGCCGGAATCTGGTATTTCTTCCCGCCGTCCTCCAGCGTAAAAGACGAGTTACATTTTTCGAAGTGCAGTCGCGTCCGCTGGATTGCCTTCCAAAGGCATCCATACCAGATGTCATTGATGATCAATGTCCCAGCCGATGTCCGCCAGGTGAATCGAAACTTGAAATCGCCGAGATGATCCCGAATCGTCTGTTCCTTGCCGAGAAACAGGATGCATGCCTTCGTGAGGACCCCGTTCTTCGTTCCCTCAACCGCTTCAAGGAACGCGGCGTCGTCTAGCGAGTCAAGCCCTCGACTACGGATGAACTCCGCCTTCGCCTCGGCGACCGCCTCCGGATCTAAGCCCTCTGCCGGGCTAATGTCGACGTCGTCCCCGCTCCAGTCATACGTCTGAAGTGTCTTAACACTTCTCTCGATCTCGTCGGGGCCCATCGGCCGGCTCGAACGCCCCTCGCGCGTGTAAACCTTCCCGCTGCTCGTGGCTACAAGGCCGTCGCGCTTCGGTGGCACGTCAATAACCAGCAGATTCTTCCCCTCAAACTGCAATTCGAATACTTGGAGTTCGAGGTGTGGCTTAAGCTTCCCAGCCAGGCGCTCTCGGAGGGTGAGAATGTCGCACGTCGGGAACCCAACAACCTGCTTCTCTAGCGAGTCACCGTGCAGGTTTGAGCTGTCGCGTACACCTACTACGACTACACCACCGTTTGTGTTTGCTAATGCACACGCCTCCTCCGCGAGGTCCTTTGCGTTATGCAATGCCTGCTCGTCTCGATATTCCTTAAACTCCACGGTCGTTGATTCAAGATCCTCACTACGTGTAGTGCTGAGACGGCCAAGCAACTGAATCAGGTCGTCGCGCCGCATTGCTAGAGTATAGACGACGCTCTCGTCCACCCGATTGACCCTAGCGGAACACGGCGAAGCACACGTCCCTCTGATTCCAGCCTAGGCGCCGAACCCCGCGCGCTCTTGCATTCTCCGGTGACCGGTACGGCGACGGATGGGTCGTGTTCACTCAGTACAGCCACGCTCCTTACGCCATCAGCGTCGCGACGAAGTAGATGACGAGGGCGAGAATCGCCTCCGCGTCGCCGTGTAGCATCCGCGAACCGTGAAACGGCTCCGCCACACCCTGGCCCTCGTCGTGACGCTCGCCTCCGGCGCCGCCGCCGCACAGCCGCTGACCGAGCGGTACGCCGACATCGGCACGATGATCGTGACGACGTCGGCCTTCACGATGTTCCCGCACGAGAAGCGGGCGAAGGGGCACACGTACGAGGGGAAGGCGTACCCCGCCGACCTCCACTACAGCGACCGCACTGTGGCGATCTTCGTTCCGAAGGGCTTCCGCGCCGGAGACGCCACCAACCTCGTCTTCTACTTCCACGGGTGGCGCAACAACGTCGACGACACCTTCGCGAAGTACCGCGTCGCCGAGCAGCTCGCGGCGAGCGGCGTGAACGCGGTTCTCGTCCTCGCCGAGGGGCCGAAGAACGCGCCCGACTCCTTCGGGGGAAAGCTCGAGGAGACGGGCGTCTTCGCGAGCCTCGTCTCCGACGTACTCGGGGCGCTGAAGGCACGGGGCGTGATCGGGGACACGCGGCCCGGGTCGATCGTCCTGGCCGGACACAGCGGAGCGTACCGGGTCATGGCGTTCATCCTGACGCGGGGCGGGCTAACCGCGAATATCCGCGAGGTCTACCTGTTCGACGCTCTCTACGGCCAGTCGGAGAAGTTCGCCCACTGGATCGACCGTTTCCCCGGCAAGCTCGTCGACATCTACACAGCGGAGGGGGGCACGCGGGAACAGTCGCTCGACCTCATGGACGACCTTCGCGCGTGGGACATGCCGTTCGTCGCGATCCCGGAGAGCGCCGTCACGCAGGACCTTCTTCGGAAGAACCGGCTGGTCTTCATCGACTCCGCGCTCGAGCACAACGACGTCGTCGCGGGCAAGGAACAGTTCCGGGCATTCCTGGCAGCCAGCTCACTTCCCCGTCGCTGACGAGGCTCACTCGCCTATTTCTTCGCGCCCGCCTTCTTCAGGATCTCCTCGAGCTCCGTGCGCTTGTAGAGCTCCGCGAACATGAGCGGGGTCGCGCCGCCATTCGCGCGGGCATTCGGGTTGGCGCCCGCCTTGAGGAGCGCCTTGACGCTCGAGGCCGAGCATCCGCCCTCGACGGCCCAGAGAAGCGCGGTCGAGCCGTTCTCGTCCTTCGCCTTCACGTCGCCGCCGGCGGCGGCGAGCGCCTCGAGGATCTCGGAGCGAGGCTTGTCGCCCCCCTGGTTGCCGCAGCCCATCGCCGCGAGGAGCATCGGGTGGATCCCGCCTTTCGCATGCGCGTTCGGCGCCATCCCGATCTCGAGGAAAAGGCGCACGGCGTCGAGGTTCGCGTCCGAGATCGCATTCCCGAACGCCTCCTCGTCGTAGGCGAAGCCGAGCTTCCCGAGCGCGAGCTTCTTGTCGCCGCCCGGCGCCTTGCTCCCGAAGTCGGCGGCCTCGGGCTCGAGCTCGAGAACCCCTCCGGTCGCGACCGTCGCCTTCACGTTCGCGTGGAAGTGCCACTCCTGCCCGATCATCTTGGACTTGAACTCGGCGTCCACGCGGCCCGCTCCGTATTTCCGGAGGTCGAGCGTGGGGCGCTCGAGGCCCATCTGGCCGCTCGCGGGCAGGTTCGCATCGTACGGAACCGCGCGCACCGTGTCGCTCCCGACGAGCCAGAGGATCCGGACTGCGTGGAGCTGCCCGTCCTTCGCCAGCTTCGCGAGGCGCGCAACCGAACGGTCGCCCTCCACCTTCCGGTCGGACGCGAGGATCACGAGCCACTTCCCGCCCTCGCCCGTTTCCTCGGTGGCGGCGACCGCCTTGAGGATCGTCGTCTTTCCGTTCACGGTCAGCGTCCCGAGCGCGTCGTCGGCACGCGCGGGGAGAGACAGGGTTGCAGCGAGCAGGACGAGAGCGGCTTTGTTCGTCGCGCGGAGTATAGGCAATGCCCGCGGCGCTGCGACCCGATCTCACGCCTCCGGCAGAACCTTCACGGCCGGAACTAATTGCTCAGCCCGGCCTCGACCGGTTCAGATAACTCATTGCGGGTGCCGCCGACCCGGCCTACGTTGGTTGGGACGGAGGATCTCATGAGCAAAAGAGACGCCGGAGACGGCACGCTCGAGCGGCGCGATGTCCTGAAGCTGGGCGTCGCCGCAGCGGCGGGATTTCTGGCCCGCGATCTCGCTGCAGACGCCGCGGTGGAGACCCCGAAATCCAACGTGCCTTTCCCCTACAACCCCCGGACCGCGGGGGCGATGCCGATGCGCAACTTCGGTAAGACCGGCTTCCGCGTCGGGATCTTCAGCCTCGGCGGACAGGCGGCCATCGAGCAGGCGAACAACGAAGGCGTGGCCGTCCCGATCGTCGAGAAAGCCCTCGACCTCGGCGTCAACTATCTGGACACGTCCGCCAGGTACGGCGGCGATGCCCGCTGGAGCGAGAAGTACATCGGGCAGGTGATGAAGCGCCGCCGGAACGAGGCCTTCCTCGCCACGAAGACGCACGACCGGACACGCGACGGGTCTTGGAAGCTCCTCGAGACCTCCCTCAAGCTCCTGAGCACCGACCGGATCGACCTCTGGCAGATCCACAACCTGACATCGAAAGAACAGGTCGACCGGATGTTTGGGCCGGACGGCGCGGTGAAGGCGATGCAGGAGGCGCGCGACCAGAAGCTCGTCCGCTTCCTCGGTGTGACCGGCCACGCCGATCCCAATGTCCTCCTCGAGGCGATCCGCCGCTTCCCGTTCGACACGATCCTGATGGCGCTCAACGCGGCCGACCCGCACCACATGAGCTTCCAGAAGGAGCTCCTGCCGCTGGCCGTCGAGAAGGAGATGGGGATCGTCGGGATGAAGATTCCCGCCCGCGGGCGGATCCTCGCGAGCTGGACGCCGCCGCCCGCCGCATCGCAGCCCGCGTGGACGCGCGGCGCGACGGGTCCCGGGACGCTGACGATGCGCGAGGCGATGCGCTACGTGCTGAGCCTCCCGGTCTCGACCGTCATCGTCGGGGTCGACTCCACCGCCCAGCTCGAGGAAAACGTCCAGATCGCGAAGTCGTTCACTCCGCTCTCCGGGCCTCAGCTCGCGGAGCTCCAGACGAAGGCCGAGCCGGTCAAGAAGCAGGCGCTCTTCTTCCGGCCGTGGGAGGCGTAGGCACGGCCGCCCCTACGGTGAAATGACCTCCAGCCTCGGGAAGTACGTCCGATATCGCGCCGCGTCCCGCGTGAGGAGAGCGAGGCCCGAAACCGCGGCGTGCGCGCCGATGTAGAAGTCCGGAAGCGTGGACGTCCGAGCGCCGCCGCGCCGCCGGTAGCGCTGGAAGCACTTGCCCGCGAGGAACGCGGCTTCCCACGGCAGCGGCCGCCTCTCGAAACCGGCGGCCTTCAGCGCCTCGTCCAGCTCCTCGATCCGCGCGAAGCCGATAGACACCTCCGCGTAGATGATCGGATTGATGACGAGCGCCGACTCCCCGGCTCGGCGCGCCAAGGCTTCGGAGGACCACGCGAACCAGCGGGCGTCCTCGGTCAGGACATCGAGGAGAACGTTGCTGTCGACGAGCGTGTCAGCCACGGGTGAGCGCGAGGATTTCGTCCGTGCTCAGGCCGGCCGTGGCCTTTCCCTTCAGCCGCGCGACGACGTTCGCGCCCCGTCTCCCGCTCTCCCGCACCTTCCGGATGACAACCGCGCCGCCCCGCGCCTCGAACGCCACAGAGGTGTCCGGCAGCAGGCCGAACCGCTGGCGGATCCCGATGGGGATCGTGACCTGGCCCTTGGACGTGATCTTCATGGGCGCCACCTCGAAGTAAGAATCTTACTATGGATACTCTTACTTGACGTGTGACCCACGTGCAGGGGGTCCGGCGAGGAACGGCTTTTGGCGGACGCGCGGCAGCCCCGGCCCGCCGATTGCTTCTGTCGAGGGAATGAAGGAGGTCTTTCCATGATCGGTAAATTCGTCCCGGGTGCCCTTCTCGCCTCGGCGCTCCTCTCTCGCTGCACGGGCACAGCGTGCCGCTGTCGTTCGAGGTCACGGGCACGAAGGAACGATTCCGCGGATCGGCGACCGTCAGCCAGCGCGCTTTCGGCATCAAGCCGATCAGCGCCGGGGGCGGCACGGTCAATGTGAAGAACGACGTCAAAGTCGACTTCGACATCGCGACGGCGAGCCCCTGACGCGGTCCGTGAGGGCGAGGCCCACGTTGTTCAGCGTGGCGGAGCCGGGGCTTTACGCCCTCACGGCCGGAACGCCTCGACGAGCGCATCCATCCGGTCGCCGGCGCGAAGCAGGCGGACGCGGACGAACCCCGCGCGCTCGAGGCCCGCCCGGATCTCATCGAACGTGTACGTGCCTCCGTGCGCCGTGCCGACGAGCATGTTGATGGCGAAGAGGGCGCCGGAGCGAGGGCGCGTCCTGTCGGGCTCCATGATGTGATCGCGGATCACGAGCCGGCCTCCGGGCGCGAGCGCGCGGAAGAGGCGGCCGTAGAGCGCGTCGTTCTCGGCTGGGCCGTTCTGGTGAATGATCGCCGACAGCCACGCGAAGTCGTGTCCGGAAGGGAGCTCGTCGCTTTCGAAGTCGCCCCCGACGAGCGTAACCCGGTCGAGGAGGCCGGCCTTCGAGAGCTGTTCGCGGGCGATCTCGACGACGGTCGGGAGGTCGAAGAGCGTCGCCTCGAGGTGCGGCGAGGCGCGCAGGAACGCGGCCGCGTACGTTCCCGGTCCCCCGCCGACGTCCAGCAGCCGGCGCGCGCTTCCGAGCCCCACGTCGGCCGCCATCCGCGCGGCTTGAGGAGCGGACACGACGTGCATCGCTCCGATGAACGCGCGCGTCGCGTCCCCGGGCGGGCGCTCGGACAGCGGAGTGCCGCCGATTTTCCGCGTGAGGTTCGTCCAGCGGTCCCAGAGCGCCGCGGCGTGAAGCAGCATCTGGAAAATCGAGTCGGGGGCGTCCTCCGAGAGGCTGGAGGCTTCCGGAGCCGTCCAGTAGGTTCCGTCCACCTTGACGAGCAGCCCCATCGCCGCGAGAGCGTCGAGCTCGATCGTGAGCGCCCGCGGATCCGCTCCGAGCCGCGCCGCGATCGCGTCGGCCGTCAGCTCCTCCTTCGACAGCAGCGTGAAGAGGTTCAGCTCGGCGCCCGTGAGGAGCGCGCGGCTCTCCTGAAATCCGCGGGCCAGCGTCAGGAGTGCTTCGGGGGTGGGCATGATCTCGGCGCGCTCCAGCAGCGAATCGTGCCTCAGGCCGCGCCCGAGTACAAGAACCGCTTGATCTTCTTCGTCGGCGTCTTCTGGAACTCCTCCGAGTAGACGTCGATCTTCGCGATCGAGGCGTAAGAGGGAAGGACCCGGTTGAGCGTGAGCCGGTTCTTCTCCATCCTCTGAACGAGCTCGCGCTCGTCGAGCCGCAGCTGGTCGACCCGTTCGAGGTCGGGGTAGACGAGCGCGAAGAGCCTGCCGTTCCGTTCGATCACGAGAGATTCCGCGACGAAGGGGAGGCTGTTCAGCTTCGCCTCGATCTCCTCGGGGTAGATGTTCTGTCCCGACGGCCCGAGGATCACAGTCTTGGACCGTCCGGAGATGAAGATCGTCCCTTCGGCGTCGATCACTCCGAGGTCGCCCGTGTGGAGCCAGCCGTCCGCGTCGATCGCCGCCGCGGTGGCCTCGGGGTTCTTGTAATACCCGGCCATCACGTTGACTCCCCGGACGAGGATCTCGCCCGGGACGCGCTGAGAGTCGGCCGAGTCGATCCGGACCTCCAGCGTGTCCACTTTCCGCCCGACGCCTCCGAGCTTGTGGTCGCGCCACCCGGCATAGCTGATGAGCGGACCGCACTCGGTCATCCCGTAACCGCACGTGAACGGAAAGCCGATCGCGCGGAAGAAACGCTCCACGTCGCCGTTCAGCGCGGCACCGCCGATGACGATCTCCCGGAACCGTCCCCCAAAGACCGCGACGAGCTTCTCCTTGATCTTCCGCTGGAGGATCCGCCGCACCGGCGGGATCCTCATGAGGAGCTTCGTCGTCTCTTTCTCCAGGGCCGGCGCCAGCCTCTTCGCGTAGATCTTCTCGATGACGAGCGGGACCGACAGGATGAGCCGGGGGCGGATCGCGCCGAACGCGTCGAGGATGATCTTCGGCGAGGGAGTCTGGGCGAGAAACGTGATCGCGCAGCCGGACGCGAACGGGAACAGGAACTCGAACGCGCAGCCAAAGGCGTGCGCGAGCGGGAGGAACGAGACGATCGTGTCTCCCGGCTCGAGAGGCATGTTCGCCTTCGCGAAGACGACGTTCGCGAGAAGGCTCCGGTGCGGGAGCATCACCCCTTTGGAAAAACCGGTCGTCCCCGACGTGTAGACGATGGCCGCGAGGCGGGCGTCCTCGACGTCCACGAGCCGAAAGTGCTCCGGGTCCGGGAAACGCCGGCCGCGCGGAGACCGCGCCGCGGCCTCGAGACTCTTCGCGAGGCTCTCCTTCCTGCAGTGGAGGAGACGGAAATCCGCCAGCGAGAACACGGCCCCGACATCGCGCAGCTGTCCCGGGTCGAGCGGGGCGAAGAGGGCGTCCGCCACGAAGAAAAGCATGGCGTCGGAGTGGTTCACGATGTGGTGGACGTCGTCCGGGCGGAAGTCGGGAAGGATCGGGACGATGACCGCCCCGTACGTCACGGTGGCGAGCCAGACGACCGCCCAGCTCGCCGAATTCCGCCCGAGGAGCGCGATCTTGTCGCCTGGGGCGACATGACAGATCCGGAAGACCTCGTGCAGCCTCGCGATCTCGTCCGCGACCTGGCCGTACGTCAGGCCTGTTCCTTCCCAGTCCGCGAGCGCGGGGCTCGTCCAGTTCCGCCGCACGCTCTCCCCGATGAGACCGACGAGGTTCTCCTGCATCCGGGCGGCTGCACCTTTGGCGTTCATGGGAGGCTCCCTCCCTATCTACCCGGAGCCGCTCCCCGCCAGCTTCGGACGCGAGAAGAGGCTCGCCCTGAAGAAGTCCCGGTTCATCTGGGCGATGAACTCCTGGCGGATCTCCTTCGGGCAGGCGCGCGAGCACTCACCGTGGTTCGTGCACGTTCCGAAGCCCTCGGCGTCCATCTGCGCGACCATCGAGAGCACGCGGTCGTAGCGTTCGGGCTGGCCCTGCGGCAGGAGCGCGAGGTGCGAGACCTTGGCCGCCACGAAGAGCATCGCCGAGGCGTTCGGGCATGCCGCCGCGCAGGCGCCGCAGCCGATGCACGCGGCCGCGTCCATCGAGCGCTCCGCGCAGTCCTTCGGAACCAGAATCGCGTTGCCGTCCGGCGCGTTGCCCGTCGGCAGCGTGATGAAGCCTCCGGCCATGATGATTCGGTCGAAGGACGAGCGGTCCACGATGAGGTCTTTGAGGACGGGGAACGGCGTCACACGCCAGGGCTCGAGCGTGATGGCGTCGCCGTCCTTGAAGCTGCGCATGTGGAGCTGGCAGCTCGTCGTGCCGCGGCGCGGCCCGTGCGGGTTGCCGTTCACCACGATGCCGCACATCCCGCAGATGCCTTCGCGACAGTCGTGGTCGAACGCGATCGGATCCTCGCCCTTCTCGACGAGGCGCTGGTTCACGACGTCGAGCATCTCCAGGAAGGACATGTCGGGGCTGATGCCGGGAGCGTCGTACGTGACGAACTTCCCCTCGGACTTCGCGTCCTTCTGCCGCCAGACGTTCAGCGTCAGTCTCACTTGTAGCTCCTCTGCGAGAGGTGGACGTTCTCGAAGGCGAGCGGTTCGACGTTCCGGATCGGCGTCTTGCCCTCGCCCGCGTACTCCCAGGCCGCGACGTGGCAGAACTTCTCGTCGTTGCGCAGGGCCTCGCCCTCCGGCGTCTGGTACTCCTCGCGGAAGTGGCCGCCGCAGGATTCCTCGCGCTCGAGCGCGTCGAGGCATATGAGCTCGCCCAGCTCGAGGAAGTCCGCGATGCGTCCCGCCTTCTCGAGCGTCTGGTTGATCTCGTCGTTCCCACCGACGACCGTGAGGTTCTTCCAGAACTCTTCGCGGAGCATGGGGATCTTCTGGAGAGCCGTCTTGAGACCCTCGCGCGTGCGTCCCATGCCGCAGTGATCCCACATGATCTTGCCGAGCTCGCGGTGGAACGAGTCCACCGTGCGATGGCCCTTGACCGCGATCAACTTCTTCACGCGGGTCGCGACCGCGGCTTCCGCGTCCTTGAAGGCCGCGTGTGAGGTGTCGACCTTTGCCTGCTTCGTCGACGCCAGGTAGTTGCCGATCGTGTACGGCAGGACGAAGTAACCATCCGCGAGACCCTGCATGAGCGCACTCGCGCCGAGGCGGTTCGCTCCGTGGTCCGAGAAGTTCGCCTCGCCCGCGACGTGGAGTCCCGGGATCGTGGACATGAGGTTGTAGTCCACCCAGAGGCCGCCCATCACGTAGTGCGCGGCCGGGAAGATGCGCATCGGAACCTTGTACGGGTTCTCGTCCGTGATGCGCTCGTACATGTCGCAGAGGTTTCCGTAGCGCTCGCGGATCGTGTCCTCGCCGAGGCGCTTGATGGCGTCCGCGAAGTCGAGGTATACGCCGAGGCCGGTCTCGCCCACGCCGCGCCCCTCGTCGCACACCTGCTTGGCGGCGCGGGACGCGATGTCGCGCGGCGCGAGATTGCCGTACGACGGGTACTTGCGCTCGAGGTAGTAGTCGCGCTCGGCCTCCGGGACGTCGCCCGCGGCGCGCTTGTCGCCCTTCTTCAGGGGCACCCAGATGCGCCCGTCGTTGCGCAGCGACTCGGACATGAGCGTGAGCTTGCTCTGGTGGTCGCCCGTGACGGGGATGCAGGTCGGATGGATCTGCGTGTAGCAAGGATTCGCGAAGGCCGCGCCCTTCTTGTACGCGCGCCAGATCGCGGTCGTGTTGCAACCCGCCGCGTTCGTCGAGAGATAGAAGACGTTGGCGTACCCGCCGGTCGCGAGGATGACGGCGTCGGCCACGTGCGACTCGATGGCGCCCGTGATCATGTCGCGGGTCACGATGCCGCGCGCGCGGCCGTCGACGAGGACGACCTCGAGCATCTCGTGGCGCGAATACATCTTCACGTTGCCGAGGCTGATCTGCCGCTCGAGCGCCTGATAGGCGCCGAGGAGGAGCTGCTGCCCCGTCTGGCCGCGCGAGTAGAACGTGCGCGACACCTGCGCCCCGCCGAACGAGCGGTTCCCGAGCGTGCCGCCGTACTCGCGTCCGAACGGTACGCCCTGCGCGACGCACTGGTCGATGATGTTCGAGGAGACCTGCGCGAGCCGGTAGACGTTCGCTTCGCGGGCGCGGAAGTCGCCGCCCTTGATCGTGTCGTAGAAGAGGCGCTGGATGCTGTCGCCGTCGTTCTGGTAGTTCTTCGAAGCGTTGATGCCGCCCTGCGCCGCGATCGAGTGCGCGCGCCGCGGACTGTCCTGGTAGCAGAAGCACGAGACGTTGTAGCCGAGCTCGGCGAGAGAGGCGGCGCCCGCGCCGCCGGCGAGACCGGACCCGACGACGATGACGGAGTACTTCCGCTTGTTCGCCGGGTTGACGATCTTCATGTCGAAGCGGTACTTGTCCCACTTCTTCTCGAGGGGGCCGTCGGGGATGTTCGATTTCAGTTCCATGTCGGTCCCTACTTCAGCATGCCCGCGAGGACCGCGAGCGGCACGAGGACGAAGCCGCCCGTGACGAGGACGGTGAAGACGATGGCGAAGGCCTTCCGCGCATTGAGGTACTTCGGGTGGGAAAGGCCGAGCGTCTGCAGCATCGACCACGCTCCGTGCCACAAGTGGAAGGCGAGGCAGCCCATCGCAAGGATGTAGAAGAGCGCGACGGGCACGGGCGCGAGGCCCGTGACGAGGTTCTGGTAGACCTTGCCCTCGACGAAGTGCGGGTGCACGTTGCCGATCGTCAGGTGCATGAGGTGAAAGACGATGAAGGCCGCGAGGATGGGCCCCGTCCAGCGCATCGAGCGCGACGCGAAGGTCGCTTCCTCGTAGTCCGTCACGCTGTACCCCTTCGGGCGGGCGGTCCAGCTCTTCAGCGTGAGACCGAGGTACGCCCAGACGTGGAGGCCCACCGCGAGGAGGAGCCCCGCCCGGACGAACCAGATGCCCGTGCCGTGCAGAAGCTCGCGCAGGAAGGCGCCGTAGTGGTCGAGCGCCTGCGGGCCGTTCGGGAGGAACGCCTGAAGGTTGCCGGCCATGTGGCCGAGAACGAAAAGTGACAGGACGATCCCGGTGATCGCCATGACGATCTTCCTGCCGACCGAGGAATTCAGAAGCGTTGCGGGCGCAGCCATTCGAGCGATTCTCCTCCCCTCAGTTCTAAGACGGAATCAGACGGTCAGCAATCCGACGAGCTCCTGGACGGAGGCGGCGGACTTCTTGAGAGCGGCGGACTCTTCCGGGGTGAGCTTGAGCTCGATGATCTTCTCGATGCCCTTGGAGCCGAGCACGACCGGCACGCCCACGAAGACGCCGTTGATCCCGTACTCGCCCTCGAGGTACGCGGCGCACGGCAGGATTTTCTTGCGGTCGTTGAAGATCGCCTCGGCCATTTCGACGGCCGCTGCGGACGGGGCGTAATAGGCCGAGCCCGTCTTCAGGAAGTTCACGATCTCGGCGCCGCCGCCCGCGGTGCGCTTGACGATCGCCGCGACGCGCTCCGGGGACATCAGCTCGGTGATCGGCACGCCGGCCACCGTGGAGTACCTCGGGAGCGGGACCATCGTGTCGCCGTGGCCGCCGAGGACGGTCGCGTGGATGTTCGTCATCGAGACCCCGAGCTCCATCGAGATGAACGCACGCATGCGCGCGCTGTCGAGGATGCCCGCCATCCCGATCACGTTCTGCTTCGGGAGCTTCGTGATGCGGCGGACGACCTCGCACATCGCGTCGAGCGGGTTCGTGACGACGATGACCTTGAGGTCGCGCGAGCCGCGCGTCGTCTTCGAGATGCAGCCCGCGACGATCTCCTCGTTCTTTCTCAGGAGGTCGTCCCGCGACATTCCCGGCTTGCGGGCCAGGCCGGCCGTCACGATCACGAGGTCTGACCCCTCGGTTTCGTCGTAGCCGTTCGAGCCGACGATCTTCATGTCGAAGCCCTCGACGGCGCCCGACTGGATCATGTCCAGGCCCTTGCCCTGCGGGACCCCCTCGATCACGTCCACGAGGACCACGTCCCCGAGCTCTTTTTCGACGATTCTCTGGGCGACGGTGGCGCCCACGTTCCCGGCCCCGATTACTGTGATTTTGCGTCGCATGGCTTCGTTCCTTCCTCGTTCTTCAAGTCGAAGAGATGTGCCCGAAAAGGGAGCCTAGCACCCGATTTGCGACTCCCGCGAGCATGCAAACGTACTAGGATGGCGAGGGTGAGCGACTACAAGAATCTCCCAACCTGGAAGCGTGGAATGAGCTTTGCTCACACTGTGTACGCCGCCGTCGAGGCTGCCGGCGCCAAGGGTACCGACGCCGGGACGCGCCTGCGGAAGGCCGCCGTGTCGGTTCCGTCCCTCGTTGGCGAGGCCTTCCTGGATCTCTCGGGCGCCGACGTCACCGAGGCGCTCTCACTCGCCGAGAGGAAGCTCGCCGAGGTGGCGAACCTCCTGACCTCGGAGCCCGCGCTCGTCCAGATCCCCGACGCCGACCGGGAAAGCCTTCTCGCCGATCTCACCACGCTCAGGGCGGAGCTGGCCCAGCTCCGGGCGGATCGTTTGGGAGAGACCACGCACTAGCGCGAGAACTGCTGAAGCGCGTCGGTCGGGCTGTACGCGTCGGTGAGGACCGGGACGTCGCCTGTCCTGAGCTCGCCCTCGTAGAGATACGTCGACCAGACCCCCACTCCGGGACGCTTCAGCCGGCCGGCGAGCGCACGGCCCCGGCTCGCGACGGTCTCCCGATCCAGCCGATCCGGCGAACGGGTCGCCACGACGATCGCGTTCGCGCGGAACGTGGGCCGCCCCGACGCCAGCTCCGACGAGAAGATGTAGACGCGCGGGAAGACCTTCTGGAGCGTCTTGACGGCCGCCCAGAAGAAGGCGTTCCCTTTCCCGCTCAGGTCGCCCGTGAAGTTCACGGCGAGGGCGCCGTTCGACGTCAGCCTCCGCTTGCACAGAGCGTCGAATTCCTCCGTGACGAGGTGGAAGGGGATGCTCTCCGAGAAATACGCGTCGACGAGGATGACGTCCGTCGAGGCGACCTTCGCCTCGAGCACCCGGCGCCCGTCGCCCACGATCACCCGGTCGTTGTCGTCGGGCGCGAACCCGAAGAATCGCCGGGCCACGTCGACGACTTCGGGATCGATCTCGATCGACGTCGTCGCGATCTCGGGGGCATGGGCCGCGAGGACGGTCTGGGCCATGCCGGCGCCCAGGCCGATCGCGACGACGGACCGCGGTTCCTCGGCGAGGGCGAGGCCGAGGACGAGCCCATCCGTGTAGATCTGGTCCATTTCGAGGCCGGGCCTGACCGGCACGAACCCCTGCGTCGCCCGGTCGAAGAAGAGCGCGCGCCGAAGCCCCTGATCGACGACGCGCAGCCGGTGGTAGGCGGTCTCCTTTTCGTAGACGAGCGTTCCGATCGGCGAAGGCGGACTTACGACGACCGGGGCCACGGTGTACACCGCCAGCCCCGCGACCCCCGCGACCGCCGCGACGGCGAACCGCCGCGCGAGCCGGGGCGCGGGCACGAGGAGCGAGGCGAGGAGAAGCGAGATACCGAGAGAGAAGAGAATCGGGCGCGTCGGAAACGTGGGAATCAGGAAGAAGGCCGTCGCGAACGTCCCGAGGATGGATCCCGCCGTCGACAGCGCCGAAAGGCGGCCCGCCGCGGAGCCGACCGTCGTGATTTCCTGCGCGGCGAGACGCACCGCGAAGGGCGTCACCATCCCCATCAGAACGCTTGGAGGACCGAAGAGCAGCGCGGACGCGACGAGCGCCCGAAAGCGCTCGGGGACGGGGACGCGGCCGAGCGCCGCGACGAGCGCCTCCGGAGAAGCGAAGATCACGAAGAGGACGACTCCGCCGCCCGCGAGGAGCGCCGCGAGGGTCTCCGGATCCGGCCGGCGGTCGGCGAGCCGCCCGCCGAGGGCATAGCCGAGGGCGAGCGCCGTGAGAAAGGTCGTGATGAGGGCGCCCCAGACGAAGAGCGAGTTTCCGAAGACCGGGGCGAGGACACGGCTCCCGACGATCTCGAGTCCCATCAGGGCCGCGCCGGAGAGGAAAACGGCCGCGTCGAGGCGCCACCCCGCGTGGGCGGGAATCGTCACGCGCGCTCCATCGCCGCTTGACGCATCCCCGTCCGCCCGATAGTTTCACCTGCCATGAAGCGACGCTCCGCGATCCCCGCTCTCCTCCTGGTCCTTCTCGTCTCGTCCTCCGCCTTCTCGCAGCAGACGGCCGCCCCGTCCGCGGACGCCATGGCGAAGACAGCCACGACGGCAGCGACCGCCGCCTCGGCAACGACCGCTGCGTCGGCCGGCGCTCCGACGACGTCCGCTCCCGCACCGGCGACGGCCGAGACGGCAAAGCCCGCCACGAAGACGGAGGCCCCGTCCTCCGAGCTGCCCGCCGGCTCGTCGCGCACGACGACGATCGTCATCGGGCTCATCGTTCTCCTGCTCCTCATCGTCCTCGTGATTCTCGGGACGAAAAAGGAAGAATAGCGCTCAGGCGGCGGCCGCAGCCGCCGCGTACGTCGTGGCGCGCACAAGCGAGCCGTCGTGCCCGCGCTCGCTGCGAGGCCGGTCTCCGCGGGAGGCTTGAAAAGGATCTTAGCCCGCCATAATCCGGGCATGGACACCAGGACCAGCCTTCCCGCTTCCCGTCCGGGCCTCGAGCCCGCGATTCGCGTCTCGATGCTCCCGCGCGACACGAACAGCCACGGCACGATCTTCGGCGGCGTCCTGCTCGCCTACATCGACCAGGCGGGCGCCATCGCCACGCGGCCCTACTGCGACCTCGTCGTCACCGTGAAGATGAACGAAGTCGTCTTCCACGCGCCGGTCTACGTGGGCGACATCGTGAGCTTCTATACGACCGTCGCCCGCATCGGCCGAACCTCGATCACCATCAAGGTCCTCGTCACCGCCGAGCGCTGGCGGAAGACGGACGAGACCGTGAAGGTGACCGAGGCCGAGGTCGTCTACGTCAACGTGGACGAAAAACGGCAACCGACCCCGATCACCCGCACCGATGCTACGCGGTCGTAAGCACCCCCGGGGCCGCGACGGCCTTCGCCGTCCGCTTCTCGAAGGGGACGAAGTGGCGCTCGGAAGCGCCGAGATAAACCTGGCGCGGCCGGGCGATCTTCTGCTCCTTGTCCTGGATCATCTCGTCCCACTGGGCGAGCCAGCCGGACATGCGCGGGATCGCGAAGAGAACCGGGAACATTGCGACGGGGAACTTCATGGCCTGGTAGATGAGGCCGGAGTAGAAGTCCACGTTCGGGTACAGCTTGCGTTTCAGGAAGTACTCGTCCTGGAGGGCGATCCGCTCGAGCTCGAGCGCGATGTCGAGGAGCGGGTTCCTGCCGGTGACTTCGAAGACCTTCTCGGCCATGCCCTTGATGACCTTGGCGCGCGGGTCGTAGTTCTTGTAGACGCGGTGGCCGAAGCCCATGAGGCGCGTCTCGCCGCCGCTCTCCTTGACGGACTTGATGAAGGCCGGGATGTTCGCCTTCGAGCCGATCTGGAACAGCATGCGCAGGACGGCCTCATTCGCACCGCCATGGAGCGGGCCGTAGAGCGCCGAGATCGCGCCGGCCGCCGAGCAATACGGGTCGGCTTCCGAGGAGCTGATCGCGCGCATTGCGTTCGTCGAGCAGTTCTGCTCGTGGTCGGCGTGCAGGATGAACAGCACCTCGAGAGCCTGTTCGAGCACGCGGTTCGGCACGTATTTCACTTCGGCCGCGCGGTACATCATCTGCAGGAAGTTGCCGCAGTACGAGAGGTCGTTGTCCGGGTACGCGTACGGGAAGCCGATCGAGTGGCGGTACGCGAAAGCCGCGAGGGTGGGCATCTTCGCGATCAGGCGCACGATCTGCTGCCGCCGGGTTTCGGGCTCATGGACGGCCTTGGCCTCCGGGTAGAACGTGGAGAGCGCGGCCACCGTGGACGCGAGCATTCCCATCGGGTGCGCGTCGTACCGGAAGCCCTTCATGAGGTCCTTGATGTTTTCGTGGACCATCGTGTGGAACGTGATGTCTTTCACCCAGTCGTCTTGCTGTTCCCGGGTCGGGAGCTCTCCGTTGAGCACGAGATATGCCGTCTCGAGGTAGGTCGTCTTCTCGGCGAGCTCCGCGATCGGGTAACCGCGGTAGTTCAGGATGCCTTTGTCCCCGTCGATGAATGTGACCTTGCTCTTGCACGACGCCGTGTTCATGAACGCGGGGTCGTAGGTCATCAGGCCGAAGTCCTCCGGGGAGGTCTTCAGGACCCGAAGGTCCAGAGCTTTGATCGTGCCGTTCTGGATCGGAACCTCGATTGTTTTCCCGGTGCGGTTGTCGGTGACGGTCACAGACTGCCGCGGTGCGCTGGATGACATAGTCGAATCCTCCTCGGCAGAGGCCCCATGGCCCGCCAGCCTCAACGATGCGGCCAGGACCCGCGACTTGCAGTAGTTCAGATGCGCTATTCGTCGGCCCCGACCGGGCGGCGGGCCGCCTTGAGGCGGCTACCCCTTGCCTTCTGCCTGAGCCGCGCCTCCCGGGCGCCGCGGGAGGGCCGCGAGGGCCGCCTCACAGCGGGAACCTTAAGGGCCCGGCCGACGAGGTCCCGGGCGCGCTCGCGGGCGGTCTGGAGGTTCCGGTGCCGGTCGCGGCTCTCCTGGGCGACGAGGCGAAGCCGCCCGTCGGCCGCCCGTCGCTTGCCGGCCAGGGCATAGAGGCGAAGGCGCGCGGCGGAGTCGAGGCCTTCGATCAGCGCCACATCCACGAGCAGCTCCACGCGAGACGCCACCTTGTTCACGTTCTGCCCGCCCGGGCCCGACGCCCGCACCTGCCGCGCCTCGAGCGCGGCCGCGGGGATCGTGACGCCGGGAGCGACCGCGATCGGATCGGCCATGGAGGGCAGAGGATAATCCCGGCGTGACCCGGCCCGACCCCGTGCGGCTCGTCTACTCAACCGGGGCCGGGCGCGTCTGCGCGACCTGCGGCTGGCCGGAAAGAGAATGCAAGTGTTCTTCGAGGGAAGAGGAGAAGATTCCTTCGAAGGTGGTCGTCAAGCTGCGGGTCGAGACGAAGGGGCGAGGCGGCAAGAGCGTGACAGTGGTGGACGGGCTCCCCCGCAACATGAAATTCGTCGAACAGCTCGCGCGCGACCTCAAGAAGAGCTGCGGCACGGGCGGCACCGCAGGCGACGGCTTCGTCGAGCTGCAGGGCGACCGCCGGGAGACCCTTCGAAGGCTCCTCTCCGAACGCGGCTTCGCCGTGAAAGGCTGACGCTCATGCCGACGCGCGTCTATCTCGTTCGCCACGGCGCCACGATTCTCTCGACCGAGGACCGTTTCGCCGGCGAGACGGACGTCGACCTGTCCGACACGGGCCGGGCCCAGCTCCGCAATCTGGCCGACCGCCTCTCCCAGGAGCCGCTCTCTGCCGTCTACGCGAGCCCGATGCGCCGCACCCTCGAGAGCGCGGGGATCCTCGCGGCGCCCCACGGCCTTCCCGTCCAGCCGGTCCCCGGCCTCCGGGAGATCTCGCACGGCCGGTGGGAGACGAAGACGCGGCGCGAGGTGGAGGCGCTCTGGCCCGAGGAGTACGCGCGCTGGGACTCGGACCCGTACACGTTCGCCCCGGACGGCGGAGAGAGCGGTCTCGCCGTGACGGCGCGCGCGTTCCCGGCCCTCGCCGATCTCGTCTCCGCGCAGGCCGGGCGCACGTTCCTCGTCGTCTCGCACAAGGCCACGATCCGGCTTCTGCTCTCGGCTCTCCTCGGTTTCGATCCGCGCTTCTACCGGGACCGCCTCGACCAGAGCCTCGCCTGCCTCAACGTCCTCGACTTCAAGGACCCGTCTCATGCGCGCCTCACGCTCTTCAACGACGTGTCCCACTACGAGCGCGGCGCCCCGGGAGCCCCGACGGCGCACCTCTCGAGCTGGTGGGACGCCGCGAAGACCTAAATTCAGGCGCGCGCCGCGGCCTCGCCGGCGGTGCGGCCGGTCGCCCAGGCCCACTGAAAATTGAAGCCGCCGATCGGGCCGAAGGCGTCCAGGATCTCGCCCGCGAAGAAGAGGCCCGGCACGAGCCGGCTCCGCCCGCTGCCCGCGTCCACTTCTTCGAGCGCCACGCCGCCCCCCGTGACCTCGGCCGTACGGTAGCCCTCGGTCCCAGTCGCGGGGAGGGGGAACGCGGTCAACGCCTCGACCACGCGAGCGCGAGCGTCGCGCGAAAGATAGGACAGCTGGACATCAGCGACCCGTGCCACGTCGAGAATCAGGTTCGCCAGGCGGTCGGGCAATGAAGATTTGCTTAGAAAGGAAGAAAGAGAACGGGCCCCGGCTGCGCCCTTGAGCGCTGCGTCCCACTGCGAGGCGGCATCGCCTGGCTGAGATCCGCCGAAGCAGACCCGAACTTCTGCCGTCCTCCCCGCGAGTCGCGCGCGTTCGACGACGTGCGAGACGTCGAGCACCGCGGGGCCGCTCCAGCCCTTGTGCGTGAACAGGAAGCCGCCGCGCGACGTCGCATGATCGTCGGCGCTCTCCGCGTTAACGCGCGCCGGGAGCGAGACGCCCGCGAGCGTGTGGTGCGCGGGAGCGTTCCCCGTGAGCGGCACGAGCGCCGGATACGTCGGGTGGACACGATGGCCCATGGCCGCGGCCCACGTGAACCCCGCCGCGTCCGCGCCGCCCGCAAGCACGGAGCGCCCCCCGGTCGCGAGGATCACCCGCGGCGCGAGGATGTCCTCTCCCCCGTCGAGGCGCACGGCGAAGCCGTCCCCCACGGGCGCGAGGTCGCGGACGGGCGCGGCCGCGCGCAGAGAAGCCCCCGCCGCGGCCACCGCGAAACGCAGCGCGTCGCGCACGTCCACCGCGCGATTCGAGGGCGGGAAAAGCTTCTTCGACTCCCTCTCCTCGCGAAGCGGGCCGCCGAGGAGCTCCTCGAAGAACGCGCGCTGCTCGGAGAGCGGCCAGCGGCCGAGAAACCGGCGCACGAGCCGGTTCGGCGACTCCGAGACGAAGCGTTGGGGCGCATCCTCCATCGGCAGGACGTTGCACCGGCCGCCGCCGGAGACGAGGATCTTCCGGCCCACGTCCCGGGCGGCCTCGACAACGAGAACGCGCCGGCCGTCCCGCGCCGCCGCGAGCGCGGCGAGGAGGCCCGCTGCGCCGGCTCCCACGACGACGACGTCCAGCTTCACCTCGGGCTATATTGCGGCATGCCCGGTTCGAAAGGCGGAATCGCCGGCGCCCTTCGCCGCCTCGTGTACCGCGCGCATTTCGTCCTCGCGTGCGTTTTCGGCGTCTTCTACTTTCTCGCGCTCTCGGCGACGGCGCTCTTCTCCATTCTTCTCCGCGCCAGGTCGCCGCGCGGCGGCGCGTTCCTGTTCGTGAAGTGGTGGGGAATCGTGATGCGGGGAGTCGTCGGATGGCGGATGGACCTCGACCACCACGAGCGCCTCTTGGGAAGCGCTCCCGCCGTCGTCGTCGGAAACCACCAGTCGAATCTCGACGTCGCGACGTATGGGGCGTTCTTCGGCGAGAACAGCGTCGTGATCGGCAAGAAGGAAATCGAGCGCATCCCGGTCTTCGGCTGGCTCTGGAAGGCGAGCGGCAACATCCTCGTCGACCGGGGAAACCGGGAAAGCGCAATCGCGTCCCTGGACGAGGCCGCGGCGCGCATCCACCGTGAGCGGTTGAACGTCTGGGTCCTCGCCGAGGGCCACCGCAACCAGAAGCCCGAGCTCCTGCCCTTCAAGAAGGGCGCCTTTCGCCTCGCCCTCGCGGCGCAGGTTCCGATCGTCCCGTTCGTCGCCGAACCGATGCAGAGCTTCCTCGACGCGAGGCGGTGGATGCTCCGCCCCGGGACGATTCGCGTCCGCTTCCTTCCGACCGTCCCGACGGCGGGCCGGACCCCCGATGAGGCCGAAGCGCTCCGCCAAGAAGTCCGGAGCCTCATGCAGGCGACGCTGGACGACCTCCGCGCAACGGGCCGCGGCCCGATCGACTGACCCGTCCTGCCTAGATGCGGAACGTGTCGGGACGCCAGTTCTTGACGCGCTTCTTGATCTCCTCGCCCGAGAGCTTTTCGTCGAGCGCCGCCTTCACGAGCGCCGGCACCTCGGCGTCCGGGGCGAAGCGCAGCCCGACGAGCTGTCGTTCGTCGAGGTCGCCGATGCGCGCCTTGAGAGGTTCGTCGAGCAGCGTCGTGAGCCGCAGCCGTTCCTCGAGCCGGATGATCCGGTCCTGCACCTTCAGTGGGTAGCTCCTGATCCTCAGCGTCAACGCGATCGCGGCCGCCCAGACGACCACGTTCCAGGCGGCCCAGGGCGAGAAGCTGCCCGAGAGGCCCTTGATGAAGGTCCAGAGCGCGATGAAGAACGAGATCGAAACGACCGAGAAGGCGAAAAAGTGATACCAGGGATCCCATCGCCGGTGATTCGCGTAAACCTGAATACTGTTTTCGGGCATGAGCTCCTCCGCTTTCCTCTCGAAAGTGACTCGTCTAGACTGTTGCGCGCCGAGGTATCACCCTCGAGACCCCTCAACCTACCGGAAAAAGGAGAATTCCTTCCGATGATCCGACTTCGCCGCCTCGCGCCTCTCATGGCGCTCGCCGTCCTCGCGCTCGCGCCCGCCGCACGGGCCGACAAAGAGATCTTCACGTTCGACAAGGCTCACTCCGAGTTCGACTTCAAGGTTCGTCACTTTGTCTCGAAGGTCGGCGGCCGCTTCACGAAGTTCGACGGCACGATCGAGATCGATCGCGCCAACCCGGCCGCGAGCGCCGTGAACCTGAAGATCGACGCGGCGAGCCTCGACACCGGCAACCCGACCCGCGACAAGCACCTCAACTCCCAGGACTTCTTCGACACCGCGAAGTTCCCGCAGATCACGTTCACGTCCACGAAGATCGACGCGAAGGGAAAGGACGCGTACGACGTGACGGGCGACCTCACGATAAAGGGCGTCACGAAGTCGGTCGTCCTCACCGTGGCGGCGAACGGATTCGCGAACGACGGCCACGGCGGCCAAAAGGCCGGATTCGACGTCACGGGGAAGATCAACCGCAAGGATTTCGGCGTGAGCTGGAACAGCATGGTCGACGGGAACGCGATGCTCGGGGATGACGTCGACATTCTCATCACCGTCGAGGCCAACAAGAAGAAGGCCGAAGCCCCCGCCACGGCTCCCGCGGCTCCCGCCACGAAGTAGCGCCTTGGCCGAACCCTCGACCGCCACCCTCCCGCCGCATGTCGTGCGTCCGTCCGCGGTCGCCGGTTTCCTCCTCGTTCACGTCGCGGCCGCCCTCGGCGTCGTCCTCGTCGGATTCTCCTGGACGGGAGTCGCCCTTTGCGTCGCGTCGTATTACCTCCGGATGTTCGCGATCACGGCGGGCTTCCACCGCTACTTCTCGCACCGCGCGTATCGCCTCTCGCGCGTGTCGCAGTTCCTGCTGGCCTTCCTCGGTCAGACTTCGGCGCAGAAGGGCGTCCTCTGGTGGGCCTCGAACCACCGGCACCACCACAAGTATTCCGACCGGCCCGAGGACATCCACAGCCCCGTCCAGAACGGTTTCTGGTGGAGCCACATCGGCTGGATCCTGTCGGGCCTGTACGACGAGACCGACTATTCGCGGATTCCCGACCTCGCGAAGTTTCCCGAGCTGCGCTGGCTGAATCGGAACCAGTACGCCGCGACGATGGTCTACGCGGTCGCCCTGTACCTCGCCTTCGGGTGGACGGGCCTCGCGTACGGCTACTTCCTGTCGACGGTCCTCCTGTGGCACGGCACGTTCACCATCAACTCGCTCATGCACCTGTTCGGGCGCCGCGTGTTTCCGACGGCGGACCAGAGCCGCAACAGCATGATCTTCGCGCTCATCACGATGGGCGAGGGCTGGCACAACAACCATCACTACTACCCGATCTCGGCCGCGCAGGGCTTCACGTGGTGGCAGGTGGACATGAGCTTCTCCCTCCTCTGGCTCGGCGAGAAGATCGGCCTCGTGACGGGTCTCCGCCGCGCGCCGTCTCTCGCCGTCACGGAAGCCCTCGCGCTCGCCCGAAGCAAGCTGGACGTATCCGTACAGACGTCCGCCCAGGCGATGGACGACGATCCGCTCGCCCAGCTCGCGGCCCGGTGGGAGGGGATAAGGGACGCGGCCCGCTTGACGGCCCATCAGGCACTCGCCGATCTCGAGGCCGCGCGCCAGCGCGCGGTGCAACGCCTCGAGGTCCTGCAGGCCGACTACGCCGCGGCGCGGACGCGCGCGGAAGCCGCCGCCTCCCAGCGCCTCGTCGAGCTCAAGGCGGAGATCGAAAAGACCCGCCGCGAGCTGCACGACACGCTCTTGCGCCTCGTCGAGGCCGCCGAGAACCTCGGCCTGTCCGCGGCCGTTCCCGCCTGAGGCGCAGCATGAGCGTCAGCGCGACCGGACCCTTCGCCGCCTACTCCGCGCACGTCGCCGCACGTGCGGTGACGACCGCCCGCGCCCTTCAGGAAACGGGGTTCGACCGGCTCCTGATCCACTCGGGAACTCCCTTCACGTACTTCGCGGACGACAACGACGCACCCTTCCACTCCACGCCCGCCTTCGCGCACTGGGCGCCCGTGGAGGGTCCGCATCACATCCTCGACGTCGCGCCGGGCCGGCGTCCGCGCCTCGTCCGCGTCCAGCTCCGCGACTTCTGGTATGCGCCCCCCGCTCCCGCCCCGGATTTCGTCCGTGCCGAGTTCGATGTCGTCGAGGTCGCGACTCCCGCCGCGGCGTGGAAGGAAATCGGCGCTCCCGGCCCGCATGCCGCATTCGTGGGTGCGGCGGCGGAAGAGGCCTTGGAACATGGGATCGCGCCCGCCGGGTTGAACCCGAAGGCGCTCGTCGCGCGCCTCGATTGGGAACGGACGTACAAGAGCGACTGGGAAGTCGACGCGCTGCTCGGGGCCACGGCGAAGGCCGCACCCGCGCACCGCGCGGCCGAGGCCGCGTTCCGCGCGGGGGCCCCGGAAATCGAGATTCACCACGTCTATCTCGCCGCGCTCGGCGACATGGAGGAGGCGCTCCCCTACACCACGATCGTCGGCCTCGACCACCACGCGGCGACTCTCCACTACCACGGCAAGAGCGGGCGTGAGGCCACGAAGGCCCGCGTGTTCCTCATCGACGCGGGCGCGACCGCGCGCGGCTACGCGTCCGACATCACGCGCACGTACGTCGCCCCGGGCGCCGATCCCGTCTTCGTCCGGCTCCTCGACGGCATGAAGACGCTGCAGGCGCGCCTGTGCACGGCGAGCCGGCCAGGCAGGTCGTACATCGATCTGCACCTCGAGACGCACCGGGGAGTGGGCGCGCTCCTCGCCGAGACCGGGGTTCTCCGGATCCCGGCCGAGGAAGCGTTCGAGAGGGGCCTCACGTATCCGTTCCTGCCGCACGGCCTCGGCCACTTCCTCGGCATCCAGGTCCACGACGTCGCGGGGCGCCAGGTCGACCGGGAAGGGACTATCGCGCCGCCGCCCGCGCGCCACCCGGCGCTCCGCACGACGCGCGTCATCGAGGAGCGCATGGTCTTCACGATCGAGCCGGGCCTCTACTTCATCCCGATGCTCCTCGAGCCCTTCCGCGCGGGCGCGCACCGCGCGGCCTTCGATTGGACCCTCGTGGACCGCCTCATCCCCTCGGGCGGCATCCGGATCGAGGACAACATCCTCGTCGGCGCGGATTCGAACCGCAACCTGACGCGGGAATTCCTGCCGGACTGACCCGATTTCCCTGCATTAGTGATGGAGGCCAAATGCGCGGAGAAAAAGACGTCATCACGCTCCTGAACGACGTGCTCACGGCCGAGCTCACGGCCGTCAACCAGTACTTCATCCACGCCATGATGTGCCGCAACTGGCACTACAAGAGGCTGGCCGAGCACTCACGCCACGAGTCGATCGAGGAGATGAAGCACGCGTAAGAGCTCATCGAGCGGATCCTCTATCTCGAGGGCGTTCCGAATATGCAGCGCTATTTCAAAATCCGGGTCGGGCAGACCGTTCCCGAGCAGCACCGCTTCGACCTCGAGGTCGAGCGGACGGCCGTGGCGCGCCTCAACGCCGGGCTGGAAGCCTGCCGCGCGAAGGGAGACAACGGGTCACGGCTCCTGCTCGAGAAGATTCTGAAAGAGGAAGAGGAGCACATTGACTGGCTCGAGGCGCAGCTCGGCCAGATCGAGGAAATCGGCCTCCGGAACTATCTCGCCCAGCAGATCGAAGGCTGACGCCCCCATACTGATTGTCAGATGGAGCCGGTGATCGCTTTCCGGGATGTCTCGTACGGCATTCGCGGGAAAGAGGTCCTTCGCCATCTCGATCTCGAGGTCGCGGCGGGAGAGACGCTCGTCCTTCTCGGAAGGAGCGGCTCGGGAAAGACGACCGCCCTCAAGATGGTGAACGCGCTCCTCACGCCGATCTCCGGCGACGTCTGCGTCGAGGGGAAGCCCACGGGCGATTGGAACCCGATCCTCCTCAGGAGGCGGATCGGCTACGTGATCCAGGAGTCCGGTCTCTTCCCGCACTTCACCGTCGCGCGCAACGTCGCCGTCGTGCCCGAGCTCGAGGGCTGGGAGCGCGGCCGGATCGACGCCCGCGTCGACGACCTCCTCGCGCGCCTCGGCCTCCCGCCGGAAGAATTCCGGTCGCGCACCCCGCGACAGCTCTCCGGCGGTCAGCGGCAGCGTGTCGGCGTCGCGCGCGCCCTCGCGGCCGAGCCATCGATCCTCCTCATGGACGAGCCATTCGGCGCGCTCGATCCCGTCACGCGCCGCGATCTCCAGCGCCAGTTCCTGGCCCTCCGCAAGGCGTGGACCAAGACGTCGCTCTTGACTTCGCTCTTCGTCACCCACGACGTCCGCGAAGCCCTCGCACTCGCGACGCGCATCGCGCTCCTCCACGAAGGGCGCCTCGAGATCGTGGCGACACCGCGAGAGTTCCTTGCGGCCCGCACGGGCGAAGCGCGGTCTTTCCTCGCCGCTCTCGAAGACCTACGGGAAGCGTGATGCCGCCCACCCTCGCGCGCGAGATCCTCGAGCGGACGGGCGAGCACGTCGTCCTCGTCGCGATCGCGCTCTTCGCCGCGTCGCTCGTCGGGATTCCGACGGGCATCTTTCTCACGCGAAAGGCGGCCTGGCGCGGCGTCGTCCTCGGCTTCACGAACGTCGTGCAGACGATCCCGAGCCTCGCGCTTTTCGGCTTCCTCATCCCCCTGCCCTTCATCGGGGGCATCGGGAAGAGAACCGCCGTCGTCGCACTCATCCTCTACGCGCTCCTGCCCGTCCTGCGCAACACGCTCACCGGAATCCTCGGCGTCGATCCCGCCGTCGTGGAGTCGGCCGTGGCGATGGGGATGACGGACCGGCAGCGCCTCTTTCAGGTCGAGCTGCCCCTCGCTGCCCCGACGATCCTCGCGGGCCTCCGCATCGCCGCTGTCACGACGATCGGCACGGCCACCATCGCGGCGGCCATCGGCGGCGGCGGCCTCGGCGTGTTCATCTTCCGCGGGCTCGCGTCGGTCGACTCCGCGCAGATCCTCGCGGGCGCGGTGCCGGCGGCGCTCCTCGCGCTCGCGGCCGATGGAGGTCTCGGATGGATCGAGCGGCGTTTCGCGCGTTTCTGATCGCCTGTCTCCCTGCCGGGCTTCTCGCCGCCTTTCTCGCGGCCGGCCTCGCGGGCTGTGCGCGACCGCGCGGACTCGTCGTCGGTTCGAAGAACTTTACCGAGCAGGAGATCCTCGGCGAGATCGCCGCGCAGCAACTCGAACGGCGCCTTGGCGCGCTGGTCACGCGCAAGCTCGACATCGGCGGCACGCTGCTCGCCCACGAAGCGCTCGTCGCGGGAGAGATCGATCTCTACCCCGAATACACCGGCACCGCCCTCACCGCGGTCCTGAAACTCCCCGTCGCGACCGACCCGAAGGCCGTCTTCGAGACCGTCGCGAAGGAATACCGCGGCCGTTTCCGGCTCGTCTGGCTCCCGCCTCTCGGATTCGACGACACGTTCGCGATGGTGATTCGCGGCGCCGACGCGCGGGCCTCCGGGATCGAGACGCTGAGCCAGGCCGCAAAGAGGAAGAGGCCCTGGGCGCTCGGGGTGGGGTACGAGTTCCTCCAGCGCCCGGACGGCCTCTCCGGGCTCCAGAAGACGTATACATTGCCCCTCGAAGGGACGCCGACGTCGATGGATCTCGGCCTTCTCTATGCCGCGCTCGAGCAGGGGCAGGTCGACCTCGTGGCCGGCAACTCCACGGACGGCCTCCTGTCCGAGCGCGACTTCAAGGTCCTGCAAGACGATAAGCAGTACTTTCCGCCGTACGAGGCGGCTTTCGTCGTGCGAGAAGCGCTCTTCTCGAGGGAGCCCCGTGCCCGCGCCGTGCTCGAGGAGCTCTCCGGCACACTCACGACGGCCGCGATACGGAAGCTCAACAACCTCGTCGTCGGAAAACACCGGCGGCCGGCCGACGTCGCGAAGGAGTTTCTCGACAGCTTGGCACCCGGCCGCCCGGACCGTTAGCCGCCCTCGACCCGCGCGTGCTCTTAGCGCTCTTTGGCCATCGGATAGTATTTCGGCCGTTGGCGCACGACGCGAGTGAGCTTCAGAGACCGGATCCTGAAGCGCCTCCACGAGGAGCACGGCGTCGTCTTTCACCTTGGGGAGAGTGTCACCTCGATCTCGCCAACCGCCGTCCGCCTGCAGAGCGGCGCCGAAATACCGGCCGACCTCGTCGTCGTCGGCATCGGGGTCCGCCCCGCGACCGGTCTCGCGGAAGGCGCGGGGCTCCGCACGGACCGCGGCATCCTCGTCGACGAGCGCCTCGAGACGAGCTCAAAGGGAATCTTCGCGGCCGGGGATGTCGCGCGCTGGAGAGATCCGAGATTCGGCGGGACCCTTCGCGTCGAACACTGGGTCGTGGCCGAGCGAATGGGGGCGGCCGCCGCGCGCTCGATCCTCGGACGACCCGAAGCCTTCCGCGACGTGCCCTTCTTCTGGAGCGCGCACTACGACGTCTTCCTCGCCTATGTCGGTCACGCCGAGCGGTGGGACCGGATCGACGTCCACGGCAGTCTCGCCGCGAAGGACGCCACGCTCGCCTATCGGGAAGGCGACCGGACGCTCGCGGTCGTCACGATCGGGCGCGACCGGATCGGTCTCGAGGCCGAGTTAGCGTTCGAGCGCGGGGACCGCGCCGCCCTCGACGCGTTCGGAAGAACGAGGTAGGAGCGGCTACCGTTACGTCGAGACGACGGTCGGCAGCGTCGACGCATCGACGAGGCCCTTTACGCCGTACATCGCGGGCAGGATCTTCTCGGGCGGATGGCTGCGCCGGAGCCGTGCGACGAGCTCGGTCCCGGCGCGGTAGGCCGGAAGGTACATGCGGCCGAGGAGGGGGTGGCGCCCCCATGCCCCCGAGAGTTTGTCGGCGCGCTCGGCTGAGACGAGAAAGTCCTGCCTGAGGATCGCCGCAACTTCTTTCTGCGGGAGCTTTTCCTTCCAGGTCAGATACGACGAGTGGTTCTTCGCATCGTCCTGCAGGAGGGCGAGGAGGACGCCGATCTGGAGATCCCGGTCGGGAAGGTCCTGAACCTCCGTGACCCCGTGCGCGACGAGAACTCCGTTGTTAGCGATGCCCTCGAAGAGGACGGCGGCGCGCGTGTTCATCGTGAGGACGGACGCCTCGAACCCCACGAGCCCGCGCACGAAGAGGTCCTGCAGGTACGCGAACGTCGTCACGTGCCCGGGCACGACCTCGTGGCTCACGAGCTGCTGGAACTCAGGCACGGAGATCTGGAGCGACGCGTTCAGCTCGTATGTCGACTCGTACTCGGGCGAGCCGTCGGGCTTTCGTGCGTGGCCGAGGTAGTTCATCGAGCCCGAGAACCACGCGTTCTCGATCGCGAGGAACTTCACGTTCGCGCGAGGGACGCGATGGAGCTCTTTCGGAAGGTATGGCAGGAGGTTGCGCTCCGTCAGCGCGTCGTAGTGCGCGATGAACGCGTCCCCGAGCGCCGGGATCGACTTGCCGGGGACGAGCCGCTCCTTCCGCCAAGCGTCGACGGCCGCGAGGAGCGAGTCGGAACCGTTCGACGCATGCCCGGCGGCCTTCAGAAGGTCGGCGACGCGGCGACGCTTCTCCGAGGGGCTGGAGGGCTCCGGCGGAGCGCCCGTGATCGTCTTCACGCAGCGGTCGTACGGGACCTCCGGACCCTTGCCGAGGATCTCCATCCCGAGGTCCCACATGACCTCGCTGCACAGGCCGAGGCCCTCGAGATACGCGCCGCGCATCCCGCCGAGCGCGCGCGATCCGGAGATCACCCGGGCGATCGCGCCCTTCACGTCCACGGCGGCGATGTATGCCTCGATCGAGGCCTTGTCCGGCGTCTTCGCGCCCACGCCGCCGTTCGCGCGGAGCTTCGCGGCGGTGGGATGCGTGTATGCGGCGGGCAGCGGCTCGTCCGAGAACCAGCAATCCGCGATGAAGCGGCCCGTCCCGGACGGGTTCATGACGTCGCCGCCCCAGAGTGTGTCGATTCCGATGAGCGCTTCGGCGGTCGCGGCGTCCAATCCCGTGAGCGGCATGTTCAGTCCTCCCGAACCTTGCGGGTCGAATCGATCCAGAGATAGAGGCAGAGGCCGACGAAGAAGAGAATCGAGACGCCTTGCGAGATGGCTTCGTTGCCGTAGAAGGGCGTGCGAATCCCCTCCTCCGAATATGACTTGAAGAGCCTCATGGAGGCGCCGAACACGCCTCCGAGCGCGCCCCCGGCCATCAGGCCGGACGCGATGATCACGGCACGCTCGCGCATCGTGCGGCCTCTGTCGCCGCCGACCTTCTCCGACTTCCGGGTCACGAAGTACGACAGGAACCCGCCCACGAGGGCCGGCGTGTTCAGCTCGAGCGGCAGGTACATCCCGAGCGCGAACGTGAGCGCCGGAACCCCCAGCATCTCCATCATGACCGCGATCGCCGCGCCGGTGCCGAACAGGACGTAGGCGATCGGCTGCTGATTCATGAAGCCTTCGACGAGCGCCTTCATGATCGAGGCCTGGGGCGCGGCGAGGACCTCGCGCGCGTCGCCTGGCAACTTCTCCCCGAACTGGTATACCTTTGCCAGCACGACGATCGAGAGGCCCGCGAAGATCGACGCGGCGATCGCACCGTAGAACTTCACCTTCTCCTGCGCCGCCGGCGTCGAGCCGAGCCAGTAGCCGGTCTTGAGGTCGGTGATCATCTGGCCGGAGGTCGAGAGCGCGGTGCAGACCATGCCGGCCATTGCCATCACGAAGAACATCCCCGTCGTCCCCGAGACGCCGAACCTCAGGAGGATGACCGACGAGATGATGATCGTGAGCATGGTCATCCCCGAGACGGGATTGCGCGCCGTCGTCGCGATCGCGTTCGCCGCTACCGAGGCGAAGAAAAAGGAGAACACGAGCGTCAGGACGAGGGCGATCGCCACCGCGAGCAGCGTGCTGCCCAGGCTGCCGAAGAAGGCGGCGACGGCGATCGCGCTCACGATCGTGCCGAGGAGGATCGCCATCACGGACACGTCGCGGTCCGTGCGCTCCGTGGACGCCGCGCCGCCGCCGCCGCGGAAGGCCTTCGCCGCGATGCTGAAGGAACCGGCCACGATGCGCAGCGACTTCACGATGCCGAAGATGCCCGCAGTCGCGATCGCCCCGACGCCGACGTACCGCACGTAACCGCGGAAGATCTGCTCCGCCGTCATCTTCGCGATCGGGATCGTCGCGGGGTAGACCGCGTCGGGCAGGTGGCGGCCGACCATCCAGATGAGAGGCACGAGGACGAAGTTGGACAGGAAGCCGCCCGCGCAGAGGATGAGCGACGAGCGCAACCCCATGACGTAGCCCAGGCCGAGGATGAAAGCGATCGCGTCGAACTTCACGATGACCTTCGCCTTCTCGGCGGCGTCCTTCATGAACGGCAGGAACTGGAAGTCGACGTACTCCTTCCAGACCTGGAACGTCGTCACGAAGAAGTCGTAGATCGCCGAGACGATCGTCGCCTGAACGAGGAGCTTCGCCTGCGCGCCGCCCTTCTCGCCCGTGACGAGGACTTCCGTGATCGCCGTCGCCTCGGGGAACGGGAACTTGCCGTGCATCTCCCGCACGAAGTACCGGCGCAGCGGGATGATGAACAGAACGCCGAGGCAGCCACCGGCGAGGCAGATGAAGATCGTCTGCACGGGATGGGGGTTCAGGCCGAGCGTGTAGAGCGCCGGCAGCGTGAAGATCGCGCCCGCCACGACCGAGCCGGAGACACCGCCGATGCCCGTGATGATCACGTTCTCGAGAAGGCTCGACCGCCGCTTGTAGATGCGCGCGAGGCCGATCGCGAGGATCGAGATCGGGATCGCGGCCTCCATGACCTGGCCGACCTTCAGGCCCGAGTACGCCGAGGCCACCGTGAAGACGACACAGAAGAAGAGGCCCCAGAAGAGCGACCGGCCGGTCACCTCGGGCGGCGTCTTCTCCGCAGTCACGAGCGGGGCGTACGTCTCGCCGGGCGCGAGCGGCACGTAGGCGTTCTCGGGCAGCGAATTCGAGTCGGGTACGTCCATCGAACCTCCGCTGCGCAGGATCTTGTCAGACCTCGCCAGTTTCGAGGCTACGAGCGGCTCCCCGTCAGGCGCGATGAGGCACGTGAATGAGGGGCGTCACACGAGCCGGATCTGCCCTTTCTCGTCGACAGGCCGGTCGTAGCGCAGATGGTCGCCGTCGAGGCGCAGGAACGGCGGCGGGCGGTGCGGTTCGCGCCGCGTGGGCGTGATCAGGTGGACGACCTCGTGCCCGAGGCTCGCGAGCTTGTCGGCCACGAGGCGGCGGTGGCACTGCGAGGGATGCGTCTCGGCGCACATGAAGGCCGCCTCCCCGTCCACGGCGAGCGCGAGAAGCTCGTCGAGGCCCTCCTGAAATTCCGCGGTGTCCATGTAGTCCGCGTAGTTGCGAAAGGCCTGTACCGTCCAGGACGGATTCGGCGAAGGCTCCGGGCCCTTGCGCCTGCGCCCGCCCAGCTTCGGAAGCCAGCGGTACGTGATCTCAAGCGGAGGGAGCGCGGTCTCCAGTGCCTCGCGGGCGAACCGCGGATTGCGGCGCGAAGCCGGGAACGCGCGCACGTCGCCGAGGCGTGTCACGCCGGCCGACGCCAGTGTCGCCACGAGGTCCTCAAAGGGCCTGTTCGCGTGGCCAATCGTGAAGATCCGCACATCGGAAGCATAGGCGCGTGCAAATCGTGCGGGCCGGGCATATCTTCTCGGCAGTTGCGGTCTGCGCCCACGGAGGGTGTCCGCCCGCACGCGGGAGGTCCCGCATGAGTGTTGCCCTCCAAACCGGACGGAACGTCTCGCACTACGAGGTCGGGGACCTCATCGGCTCGGGCGGAATGGGAGAGGTCTACCGCGCGACCGACCTGCGCCTCGGGCGGCGCGTTGCGCTGAAGTTCCTGCGGCCGATGGCCGACGCCGCGCTGAGGCAGCGCATCCTGCGCGAAGCGCAGGCCGCGTCGTCCCTCGACCACCCGAACATCTGCACGATCTTCGAGGTGGACGAGGCCGGCGAGGATGTCTTCATCGCGATGGCGTTCTACGAAGGCGAGACGCTCGACCGCGTCCTCGCGCGGGGGCCGCTCGCGCCGGAGCGCGCGCTGGGCATCGCGGCCCAGGCGGCGCGCGGCCTCGCGGCGGCGCACGAGGAGCTCATCGTCCACCGCGACGTGAAGCCCGCGAATCTCATGCTCACTCGCGGCGACACCGTGAAGATCCTCGATTTCGGCATCGCCCGGATCCTCGACGATCCGCGCGCGACGGACCACGGCTCGGTCGTCGGCACGCCGGCGTACATGTCGCCCGAGCAATTGCGCGACGAGCCCGTCGACCAGAGAACGGACATCTGGTCCCTCGGCGCCGTCCTGTACGAGATGCTCACGGGCGCGCGGGCCTTCCGCGGCGACACCGTGGCGGCCGTCGTGGCCTCCATCCTGAGCGCGCCGCCGCCGCGCGCGTCGGGCGCGCGGTCCGGCATCCCCGACCGCGTAGATGAAATCCTTGCGAAGGCGCTCGCGAAGGACCGGCGCCTGCGGTACGAGCGCATGGAGGACCTGGTGCGAGATCTCCTCGACCTGCGGTCCGCCCTCGACTCCGGCGCGATCACGATGCGCCGGCCCGCGGCCGCGGCCGTGTCGTCCATCGCGGTTCTCCCGTTCGCGGACATGAGCCCGCAGCAGGACCAGCAGTTCCTCTGCGACGGCATCGCCGAGGAGATCCTGCGCGAGCTCGCCCGCATTCCCGAGCTCTACGTGGCCTCGCGCACCTCCGCGTTCCAGTACAAGAACCAGGCGGCCGACGTGCGCGAGATCGGGGCCCGCCTGAACGTCGGCACGGTGCTCGAGGGGAGCGTCCGCCGCTCCGGCGACCGCGTGCGGATCTCGGTCCAGCTCGTGAGCGTCGAAAGCGGCTTCCGCCTCTGGTACGAGCGCTACGACCGCGACATGAAGGACATCTTCGCGATCGAGGACGAGATCGCGGAAAAGATCGCGCAGGCGCTGAAGGTCACCCTCGCGGAGCAGCGCGGAAGCCCGGCCGAGCGCACGTCCACCGCGGCTGAGGCGTACGAGCTCTTCCTGCAGGGCCGCCAGTTCTTCCACCAGCACCGGCGCAAAGCGTGCGAGATCGCGCTCCAGACTTTCACGCGGGCCCTCGAGCTAGACCCTGGCTTCGCGCGCGCGTACGCCGGAGTCGCCGAATGCCATGCGTTTCTCAACCTCTACTTCGGCAAGGGCGCGGAAGCCGTCGCCGCCGCCGACGCCGCGAGCGCGAAGGCGCTCGAGCTGAGCCCCGATCTTTCCGACGCGCATGCCGCGCGGGGCCTCGCCCTGTTCCTCAAGCGCGAGTTCGTGGAGGCGGAGGGTTTCCTGAGGAAGGCGATCGCACTCGACCCACGGCTCTACGACCCGCACTACATCTACGGCCGGGTGTGCTTCTCGGAGGGACGCATGCCCGAGGCCGCCGAGCACTTCCGCGAGGCTTGTGCCCTCGTGCCGGAGGCGTACGACGCGTGGTACCTCCTCGGCATGTGTTACCGGCGGATGGCCGAGACGGCCAAGGCGCGCAGCGCGGACCTCGAGTGCATCGAGGCCGCCAAGAAGCGCCTGCGCTCGCACCCGGACGACACCCGCGCGTGGACGATGGGCGCCTCCGTCCTCGCCGAGCTTGGCGAGCCCGAGCGCGCCGCCGAATGGGTCGCGCGCGCCCTCGCGGTGGACCGCGACGAGCCCATCATCGCGTACAACGCAGCCTGCGTATACGCCACGCTGGGGCGGCGCGACGAGGCGTTTGCGTGCCTCGAGGCCCCCGTCGGGCAGGGCCTGCTGGACGCGGCCTGGGTCGCGAACGATCCCGACCTCGACCCGCTGCGCGCCGACCCGCGCTTCGCAGCGCTGCTCGGGGCGGCGCGCTCCCGCTCCGCGTAGAGCCCAGTGAGGAGATCCTTGCCGCGAGGCGGATCCGTCCTCCGTCAGTCCTCTCCGAGCGTCCTCTTCAAATCCGAGAGCTCCCGCGAAATCGCGGCCAGCCGCTCCTCGAGTGCGGCGACGCGCGATGCGAGCGTGTCGAGCCGGGCGTTCGGGGCGGCGGGAACGGGAGCGGCCGGGGCGCGCGCGGCGGGCGCCGCCGGCGATCGGACCCCCTCCACGGACCCGGCCACGAGATGCGTCCAGCGCGTCTCCTTCTGGCCCGGCCTCCGCGGAAGCTCGGCCACGAGCGGCTCGGGTCCCGCCGCCAGCTTCTCGAGCGCGGCCTCGACGTCGGCCGTCGTCGCGAACGGGTGCAGGCGGTCGCTGCGTCCGCGCAGTTCGCCCGGCGTCTGTTCGCCCCGCAAAAGGAGGAGCGTCATGACCGCCTTTGCGGGCGCGTCGAGCTGCCACCGTCCCTCCACGTTCTGCTCCCACTTCTCGGCCCGCGAGCCGCCGGTCTTCCAGACGAAGACGTGTTCGCGCAGGCGGTCGAGCGCGGCCTCGACGTCGCCCGCCGAGAACTCCACGACAGGATCGCGGTTCGACTTCTGGTTGCAAGCCGCGACGAGCGCGTGGAGGGTGAGCGGGTAGTACTCCGGCGTCGCCTGCTGCTTCTCGAGGAGCGCCCCGAGGGCCCGGACCTCCACCGGGTCGAGCGGCCGCGGCAGGCGAGCGGGCGGGGTGTCATCGGTCAGCATGCGGCCTCCGGCCTACACATAAGGGGAAGCATACTGCCCCAACGCGCTATCATCAGTCCCTCGAAGAAGGAGTCCGCGATGCGTCCTGACAGCCGGTTCGGGCGGGAACGCGCATGAATCCCTCGTCCCTCTTCGAGGTTCAGGGCATCACGGGCCTGACGCTGCTTGCGTTCGCCGGAATCCTGCTCGTCATTCTCGTCATCTCGTTCCGGTCCCGTGCCATCGTGTTCTGCCAGTACCTCAAGGCGATGACGGGCGTCGCGCTGAAGCCGAAGCAGGTGCGCGCCGTTTTCAAGGATCGCGGTCAGGACGGCGTCCGCGAGATGTTTCTCGACCTCATCATCAAGGAAGACCTGCGGCAGACCGGGCCGCTCCAGATTCCGACCGAGCTCAGGGCGCCGAAGAAGAAAGACTGACGCCGCGGCGCGCACGGGTCCGGCGTGCTGTGCGTCGACGCCTCCCGTTGATCCCGTAAACTTCGTCCCCATGGACCAGCCCCTCGGCGACTTCCCCCCCGACGCGTTCCGCGAGATGGGGCACGCCGCCGTCGAGCGCCTCGCGCGCTACTTCGAGACGCTCGAGTCACGGCCCGTCCTCGCGCGGACGAAGCCGGGCGAGGTCCTCGCGCAGATGCCGCGACGCGCCCCGGAGGAGCCCGAGCCTTGGGAGGCGATCGAGCGCGACCTCGACCGCCTCGTGGAGCCTAACCTCACGCACTGGCAGCATCCCGGGTACTTCGCGTACTTCGCGAACACGGGCTCGGCTCCCGGGATCGTGGGCGACTTCCTCGCGGCGGGCTACAACCAGGTCGGCATCCTCTGGCGCACGTCGCCCGTCCTTACGGAGCTCGAGCAGGGCGTCGTGCGCTGGCTTCTCGACCTCGTCGGCCTGCCGTGGGGACCCGAAGGCTTCGACGGCCAGCTCGCCGACACGGCCTCGACGGCGTCGCTCATCGCGCTCGCGGCGGCCCGCGAGGAGGCGTATCCCGACGTCCGCAGGACGGGCCTCGCGGGCCGGCCCCAAGGTATCGTCTACTGCTCGGAGCTGGCCCATTCCTCGATCGACAAGGCATGCGTGGTCCTCGGCTTCGGCCTCGAAGGGCTGCGGAAGATCAAGGTCGACGCGGAATTCCGGATGGACGCGGCCGCCCTCGAGTCGGAGATCGCGAAAGACCGGGCGGCGGGGCGCGTGCCCGTGGCCGTCGTCGCGACCGCCGGGACGACCACCGTGACGTCGGTCGATCCGCTCGCGGCACTCGCCAAGATCTGCGAACGCGAAAACGTCTGGCTTCACGTGGACGCGGCGTATGCGGGCTCGGCCGCGGCGCTGCCGGAGATGCGCTCTCTGTTCGCGGGGTGGGAGCGCGCGGACTCGGTCCTCTTCAACCCGCACAAGTGGATGCTCGTGCCGCTCGAGTGCACCGGGCTGTTCTTCCGCCGGATGGAACGCGTGCGGCGCGCCTTCTCCGTGGTGCCGAACTATCTCGAGACCCCCGAAGGACAGACCGTGCGCGAGTACATGGACTACGGCGTCCAGCTCGGCCGCCGGTTCCGCGCCCTCAAGATGTGGATGACGCTTCGCGCCTTCGGTGCCTCGGGCGTGCGGGCACGGCTGCGCGCCCACCTCGTCCTCGCGCGAGCGCTCCGCGGCGTGCTCGAGCGCGAGCCCGGCGTCACGATCGCCGCGCCGACGCCGTTCTCGGTCGTCGCCTTCCGCTGGACGTCCAAGGAACTCTCCCCGGAAGCCGCCGACGCGGCGAACGCGCGAATCCTCGCGCGGATCAACGAAGACGGTCGTACCTTCATCTCGCATGCGCTCGTCTCCGGCCGCTATACGCTCCGCGTCGCCATCGGCAACGTCCGCACGGAACGCCGCCACCTCCAGACGTTTCTCCAGGCCTTCCGGGAGGCCGTGGCCGCCGAGTCTCTCGGAAAACCCTGACGTCCCGCCCTTCGTAGAAGGATTGGGTAAAGTGTCGCCCCCATGGATCCCTTGAACAAATCGGCTGACCTGTCGGCTCTGCGCATCGAACGTGAGACCGGGCCCGGGGGGCGCCGTTTCCTCTACCTCGCGCTCGCGACCCTGTGCGTCGCGCTCGTGGCGGTGTTTTTCATCACGCGATCGCGCGGGGGCATGGCGCTCCGGGCTCCCGAGGTCACGACGACCCGCGCGGCCCTCGTGACCCCCACGCAGGCCTCCACGATCCTCACGGCCTCCGGCTACATCGTCGCGCGTTCGAAGGCCGAGATCTCCCCGAAATCCGTTGGCCGCATCGCCTGGATCAACCTCGAGGAAGGCCAGCGCGTGAAAAAGGGCGAGCTCGTCGCGCGGCTCGAGGCGCAGGAGCTGGAGGCGCAGAAGCATTCCTCGCAGGCCCAGCGCGACCAGACGCTCGCCCAGCTCGCGAACGCGCGCCGCGACCGCGGGCGCGCCCGCCAGATGCTCGACGAGAAGATCGGAACAGAGCAGGCGTTCGACACGGCGGACGCGCAGGTGAAGGCCTTCGAAGCGCAGGTCACGTCTTTCGAGGCCCAGGCGCGTTACTACGAGGAGCAGATCAAGAACGCCGAGATCCGCGCGCCGATCGACGGCGTCGTCACGGTCAAGAAGGCGTTCCTCGGCGAGACCGTCGCTCCGCAGGGCTTCGGCGGAGCGGGATCGGCGGGCGCGACGTTCGCCGTGATCGTGGACCTCTCCTCGCTGGAGATGGAAGCCGACATCAACGAGCAGAACGTGGGCAAGCTGGTTCTCGGGCAACCCGCCGAAGTCGCTCTCGACGCGTATCCGGACAAGCCCTACAAGGCGCATCTCCGCCAGATCGTCCCGACGGCCGACCGCCAGAAGGGCTCGGTCAAGGTCAAGATCGAGATCTCGGGCAAGGACGTGAAGGTCCTCCCCGAAATGTCCTGCCGCGTCGTCTTCCTGAATCCCCAGGCGAAAGTCGACGAGAAAGCGAAGCCGAAGGTCATGGTGCCCTCGGCCTCCGTCGTCGAGATCGGCGGCGACAAGGGCGTCCTCCTCGTCGCGAACGAGAAGGCTACGTTCAAACCGCTCGCGTTCGGGCCCGCCGCGGGCGCGCAGGTGACGGTGACCTCGGGCCTTTCGGGCGGCGAGGAGATCGTCGCGGATGCCGCGTCCGCCGGACATACCTGGCGCGCCGAGCAGAAAATCCGCATGAAGAAAGACTGATCCCTAGGAAGGAGAATCATGAGCGCCATCTCGCCTGGCACACCTGGCACGCCCGGCACGCCTCTCATTCGCATCGACTCGCTCGTGAAACAGTACACGCGCGACACCCAGGTCCTCACCGTGCTCGACAATCTGTCGCTCACGGTCGACGAGGGCGACTTCATGGCGCTCATGGGTCCCTCGGGTTCGGGCAAGACCACGCTCTTGAACCTCATCGCGGGCATCGACCGCCCGACCTCGGGCCGGATCGTCGTCGGCGAGAAGGAGGTCTCCTCGATGAGCGAGGCCGCGCTCGCGAAATGGCGCAGCGCGAACATCGGCTTCATTTTCCAGCTCTACAACCTGGTGCCGGTTCTCACGGCGTTCGAGAACGTGGAGCTCCCTCTCCTCCTCACGAACCTGAATCGGGCGCGCCGGAGGAAGCAGGCCGAGCTCGCGCTCTCCGTCGTCGGCCTCACGGACCGCATGGACCACTACCCGCGGCAGCTTTCGGGCGGGCAGGAGCAGCGCGTCGCCATCGCGCGCGCCATCGCGACCGACCCGAAGCTCCTCGTCGCCGACGAGCCGACGGGCGACCTCGACTCCAGAAACGGCGAGGAGATCCTCGTCCTCATGGAGCGCCTCAACTCCGAGTTCAAGAAGACGATCGTCATGGTCACGCACGACCCGAAGGCCGCGTCGCGCGCCCACCGCCTCGTCCACCTCGACAAGGGCGTGCTCAAGGAAGACGTGAAGGCCGAGCGCGGGAAGGCCGTGGGCATGGCGGCGGCGATCTCGGTCTCCTCCACCTGAAACGCCAGAGCGCAAATGAAATTCCTGCCCTTCGTCTTCAAGAATCTCTTCCGGAAGAAGACGCGCTCGTTACTGACGCTCGGCTCGATCCTGCTCCCGTTCTTCGTGATCTGCCTCCTCGGGACGTTCGTCGCGATGCTCGATGCGGACCCCTCGAAGGGGCGCGGGATGTTTCGGATCGCGGTGCGCCATAAGGTCTCGTTCACGAACCCCCTGCCGGCGTCCCACCTCGAGAAGATCCGGCAGCTCCCCGGCGTGAAGGCCGCGATGCCCTTCAACTGGTTCGGCGGCCGGTACGTCGACTTCTCCGCCTTCCACGTCTTCCAGCGCTTCGCGATCGACCCCGTCGTCTTTTTCGACATCTTCGACGCATCGGCCATCGCCGAGGGGTCGGCCGAGGCCTGGAGGAGCGACCGGAGCGGCCTCCTCGTCGGCGAGCTCCTGATAAGGAAGTACGGCTGGAGGCTCGGGCAGCAGATCACTCTCGTCGGCGACATCTGGCCGGGCGTCTACGCGTTCACGATCCGGGCCGTCTACCGAGGTAACGACGAGGCGTCCGTCTTCTTCGACCAGAAGGTCATCGACGAGGCCCTGCCCGCCCGCGCGGGCCGCTACACGATGATCTGGGTCAAGGCGGTCGATGCCGCGGCGACGCGCGACCTCATCCCGCGCATCAACGTGCTCTTCGAGAACTCCTCCTCTCCGGTGCGCGCCGAGACCGAAAAGGAGTTCCAGAACAACTACGTCGCCCTCCTCGGGAACGTGAAGCTCTTCTTCCGGAGCCTCACGGCCGTCCTCGCGGCCGTCGTCCTCCTGATCGCGGCGAACACGATGGCGATGGCGACGCGCGAGAGGGTCACGGAGCTCGCCGTCCTGCGCGCGATCGGCTTCCCGAGGGGGACGATCTTCGGCCTCCTCCTCGGGGAGAGCGCGCTCCTCGCGATCTTCGGGGCCGCCGCCGGCCTCGCCCTCTACCTCCTTCTCTTCCCGAAGCTCCGCGCCGTCGTCCTCTACTCGCCGCTCGCGGGCCTCGCGTCCGGCCTCCGCGTCTATCCCGACGTCCTCGCCGCCGCGTTCCTCCTCACGGTCCTCGTCGGCATCCTCGCGGGCCTCGTGCCCGCCATCCGCTCCGTCCGGCGCCCGATCGCGGACGGTCTCCGATCCGTCGCCTAGGAGGAGCCCCGATGCTCGGAATCCCCCTGAAGTACAACATCCGAAATCTCTTCGTGAGGAAAGTCACGACGGGCCTCACCGTGCTCGGCATCGGCCTCGTCGTCGCGGTCTTCCTCTGCGTCATGGCGCTCGGCGAAGGCCTCACGCGCGTCTTCACGGCGTCGGGATCGGAGAACAACGTCCTCGTGCTCCGGCAGAACTCGCAGTCGGAGCTGCAGTCCGGGATTTCGCGCGACCAGATGCCCCTCATCCTGACTCTCCCCGGGATCTCGCCAGACGCGGACGGCAAGCCGCTGGCGTCTCCCGAGCTCGTCATCGTCCTGAACCTCGAGAAGCGTGACGGCGGATCCTCGAACGTGACGATCCGGGGGATCGGCGAGAAGGGCATGAAACTCCGGCCGGGTCTCACGCTCGTAGAGGGCCGCTGGTTCACGCCCGGGAAGTCCGAGGTCGTCGTCTCGCGCAGCGTCTCGAGCCGCTTCAAGGACTGCGCGACGGGCCAGACGATCAAGTTCGGCGCATACCGCTGGACGGTCGTGGGCCTCTTCGACGCGGGGGGCACCGCCCCCGACAGCGAGATCTGGACGGACGTCGAGGGCATGATCACGGACTTCAAGCGCAATGGCTATTCGTCCGTTCTCGCGCGGACCGCCGGCCGCCCGGCGCGCGACCAGTTCCAGGCGGGTCTCGCGGGCGACGCGCGCCTCGCACTCGAGGGCAAGGTCGAGCGCAAGTACTACGACGACCAGACCTCGACCGCCGCGCCGATCAAGTTCCTGGGGTTCTTCGTGGGCATCGTCATGGCGATCGGCGCGTGTTTCGGCGCGATGAACACGATGTACGCGGCCGTCGCCGCGCGGACGCGCGAGATCGCGACTCTCCGCGCGCTCGGCTTCTCGCGGCTCTCCGTGATGCTGTCGTTCGTCTTCGAGTCGCTGTGCCTCGCGCTCCTCGGGGGCATCCTCGGGTGCGCCCTGGGATGGCTCGCCGTGAAGCTCGCCCTGTCAGGCGTCACGGGCACGACGAACTTCGCGACGTTCTCGGAGGTCGTGTTCGCGTTCCGGCTTACGCCGGCGCTCCTCATGACCGGCATCGTCTTCTCGCTCGTGATGGGTTTCTTCGGCGGCCTCTTCCCGGCCGGCCGGGCGGCCTTCACGAAGATCACGAACGCCCTCAGGCAAGTCGGCTGACCGCCGGGATCAGTACAATCCCCTGCCGTGGCGAACTTCCTCCTCAAGACCGAGCCCTCCGACTACTCCTTCGACGACCTCGTGAGAGAGAAACAAACGGTGTGGTCGGGCGTGAAGAATCTGACCGCGATCCGCCATCTCCTGTCCACGAAGAAGGGCGACCGGCTCGTGATTTACCACACGGGTGACGTGAAGGCCGCGGTCGGCCTCGCGACGGTCGTCTCCGCCGACACGGATCCGAAGAGCCCGACCGACCCCATCGTCGTGATCGCGGCGGGCAAGCCGCTGGCCTCGCCCGTTACGCTCGCCGCGATCAAGTCCGAGGAACTCTTCGCGAGCTCGCCGCTCGTGAAGATCGGGCGGCTTTCGGTCGTCCCGCTGACCGACGCACAGTACCGGCACCTCACCGGCGGCTGACGCGCGGTGTTCTTCACGCGCGCCCAGGAGATCGCGCTGGCCGCGCTCCCCCTCCTCGATCCGCGAGGGGCCTCCGGAATCGGACGCGGCGTCACGGAAATCGCGGAGGCGGCCGGCGTTCCCGCGCCGTTTCTCTCCAAAGTGCTGGGGCGCCTCGTGGACCGCGGCCTTCTCAGGAGCCGTCGCGGGCGGGGGGGCGGGTTCGTCCTCGGCCGGCCGGCCTCGGAGATCACGCTCGCCGACATCGCGCTCGCCCTCGACCGGCGCGATGGCCTCGAGCGCGCGTTTCCTCCGGTCGCCGGGCCCGCGGGCGACCTCCTCGCGCCGGCGCGAGAGGACTTCCTCGAACGCCTTCGGCGGACCCGGCTTTCGGATCTCGCGGGCAAAGGGAAAAGGGCTTCCACGCCGTGAAAGATCTTCGCGCCTTCCTCGACGCCCTTCGCCGCGAGGGCGACCTGGCCACCATCGAGCCGGAAACCGACCCGCGCCTCGAGATCCCCGAGATTCACCGCCGCGTGATCGAAGAGGGCGGGCCCGCGCTCCTCTTCAGGCGCCCGAAGGGCGCGGACTTCCCCGTCGTGACGAACCTCTTCGGCACGCCGAAGCGTCTCGAGCTCGCGTTCGGGAACAAGCCGCGCGCGTTCGTCGAAACGGCGGCCCACGCAGCCACGGAGCTTCTGCCGCCAACTTTGGGGAAGCTCTGGGCGTTCCGCTCGTTCTTCGGAAGCGCCCTCCGCGTCGGGACGACGAGCGCAACCCGCGCGCCCGTGACCGAGGTCGTCGAGGACAGGCCGGACCTCACGCGGCTTCCCGCGCTCACGCAGTGGCCGGAAGACGGCGGGCCCTTCCTGACGCTGCCCCTCGTCTACACGGAGCATCCCGCGCGCCACGAGTCGAATCTCGGGATGTACCGCATCCAGATCCACGGCCCGAGAACGACGGGCATCCACTGGCAGATCGGGAAGGGCGGCGGGTTCCACTATTACGAGGCCGAGGCGCGCGGCGTGGCGCTTCCCGTCACGATTTTCCTGGGAGGCCCGCCGGCCCTCATCCTCGCGGCGGTCGCGCCGCTGCCCGAAGGGCTGTCCGAGCTTCTCGTCGCGTCGCTCCTCCTCGGAAAGAAGCTCCCGATGACGCGGGTGCCCGCCCACCCGCATCGGCTCGTGGCGGACGCGGAATTCGCTCTCACCGGATCCGTGGCTCCGGGGGCCCGGATGCCCGAAGGCCCCTTCGGCGACCACTACGGCTACTACTCGCTGAAACACGACTACCCCGTCTTCGACGTGGCGCGCGTCTACCGGCGACGCGACGCGATCTTCCCGGCCACGGTCGTCGGCAAGCCCCGGCAGGAGGACTTCTACATTGGCGACTTTCTCCAGGAGCTGCTCTCCCCGTTGTTTCCCCTCGTGATGCCGTCGGTCGTCGATCTCTGGAGTTACGGGGACACGGGATTCCACTCGCTCGCGGCCGCGGTCGTGAGGGACCGCTATCGCCGCGAGGCGATGAACTCGGCCTTCCGGATCCTCGGCGAAGGCCAGCTCGCGCTGACGAAGTTCCTCCTCGTGACCGACACCCGGCGCGACCTGCGCGACTTCCGCGGCCTCCTCGAGCACGTGCTCGCGCGCTGCCGGTTCGATTCGGACCTCTTCCTCTTCGGCAATCTCGCGATGGACACGCTGGACTACACGGGCCCGAAGGTGAACGAGGGCAGCAAGGGCGTTCTTCTTGGCCTCGGGGACGCGATCCGCGATCTGCCGCGGGAATTCCACGGCGCGCTGCCCGCCGGCGCGCGCGCGGCGGTGGTCTTCTGCGCCGGTGCCCTCGTCGTCGATGGACCGTCTTTCGCCGACGACCGCGCCTTCGCCGAGCGCCTCGCCACCGACCCTTCGGTCGGGGAATGGCCCCTAGTCGTCCTCGCGGACGATGCGGCGGCGGCCGCGAAGGACGACCGCTCGTTCCTGTGGCACGTCTTCACACGATTCGAGCCCGCCGCGGACGTGCACGGCCGCCGGGAGGTCGTGCGGAATCACGTCGCCTTCACGCCACCCGTCGTGATCGACGCCCGGACCAAGCCGTGGATGCCGAAGGTGGTGCAGGCCGACCCTTCGACCGCCGCGCTCGTCGACAGGCGGTGGCGCGAGTACTTCCCGGGACGCTGACCGACAGTTTTCGGCTAGGTCTGGCTCGACCCGCCCGACGGGGCCGAAGGCGCCGTTCCGCCCGGCTTGGGTCCATCTGGCCCGCCGGGGCCGCCAGAGCCGCCGCGGCCGCGGCCCCTGCGCCTCCTGCGCCGTCCGCTCCCCCCCTCGGCGCGCGCGCCCTCGGGAGGAGGACCGCCGGCGGGCTGCGCCGGGCGCGGCGGATTCTGGGGGCGAGGCCCCGCCGCAGGCCCCGCCGCGCTCGCCGCCTGAGGCTGCTGCGTCCGGCCCGCGCCCGCGTTTCCTCCCGGCTGGCTCGCCGCGTGGCCGGAGGCTCCGCCGCGCCCGCGCCGGCGCCTCCGGCCCGCGCGCGCGCCCTCGCCCTGCGGCGGCTGACCCGGCGCGTTTCCGGCCGCGGCCCGCTCGCGGCGCTCCCGCTCGCGCTGCGCCTGGCGGCGCACCACTTCCTGCTGCTTCTGGCGCTGGCGATCGTGTGCCCTGCGCTCGTCCTCGGCGCGCTTGGCCGCGAGGGCGGCCTCGTGCTTCTTGCGCCACTCGGACTCGATTTCCTCCCGCTCGACGCGCTCCTCCTCGGTCAGGAGGCGTGCGACGGTGACGAGTATTTCGGCACGGCCCGCCTGGTCGCGGATGCACGCGACGATCTGCTCCCTCACCCCGGCCTTCGCGTCGGCGACGACGGCGGGAAGCCGGGTCGCGTCCGAGAGGAACATGCGCGTGAAGACGACACGGCACGTCGCGCCGGTTTCCGCATTCGATAGAGAAAGCCAGTAATGGTCGCGCTCGTGCTCGAGGCCGTGCGCCGCGATCGCGAAGCCGGGCAGCGCCTCGGCCGCGAGGGCGCTCAGAAGATCGATGTGTTTCTCACCGATTTCCTGCGTCTGCTCCATGGAGACGACGCGGTCCCGGAACATGCGTACGGAGCCCATCGCGCGAAGGATCTCATACGTCGATGCCTCCCGCCGCGAGGACCCGCCGCGCGTGCTCCTCGGGCGTGAAGACCGCGCGGCGATGCGCGGCTCCGGCCGAGAGGCGCGGCCCCAGCGCCTCCCGGACGAAGCGGACCATCGCGGCCGCGAGGGCGTTCCGGTCGCCGGGAGGCACGAGGAGGCCGCTCCTCTCGTCCTCGACGATTCCCAAGAGCCCGTCCACCGCCGTACCGATCACGGGCCGCGAGAATGCGAGCGCGTCGGCGGCGATTCCCGAGCCGGTCGCGTGACGGTAGGGGCAGACGACGGCGTCGCACGCGGCGAACCACTCGGCGCGCTCCTCCTCCGGCTGGTACCTGAGCTCGAGCCGGACGCCCGCCGGTGCCCGGCCCGGCAGGTCGCACGCTTCGCCCCAGGGCTCCCCCGCGAACACGAGGAGCGCCCCGGGGAATTCCTTCCTGACGGCGGGAAAGGCGTCGAGAAGGTCCTGCCAGCCCTTGTAGGGCCTGAGGAGCCCGCTGAAAAGGAAGACGGGAGCGTCGATCGGCACTCCCAGCCGAGCGCGCGCGGCCGCGCGGTCCGGAATCACCGCCCGCGGTTCCGAGGGATGCGGCACGATTTCGACGCGCGCGTCCGAGCGCTCTGAAACGACCTCGCGCGCGCTCCCTCGGTTCTGCACGACGAAGCGATCCGTGCGCCTCAGGACCGCGCGCGTCAGCGCGCTCTTCAGCGGATTCCGCTCGTGGTCGAATACGTTGTGGCAGAGGAGAAGCGTCGTGGCCCCGGCGCCGCCGCGGGAAAGCCCGGCGAACAGCAGAAGAACGTGCGGCGCGAAGTAGGCGGTCCACCAGGGAATGACGACGAGAGAAGCTCCGGACGCCGAGATTTCCTTCGAAGAGGAATAGAACGAGAAGGGATTCAGGCCGTCGAGAATGGGCCGCGGAGCGAAAGCTTCTTTCCCCCATCCCTCTTCCCCTTCTAAGAAATCCCCGGTCCCCTTCCCGGGATAGAGAAATCCGGGATACATCCTGCGAAACGTGAAAATCCGGGGCTCCACTCCAAGATCCTTCATCGCCCGCGCGAGGCGCAGCGTCTGGTCCGCGATTCCGCTCCGCCAGGGTGGGACCGGTCCGACGAGGGCAACGCGCACCGTCACGGGGCCTCGAGGAGAAAAGCCTTGAGGTAGTCACCCTCGGGGCAGTCGATCGAGACGGGATGGTCGGGGCCTGCTCCGCGGCGCTCGAGGAGGCGCGCCGGGCGGCGGGCGTCGAGCGCGGCGGCGAAGATCACCTTCTGGAAGAGGTCCGACGAGATGCGGCCCGAGCAGGAGCACGCGAGGAGGAGCCCTCCCGGCGCGAGAAGCTGGAAGGCCAGACGGTTGATGTCCTTGTAGCCGCGACATGCCTTGTCCACGTCGGCCTTCCTCTTCGCGAAGGCGGGCGGGTCGGTCACGATGAAGTCCCAGCGCTCGCCGGACGCGACGCGCGCCCGGAGGTCGTCGAAGACGTCGGCCTCAAGCGTCTCCACCCGGGACTCGGCCCCCTCGACAGGCTGGCCGTTCCGCCGGTGATTCTCCCGCGCCAGCTCGAGCGCGGCGCCGGAGACGTCGACGTGGGCCACCCGCGCCGCACCGCCCGCGAGGGCCGCGACGCCGAACGCGCCCGAGTAGGAGAACAGGTTGAGGAGACTCCGGCCCGCTGCCAGGGACCGCACGAGGTGGCGGTTTTCGCGCTGGTCGAGGAAGAAGCCCGTCTTCTGACCCGCGAAGACTTCGGCCACGAAGGAGAGTCCATGCTCGCGGAACGCCGCCCGTCGAGGGCTGGCATCACCCGCGAGAAGCTCGTCGCCGAGCGGCAGACCTTCTCCCTTCCGGGACGACAGGTTGTTCTTCTGGACGACCGTCGCCCCGGGGAACGCCTCGAGGAGCGGAGGCAGCCAGAGCGGACGGGCGCGCGCGGTGCCCTCGGTGGTGGATTGCACGACGAGAACCTCGCCGAAGCGGTCCACGACGAGACCCGGCAGGAAGTCGCCTTCCGCGTTCACGACCCGGTAGCCGTCCGTTTCGGGCGGAACGACGCGCCCCCTGAGATCGACCGCGTCGCGCACCCGCCCCGCGACGAAGTCCGCGTCGAGCGGGCGGTCCTCGAACGTCCAGAAGCGCGCGACGATCGGCGCGGCGGGCGACGCGAATCCGCGCGCGAGAAAAGCGCCCGAGGCGTCCCGCGCATCGACGACTCCGTCGGGCGAAGAGCCTTCCTCCCGGGCGACCGCGCCCGAAAACAGCCACGGGTGGCGCCGGCGCGTCGCCGCGTCGCGCCCCTTCGCCAGATGGAGTGTCCGCATCGTCTGACGATACCCGACGCGCCCGCATGTGCGTCTTGACGCGGCGCCCTCGGACAGCCGAGACTCGCCTCAGGGAAGAGGAACGAGATGCGCGAACGAAGCGTGGTCCCCGCGCACGTGCTCGCGGAGGCCGCGACAGCCGACCCCATGGAATTGATGCGTCTGGGGATCGACGCCGCCCGGGCCGAGCGCTACGCCCGCGGCCTCGTGCTCCTCGCCGAGGCCTACAAGCTGTTCTCCCTGGAAACCGAGGTCCTGAGCGAGGCAGTGAAAGCCGCGCGAGGCATCGAACAGCTCGGCACGCGCAAGAGGACGCCCGCCGTGTGCTTTTCGTATTACGGCCTCTGCCTCGCGCTGACGACGTCCTCGCAGACGGAGGAGGGGGCGCGCTTCTGCGAGGTCGCGATCCAGCTCGAGTCCCACCGGGGCGAGCACTACCTGAATCTCGCGAAGATCTGGCAGGCCGCCCGCGTGCGCTCGATGATGGTGTCCGCCGTCGAGAGGGGCCTCAAGGAGAGCCCGAGAAGCGCGATCCTGCTCGCCTTCCGGGACGAGATCGGCGTCCGGTCCGCCCCTCCGATCTCGTTTCTCAACCGCGAGCACCGGCTCAACAAGGAGCTCGGAAAGATCCTTCACCGGCGCCGCGCGCCGAAGCGCTGAGCCTCAGCGCTTCAGGGCCGACAGGCAGAGCCACACGAGGGCAGCCACGGCCGCGGACGCGGGGATCGTCAGTATCCACGCGGTCACGATGGAGCGGGCAACGCCCCAGCGCACCGCCGAGAAGCGCCGCACCGACCCGACTCCCATGATTCCGCCCGTGATGGTATGCGTCGTCGAGACGGGCACGCCTCCGAGCGAGGCGCCGATGAGCGTCACCGCCCCCGCGAACTCGGCGCATGAGCCGCTGATCGGCTTGAGCGCCGTGATGCGCATCCCCATCGTGCGCACGATGCGCCACCCGCCCGAGAGCGTCCCGAGGCCGATCGCCGCATGGCAGATGAGGACGATCCAGAAGGGAATTTCCATCACCTTCAGGTAGCCTGAAGAGAAGAGGAGCACGGCGATGATCCCCATCGTCTTCTGGGCGTCGTTCATCCCGTGGCCGAACGAAAAGGCGGCCGCCGAGACGAGCTGGACCTTTCGAAAGCCGCGGTCCAGCGGCTCGGGTCGCGCCCGCCGGAAGACCCATGTGACGATCAGGAAGAAGACGAATCCGAGGATGAACCCGAGGAGCGGTGACAGGACGATGAAGACGAGCGTCTTCCCGATCCCGTGCGGCACCAGGGCTCCCGGTCCCGCCTTCATAACGGCCGCGCCCGCGAAGCCCCCGATGAGGGCGTGCGAGGACGAGGACGGCAGCGCCCACCACCAGGTGGCGAGGTTCCACACGATCGCGCCGATGAGCGCTGCGAGGATGAGGATGGGGTCGACGACCGTGGGGTTCACGATGTCCTTGCCGATCGTCTTGGCGACGCGCGTCTCGAGCGAGAAGGCCGCCACGAAATTGAAGAAGGCCGCCCACGCCACCGCCTTTTTCGGCGTCAGGACGCGCGTTCCGACGACCGTCGCGATGGAGTTCGCCGCGTCGTGGAAGCCGTTGATGAAGTCGAAGGCGAGCGCAACGAATACGACGAAGAGAACGAGGCTCATCGGCGCCGCGCGAGGCTCAGGAGGACTTCAGCACGATCTGCTCGAAGACGTTCGCGACGTCTTCGCAGCAGTCCGTGGCTTCTTCGAGAACCTCGTATATTTCCTTCCACTTCATGAGGACGATGGGGTCCTTCTCCGTCTCGAAGAGCTTCCCGATGGAGATGCGATTCAGGCTGTCGGCCTCGTTCTCGAGGCGGTTGATCTCCACGCAGATCTCCAGGATCGCGGCGGAGTTCTTGAGGTCGCCGAGGAGGCCGATCGCGCGGAGGATCGCCTCGGCCGACTGCACGAGGATGGCGGTCGCCGACTTCAGGGCCGGCGTCGGCGCGGGGATCCGGTAGAGGACGAGACGCGCGGCGGCGGCGTCGAGATAGTCGAGCACATCGTCCAGCGCCTTGACGAGCGCGTAAATGTCCTCCCGGTCGATGGGGGTGATCCACGTGCGCGAGAGCAGCCCGAACGTCTGGTGCGCGACCTGATCGCCTTCGTGCTCGAGGTGCTTGATGTGCGCGACCTTCAGCTCCACGTCGGTGAAATCCGCGGCGAGCTGGTCGAGGGCGGTCGCGGCTTCGAGAATGATCTCGGCGGCGCGCGCGAACTGCGGGAGGAAGCTCTCCTCGCGGGGGAACAGCTGAAACACGGCGCGGCGAAGAATATCAGACGGAATTCACGCCGATTTCACGAAGACCTCACGGCCCGGCAAGGCATGGCAGGATAGGCGAATGATCCGACGCCTGCGCGCCGTCCCGGCCCTCCTCGCCCTCCTTCTTCCGGCCCTTCTCGCGCTCGCCGCCAAGGCGCCCGCTCTCACCCCCGCGCCGCCGAAGCCGAAACTCGCCGTCGTGATCTCCGTCGACGGTCTCGGCTGGGCGCGCCTCGAAGGCTATCGTCCGCTCTTCACGGCGGGCCTCAAGCGACTCCTCGACGAGGGCTGGGTCGAGCGCGGCGCGCGCTACCGGCATCTCAATACCGAGACCGGGCCCGGCCACGCCTCTCTCGGCACCGGCGCGCCCCCGCGTGTGACGGGGATTGTCCTGAACAGTTGGTACACATACGGCGCGGATGGCGCGCTGCAGCTCATCTACTGCACCGACCAGAAAGACCCGGCGACCGGCCGCAAGGTCGCCGGCCCCGGCAACCTCCGCGTCCCGACGCTCGGCGACCGGCTCGTTGAGAGTGTGAAGGGCGCTCGCGTCGTCTCCGTCTCCGCGAAGGACCGCGGCGCGATCTTCCTCGCGGGAAAGGACCCCGCCCACGCCGTCTACTGGTACGACGGCGAGACGGGCCGCTTCCAGACGTCCGCCGCGTACCGCCCGCCGGCCCAGGCGGCCGCTCTCGTGAAGAAGTTCAACGAGACGCGGGCGGGAGGGATGCTCCCGGCGCGCTTCGGCCTCGTGTGGGAGAAGCTGCCCGAGCCGGCGCCTGGCGCGAAGCCCGTTCCGACGGCCGTTCCCCCGGGGATCATCGCGCGCTTCCAGCTCCCGACGCACGGCCTCGGCTTCGGCCACGACCTCTCGACGTACGGCCGGATCCCGGCCGGCGGGCCGTACGGATACTTCGGCGGGATCTACCGCAGCCCGCTGATCGACGAGCTGACCGCCGATCTCGCGCTCGCGTTCCTGAACGACCCGGGGTACGCACTCGGTCACGGCGACGTCCCGGATCTTCTCGCCATCTCCTTCTCGGGCCACGACCCGGTCGCACACGACTACGGCGACGAGAGCGAGGAGTCGCGCGACGCGCTGCGCCGACTCGACCTCCAGATCGGCCGCGTCCTCGACGCGCTCGAAGCGAACTACCCGAAGGGGACCGTCCTCGTCGCGCTCTCGGCGGACCACGGCTTTCCCATGATGCCGGAGGTCGCCAAGGCGCTCGACAGGACGGCGACGGGCGGCCGTCTCGAGACGGGCCGCGACACGCTCCACAACGACCGCGAGCGCCTGAACCGCCTCCTCTCGGACGTGCTGTGCCTCGACCGTTCCGCGAAGGTCGTCGGCGCCATGGACGGCTGGAACCTCTTCTATAGCCACGCCGCGTTCCCGTACAAGACCATCGCGGGGACGTGCGGCCCCGCCGGGGCGCCCGTGACCGCGGCGGACGTGGACCGCGTCCTCCCGAAGCTCGTCCGGCAGGTCTGGGACGAGGAGGTCGAGGACGTCCTCCTCGTTTCGCAGGAGGCCGCGTGGCCAGAGACGCCCGCCGCCGGCTTCGTGCGAAACGACTTCGACCGCGACCGCTCGGGGGACGCCTTCGTGATCCCCCGCTGGGGTGTCATGAGCTCGTACAACCCGGGCCGTGGCGCGATGCACGGTACGCAGTACGAGTACGACATCCACGTCCCGCTCGTGTTCTGGGGCGCGGTGAAGGCCGGCGCCTCGGACGCCGCGACGACGCCGTACGACCTCGCGCCGACGGTCGGCCGCTGGCTCGGCGTGACGCTGCCCGAGGCGACCGGGCACGCGCTGCCTCTGCCGCGGTGACGGACGGACCGCCGGGCGCCGACAAGCCACCGCGGCGGCCGCGCTACCGCGGCACGCACCCGCGCGCGTTTTCCGAGAAGTACAAAGAGCTCGACCCCTCCCGTTTCCCCGACGAGCGCGAAAAGGTGCTCGGTTCCGGCAAGACGCCCGCGGGCAGCCATGTCCCAGTGCTCGCCCTCGAAGTCCTCGCGGCCCTCGGGCCGAAGGCGGGCGACCTGGCCGTGGATGCGACCCTCGGTTTCGGCGGCCACGCCTCGGAGCTCCTGAAGAGGATCCTGCCCGGTGGCCGGCTCCTCGGCCTCGACGTCGACCCCATCGAGCTGCCGAGGGCCGAGGCGCGGCTGAAGGCGCTCGCGAGGGAGCGCGGAGAGCCCGACGCGGTGCGCTGCGTGAGGCGCAACTACGCGGGTCTCCGGAAGCTCCTCGCCGAAGACGCCCGCGGCGCGGCCGGCGCCGACGTCGTCCTCGCCGACCTCGGCGTCTCCTCGATGCAACTCGACGACCCGAGCCGCGGCTTCTCGTGGAAGCACGACACGCCGCTGGATCTGCGGATGAATCCGGGAAGAGGCCAGCCGGCGGGAGCTCTCCTGATGCGAATGAAGAAAGAGGAGATTGAAGATCTTCTTAGAAAGTATGGGGACGAGCCCGAGGCGGAACGAATCGCGGCGGCGCTGCGGGAGACGATCGAAGCGCGCGGCGGCGAAAGCCCCTTTCACCTTCTAAGAACTTCGGACCTAGCGGCTGCGGTGGAGCTCGCCTACGAAGGGCAGACGTCCCGTGACGCGTCCGAAGCAAAGAAATCTTCCCTCCAGCGCACCTTCCAGGCGATCCGCATCCTCGTCAACGACGAGCTGACGGCGCTCGAGGCGTTCCTGCGCGACCTGCCGGCCTGCCTCGCCCCCGGCGGGCGCGCCGCGATCCTGACGTTCCACTCGGGCGAGGACCGCCTCGTGAAGAAGGCGTTCGCGGCGGGACACGCGGATGGCACCTACGCGGAGGTTTCCCGCAAAGTCGTGCGCGCCTCGTCCGAGGAGCGCCGTGCGAACCCCCGCTCGCAACCGGCCAAGCTGCGCCGGGCGGTCCGGGCGGGGTGACCCTCCCCGCGCGTTACGCGAGGCTCTTTCCCGCCGCGAGTTTTCGAAGCAGCTGGATCTGTCCCGCGTGGTAGAGATCGTGCGCGGCTGCGCCCGAGATCACGGCCTCGCCGGTCCAGCGCCCGAAGCGCGCGGCGAAGGCGTGCTCGGGCAATTCCTCCACGAGCTCGCGGAGCGCGCGGTGCTCGCGCTCGAGAAGGGACCGTGCCGCGTCGATCTCCTTCGGGGACGAACGCGCCGGAGCGAGGAAGAAATTCGAGCCGGGGAGCGCGAACGATCCGCGCTTCTCGCCCGAGAACGGCCGCCTCACGACGTACTTCCAGTACGCCGCGTGGTCTATCTCCGCGCGAGCCTTCGCGCAACCACCCGGCCACGTCACACCGCGAGCGGAAACGTCCCGAGAATGTCGTGGCGGGGCGGTCCCGAGCCGAGCGTCGAGTGAATGAGGAGAAGGCGGTCGACCCGAGCGCGGCCGAGCGGCCCCGCGGCGACGGCGCCCCTGCACACGGCCGCGGCGACCGCCGAGGAGCCGCGCCGGTTCCGCGCGCGCGCCAGCGTGAGGTGCGGGGAGAACGGCCGTGTGTCGCCCGGAAATCCCCGGCTCGCGAGCGCGCGAGAGATCGCCTCCGCGAGCGCGCCGAGCGCCTCGCGTCCCGCACCGCAGCCGATCCAGACGACCTTCGCCGGGCCCCGCGGCGGAAAGCACCCGACACCCTCCATCTCGAGGTCGAAGCACGACACGCCCGCGGCCGCCGCGCCTGCCGCGCCACGAACGTCCTCCACGCGGTCTTCGGGAAGCTCGTCGAAGAAACGAAGTGTCAGGTGGCGCTGAGCGGCAAGCACCCACCGGAGCTCGCCTTCTGGAAAGTGGACGCCACGCGCGGCGAGAGACGTGTCGAGCACCGGATCGCCGACGGAGACGGCGAGGAAGGCGCGGATCTACGTCTCTCCCTTCTCTTCTTCCTCGTCTTCGTCGGCCTCGGCAAAGAACCAGGCATCCGCGCAGGCCTTGCTGCAGAACGCGAGGCTGGCCGAGCGGATGGCGCAGGCCCGGCAGAAGTCCTTGAAGCAGAAGGGACACTCCTGGATGAGCATCCGCTCGGACATCTGCTCACACCTTTCGCAGAAGAGGTAGGGCGAAGCGTCGTCATCCTGCTCGCGCCGGCGCATGGCGGAATGATATGCGCTTCAGGGGAGGTGGTGGCGGCGGGCGGAATCGAACCGCCGACAAAGGGCTTATGAGACCCCTGCTCTGGCCATCTGAGCTACGCCGCCCCGAAAAGGCGCGCCCGGGGGCCCGGGCGAGGCGCAGATGATAGCGCAGCGGAACGCGCGTCAGACGAGCTGGAACGTGGGGGCCGACTTCAGCCGGCGGTCCAGAGTGGCCGTCGAGGCGCAGCCCGCCGCGCGGTTGCGCTCGCCGAGGAGATAGTCGGAAAAGTCGCCGGGACCGCGCCGGTAGGCGTCGACGGCCGCGGCGACCTGCTCGCGGTCTTCGATCACGAGCCCGGCCACGCCGAGTAACTGGTCCAGAGCGGCCGCGATCTCGCGGCGGGGGATGCCATAGGACGACCGCAGGACCCACACCGTCTCACAAAGCACGATCACGCTCACGAGGACCGGATCCGCTTCCGCAAAGCGCGCCTCGAGGAACTCCCGCACCTGCCGGAACTGCTCGGCGTCGTCCCGCGTGACGAGCCTCACCAGAACGTTCGTGTCAATTCCGCGCAAGCTCAGCGACCCGAACGATGGAGGCGCTCGATGCCGCGGTCCATCTCGCGAACCGAAACAGCCCGGCGGCCTTTCCGGTGCAGGATTCCCGCGAGGCTCATGAGGTCCTCCCGCCGCACCGCGACCCGGAACGCGCCGTCCGGCGCTGGCGTGAAGTCGAGGCGGTCGCCGGTACGCACCTGGAGAGCCTCCCGAACCGCCTTCGGGAGCGTCACCTGGCCCTTGGATGTCAGCGTAGCAGTTGGCATCCTTACCTCCCTCCTTACTTTATGCCCCGCGGGAGCGCTCCGCAAGTGCCGGTTCACACTAGGGTGAATCGCGCTAACGTTCGTCCGGTGACCGCGCTTCCGCTCCCCGAACGCTTCGTCCGCCACGTCGAGGAGGCGGGCCTCCTCGCGGGCGCCCGCACGCTTCTCGTGGCGCATTCGGGCGGGGGCGACTCGACGGCGCTTCTCCTCCTGGTCTCCGAGTGGGCCCGGCCGCGCGGCGTCGCGATCGTCTCCGCGCACGTCGCGCATGGTTTGAGGGGCGCGGCCGGGGACGAGGACGCCCGGTTCTGCGCGCGCCTGGCCGCCAGCCTCTCTCTGCCTTTCGCGTTTCGCCCTGTGGACGTGCCGTCCGAACGGAGGAAGGGCGAGAGCCTCGAGGCCTCGGCCCGGCGCCTCCGATACGCGGCTCTCCTCGCGCTCTCTCACGACCTCGAGGACGCACCGGTCCTCACGGGCCACACGCGTGACGATCAGGCCGAGACCGTTCTCCTCCACCTCGAGCGGAGACTCGGCCGCGCCCGCGGGGGGATCCGCCCGCGCCGCGGCGACGGCGTCGTCCGGCCGCTGCTCCCGTTCTCGCGCGCCGAGCTCCGCGAATTCCTCGCTGAGAGGGGCGTCTCCTTCCGCGAGGACGAGACGAACGAGAACGACGGCTTCGCGCGCAACCGCATTCGCCGGAACGTGCTTCCTCAAATGGAGCGCAAGGACCCCGGCAGGACGGAGCGGCTCGCGCGCGCGGGAGCGAAATTGGGGCAAAGGCTGGACGCGCTCGACGCGCGCCTCGACGCGACGCTCGCCGCGCGGAAGATTTCCTTGAACGGGCCCTGGCCGAGGCGCCTCTTTCGCGAGCTCGGCGGCGAAGAAGCCGGCCGCCTGCTCGTGAGGGCCGCTGGCGCGGGCGGCCGCGTCCCCGGGAAGGCCCAGGTGAAGAAGATCCTGAGCCGCCTCGGGAGGGGCGACGCCACCTTCGGCGAGGAATTCGCGGGCGGCCGCATCGAAGCCGACCCCCGCCTCGTGCGGCTCGTGGGGCCGTAGAGAAGAAGTTTCTCCCGCGTCATCGACGAGTATTCGCGGCCCTGACCGTCCCCCTCGCGCCGCGGCCCCCTGCTAGACTTCCACGCCTGTGGCTCTGGTCTACGACGAGCTCTACGGCCCCCAGGAGATCGCCCGGCGCGTGGCGGACGTGGGCCGGAGGATCGGCCAGGACTATCCGGACGGGGACATCGTCCTCATCGCGGTCCTGAAGGGCGCGGGCTTCTTCGTGGCGGACCTGGCCCGCGCCGTCCCTCGGAAGGTCCGCTGCGAGTACATCGACGTCCTCAGGGAGGGCCCGCACGAGAAGGTGGTCAATTACCACTTCCTCGCGCTGTTCGACGTCGCCCACTCCCATCTCATCGTCCTCAAGGACGTCGTGAGGAGCGGTGTGGTGGAAAGCTGGCTCCAGAACCAGCTTCGGGAAGAAAAGCCGCTCTCGATCCGTTTTGCCTGTGTGGTGGATCACCCGCAGGACCGGAAAAGCTCGCTCCGCGCGGACTACGTCCTCTTCCCCGCCGAGGAAAGTGTCCTCGTCGGATATGGCATGGAATTCGAGGGCGAGGGCGGGAACCTCCCGTTCATCGCCCAGGTCCGAACCGAAGGCGAGGCGCCGTTCGAGTCCGCCCAGGACCGACCCGCCCGCCCGCGATGAACCGCATCCTCCAAACCGGCGTATGAGAGTCGAGGGCACAAGGTGAATACAACGGTCAAAAACATCCTCCTCTGGATGGTCATCCTCGTGGTGATCCTCCTGCTGTTCCGGGTCGTGGACGTGGGCCGCACCACGACCTCCACCGTCGGGTTCAGCGAGTTCCTCGAGATGGTCAAGAAGGGCGACCTCGACCGCGTCACGATCCGCGGACAGGAGATCCGGGGCTACAAGAAGGGCTCCCCCGAGGGCCGCGAGCCGGGCGTCCGCACCTACGCGCCCGCCTATAACGAATTGACGTCCGACCTCATGAAGGCGAACGTGAAGATCACGGCCGAGGAGCCGGGCCAGGGCTCGTTCCTCGTGATCCTGCTCCAGTGGGCGCCCATCCTGTTCCTCATCGGTCTCTGGATTTTCATCATGCGGCAGATGCAGTCGGGCGGAAACCGCGCGATGCAGTTCGGAAAATCGCGCGCGAAGCTCCTGACGCCTAATCAGAAAAAGGCCACGTTCAAGGACGTCGCAGGCTGCGAAGAGGCCAAGGAAGAGCTCTCCGAGATCATCGACTTCCTGAAGGAGCCCGCGAAGTTCCAGAAGCTCGGCGGCAAGATCCCGAAGGGCGTCATCATGATGGGCCCCCCGGGCACCGGCAAGACGCTCCTCGCGCGCGCCGTCGCCGGCGAAGCGAACGTGCCGTTCTTCTCGATCTCCGGCTCCGACTTCGTCGAGATGTTCGTGGGCGTGGGCGCGTCGCGCGTCCGCGATCTCTTCGAACAGGGCAAGAAGAACGCCCCCTGCATCATCTTCATCGACGAGATCGACGCCGTAGGCCGGCACCGCGGCGCGGGCCTCGGCGGCGGACACGACGAGCGCGAACAGACGCTGAACGCGCTCCTCGTCGAAATGGACGGATTCGAAGGCAACGACGGGGTCATCCTCGTGGCGGCCACGAATCGTCCCGACGTTCTCGACCCCGCGCTCCTTCGCCCCGGCCGCTTCGACCGCCGCGTCGTCGTGGACCGTCCGGACGTGAAGGGCCGCGAGGGCATCCTCAAGGTCCACACGCGCACGATTCCGATGTCCGACGACGTCGACCTTTCGGTCGTGGCGCGGGGCACGCCGGGCTTCGCCGGAGCCGACCTCGCGAACCTCGTGAACGAGGCGGCGCTCGCGGCCGCGCGCGTCGACAAGAAGAAAGTCGACATGGTCGACTTCAACTACGCCAAAGACAAGGTCCTCATGGGCGCCGAGCGGAAGTCCATGGTCATGTCGGACGAGGAGAAGCGCGTCACCGCGTATCACGAGGGCGGCCATGCGCTGATTGCCTCCTTCGAGGAGCACACGGATCCGCTCCACAAGGTCACGATCATCCCGCGCGGCCGCGCGCTCGGCCTCACGCAGCAGCTCCCGCTCGAGGACAAGTACACGTACTCGAAGGAGTACATCGAGGCCGAGCTCGCCGTCATGATGGGCGGCCGCCTCGCCGAGGAAGTCTGCATCGGACGCATCACGACCGGCGCCTCGAATGACTTCGAGAAGGCCACCGAGATGGCGCGGCGCATGGTGTGTGAGTGGGGTATGAGCGAGATGGGCCCAATGTCCTTCGGCCGGCCCGAGGGAGAGGTCTTCCTCGGCCGCGACTTCTCGCGGCAGCCCGACTACTCCGAGGACACCGCGCGGAAGATCGACGACGAGGTCAACCGCATCGTGACCGCCTCGTACGCTCGCGGGAAGAAGATCATCGTCGAGTACCGCGCCGCGCTCGAAGAGATCGCGAAGGTGCTGCTCGAGAAGGAGTCCCTCGACGGCGAGGAGATCTACGCGATCATCAAGCGCGTCACCGGGCACGAGGTCGCGAAAAGGCCGCCCGTGAAGCCCGAGCCGCCGAAGCCGACCGCGCCCGCCACCGTCACTCAGAAGGACGAGGGCACCGCTCCCGCACCCGGCGGACTGATCCCCGTCCCTGTCTGAACATCCTGCTCGGACATCGCAAGAGGGCCGCATTCGCGGCCCTCTTTTTCTTTCAGCGAGACCCGGCGCCTCAGGGCGCGAGACGCGGCAGGCTGAGCGAAACCGTGTTGTTCTGGTTGCTGATGACGTAGGCAAGCGGATAGAGCCGTGTCGTAGACACGATCGTGGCGCGGGCGGCTGCCGCCTTCAGCGCCTCGTTCCGCGTGCGGACCGAGCCGAAGTACCTCGGAGCAAAGATGTCGTTGATCTGGAAGACGGTGCGCGCCCCCACCGTGAACGTGGAAATAACCGGCGACGAGCCGTCCGCGGGAAACAGCGACAGCGTGACGGTCGCCGCGACCGCGTCCGGGTTGATGAGCGAGAGATTCACGCGCCGCTTCGAATCCGTGTGGAGCCAGGGGAGGAGGATCGTCGCGCCCGGGGAAAAGAAGCCGGAGTCGTTGTCGATGACGGGCCCGGCCCCTTCGTTGCAGCCGTCGTCGCCCGTAACCGTTCCATCCGGATAGAACACGCCACCGACGTCATAGAGCCATCCCCCCGTCCATTCCGAGCAGCGGGCCGAATCGCCGAGCGCCGGCCCATACACTCCGCGCGGATTCCCCGTCAATATGGCCGTCTGGACGGACAAGCCATCCTCCACGTCTGGCGACGGCAGCCCCAAAGGGATTCCGCGACCTGAGCGAGTTCTCGTTCGCGCGGCTGCCCGCGTAGATGGCCCATCCCGAGATCGATGTCGTGGCCTCGGGCGGAATCGCGTACGCGCTGGGAATCCAGCCGGGGCTCCCGATCCAGTCGACGATGCGGATGGTCCTGGGTGCGGACGAGAAGTTCGTCACGCGCACCTCGCTCGCCCAGATCGCGCTGTTGGCCCCTTCCACTCGCGCCGCGAGCGCAGGCAGGAGGATTTCGGCGCCCTGAGCGGCGGGGGTCGCAAGCGCTGCGGCGAGAAAACCGATTCGAACAGCGGATTCGAGCGTTACCTTCATTGCGGTCTTCCTTCCGGTCCAAGATAGTCTTCGTCCGAACCCTGTCTATAGGCAGCCTGGACCATCCGGTGGATGATTCCCGTCTTCCGGTTGCATACGATGCATCGATTTTCTATGCTTTATGCATGAGAACGACGCTTGAGATCCCCGGGACTCTTCTCGAAGAAGCCAGGAAGGCTGCCCGGCTTTCGACGAAGCGCGAGACCGTCGTCGCCGGCCTCAATGAGCTTCTTCGAAAAGCGAAGCGCGAGGACCTGCGCCGGCTTGCCGGCCGCATCGACCTGAAGATCGACCTCCGGAAGGCGCGCCAGCGGCCCTCGTGAGCGACCTCCTCGTCGATTCCTCGATCTGGATCGACTTCTTCCGGGGCGCGCCGAACGTCGTGCGCCGCATGGACACGGCGCTCGACCAGGACCGCGTCGCCGTCTGCGGCCCGATCGTCGCCGAGGTGCTGTCCGGGACGAGGACGCGCGCGGACTTCGCTTGCGTCAAGTCCGCCTTCGAGGGGCTCTCGCTTCTGCCGGATCCCCTCGACGCCTGGCCGCGCGTCGGCGAGGCCCGCTTTGCCCTCGCGCGCCGCGGAACCCAGGCCGCTCTCATCGACGTCCTCATCGCGCTGACAGCCGCCGAGGCGGGCCACGCCCTTCTCACGCGGGACTCGGACTTTCGCCGCATCGCGGCCGTCGTCCCCGTCGAGCTCGAGAAAATCTGAGCGAGCGGGGGGGGCCAACGGCTCGCCCCCGCGCGAGCTTTGATGCATTTGCATCGCAGCGTCACTCGGGCCGCGTCCTATGCTTGATAAGATTCAGGTTCGTGGTCCCGACGGGTACGTTGCCCAGGAAAGGAGCCCACTGATGAACACGCTGTGGATCGTCGTGATCGCGACGGTCGTCATCTACTTGGCCTACAACTTCTACGCCCGGCGCATCGACCGGGACGTCATCCAGGCCGACGCAAAACGAGCGACGCCGGCCACGATGTACATGGACGGCGTGGACTTCATGCCCACGTCGAAAAACGTCCTCTACGGCTACCACTTCAAGTCGATCGCCGCGGCCGGACCGATTGTCGGCCCCATCACGGCGGCGAACATCTGGGGCTGGTTCCCGTGTCTTCTGTGGCTCGTCATCGGGGTCAGCTTCATCGGATGGGTCAGCGATTACTCCGCGATCATGGTCTCGGTGAGGAACGACGGAAACAGCCTGAGCGCCATCTCGCACAAGCTGATCGCGCCCCGGACGCGGACGATTCTCTTCATCTTCATCTTCTTCTACCTGATGCTCCTCGCCGGAGCATTCGTCGGAATCCTCGCGGCGATTCTCTCCGCCCGCCCCGACGTGCCCTTCGGCATCATCATGCTGGCGCTCATGGGCCTTCTGGCGGGCCAGATGATGTACCGCTGGAAGATGAATCTGATCCTCGTCACCGTGATCGTCGTGGCCGTCACTCTCGGGGCCATGGCGCTCGGGTCGTGGGGCCAGACGAAGAACCAGAAGGGAGCGCTCGTGCAGGGGCCGGTCGGCGCGGCGGTCATCTCGCTGAACGCGGCCGTCGACAACCTCAATGACAAGCGGCCGATCCTCTCCCTCGAAGACCCCACGTACGCCGACCCGCGCATTCCGCTTCCGGGGCCGGACGGCAAGCGCCCGACCACCGCGGCCTACGACTCGGCCACGCAGCAGATCCGGACGCTTCCGAACTACCTCCTCTGGATGGTCTTCCTCTTCGCCTTCTCTTACTGCGGCGCGAACATGCCCATCTGGCGGTTCGCCCAGCCGGTCAACTACATCGGCTTCTGGGTCATGCTCATCACGATCGTCCTCTCAGCCATCGGCGCGGTCGTCGCCCCGCTCACCGGCGTGACGGACGCGGCCGGCAAGGCCATCGGTGCCTTCGCGCTGACGGCGGTGAAGGATCTCGGCTTCGCGGCCCCGACCAAGCCGTTCACGGCGTGGCAGCCGCTCTGGCCGATGCTCTTCGTCACGATCGCCTGCGGCGCGATCTCCGGCTGGCATGCGCTCGTCGGCTCGGTCGGGACGGCGCGGCAGCTCGAGTATGAGACCGACGGCCTTCCGGTCGGCGGCGGCTCGATGTTCGGCGAGTACACGCTCGCCCTTCTTTCGTTGGTGGCCGTCTCCATCGCGGGCGTCGGGGGCGGTGGCGGCCGGTTCGCAGCAGGCGTCGGCAAGCTGATCTACGCCGGCACCTTCAAGGGGATCCCCGAAGTCTTCGGCACGGCGCTCGGGTTCGGCGCGTTCGTCGTCATCGTCCTGACGGTGACACAGCTCGTCTTCCGCGTCATGCGCGTGACGCTCACCGAGTGGGCGGGTGAGGCGATTCCGCTGGTGCGCAACATGCACGTCTCGAGCATCATTTCCATGCTGCTGACGCTCGCGCTCGTCATGACGGGCACGTGGGTCTACCTGTGGCAGATGTTCGGCGCGTCGAACCAGCTGATGGCGGCCCTTTCGCTGCTGGTGGTCACGGTCTGGCTCAAGTCGGAGAAACGGAACCCGAGCTACGCCCTCTACCCGATGCTCTTCATGTACGTCACGACGCTCTTCGCCACGGCCGTCACGGCACGGAACCTCTACGTGACGATCGCCTCGAACCCCGCAATGAGCGGGCTGCCGGTGGCCGGTGCATGGGCAATGATCGTGCTCGCGGCCCTTCTGATCATCGCCGCGCTTTTCATCGGATGGGACGGCCTGAAGGCCTACCAGAAATACAGCGCGACACCGGCGGCTCCGAAGCCGGCCATCGTGAACATCTAGCTCCGGAGCACGCGCTCGCCGATCGTCCGCACCGCCGCGAAGAACTCCGCGGCGGGCGCGGACTCGGCGGGCAAGTCGATGTGCAGCTGCAGGTGGGGTTCGGCCCGGCGGACCGAGAGGCGCCGGATCGTCATGCCCCCGGCGCGGGCGAGCTCGAGGAGATCGTCGGCGAGCGGAAGCGTGCCCTCCGCCTTGTAGAAGACGGGCAGCGCGCCCGCGGCCTCGGGCTCGTGGACGGACCAGCGCTCGGAGGCCATGCGGCGCAGGACATCGCGCCCCGCGAAGCTCGAGCGGTCCAACGCCTCCAGATCGGCGTGCGGCGCGCGGCGGAGCCGCGCGCGGAGGATGAGCGCGTCCCTGCGCCCCCGGCTCCTCGAAAACCCCCAGAGCCACGGGACGTCCCGCGGCTCGAGGAAGATCACGAGCGTCGCCTCCTCGAAGGGAGGCTTCGGCTTCGAGAGAACCAGCTCGACCGCCGTCGTCCCGAGCCAGCGGACCGTCGTCCGTTCGCAGAGGAGATGAAGCCCTCCCTGCATCCAGCGGAGGAAGGACTTCCCCTTTCGGACGTTCCAGATGCTGCCTGCCGCGAACCACACCATGACGATCGCGACCACGAACATGAGCGTCGTTTGCAGGTCAGGCCTCCCGGCGATCGCCTCGCCGGGAGGAGACGATAGCAGAGCGCCTCGAACGTGCTAGCGTCGCTTTGGTGGTGGAAACGCGCGGCGGCCGGGCGAAAGCGATCCGGGAGTTCCTGTACGGAATGTTCGGCTACGAGCACGCGCAGCAGGCGCTCGAGATCCGCGCCTCCGTGGAATCGCTTTTCATGCTCCTCACGTTCGGCGACATGATCGGTGTGCCCGTCATGCCCCCCTATTACAGCCTCCGTCTCCTCCCTTATGTCGCCTCTAGCCTTCAAACCTGGAAGAGGCGTACCCTTCGCGAGCGGCAGTTCGGAGACAGCCACGACCAGCATCTGCACGGGGTCTGAAAGCCGGCCTTTCGCCTCGAATCTCTTCGAAATCTCATTAATGCATCTGCATCGCGACCCGGACCGCCGGGAGTTCTAACCTTGGAATGGGCCGGGATCGTGCCCGGGCCGCGAGAGGAGGAGACGGTGTCCGACAAGAAAAAATACGTCAGGCCGGGCGGCCTCAAAGGCCTCTGGCACGGTTTCAAGGAAACCATCTACGGGATGTCCGCCCACGACATGAGCCGGGCGGCTCTCAGGACGCGGGCCTCCATGGAGCACCTGTTCATCCTGATCACGATGGGAGATCTCCTCGGAATACCGATCCTCCCGCCGTACTACAGTCTCCGCCTCCTTCCGCACGTCGTCCCGCAGATCGCGACGTGGAAGCGCCGGATGCTGCGGGAGAAGGACATTTCCGACGCCATGTTCTGAAATCTCCGGAAAACCGGACCCTGAAGAGGAGGCACCATGGGGATGAAAGAGGTCTTTCAGCAGAACCCGGGCCGCCGGTACATCATGTTCGGCGGCAAGGGCGGTCTGGGAAAGACGACGTTCTCGGCCGCGACGGCCTACTGGCTCGCGAAGCAGGGCAAGAAGGTTCTCGTCTTTTCCGTCGACCCCCAGGCCTCGCTCACCGACATCTTCCAGAAGGACATCTTCGGCAAGGGGCCGGTGAAGATCATGGAGAACCTCTGGGCGCAGGAGATCGACGCCGACAGCCACATCAAGGCCTACCAGGACGAGATCCGCAAGAAGATCCTCGACATGTACGGCCTCGAGAAGGTGCCCGAGGAGATCGAGAGCTACATCCAGGCCGCGAGCGCCGAGCCGGCCATGGAGGAGAGTGCGATCTTCGACGCCGTGGTGGACGTCGTCGTCCAGGGGGATTACGACTACTACATCTACGACCTAGTCCCGCTCGGCCACGCGCTCTACTACCTCAGCATGGCCAAGGTCTACGACGAGTGGATCAACAAGGTGACCAAGCTGCGCGAGGACATGCGCGAGTATGAGGAGATGGCCAGCCGGCTCAAGCGCGAGAAGGAAACCGAGCAGGACGCGATCCTGAACGAGCTCATCTACATCAAGAAGCGTATCAACGCGTCTTCGGCGATCCTCACCGACAAGGACAAGACGGCTTTCTTCTTTGTGGTGACGCCCGAGGACATGATCATCGTCGACACGGAGAAGGCTGCGAAGCTCTTCGCCCAGTTCGACGTCCCGATCGGCGGTTACGTCGTCAACCGCGTCATCCCCCACGAGCTGATCGACCAGAACATCCCCGACTTCCTGCGCAACCGGATCCAGATGCAGGACAAGTACCTCGGGAACATCAGGACGACATTCGGAAAAGACGTCCTCGCCTACGTCCCGGAGCTGGAACGCGACGTGACGGGCCTTCCGATGATCGAGAAGCTCGCCGGAATCATGTACGGCGACGGAAAGCTCGGCTGAGGCCGGGACGTGGAGAAAACGGCCATGTCTGAAATCCAGACCTCCATGAGCGACTACATCCGGGAACACGCCGCCCTGAAGTACATCTTCTTCGGTGGCAAGGGGGGCGTCGGAAAGACGGTCTTCGCGGCCGCCACCGCGCTCCACAACGCCCAGCTGGGGCGCCGGACCATGCTCGCGTCCACGAACCCCGTCCACAGCCTGTCGACGCTGCTCGGTCAAAACGTCCTCGGAAAGCACACGCCGGTCGATGGCGCTCCGAACCTGTGGGCCTACGAGATCGAGACGAAGGAGACGATCGAGCGGTCGAAGGTCGAGATCCGCGAGAAGATCAAGTGGTTTCTCAAGTTCGCCGACATCTCGACGAAAGCCGAGGACTTCGTGGAGTCGGCCACGATGAACCCGGCCTTCGAGGAGTCGGCCATGTTCGAGAACATGATCGACCTCATGTTCAAGGACGAGTACGACGTTTACGTCTTCGACACCGCGCCCACCGCGAACGCGCGGCGCCTCCTTGGCATGTCGAAGGTCTACTCGCTCTGGGTCAACAAGATGCTCAAGAGCCGCGAAGAGGCGAAGACCCTCAAGGAGCTGCTCTCTTTCACGAAGAAGAAGGAGGACGACCCGCTCATGACGTATCTCCTCTCCTTCCGCGACCGGATGGAGCACGGTCGCGTGCTCCTCACCGACCCCGAGAAGACCTCGTTTTTCTTCGTCACATTGCCCGAGGCTCTGCCCATCGCCGTCATCACCCGCTTCATCCAGTGGTTCCACGATTTCGGCATCCCCGTGGGCGGCGTCCTCGTCAACATGCTGATCGACAAGGCCTCCGTCGGCGCCGAGGCGGCCGACTTCGTGAAGAACCGCGTCGCGATGCAGGACGAGCACATGAAGACCGTCTGGCAGAAGTTCGACGGCAGCGTGCGGGCCATTGTGCCGCTCTACGAGACGGAGATCCGCGGCATCCCGATGCTGAAACGCCTCGGCGACGCAATGTTCGCGTGACCCCTTCTTCGTCGTCCGACCCCCTCCGGCTTCTCAGCTTCGCCCCAACCGCCGGCGACGAGATCCGGGTCGGGGTGCTCTCGAAGAAGGGCCGGGTCGTCGACCTCGGCGCCGTCGCCGGGCATCTCGGGATGAAGCTCTCCTTCGATCCCGCGCAGATGATCTCCCTCATCACCGCGGGCGAGAGAGCGCGGGACGAGGTGCGGACTTTGCTCGAGAAGGCTTCGCCCGGCGGGCCGCGCGTCGAAGAGGTTCGGCTTTTCGCGCCAATCCCGGTCCCACGCCGGAACGTCCATTGCGTCGGCTGGAACTACGTCGCGCACTTCGAAGAGGGGAAGTCGCTGAGGGACTCGGGCCAGACGCTTCCCGAGCATCCCGTCTTCTTCACGAAGGGGACGAACGCCGTCAACGGCCCGTACGACCCGATTCCGTACGACCCGCGGGTGTCGACGGCGATCGACTGGGAAGTCGAGCTCGCGGTCATCGTCGGCCGGCGCGGGAAGAACCTCTCCGAGGAAGAGGCGATGGACCACGTCTTCGGATTCTGCGTCCTCAACGACACGACTGCCCGCGACATCCAGCAGAAAAAGCACGGCGGCCAGTGGTGGAAGGGCAAAAGCCTGGACGGGCACGCGCCGATGGGGCCATGGATCGTCACGGCGGACGGCTTCGACTGGTCTTCCCGCCGCCTCATCTCGCGCGTCAACGGCGTCGTGAAGCAGGACGGAAACACGAGCCAGATGTACTTCAAGGTTCCGCGTCTCCTCGCCGAGCTTTCGCTCGGCCTGACGCTCGAGCCCGGAGACATCCTCGCGACGGGCACGCCGCCGGGCATCGGGCACGCCCGCAAGCCGCCGGAATATCTCAGGCCCGGGGACGTGCTCGAGTCGGAGATCGAAGGCATCGGCGTCCTGAGAAACCCGATCCAGGCGGCGTGAAGCGAGAGGCGCCGAGCTGAAGAGGTGCGCGCTCGTGAAGCAGGCCCTTGACAAGCCGCGCCCCGGGAACTCATCTTGGTCTTGTCCGGCTCATGGAAGCCTCGGTCGCCTCCCCGCGCCACGCCAATGAGCGGATCGCCGCCGCCCTCCGGTCGGCGGGTGTCGAGCTGGACGGTCCGGCGCCCCACGACGTCCGGGTCCGAGACCCGCGGTTCTTCCATCGCGTGACCTCGCGTGGCTCGCTCGGGTTCGGGGAGAGCTACGTCGACGGCGACTGGGAGTGCGACCGGATCGACGAGCTCGTCTTCCGGCTCGTCCGCGCGGGCGTTCACCGCTCGTACGAGGGAGTGCGCGATCTGGGCCGCCACGCGGCCGCGCTCCTGACGAACCCCGGCCGCACACGGGCCTTCGTGGTCGGAGAGCGCCACTACGACCTCGGCAACGACCTCTTCGAGCGGATGCTCGGCCGGCGCATGGTCTACAGCTGCGGGTACTGGAAGGACGCGGAGGATCTGGACGCGGCGCAGGACGCCAAGCTCGATCTCGTTTGCCGGAAGCTCGGCCTGAAGCCCGGGATGCGCCTCCTCGACGTGGGCTGCGGCTGGGGAGGCCTCGCCTGCTTCGCGGCGGAGCGCTATGGCGTCAGCGCCCTCGGAATCACGGTCTCGCGCGAGCAGCAGGAGTGGGCGCGCCGCGCGGCGGGCTCGCTCCCCGTCACGATCGAGCTCCTCGACTACCGGAGCCTCGACGCCGGGACGTTCGACGCGGTCGCGTCGATCGGGATGTTCGAGCACGTCGGCCGAAAGAACTACGCGACGTTCCTCGACGTCGTGCGCCGCCACCTCGCCGACGGCGGCCTCTTCCTCCTCCACACGATCGGTGGGAACGAGTCCTCCTTCACGACCGACCCGTGGATCGAGCGGTACATCTTTCCGAACAGCCTGATCCCTTCGCTCGCGCAGGTCGCCTCCGCCGCCGAGGGGCGCTTCGTCGTCGAGGACGTTCACAACTTCGGCGCCGACTACGAGCGCACGCTCCTCGCGTGGCACGCGAACGTCGAGCGGCACCGGGACGAGCTCGAGGGGCGCTACGGCGCGCGGTTCCTCAGGATGTGGCGCTACTACCTGCTTTCCTGCGCGGGCGCGTTCCGCGCGCGCTACAACAACCTGTGGCAGATCGTCCTCTCGCCCCGCGGCGTCGCTGACGGCTACCGCGCGCCGCGTTGACTTGGCGCCGCGCCTATGGGGTCCGCGGGCGGACGACTCCGAGGGCCGCGGCCGCCGTGTCGTGGACCGGCGTCTCGACGCCGGCCTCGCGGCCCAGGCGGGCGACGGCGCCGCTGAGGTCATCGAGCTCGGTCGGGCCGCCGGCCTCGAGGTCGAGGAGGAAGCTCGGCTTCATGCCTCCGCCGAGGGAGTCGATGAAGGCGAGGATCTTCGATTCCTCGTCCTCGGCCAGCCGCAGGCCGCGGGCACGCGCCACCGCGAGGACCTCGCGCACCGCACGCGCGAGGAGTACCTTGCCGTAGGAGGCGTCGCGCACGGGCCCGATGGGCGCGCGCGCCAGCCCGCAGGCCGCCGCCATGGAGGCGATGAACGCGAACTTCCGCCACAGGTCGGCCGAGATGTCCTCCGAAACGCGGGCCTCCGCGCCGGCTCCCTGAAAGGCCTCGACGATCCGCCGAACCCGCTCGGACGGCTTGCCGACCCGCTCTCCGACGGTCACCTTCTGGAAGGAGCTCTTCCGCTCGACGACCCCGGGCTCGACTTTGACCACGCTGACTTGCGTCAGCCCGCCGAGAACCTGATTCGCAGGCACGCCGCTCTCGACGAGCCGATCGGCCGCCTCCACGCCGTTGAGAAACGGAAGGATCGCGGCGCCGCCTTCGGCCAGAAGGCGGGCCGCGGGAGCGATCGCGGCGAGCGAATACGTCTTCACGGCCACGATCGCGACATCGCATACGCCGAACGTTTTCGGATCGTCGGTCGCCTGAACCGCGACGGTGAAGCTCTCCTCTGGAGTCCTGACCTCGAGCCCGCGAGAGAGGAGCGCGTCCAGATTGGGGCCCCGTGCCAGCAGCGCGACCGCGTGACCCGAGCGGGCGAGAATGCCGGCGTAGTAGCCCCCGACTCCGCCCGCTCCCAGGATGGCGATCCGCATGAAGGCAGTGTATTCCACCGCTCGCCGGAGATAATCCGGCGGTGCGCGACACGCTTTCCCTGTCGAAAGCCCGAAGCCTGAGCTTCGGCCCGCTTCCGGGCGTCATGGCGATCCTGAACGTCACGCCCGACTCCTTCAGCGACGGCGGGCGCTTCACGAGCGCGGAGGCCGCGGCGGAAGAGGGCGCGCGTTACGCGGACCTCGGGGCGGCGATCGTGGACATTGGGGGGGAGAGCACACGTCCCAAGGGGCGCACTTACGGAGAGGGCGCAGGGGAGATTTCTTCTGACGAGGAAGAGAAACGCGTCCTTCCCGTGCTCTCTCTCCTTCGAAGCATGCGGCCCTCCCTTGCGCTCTCCGTTGACACGCGCCGCGTATCCGTCGCCCGCGCGGCGCTCGACGCGGGCGCCGACGTCGTGAACGTGGTGACGGGCCTCGACGTTCCGGCGGATCTCCTCGAACTCGTCGCGAGCCGCGGCGCCGCAATCGTGCTCAACCATTGCCGCGGCATGCCCTCGACCACTTTCGAAGAATCTTCTTTCTCTGACGTCGTCTCCGAGGTGACCGCGGATCTGAGAGCGGCCCGCGCCCGCGCGATCTCTGCCGGAATTTCCGAGCAGAGAATCTTCCTCGACCCCGGCTTCGGGTTTGGAAAGACCCCGGACCAGAATTTCGCGCTCCTCGGTGCGCTGGATCGCCTCGCGCCGCCCAGCGTCCCGCTCGTCGTCGGCGCGTCGCGCAAGGCGTTCCTCGGGGCGGTCTCCGGCGCGCTCGTGAACGACCGCCTGCCCGAGTCCCTGGCGGCCGTAGCCGCCTCTGCCGCCGCCGCCCGGACGCGCCCCGTTCTCGTGCGCGTCCACGACGTCGCCGAGACCGTCCGATTCCTCGCAGTGCTCGCGAAAGCGGACGGCGCCGGCTCGCGCCGCGTCACGTAACATCGAGCGCCATATGCGAACTCTCTTTGGCACCGACGGCATCCGCGGCGAGGCCGGCGTCCCGCCGCTCGATGCGGCCACGGTCTCGAAGGTCGGAGCCGCGCTCGCGACGTCCCTCGGCCGGCGCAGCGTCTCGGTCGTCGTGGGGTGCGACACGCGGGAATCCTCCGAGGGCATCGTGGCCGCCCTGACAGGAGGGATCGTGGCGCAGGGTGGCTCGGTGCGTTTCGCGGGCGTCGTCCCAACGCCGGCCGTCGCGTGGCTCGCGCGCGAGCTCGGCGCCGACGCAGGCGTCGTCGTCTCGGCCTCGCACAACCCCTGGACCGACAACGGAATCAAGATCTTCTCGGCGGAGGGACGCAAGCTCCCCGATGAAGTCGAGCTCGAGATCGAGCGCCACATCGAGGAGGCGAAGCCCGCGCCGATGGCCCCTGCCGTCGTCGAACCTGACCTCGGGCGCGCGTACGTGACGCACCTCGCGGGCAGCCTTCCCCACCGGCTCGACGGCCTGCGCGTCGTCGTGGACGCCGCGCACGGCGCGGCCTTCGAGGTCGCGCCGGCCGCGTTTCGCGCCTCGGGCGCCGACGTCGTCGCGCGGAACGTCGCGCCCGACGGGCGGAACATCAACGAGGGTTGCGGCGCCCTGCATCCCGCGGGAATGGCGCGCGCCGTCGTCGAGACGACGGCCGCGCTCGGAATCGCGCTCGACGGCGATGCGGACCGGATCATCGTGGCCGACGACAAGGGGACGCTCCTCGACGGCGACGACGTTCTTTACCTCTGGACGCTCGAGCTCGAGCGCGAGGGACGGAAGCCCGAGGCCGTCGTGGGAACGGTCATGTCGAACTGGGGGCTCGAGAAGGTCCTGAAGGACCGGGGAGTCCGCCTCATCCGCGCGGCCGTCGGCGACCGCTACGTCGTCGAGGAGATGGAGAAGACGGGCACGCTCCTCGGCGGCGAGCAGTCCGGACACCTCATCCGCGCGGACCTCACGACGACGGGCGACGGCACGCTGACGGGACTCCACCTTGCAGCGCTGCTCGCCGCCTCGGGGAAGAAGCTCTCGGCGCAGCCCCGCTTCGTCCACACACCGCAGGTCCTCATGAACGTGAGGGTCAAAGAGCGCGTCCCCTTCAACGAGATCCCCGGCTTCGCCGACGCGCGGCGCGCGGCCGAGGAGCGCCTCGCGGGCAACGGACGGCTTCTTCTCCGCTACTCGGGCACCGAGGCCCTCGCGCGCGTCATGGTCGAGGGCGTGGACTCGGCGCTCGTCGACGCCGTCGCCTCCGATCTTGCCGCGCAGATCCGGGCGCGCCTCGGTGCCTGATGCCATGACCCAGGCCTTCCCCCTCGAGCCCTCGGACGAGGAGCTGTGCCGCCTCCTCGACGACGCCGTCCGGCGCGTCGTCGCGCACGTCGGCTCGCTCTCCGCCCAGCCCGCCGACGGAACCGACGGGGCCGGCGCGCTCGCCCGCGCCCTGATCGAACGGGAGCCCCCCGAGGACGGCACCCCCGCGGGACCGCTCCTCGACTTGCTGTTCGAGAGGGCGATCCCCGCGAGCTTGAACAACGCCGGGCCGGGATTTCTCGCGTACATCCCCGGAGGCGGTCAGCCCTACGCAGCCGCCGCGGACCTCATCGCGTCGGCCGTGAACCGTTACGTGGGCGTCTTCGCCCCGGCGCCGGCTCTCGTCCAGCTCGAAACGAACGTGATCCGCTGGTTCGCGCGCGCCGTGGGCTACCCGGGGACCGCCAGCGGCTTCCTGACCTCCGGCGGATCTCTCGCGAACTTCTCCGCGATCGTCGCGGCCCGGCACGAGAAGCTGCCCGAGAACTTCCTCAAGGGCACGCTCTACGTGTCCGACCAGGGCCACCACTGCATCCGCAAGGCGGCGCTCCTCGCGGGCTTCCCCGCCGCGAACGTGCGCGAGATCCCGTCCGACCCCGCGTTCCGGATCCGGCAGGACGCCCTCGCCGATCGGGTCGCCCGGGATCGCGCGGAGGGCTTTACGCCGTTCCTCGTCGCCGCGAGCGCGGGCACGACGAACACCGGCGCCGTCGACGATCTCGACGCGCTCGCCGACTTCGCGGAGCTCGAGGGCCTCTGGCTGCACACGGACGCGGCTTACGGCGGCTTCTTCGCGCTGACCGCGCGGGGACGCGCGGCGCTCTCCGGCATCGAGCGCGCCGACTCGATCGTGCTCGATCCGCACAAGGGCCTCTTCATGCCGTACGGCACGGGCTGTCTCCTCGTGAAGGACCCCGGAGCGCTCCGCCGCTCGCATAGCGTCTCCGCGCACTACATGCCCGGCATGCAGGACGACCCGGACTCGGTGGACTTCTGCGAGATCTCGCCGGAGCTCTCACGAAACTTCCGCGGCCTCGGGGTCTGGCTCGCGCTGAAGCTCTGCGGCCTCGCGGCCTTCCGCGCGTCGCTCGACGAGAAGCTCGACCTCGCGAGGGAGGCGGCCGAGGCCGTGCGCGCGATCCCCGGCATGACGATTGTGGCCGAGCCGCAACTGTCGCTCTTCGCGTTCCGCCTCACGGTGCCGGGCGCGTCGCGCGCGGAAATGAATCGCCTGAACCGGGACCTCATGGACCGCGTGAACGCCCGGCAGCGGGTGCTCCTGACGGGTACGCTCCTCGGGGAGGACTTCGCGATCCGCATGTGCATCCTGAGCTTTCGGACCCACGCCGATCGCGTCCGCATGGCCCTCGAGGACCTCCGGGAGGCTGCCCGGGAGGCCGGAAGGAATAATCCGGCCGCGAAACGCATTTCCTAGTGTGTACATGACCTCCATGAGACGACGCGATTTCCTCGCCCTCACCCTCCCTCTCCTCGCCTCCGCCGGCGATCGGGTCGTCAAGACCGAAGCCGAGTGGAAAAAGCTCCTCACGCCCGAGCAGTACCGCGTCACGCGAAAGAAGGGCACCGAACGCGCCTTCAAGGGCCCGAACTGGGACAACCACGCGAAGGGCACCTATACCTGCGTGTGCTGCGACCTGCCGCTCTTCAGCTCCGACACGAAGTTCGACTCGGGCACCGGCTGGCCCAGCTTCTGGCAGCCGATCGCGCCGAACGCCGTGAAGACGGAGGAGGATCGGAGCTTCTTCTCCGTCCGCACCGAAGTGATGTGCCGCCGCTGCGACTCCCACGTCGGCCATGTTTTCAACGACGGGCCGAAGCCCACGGGCCTGCGCTACTGCATGAACGGCACCGCGATGAAGTTCGTGGCCGCGAAATAGCGTCAGGGGGGTTGGAGCGCTCGCGTGACGATCGCGTACTCCTCGACGGGGCGCCCGCCCACGAGATGCTCCTGGATGATCCGCTCGAGGACGGGCGGGTCGCAGGCGCGGTACCAGACGCCCTCGGGATAGACCACCGCGATGGGCCCGCCGGCGCAGATCCTGAGGCAGTTCGCCTTCGTGCGCTGCACGCGGCCGCTCGCCCCGAGGCCGAGTTCCTTCAGACGCGCCTTGAGGTAAGCCCAGGCCTCGAGCCCGCGCTCCTTCTCGCAGCACTTCGGCGTCGTCTGGTCGCAGCAGAGAAAGATGTGCCGCTCGCCCTTCGGGATTCCGAGGCCCTTCGCGATCGCGGCCAGGTCGGCTTTCGACACGTCATGCGAATCGATGCCCATGAAGCCTCCGCGGGAAGGATAAGCTCACCTCCATGAGAATCTTCGTCACCGGGGCCACGGGCCACATCGGATTTCGCGTCGCGCACGCCTTCCGGCGCGCGGGACATCACGTTCTGGGCCTGACGCGGTCGGAGGCGGGCGCGACGCGCCTCGACCGGCACGAGATCCGGCCCGTCCTCGGAACGATGCAGGACCCGGGCTCGTGGAAAGGCGCGGAAGAGGCATCGGTCCTCGTCCATGTGGCGTCCGACTCCAAAGCCGACACGTGGGCCGCCGACCGCGCCGCGGTCGACGGCCTCCTCGCCCTCGCCGGCAAGGGCGCGTCGTTAAAGACGCTTCTCTACACGAGCGGCGTCTGGGTTTACGGCGGGACGGGCGACCGCATGGCCGACGAGACGACGCCCCTCGCGCCGCTTCCGATGAGCCTGCCGCGCGTCGAGACCGAGAAGCGCGTTCTCTCGGCGGCGGGCATCAAGGGGATCGTCATGCGCCCCGGCTGCGTGTACGGCTACGGCGGAAGCATGACCGCGATGTGGTTCGGCGGCGCGGCCGCGGGCTCACTCGAGGTCGTGGGCGACGGCCACAACCGCTGGGCCACCGTCCACGCGGACGACTGCGCCGACGCCTACGTGCGGGCGGCGTCGAGCGGCCTCTCCGGCGAGATCTTCAACGTGACGGACCGCTCGCGCGCGCCCGTGCGGCGCCTCGCCGTCGCCGCCGCGCGCGCCGCCGCCTTCAAAGGCGAGATCCGCTGGGTTCCGCTCGACGAGGCGCGGAAGAAGATGGGCGGCTTCGCGGACGCCCTCGCGCTCGACCAGCACGTCGACTCGCGGAAGGCGGTCGCGACACTCGGCTGGCAACCCACTCACGGCGGCTTCGAGGACGAGGTCGAGACGTATTACGCGGCGTGGAAGGCCGCGCAGGGCTGATCGTGATCAGGTCCCTCGCGCGCGAGATGGAAATGGACACGTTCTCCTCCGAGGACCGCGCCCGGATCGAGGCGCAGGGCTTGACGGTGGAAGAGGTGGAACGGCAGGCGGCACTTCTTCGGGACCCTCCGCCTGCGGTGACGCTCGTGCGCCCATGCACCATCTCGGACGGCGTCGAGAGGATCGCCGAGAGTGAGCATGAAGAGCTCCTCTCCCTCGCCGACGAGGCGGCGCGCGCCGAACGGCTCTCGAAGTTCGTCCCGGCCTCCGGAGCCGCGAGCCGCATGTTCGCGTTTCTCGAAACGGGCAGCCCCGATCATGAGGACGTGCGCCGCTTCGAGGAGAACCGGCACAGGTTCGCATTTTCGGCGGACGACGTGGAGGCGCTCGCGGCCCTCCCCAAGGGCCTACTGCCGTTCCATCGTTACGCCGGAACCTCCCGGACGCCCTTCGAAGAGCACCTCGTCGAGGCCGCGGCAACCGTCCGCGACGCAGACGGCATCTGTCGCCTCCACGTCACCGTCTCGCCCGATCACCGCGCCGCCTTCGCGGCGGCTCTCGAGAGCGCGAGGCCGCGCCTCGAGCGGGAGATACGCGCGCGGTTCGACGTCCGGTTCTCCGAGCAGTCGCCGTCCACGGACACCGTCGCGCTCGACGACTCCGGCCGCGTCTTCCGGGATACGGAGCGGCGGATCCTTTTCCGGCCGGGAGGCCACGGGGCCCTCCTGAAGAACCTTCAGGAGTCGGGAGGCGACGTCGTCCTCGTGAAGAACATCGACAACGTCGTGCCGGACGCGCGACGCGCGCCGACGATTCTCTGGAAGCGCCTCCTCGCGGGCCTCCTCGTCAGGCTCGAACGCGCGAGCCGCCGCGACCGGCCGATCCGCGTCTGCGGCGTCGTGCGCAACGCGGGCGAGCCCGGCGGCGGGCCGTTCTGGGTGGCGGGGCCCGGCGGAGAGTCGCGGCAGATCGTCGAGTCGGCGCAGGTGGACCTCACGGACCCCGGCCAGGCGGCGATCTGGGACGCGGCGTCGCACTTCAACCCGGTGGACCTCGCCTGCTCCCTGAGGGACGCGGCGGGGCGGCCGTTCGACCTTCCCCGTTTCGTGGACGAGCGCGCGGTCTTCGTCGCGAAGAAGACCCACGAGGGCCGGACGCTCCTGGCCCTCGAGAGGCCGGGGCTCTGGAACGGAGCCATGGCGCACTGGGAGACCGTCTTCGTCGAAGTGCCAAAGGAGACGTTCGCTCCGGTCAAGAGGATTCTCGACCTCCTCCGCCCAGAGCACCTGCCGCCTCAGGATGACAAACCCTAAATAACTCTAATAGAAAGAGATACGGGAATACGAGGCCGCCTTAACATGCGTGGCCCTCCGAAGGCGTATTCTCGCTGCCCGCCCGAGTGCCCCGCTATGATTCGCCGAGACGAGCAGAGACCCAGGAAAAGACGCCCGCTGAGGCTCGTCTCGGACGAGCCGGCGGCGCCGCAACCGGTCGCGCTCTCGGCCGCCGCCTCGCCCACGCTTCCGCTCCTGAACCGCGAGCTCTCCTGGCTGGCCTTCAACGAGCGCGTGATCGAGGAGGCCTACGACGAACGCTGGCCGCTCCTCGAACGCCTCAAGTTCCTCGCCATCAGCGAGACGAATCTCGACGAGTTCTTCATGATCCGCGTCTCGGGCCTCCTCGACCAGCTCTCATCGGAGATCGTGGAGCCCACGGACGACGGCCTCCTTCCCGCAGAGGCCCTTGCGCGTGTCCGTGCGGCAGTCCTGGGAATGGAGCTGCGGCAGACCTCGTGCCTCGTCGGCGACCTCCTGCCGAAGCTCGCCGCGACGGGAATCTCGATCCTCACCTGGAGTGACCTCAACGACGCGCAGCGCGAGGCGGCCAGCGCCCACTTCAGGCGGAACGTCCTCCCCGTCCTCACGCCGCTCGCCGTCGACCCGGGGCATCCTTTCCCGTTCCTCTCGAACCTTTCCCTGAATCTCGCGGTCGAGGTGAAGAACCCCGAAACCGGCGAGACGAAATTCGCCCGCGTGAAGGTGCCGCAGGCCATGCCGCGCCTCCTGGCGGTTCGCGAGCTCGTGGAGGGCAAGAAGAAGGTCAAGCCCGACAAGGCCGAATTTCTCCCACTCGAGTCGCTCATCCAGGCGAATCTCGGAGAGCTCTTTCCCGGCCTCGAGATCGCGTCGTCGCACCTCTTCCGCGTGACCCGCGACGCCGACATCGAGATCCAGGAGGACGAGGCCTCCGACCTCCTCGCGACGATCGAACAGGAAGTGCGCCGCCGCCGGTTCGGCGCGGTCGTGCGCCTCCAGGTCGCCCCGAAGACGCCGAAGCGGGTGAGGAAGCTCCTCCTGAAACAGCTCGAGATCACCGAGAACGAGGTCTACGAGGTGAATGGTCTTCTCGGCGCGGGAGACCTCATGTGGCTGACCCGGCTCGACCGGAAGGAGCTGAAGGACCCGCCGTTCTCGCCTGCCGTGCCGGCGGTCTTCAACCAGCCCGACACGTCGGTCTTTGCCGCGATCCGCGCCGGCGACGTCCTTCTCCACCATCCCTACGACTCGTTCTCTCCGGTCGTCGAGATGATCGAGCGCGCCTCGATCGACTCGAAGACCGTCGCGATCAAGATGACCCTGTACCGCACGAACGCCGACTCGGCCATCCTCCCCGCGCTCATCCGCGCGGCCGAGAACGGCAAGCAGGTCGCGGTCCTCGTCGAGCTGAAGGCGCGCTTCGACGAAGAGAAGAACATCGAGTGGGCGAAGTCGCTCGAGCAGGCCGGCGTCCACGTGGTCTACGGCGTCGTCGGCCTCAAGACGCACTGCAAGATCGCGCTCATCGTTCGCCGCGAGAAGGACGAGATCCGCCGCTACGTGCACCTCGGCACCGGCAACTACAACGCGTCGACGGCGCGCGTATACACGGATTTCGGCCTCATGACGTGCCGTCCGGAGTTCGGCGAGGACGCGACGCGGCTCTTCAACGCCCTGACGGGCTTCGCGGGCAAGACAAGCTACGCGCGCCTCGTGACCGCGCCGAAGGACTTGCACCGCACCGTCCTCGAATGGATCGGGCGCGAGACGGCGCACGCACGCGCCGGCCGCCCGTCGGGCATCAAGGCGAAGATGAACGCCCTCGTCGACCCGAAAGTCATCGCGGCCCTCTACGAGGCTTCGCAGGCCGGCGTGCCGGTCGACCTCATCGTCCGGGGCATCTGCTGCCTCAGGCCCGGCGTTCCGGGCGTTTCGGAAACGATCCGCGTGCGCTCCATCGTGGGCCGGTTCCTCGAGCACAGCCGCGCGTTCGTCTTCGAGAACGGCGGCGACCGGAAGGTGTGGCTCTCCTCGGCCGACTGGATGCCGCGCAATTTCTTCCGCCGCGTGGAAACTGCCTTCCCTGTGGAGGAGCCCGCGCTCGCGCAGCGGGTCGTCGACGTGATCGACACGATGTTTCGCGACAACTTCCGCGCGCGCGTGCTGAACGAAAGCGGCGGCTACGATCGGCTCCGGCCCGCGGAGGGCGAGACGCCGATCGACGCACAGGCCGCTTTCGTCGACGACGCCCGCCGCCGAGTCCTCAAGGCAGTCGACGCGTTCGAGCGCCCCGGCGCCGAAGCTTTCGAGAAGAGTGAAGAGACCGTCGCGGGCGAACCCGAATAGCCTCCCCTACCGCTCCACCTCGAAGCTCGGCGGCGGCGTGAGGACGGGTTCCTGCGCGGTCAGCGTCGTTGCGACGACCGGCAGCAGGATCAGGTGCGTGTTCGAGCCATAATTCAGGTTGATCTCGTAGAAGCCGTGCGGCGAGACGGAGATGAGCGTTCCGGGCACCTGCTTGAGCTCCGCCATCGGGCAGGTCACGTAGACCTTCATCGGGATGTCCATCGGCTCCTCCTGTCGTCGCAAGGATACTCAGGACCCCGTTTCGTCGCCGAGGTCCTCGTCGTCCTCGCCCACGGGCTCGCCGTGGTATTCCTTGAGCTTCCTCTGAAGAGTGCGAAGGCCGATGCCGAGCGCCTCGGCCGCGCGGCGGCGGTTGCCACCCGTGACCTGAAGCGCCGTGAGGATGGCCTCGCGCTCGATTTCGGCCATCGTCTTGCCGACGAACGTCGCGACGGACGCGGGCTCCTCCGGCGCCGCAACGGACGACGCGGCGAGCGCCTCGGGAGCCGCCTCGGCGGATGCGACGGGGGCGGGCCGGACCGCGGGCCACTCGCCCGAGCGGGGCTTCGCGGCGCCGGGCGCTCCCGCCGGCGCCGCCGCCGCCCGACCGCGCACGGCGGCGGGTAGGTCGCTCACGTCGATCCGCGTGCCCGCGGCGAAGAGGACGGCGCTCTCGAGGACGTTCTTGAGCTCGCGCACGTTGCCCGGCCAGGCATAGCCAACGAGGGCGGCGAGGGCCGCGGGCGTGACCCCGATCACGGGCTTGCCGTGCTCTCTCGCGAAGAGGTCGCGAAAACGCTCGACAAGGAGCGGGATGTCGTCCTTCCGCTCGCGGAGCAGCGGAATCTCGACGGTGACGACGGACAGGCGGTAGTAGAGGTCCTGCCGAAAGCGGCCCGCCTCGATCTCGGCGCGGAGGTCGCGGTTCGTGGCCGCCACGAGCCGGAAGTCCACTTCCCGGCTCTCGTTGCCGCCCACGGGGGTGACGCGCTTTTCCTCGAGAACACGCAGGAACTTCACCTGCAGGTCGGGGGGCATCTCGGAGACCTCGTCGAGAAAAAGCGTGCCTCCGTGCGCCTGCTCGATGCGCCCGACGCGCTTCACGAGCGCGCCGGTGAAGGCCCCGCGCTCGTGGCCGAAGAGCTCGGACTCGATGATCTCGCGCGGGATGGCCCCGCAGTTCAGGGCCACGAACGCGCGCCCCCGGCGCGGCGAGTTGTGGTGGAGCGCGTTCGCGACGAGCTCTTTGCCCGTGCCCGACTCGCCGACGATGAGGACGGTCGTCTTCGCCGGCGCGACCACGCGGAGGCGCGCGAAAAGCTCCTCCATCGGCTTGCTGATGCCGAGAATCGCCTCGAAGCCGAAGCGCTTGTCGAGGCGCTCGCGGAGATCCTTGATCTCGCCCGCCTGACGCGCGCGGCTGAGCGCCGCCTCCGCCCTCAGGCGCAGGTCGTCCTTCGCGAGAGGCTTGGCGACGTAATCGACGGTGCCGAGCATGCGCGCCGAGAGCAAGGTCTCGACGTCGCCGTGCGCCGTGACGAGGAGGACCGAGACGTCCGGCCGCGCCGCGGCGAGGTCCGTCGCGAGGTCGAGCCCGCTCTTGCCCGGCATCTTGAGATCCGTCACGACGAGCGCAACGGAGGGATCTTCGATCGCCCTCTCGAGCGCGGCGTCGGCGTTCGCGAACTCCTCCACGCGGCGGCCGTCGGTCTGAAGCGTCAGGGCCATCGCTTTCCGGCTGCCCGCGTCGTCGTCGACGACGAGAATGAGCGGCGCCGTCGCGCTCAAGCGGGCTCTCCGAGCGCGCGGTTCAGGTCGTCCTCGGTCCACACGGCGACGCCCAGGGATTTCGCCTTGTCGAGCTTGCTCCCCGACTCCTCACCGGCGATGACCGCCGTCGTCTTCTTCGACACGCTTCCACACACCTTTCCACCCGCCGATTCGATCGCGGCCGTGGCCTCCTCGCGGGAACGCCGCGGCAGAGTCCCCGTGAGGACGAAGACTCCTCCGGACAGGGATCCGCCGGCCGCGGACGAGGCCGGGCTCTGGATCATACGGATTCCCGCGGCCCGAAGTTTCGAAAGGAGGGCGCGATTCGGGGGGCGGGCGAACCACTCGAGAATGCCACGGGCGGTCTCGGGGCCGATCTCGGGGACGGCCGTGAGGGCCTCCTCGTCCGCCTCAAGGAGCGCGTCCATCGACAGGAACCGCCGCGCGAGCAACTTCGCCGTCTTCTCTCCCACCTGCCGGATCCCGAGCCCGAAGAGGAGGCGCGCGAGGCCGGCGTCCTTCGAGCGGCCGATCTCCGCGATCACGTTCGCGGCCGACTTCTCGCCCCAGCGCTCGAGGGGGGCGAGCTCTGCGGCCGTCAGGTCGTAGAGCGACGCGACGTCCTCCAGGAGGCCCGCCTCGCGGAGCTGCTCGATGCGCTCGTCGCCGAGTCCCTCGACGTCCATCGCGCGGCGCGTCACGAAGTGGCGGAGCGACTCGGCGACCTGCGCCGGGCAGCCGGGGTTCACACAGCGGATCGCGACCTCGCCCTCCAGCTGCACGACCTGCTCGCCGCAGGCCGGGCAGCGCTTCGGCATCGAGAAGGGCTTCGCCCCCTCCGGCCGCTTCTCGAGGAGGACGCGCGTCACCTTCGGGATCACGTCGCCCGCTTTCTCGACCGCCACGGTGTCTCCGACGCGGACGTCCTTCCTCGCAAGATCCTCCATGTTGTGGAGCGTCGCGCGGCGAACGGTCGACCCCGCGAGGAGGACGGGCGTGAACTCGGCCACGGGTGTCAGCACGCCGGTGCGCCCGACCTGCACGACGATGTCCGTCACGACGGTCGCCGCCTCCTCGGGCGGGAACTTGTACGCGATGGCCCACCGGGGGAATTTCGCCGTCTGTCCAAGGCGTTTCTGGTCGACGAGCGCGTCCACCTTCACGACGACGCCGTCCGTCTCGAACGGAAGGTCGTGGCGCTTCGTCCGCCATGTGTCGAGGAAGGCGAGGATCCCCTCCACACCCCCGACGACGGCGCGATGAGGGTTGACGGGAAGGGAGATTTCTTCGAGAGTAGAAAGGCCAGCGCTCTGGGTCGTCGGCTCGCCATCGCCCTCCCAGCGAGCCACTGAATAGAGGAACGCCGAGAGCTTCCGTTGGGCCGTGATCCGGGCATCGAGAAGCCGCAGGGCGCCCGCGGCGGCGTTGCGCGGGTTCGCGAAAAGCAGCTCCCCCGCCTCCTCGCGGGCTGCGTTCAGCGCCGCGAAGGACTTCTTCGGCATGTACACCTCACCGCGCACCTCGAGCACGGCGGGGATCTTCACCTTCGAAGAAATCTTCCGCGCCGCGTCAGCGGCGTGCAGATTCAGCGGAATTGCCCGGATCGTCTTCACGTTCGGCGTCACGTCCTCGCCGGTCGTCCCGTCACCCCGCGTCGCGGCGCGCGCGAGAGCCCCGTTCTCGTAAAGGAGCGAAATCGAGAGGCCGTCGATCTTCAGCTCGCACACGAAAGGGGGCGTGCGGCCGAGGCGGTCGACGACGCGTTCGGCCCACGCCTTCAGCTCTTCCGGCGCGTATGCGTTCTCGAGGGAGAGGAGCGGAATCTCGTGCCGCACGTTCGGCAGTTCGCCCACCGGTGCGCCTCCAACGCGCTGCGTCGGCGAATCCGGCGTCACGAGCTCCGGATGGACCTCCTCGAGAGAGGTCAGCTCCCGGAGGAGGGCGTCGTATTCGGCGTCCGTGAGCTCGGGCCGATCCTCCACGTAGTAGAGGCGCGCGTGCCTTTCGATCTCCTCCCGCAACTCGGCCGCTCGTGCTGCCGGGGTCCTCGTCTTCGCCACGGGACCGATTCTAGGCGGCGGGCGTCCTGATGCGCCCCTGTTAGCATCCCCGTCGTGATTCGTCTGCGCGCCGCGTGGCCGGCCGTTCTCGCCGCCCTCCTCGCCCCGGCGCGCCTGGACGCCGGTCCGCGCGTCCCGGCCGTCGCGTCCTACACGATCGAGGCGCACGTGAGCGCGGAGCACGGCATCACCGGGAAGGAGACGGTACGGTTCACGAACCGCACGCGTTTCTCGTTCGACGACCTCAGGCTCCACCTCTACCTGAACGCCTGGAAGAACGATCGCTCGACGTGGCTCACCGAGCAGGCGCGCGGCGCCGGGCGGAACGACCGCGGCATGCGCGCGAAGGACGCAAGCCGGTGGGGGTTCGCAGAGATCCACCGCATCAGCCTCGAGGACGGCACCGACCTGACCCCCGCGCTGAAGTATGTCTCGCCCGACGACGGGAATCCGGACGACCGGACGCTCGTTTCCGTCGCCCTGCCGAGGCCCGTCGCGCCCGGCGAGACACTCGTTTTCCGCGTCGACTGGGAAGGCAAGTTTCCCCGCGCGGTCGCGCGCACCGGCTGGAAGGACGACTACCTGCTCGGCGCACAGTGGTTCCCGAAGCTCGGCGTGGCGACCGACCACGGCTGGAATGCGCACCAGTTCCATGCCGCGACCGAGTTCTTCGCCGACTTCGGCGACTACGACGTCACGCTCACGCTTCCGAAGGCCGTGAAGGGCCGCGTCGGCGCGACGGGCGTCCTCAAGGACGAGGCCGACTTCCCGGGCGATCTCGTGCGCGTGCACTTCGCCGCCGAGGACGTGCACGACTTCGCATTCACGGCCTGCCCGCGCTTCGAGGTCGTGCGCGACACGTTCAGCGCGCCCGGCCTCCCGAACGTCGACATCGTGCTGCTCCTGCAACCCGACCACCGGCCCGTCCGGGACCGGTACCTCAAGGCCGTGAAGGCGGGGCTCGTGGATTACGGCAAGCGCTATCTGCCCTATCCCTACCCCGTCATCACCGTGGTGGACCCGCCGTGGGGCAGCCACACCGAGGGCATGGAGTACCCGACGCTCTTCGTCGGCGGCGCCCGCGAGCTCGCGCCCGCGGCCGCGCATTCGCCCGAAGGCGTGACGATCCACGAGTTCGGGCATCAGGTGTTCTACGGGATGCTCGCCTCCAACGAGTTCGAGGAGGCGCACCTCGACGAGGGCTTCAATACCTACGCGACGCTCCGCACCCTGAAGTCCGCCTTCGGCGATCCGCCGCTCGTGGTCCGGTTCTTCGGTCTCCCCGTCGTGTTCCCGTCCGTCGTCCTCCCGTATCCCGTGGCCGCGAACGAGCGCTTTCACCGCTGGACGCAGTCCTCGCGGTCGGACGCGACGGACGTGCCGAGCTTCCGCCAGCTCGACGGCGGCGCCGTGCGCGCGAACGCCTATAACCGCACGGCCCTCCTCCTCGCCTCCGCCGAGCGCACCTTCGGCGCGGAAACGTGGGCGAAGGTCATGAAGACGTACGCGACCCGCTGGGCATTCAAACACCCCGCGTCGGCCGACTTCATCGCGGTGGTTCGCGAGGTCGCGGGCGACGCCGCCGCGAACGCCGTCGCCGGAATCTGGAGCGCGGCCGGCCCCGTCGACTACGCCGTCACGTCGGCCTCCACGCGCCGCGCACGCGGACCGAGCGGCTACACGGGCGAGGGCGAGGCCCGCACGCTCGCGACGCCAAAGGACGACGCGGGCGGATGGGAGTCGCTGGCCGTCGTGCAGCGGCTCGGCGAAGCGACGTGGCCGGTCGAAGTCGAGCTTCGCTTCGAGGGCGGTGCGAAGCTGCGCCGCCCCTGGATCGGCGACGAGCGCTGGATCCGCTACCGAATCACGGGGCCGAAGCTCGTCGCGGTGGAGGTCGATCCGGACCACCAGTGCCTCCTCGACGCGAACCCGCTCAACAACGGCCGCCTCACCGAAGAGGCGCCCGAGGCGTCGCGCCGCTGGGCCGCGCGCCTCCGCTTCTGGGCGCAGAACGCCCTCGAGTTCTTCGCCCTCCTCGGCCTCGCGGGGCTCTCGTGAAGCGCGATTCGATCCTCGCCGTCGCGACCCGCGGGCTCGTCTCGGCGCTCGAAACCTGGAAGGCGATCCTGCTCTTCCTCGTCCTGAACGCGGTGCTCGCGGCCGCCTTCCTGCATCCGCTCGCGTCCGCGCTCCACACAACGCTCGACAAGAGCCCGTGGGCCGAGCGGCTCGGCGCGGGCGACGCGGACCTCCACACGTTTTTCACTGCGTTCACGCGCACCCGGCCCGACGTCCTTGGCGACCTCGAGAAGTGGGACGAGGTCGTCACCGGCGAGGGCGGCGAACGCCGCTCCTCCGGGAAGGCGGCACCGCTTTCGGGCTTCTTCGGCACGACCGGCCTCTCGGGCTCCGCGGTCGCCTATGCGGCACTCGCGTCCCTCCTCGCGGCCCTCTTCTCCGGCGGATTCGCCGGGCGATTCGGCGCCGAGCGCGACCGGACGAGCCTCGCCGCGTTCGGAGCGGACGCCGCCCGATTCGCGGTCCCATCCCTCCTGTTCGGGGCGCTGTCTCTCGCGGGCATTCTCGCGGCCTATCGCTGGGTCTACGCGGGGCCGGGCACGCTGTACGAAGCGGACGACCTGCGTTACGAGTGGGAGGCCACGGGGCTCCTCCTCCTGCGCCTCGGGGCGTTCCTTCTCGTCGCGGGTTATCTCCGGCTCGTCGTCGTATACGCGCGCGCGGCGATGGGACAAGGGGCCACGAATCCTTTCGCGGCCCTCATGAGCGGCTTCGGATTCGTCCTCGGCCGGCCGGCGCGCACGCTCGCGATCGAGATCTTCTTCGGCGTTCTGGGCGTCCTTCCGCTTGTCGCATGGGCGTTCGTCGGCCCCGTCTGGAACGGCGGGGAGCTCGCCGATTTCGCCCTGATCCTCGCCGGCCAGCAGCTCGTCGTCCTCCTTCGAATCCTGACGCGCGCGGGCCACCTCGGCGCGGCTTCGGTTTATCTGAAGCGCTCGAAGGAGCCGGTGTCGCCGGCGGCGGCCCCCCCGCTCCGGGTCGCGGCAGAGCTTTCGAATCCCCGATCCGCCGAAGAGCCTGCCGCGGCGCCCGCGCCATGATCGCCCTACGCCTTCGCTCCCGGACGCCCGACTCGTGGGCGGCGCATGTCATGGCGAAGGAGAATCTGCCCGCCTTCGTGGCCGATCACGCCGTCTGCGAGCTACAGGCCTCGGTTTACGCCCTGTCGCTCGTCGGGACGTATCCACGAAACGCGCCCCTCGTCGACCGGCTCTCCGCACTCGCGGCCGAGGAGCTGCGCCACTTTCGCAAGGTCTCGCGCGAAGCGCGCCGCCTCGGGGCGCCGATGAAGACGACGCGACGCAACTTCTACGTTGCCGAGCTTCGCGCGGCGTGCCGAAAGGAGCGGGAGCCCGAGAAGGGCCTCGATCTCCTCCTCGTGGCCGCGCTCATCGAAGCGCGCAGCCACGAGCGTTTCGAGCGCCTTCTCGGCCACGTGACCGATCCGCGCCTCTCGAAGATCTACGTCGAGCTCGCTGAAGCCGAAGCCCGGCACGGCCCGATCTACCTCGACCTCGCGATCGCCCATGCGGGCGAGGAGGCGACGAAGAAGCGGCTCGACGAGCTCCTCGACGTCGAGGCCCGCGCCCTCGCCCTGCCGCCGAAGGCCGAGATCACGGTCCACGGGGCGGCATAGGCGGCATGGCCCTGCGCCTTCTCCCCGCGGCTCTCGCCCTCCTCGTCCTGGGCGCGCACTTCCTGCGCATGGGACACCTCGTGCTGGTCGCCGTGGCCCTGGCCGTCGTCGCGCTCCTCTTCGTGCGGCGCCCGTGGGCGGCGCGGGCCGTTCAGGGCGCTCTCGCTCTCGAGGCCCTCGAGTGGCTCCGCACGCTCACGCTCCTCGCGAGCGAGCGCCGCGCGGCCGGCGCGCCGTACCTCCGCATGACGCTGATTCTCGTGGGCGTCGCCCTCGCGACGGCCTTCTCGCTCCTCGCCTTCCGCTCGCGCGCCGTGAAGGAGCATTTCCGGCTTCGGTGAAGGCGCGGGACGAGCCTCCTACCGTGCCACGTGGGTGGGGCCGCCCTTAGCGGTGTGGCTCCAGCGTGGCGACGGAAACCCAGCGAAGAGGACGGTCCCGTCTGCCGAGTAGCGGACGATGTACGAAAACGGGTCGACCTCGTTCGAGAGGTAGCCGAAGCGCACGTCCCTCAGGAGGACCTCCACGTTGCCGCCTTTCGCCTCCTCGCGCGCGGCCGGAAACCGGGCGAAGCGGCCGAACACGCCGGCGATGCCGCTATCGAGAGCGCGCTCGGCGAACGGGCCGTTCGCCTTCCCGATCACGCGGGGCGCGAGGTCGTCGCGCGAACGGTAGACGGCGCCCAGGTGACGGAAGAGATTCAGGAGACCGCTTCGGAACCCCGTGCGCGCGAGCTCCTCGGCATCCGGCGCGCGCGCGCCCTCTCGGCCGCGCTTGCCGAGATCCACGAACGCGGCCGTCACGGCAGGCCCGTCATCCGAAAGGAGGAGCCAGCGGTCCGGCGATCCCGGCTGGGGAATGGCGGCTCGACGCGCGGACTCGGTCCCGAGGGCCCCCGCAAGGCGGAGAGCTTCACCATGGCGGACCGCACACAGCCCCACATACGCCGCCGCCGCGAGGAGGCCCGCGCGCGCCGCGTTTCGGGAGCGCGGGAACGAACCCCTCGAGACGACGCGGACACCGACGAGGCCGAGCGCGAGGAGACCCGACAGCGCCAAATCGACGATGAACGTCCAGTCGAGCATGTACCGGGTCCACGACAACGGTGAGAGGAGCATCGTCCCCCATGACGTGATCCAGTCGAGGAGAATGTGCGACACGAGACTCAGCGCGACGACAGCGCCAAGGCGCCACACGGCCGCGCGACGGGCGGTGGCACCGGGCGGGCCGAGTCCGGGCGAGAGCCGGAGCGCCGCGAGAGCCGTGAGCGCGACGATCCAGACCGGAAGCATCACGAACGAATGCGTGAGTGCGCGGTGCTGGGTGATGTAGAACTCGGCGGAGAAGGGCGACACGAACACGTCGGCATCGGGGAGCATGGCCGCAAGGAACCCCACCCACGCCTCGCGCCTCGCGAGCGTGCGGTCGAGATCTTCGTTTCCCGTGGACGGGAGGGAGCGGGCGAGAAGGGCGCCCGCGAGGCCGTGCGTCAGTGTGTCCATGGACGGGCGATTTTAACCCGCGGAGGCTTCCGCTATCCTCTCCGCTATCCTCCCGCCGGTGAGGCCGCTCTTCCCTCTCACACTCACGGCCTTGGCACTCGCGGGGCCGCTTTCCGGGCAGGACGTGCCCGCTCCCGACCCGGCCGCCGCTCCGCACGTGAAGCAGGGGGTCGCCGTCGTGGCGACGCGTCTCGACGAGGCGCCGGCCTCTGCGACCGTCCGCGTCATCACGCGTGAGGAGATCGCCGCGATGCCGGGAGTCCGCGCACTGCCCGACGTGCTCATGACCATCGCCGGGATCGACGTGAGGCGGCGCGGCCTGAACGGGACTCAGGCGGACATCGGGATCCGGGGTTCGGATTTCAACGGCACGCTTCTCCTCGTCGACGGGCAGCCCGCGACGGATCCAGAGAGCGGTCATCTCTCGGCGGACTTCGACGTGCCGCTCTATGCCGTCGAGCGAATCGAGGTCCTGTTGGGCGGGGGCTCGTCGCTGTGGGGCTCGAACGCCGTCGGCGGCGTCGTGAACATCGTGACGCGCGGAGCCGACATGGGCCGCTCGAACATGCAAATCGAGACGCGCTACGGGCACGGCAGCAACTCTCTCGACGCCGGCGGATATCGCACGGCGATGCGCGTTAACGAGTCCCTCTCGGCAGCCGTCGACTGGTCCCGGACGGAAAACTCGGGTTTCCGCGACGACACCGAATCCGCGTCCGGCCTCCTGCGCGTCTCCGGACGCTGGGACTCGGGGCTCGGTCCCGTGACGCTCGGCCTCGGCTACGCGAGCCGGAGCTATGGCGCGTATGGCTATTACGGAACGGCCTATCCGAACCAGCAGGAATCGACGCGCACGCGCACAGCCACCCTTTCGTCCACGCTGGCCCTCGGCGGATGGACGTTGACGCCATCCGCGTTCGTGCGCGCCCACCACGACGACTTCGTTCTCGAAAGGGCCGATCCGGCCTTCTACGAGAACCTCCACGACACGCTCACCGGGCTGTTCCGATTCGCCGCGCGGCACGCGCTCTTCGGCGGCTCGCTCGCGTTCGGCGTGGAAGCCGGCCGCGAGACGATCGCGTCCACGAATCTCGGGAGTTACGGCCGGGACCACGGCGCGGTCTTCGCCGAGTTCGCGCACGCCTGGGGCGCCGGGGCTCAGGAGGCCGGCGGCCTCAACGCCGGCCTGCGCGCCGACGCCTACGAGGGCTATGGGTCGCGCCTGTCGCCCTACGCCGGCGTTTCTCGCGAGGTGCTTTCCCGCCTGACGCTTCGCGCCTCTTTCGGCACGAGCTTTCGCGTCCCCTCGTTCACGGAGCTCCACTACGTGGACCCGCAGAACGCGGGCAATCCGGACCTGCGTCCCGAGAAGGCCTGGAACGTCGAGGCGGGCATTTCGATCGGCGCCGGGGCCGTCACCTTCGACGCGGCCACCTTCCACCGGCACGCGACCGACCTCATCGACTTCGTGCGCTCTTCGGGGAGCGAGCCTTGGCGCGCCCGAAACGTGCGCGAGGCCGTCACGGACGGCATCGAGGCCTCGCTCGACTGGTCGCGGGAGCGGCCGGCGTTCCTGACGCAGTTCCGTGTGCAGGCGGCGTACACGTTCGCCGACCTCGCGAGCCTCTCGGCGGCGGCCGACGGCGCGACGCAGGGAAAGTACGTGCTCGACCCCCTGCACACGAGATGGGACGTCGCCGCTGGCGTTGCGCTCCCCTTCCAGCTCGGAGCGACCTCGCGCCTTTCGTATCTCTCCCGCCCGAGTTTCGAAGACGGCGTCTGGCTCGTCTCGGCGCGGCTCTCCTGGCAGGCTCTTCAGGGACGCATCCTCGAGTTCTTCCTGGACGGCGAGAACCTCGGCAACGTGCGCTACGAAGACGTTCCGGGCGTCCCGCTGCCGCGCCGGACCCTCTTCGGCGGGTTCAATCTGACGTGGTGACGCGGTAAACTCGCGTCGCGAGCTTCTCCTTCAGCCGCGTTCATGCCGACGATTCTTCTCCTCGACGGCGCCCGGAGGCGCCTGCCCGACGAACCGACGTGGCTCCGGCGGAGCGACTGGTCGCTTCGGGATGCCGCCACGGCGGACGAGGCCCTGCGTGCCGTCGCCGCCCATCCCCCAGCTCTCGTCATCGTGGACTTCGAGCGGAACCCCGAAACCGCGCTCGAGGCGGTTCGCGCCCTGCGCGCCGATCCTGCGGGCCGCGACATCCCTCTCCTCGTCCTGGCGCCGCCGCACCGCGCCGACGAGGCCCTCCGCGCCGGCGCCGGCCACGTCTTCACGGCCGAAGCGTCGCCGGAGGTCGTCCTGGCCGAGGTCGGGCGAATCCTCGACCTGTTCGAGCGCGCCGCTCCGCGCGTGAGCGTCGACGCGCCCGTGGCGTTCTGGCGGGACGGACGTCCCACGGAGGGGCGTCTGACCGACATCTCCTCGACGGGATTCTTCACGACCACGAGCGAGCCTCAACCGGTCGGCGCGCGCCTCGAGGTCAGCTTCAGGCTCCCTCACGACCGGACGGGAAAAATCGTGACGGGCGAAGTGATCGTCGTCCGGCGCACGGAGTCCCCGGAGTCCGGCTTCGGCGCCCGCTTTTTCCGCCTCCCGCAGAACGCGCGCCGCCTCATCGAGAAGTTTCTCGAACCGCGCGCACGCCGGGGCGGCTTCCCAACGTAGGAAACGGGAGGACGCCCCCCGAGCGTCTACGGAGAACTGACACCCTCGGTGGATCACTCCTCGGGGAGCAGGTCACCCGGAGCGGCGAGAAGCTTGCGGAGCGGCCAAGGTCGCAATAGGCTCGTCCGTGTCCCGGCGTGCACCCGTCCTCGCGGCTCTCCTCGCGGTGATCGCGCTGCTTCTCGCCTGGGCGCCGTTCCTTTCGCGCATGGATCTCGTCATGCGTCACTTCGACGGCCCGAACTACCTCGTCGTCGCCAAGACGTTCTACGTTTCCACGAAGGAGAATCCCCTCCCGGGTTACGCGCTTTCACCCTCCTACTTCGCGACGCACACGCCCCTCTATCCGCTCGTTCTGCGTGTCTGCTCGCTCTTCGGGGGCTGGAAGGCGGGCCTTTTCCTCGCGACGGGACTCCTGGCGGTCGCTTCGGCGGGGGCGTTCGCCCTCTATGCGAAGGAGGCGGCTCCGGAGATCCCGGTGGTCCTCGCGGTCCTCGCGTTCCTCTTCCTGCCCGCGCGGATGTTTCTCTATCGCGCGCTCGGGGCGAGCGAAGCGCTCATGTCGCTCCTCGTCGTCCTCGCGGTGCTCGCCTGGCGCAAGGGCCGGCCGGAGTGGGCGCTTTTCGCGGCGGCTCTTTCCGCGATCACGCGCACGAACGGGATTCTCGTCGTGGCCGTCCTCTGCGTCGCGCTGCTCGTGTCCGGGCGTGTGAAGACGGCGCTTGTCGGCGGAGCGCTCGCGGCCGTGCCGCTTCTCCTCCTCTTCTGCTGGTATCGGTTCCTCTTCGGCGACTTCTTCGCGCTCCTCCACGTTCACGCCGAGAGCGCCGGGGGAGCGGGGCGTCTGACATTTCCGTTCGCGTTCATCGGCGAGATGGCCGTCGGAAATGACTGGGAAACGGCGGAGATGCTCCTCGGCCTGCACCTGTTCTTCATCCTGTGCGCGGCGCGGCTCTGGGTGAAGGGAGACCGCCTGGAGGCGGGGCTCATCGCGGCGCACGTGGCGTTGTTCTCGCTCCTTCGGGAACGCGACCTTGCGCGCTACTACCTGACGGTAGCGCCGTTCGCGGTCGTCGTCGCATGGCGCGACGTCTGGAGCCGGCCGCGCATCGCCGCGGCGGCGCTCGCCGTTCTCGCGCCTCTGTCCGTTTTCTACGCGTGGAAGACGATCCCGATGAACCTTTGCAGCGAGCCCGCGTATCGCGCTCTGCTCTCGCTTCTCGCCTCCTGAAAGCGATGAGAGGCTCGGCGCAGACGACGAAGGCCGAGACGCTCGCCTTCTACCGCCAGAAGCTCGGGGTGCCGCCGCGGGTCCTGGCGAGACGCGGGCTGACGGTGTCGGGTCTCGTCGCTCTCTTCGGCCTGATGGCGAAGCGGATGCGCGACGGGGCCGTTCCCCGCCCTAGCGAGCCGACAGGTCGTAGAGGCGAATGCCCACGCGGTCGGCGTAGTCGTGGATGCGCGGCTCCCGGTAGAACTCGCCGAAATGAACGGCGACTAACCCTGCGTTCGCGATGAGCTTGAAGCAGTTCCAGCACGGCGAAGCCGTCGTATAGATCTCGCCCCCCTCGATGCGGATGCCGTTCAGCGCCGCCTGGAGAATCGCATTCGCTTCGGCGTGGACGGTCGCGATGCAGTGACCGTCCTCCATGAGGCAACCCGCCTCGTCGCAGTGCGGCAGGCCGCGGAGCGAGCCGTTGTATCCCGTGGAGAGGAGCCGCTTGTCGCGCACGACCACCGCGCCGACGTGCTTGCGGGGACACGTCGCCCGACTTGCCACCTCCTCGGCGATATTCATGAAATAGCGATGCCAGTCGACGCGTTCGATCACGAGGCCGAAATGATACAGGCCGGCCCGCACCGAGGGCGAGCTACCAGCCGATCGGCTTCCCCTTGTTCTGCTCGTCCAGCCACCTCTGGAGGGGCGCGAAGTAGTCGCGAATCGCGGTCGCGTCCATCTGTTTTTGTCCCGTCAGGGTCGCGAGGGCCTCGGGCCAGGGGCGGCTCGCGCCCATGGACAGGGTCGCGTTCAGCCGGTTCCCGGCCTCCTTGTTTCCGTAGATCGAGCAGCGGTTCAGCGGACCCTTGCATCCGGCGAATCCGGCCAGCGCGCGGTGGAACTGGAACTGCAGGATGTCCGCCAGGAAGTAGCGCATGTAGGGGACGTTGCCGGCCACATGGAACTTCGCGCCGGGGTCGAAGTCCTGCTCGCTCCGCGCGACGGGAGGCGCGATGCCCTGATACTTCTTCCGGAGCTCCCACCACGCTTCGTTGTACTTCTCCGGTGGGATCTGGCCCGAGAACACCTTCCAGCGCCACTGGTCGATCACGAGCCCGAAGGGAAGGAAGGCGATCTTCTCGAGCGCCTTGTCGAGGAGCAGGCCGATGTCCTTCGTCGTGTCGGGCGCCTTGTCGAGGAGACCGAGCTTCACGAGGTACTCGGGGGTGACCGAGAGCGCGATCGTGTCGCCGACGGCCTCGTGGAAGCCGTCGTTGGCGCTGTCGCGGAAGAAGAAGGGCTGCTGGTTGTACGCGCGCTGGTAGAAGTTGTGTCCGAGCTCGTGATGGATCGTGTTGAAGTCCTCGGCCGTGATGTCGATGCACATCTTGATGCGCAGGTCGTTCTCCGCGTCCACGTCCCAGGCGCTCGCATGGCACACGACGTCCCGGTCCCGCGGCTTCACGAAGAGCGAGCGCTTCCAGAACGTCTCCGGCAGCGGCGCAAAACCAAGCGACGTGAAGAAGCCCTCGCCGTACTTCACCATCTGCTGATCGTTCGTCTTCCGGCTCTTCAGGATCTGCGTCAGGTCGTAACCGGGGTCGGCTCCCGCTGGCGCGACGAGCGGATAGATGTTTCCCCACTCCTGCGCCCACATGTTGCCGAGGAGATGGGCGGGGATCGGCCCGTTCGCCGGGACGCGGTCACCGTATTTCTCGCGCAGCTTCGTCCGCACGTAGGCGTGGAGCGAGAGATAGAGCGGCTTCACCTGCTCCCAGATGCGGTCCAGCTCTTCCGCGAACGCATCCGGCGGCATGTCGTACTTCGAGCGCCACATGGCCCCCGTGTCGGCGAAGCCCAGCTCCTTCGCGCCCTTGTTCGCGAGCGCGACGTATGTGACGAAGTCCTTTCGCATCGGCCGCGAAATGGAGTGCCATCCCGTCCAGGCGTCGAGGAGCTCGTCGTAGTTGCGGCTCGTCGCCAGGACCTTCGAGAGGTCGACGAGGTCGCGGCATTCCTCTTTCCCATCCTTGCCCGGCCGGCAGGACTTGCCCTTGCCGTACAGGCCCTCCATCGACGAGGCGATGCGCGTCAACTGCTCGCTTTCCTTCGGGTCCGAGGGCGTCGCGAGCGTGAGGCTGTTCTTCAGGAGCTTCATCTTGCGGGCGAGCTCCGGCGGCAGCGCGAGCCTGTCGAACCGCACGGACTGCTTCGCCAGCTCGACGCCCGCGTTGATCGTGCGCTCGTCGGCCTTCGCCGCGAGGATTTCCGTGTCCTCGGTGATGAAGTTGATCTTGACCCAGTCGGCGCGCCCCGATTCGACGGAGAGCGCCAGCATGCGCTGCTCGGCGTTCCGGAGGAACGCCTCCGCTTCGGCGACGGTCGGCGCGGGCGCCGGCTGGCCGGCGGCGGAAAAGGCGAAGAGTGCGAAGAGAACGGCGAACGGGCTGAAACGCTTCATGGCCCGATCGTAGCAAGGGGGCGCCCTAAACTCCCGTTCGACTCAGTAAGATCCGGCGGATGGACGGACGCCGCGTCGTCGTGACGGGACTGGGAGCGGTGACCTCGCTCGGGAACGACCTCGCGTCGACCTGGAGAGGCCTCGTCTCGGGCCGCTCGGGAATCGGGCCCATCACGCTGTTCGACGCGTCGGGCTTCCGGACGCAGCTCGCGGCGGAGGTCAAGGAGCTGCCCGCGGGCCTCGACCCGCGCCTGACGCGCCGGCTCTCGCGCACGGACGTCATCGGCCTGACGGCGGCGGCGGAAGCCCTCGCGGACGCGGGGCTCGACCTCGCGCGCGAGGATCCGACGCGTATCGGCGTCGTCCTCGGTGGGGGTGTGTCGGGCCTCCTCGACAGCGAGAACTATTTCCGCGACCTTCTCGCAAAGGGGGCGCGTCGCGCGCGCCCCACGAAAGTGCTCAACCATCCGCCCGACCAGACGACCGACCGCATCGCCGAGCGCTGGGGATTCCTCGGGCCGCGCTCGACGATCACGACGGCGTGCTCGTCCTCGGCCACGTCGCTCGGCTACGCCGCCGATCTCATCCGCCACGGCTTCTGCGACGTCGTCGTCACGGGCGGAGCCGACACGTTCGCGCGCCTCACGCACGGCGGTTTCAACGCGCTGCGCTCGGTCGATCCCGAGCCCTGCCGCCCGTTCGACCGCCGCCGCAAGGGGCTCACGATCGGCGAGGCGGCCGGCCTCCTCGTCTTCGAGGAGGAAGCGCATGCGCGCCGGCGCGGCGCGCACCTTCGCGGCCGCTTTCTGGGCTATGGCATCACGTCGGACGCCCACCACATGACGCAGCCCGAGCCCACCGGCGAGGCCGGGGCCCGGACGATCGCGGCCTGCCTTCGGGCCTCCGGACTCAACCCGGAGGACGTCGACTACGTGAACGCGCACGGTACCGCCACGCCGCAGAACGACTCGGCGGAGACCGCCGCGATCAAAAGGGCCCTCGGAAATCGCGCATGGGAGATCCCGCTTTCCTCGATCAAGTCGATGCTCGGCCACTGTCTCTGTGCGGCAGGCGCCATCGAGGCCGTCGCGACCGTGCGCACGATCGAGACCGGACTCATTCCTCCGACGATCCGCCTCGAGGAGCCCGATCCCGAGTGCGACCTCGACTGCGTGCCGATCACGGCCCGCGAGGCCCGCGTGAAGACCGCCCTCTCGAATTCGTTCGCATTCGGGGGAAACTCGACGGTCGTGGCGTTCGGGGCAGCGTGAAGGCCCCCGTCATCACCGGAGCGGCAGCGGTCACCGCGCTCGGCCGCACGCTCGCGGAAACGCGCGCGGCGCTCGCCGCCGGGCGTTCCGCCATCGCCCCCGTGGAGGAGGACGGCGCGCCGAAGGCCGCCGACCGTTCGCCGGCCGCGCGCATCGGCCCCTTCACGACGGAGCCGGAGCTCCCGAAGGGCAAGGCCCGCCGTCTCGACCGCGGCAGCCAGTACGCCGTCGTCGCCGTCAGGCAGGTCCTCGCCGACGCGGGCTATGCGCTCGCCGGACGCGAGGAGCGAACCGGAATCCTGCTCGGCACCGGCTCGGCGGGCGTCGGCCCGCTGACCGAGTTTGAGCGCCAGATGGCCGTCGAGTCACCCGACGCCGCGTCGCCGTTCCTCTTCCCGAACACGGTTGCGAACGCGCCCGCCTCGCAGGCCGCGATCGAGGTGGGAATCAAGGGTCCGAACGTGACGATCATTCAGAAGGATCCCGCGGTCCTGAACGCGCTCTTCTATGGCCGGATGCTCCTTGCAGACGGCCGCGCCGACGCCCTTCTCGTGGGAGCGGCCGACGAGTGGAATCTCGTCTACCACCGCGCGTACGAGAGCGTGCGCGCCACGCGTACCCCCGGGCGCCCCGGGTTCGTCCTCGGCGAGGGCGCGGGGGTGGTGCTGGTCGAGGACGAGGCCGCCGCCCGCGCGCGCGACGCCCGGATCGACGCCCGGGTCGCGGGCCTCGCTTCGCGGGGAGCGGCTGTCTCCCCGCACAAGCGACGCGCCGACCCCGCGGTCCTCGCCGCCGCGATCCGGGAGGCGCTCGCCGAAGCGCACGTCGAGCCCGCGGCGGTCGGCCTCGTCCACCTCTCGCGGAACGGATCGCCCTTCACGGACGCCGCCGAGGACGCCGCGCTCCTCGACGTTTTCGGCACGAGGCTTCCGCGCACCATGGCCGTCAAGGACTCCCTCGGCGAGAACCCCGCGATCGGCGCGATCCAGCTCGCCCTCGCCGTGGCCGAGTTGCGCGCGAATCCCGGAATCGGCGCCATCCTCCTCGACGCCTTCGGCGCCGGGGGCAACGTCCTGGCGGCGGTTCTCTCGGCACCATGACGACACGCGCCTTCACGACCTCCTTCGAGGTGCGCTTCCCCGAAGTCGACTCGTACGGCGTCGTCTGGCACGGACACTACGTGCTGTACTTCGAGGTGGCGCGCAACGCGCTCTGCGCGGCATTCGGCCTCACGCCCGCCGAGGCTCTCGCGCACGGCTACAAGGTGCCCATCACGAGGGTCGAGATGAGCCTCAAACGGCCCGCGAAGCTCGACGATCGTCTGGAGGTGTCAGCGGTCCTCGCGCCTTCTGAGACCGCGAAGCTCGTGATGACCTACGAGGTCCGGCGCCTGCCCGGGAGGACCCTGCTCGCGACGGGGTCGACCGAGCAGGTAATCCTGAATCCCGCGGGCGAGCTCCTGCTCACGCTCCCTCTTCCCGTGAAGACACTCGTGGCGCGCGTTCTCGCCTTCCAGCGCGGAGACGCCGAGCCCGACGGGACGAAGATCCTGCCGCCCGCCTGACGCTCAGCCGCTCGATCGCTCAGCTTTCCTTGGGGAACGTCGCTATGGCGCGCGTCGGCTCGCCGGGAGACGAGGAAAGCGCCAGCGTCCCGCCGTGCGCCCGGACGATGCGCTCGGCGATCGGGAGACCGAGCCCCGTTCCGGCTGGCTTCGTCGACACGAAGAGCTTGAAGAGCTCGGCCGTCTTCGTGGCCGGCACGCCGGGCCCGCGGTCGGCGACCGTGAGGCGCCAGAAGCGTCCCGCATCTTCGACGCGCGCTTCCACTTCACGCGCCGCGGCACCCTCCGCTTCGACGGCGTCGAGCGCGTTACCGACGAGGTTGAGAACGACCTGGCGCACGCGCGAAGGGTCCAGTCGGGCGGGGGCGCCCCCCGGCTGCGGCGCGAACGTGAGCCGGATGTGGCGACGCCCGGCCTCGGGCTGGAGAAACGCAACGGCCTCACCGGCGGCGTCGTTCAGGTCGGCGGGAACGGGGCTGAGAGGCGAGGGGCGCGCATACGAGAGGAAGTCCGTGAGGAGCCGGGCGAGACGGCTCGTCTCCACGCGCGCGGCCTGCGCGAGATCCGCGGCCGACAGCGCGGAAAAGGAGCCAGCCCCCACGCCCGCGGCCGCGCCGCCCTGCGCGAGCTTCTCCTCGAGGAGCTCCAGATTGAGCCCCATGGCATTCAGCGGATTCCGGATCTCGTGCGCGAGTCCGGCGGCCACCTCGCCCAGCTCGGCGCGCCGCTCGGCCTCGAGGCGTGCCGCCTCGACGCGCCGCGTGCGCTGGTAGAGAAGGATGACGGCCGCGGACGCCGCGAGGATGCCGAGGAGGGACACGACGGCGGCGGCGAAAGTCTTGAGATACAGCTCACGGCGCAGCTTCTCGACCCGTTCGGCCAGAACCCGCCGGGAGACGCCGAAGCGCAGCACGGCGAAGTCTCCGACGTTGACCTCCATGTTGAAGGGATCCTGCTCGGGGGCTTCGAGGGTGGAAATGCGGGCGCTCGTCCCCGGCTCCGCCGGCTTCACGTCGAGGACCTTCGGTCCCTCGGCGCCGGGTTGGGCCTTGCGGTCGGGAACGGTGAGCGTGCCCCGATACGCGTAGAGGACTTCTTTTCTCGCGCTGTCGAGGACCTCGACCTCCGTGAGGATCTGCCGCTCGGAAAGCCCGGAGGTGACGAGCCGGTCGATCTCCGTCTGTTTCAGTTTCAGCACGTACGGGTCGCCGGACGAGCGTTCGGCGATGCCGCGCGCGAGGCGCTCCGCGTCCAGCTTCGTGTGAAGGATCGCGTCGTTGACGACGTCTTTGGAGAGCGATTTGAAGAGGAGATGCCCGAAGAGTCCGACCGCGCCCGCCGTCAGCAGGCCGAGAACCGCGAGAACGAGCGTCAGAGAGCGCCGGAAGGCCCGGCTCTCGGGATCGGACACGGCCGGCCGTCACTCCCCCCGCTTGAGATAGCGGAAGTCCTTGATGTCGTACTCCTTCATCTTCGCGATGAGGCTGCCGCGAGAGATGTTGAGGAGACGCGCGCCGAGGGACTGATTGCCGCGCACCTTGCGCATGACGCGCTCGATGACCTGGTGCTCCACCTTCTCGACGATCTCCTTGAGGTCGTCGCTCTCCTTGAGCGCGAGCTCGACGCGCTCGCCCGAGAATTTCTGGTCGAGATCAGCCAGTGTGACGGGGCCCGCGCCGATCTGCGCGGCCAGCCGGCGAACCTCGTTCTCGAGCTCGCGCACGTTGCCGGGATACTGATAATTGAGGAGCGCGTTCATCGCCTCGACGTCGAACTGCTCCCCGACCGGGCCGCCGTGGCGGACCGCGAGCGCGTCGAGGAGAGCCGGAAGGTCTTCCTTGCGGTCCTTGAGCGGAGGGAGCCGCAGCGTGAGGGCCGAAATGCGGAAGTAGAGATCGTCGCGGAAGGCACCGTCCTCGACCGCCCGCGTCAGGGGGCGAGAGGTCGTGCCGATGACGCGCACGTCGACCGGAACGGTACGTCCGCCCGGCGCCGTGACCTCGCGCGCCTCGAGGAGGCGAAACAGCAACGCCTGGGTGGGCGCGGGCAGGTCGCCCACCTCTTCCACGAGAAGGGTGCCGCCGTCGGCCTCGAAGAGCCGGCCGAGCCGCCGCCGCCGGTCGCCAGCGGCGGCCGACCCGAGCAGATCCTCTTCGAGCGCCTGGGGGCTCGCGGCCGTCGCCGACACGCGAACGAGCGGCCGCCCGCGCCGCGGCGAAAGCGCGTGAAGCGTCTCGGCCACGAGCGTCTTTCCGCTGCCGACATCGCCCACCAGAAGGATCGGCGCCCGCGCCGACGCGACCCGCGAAAGGGAAGCCTTGAGATTCGACAGCGGCAGGGAGCCGCCGACGAGCTGGGCGAGCGGATCCTCCAGCGAGACCCCGGAGGACGCGGGCGCGGACGAGGCCCCGCGCTCGCCGAACGCCGCCTCACTCCTTTCGCCGTGCACGAAACCGACGGCGGATGCGGCGTGGGCGATGAAGTCGAGGAGGACCGGATCCGTCACGGTCTCGGCCGGCACGAGGAGGAGCCCCACCGGATCGCCGCCCGGCCGCGGAACCGGAAACACGTGCAGGCGGGCGCCCGCTTCGAACGCCTCCCATGACGAGGTCTTCCCGCGCGCCTCCGCGAGCGTCCGGGCCGACAGGCTCGGAAGAGTCCCCTTCCAGAGCGCGGCGATCACCTCGCCCTCGTTCGGAGGAAGAAGCGAGACGAAGGCGAGGCTGTGCACGGGCGTCGAGGACGCAATGTAGGCCGCGATCTTCTGGAGCAGATCCTCGAAGGGAACCGGCCGGTGGAGGCACTCGAAAAAACCGGACCACGGGTCCGAGACCGGGCGCTCCTCCGGGCGGCGGGGGCCTTCGGCAGGAGCCGTGGCGGGCCGCGCCGCGACCGCGACCGGCGCGGGTGCCCCGGACGGAGGGGGGACGGGAGCGAGGGGCGCGAGCGCCGCCGCCGCGAGCGATAAAGCGTCGCGTCCGCGAGGGGGCGGAGCGGCCATTCGGTGGGGGTTCGGCTCCGGGCCATTCAGCAGGGTGATCGTGGCTTCGCCGATGGCGATCCGGTCCCCCGCCGCGAGGGCGGCGGACTTGACGATCGAGCCGTTCAGGGTGACGTTGGATCCAGGCGCGCTGCCGAGGACCTCGAGGCGCAGCTCTTCACCCGTCACCGAAATCCGCGCGTGCCGGCCGAGAACACCACGAGCGCGCACAACGAGATCATTTCCCGTCGAAGCGCCAATGTGGATGACATCCCGATGGACCTTGCGAACTTCCGATTCGCCGCCGATCTTGCGGACTTCAAAGCTCAACATGGAACGGATCCTCCGCCGGTGGGAGACAGTTTCCTGAACAGACAGGAGCCTATCACGCACCCCGTGGGCTGTCCGCCCGGCGTCAGCACAAATTGTACGACGACGGGCCGCCGCCCCCGGGGCGGATACAATGAGAGCGAGAGCTGAGCGCCACGCATGCCGGTTTCCCCACTCGACGGCCCGCCCTTCCGGGGGCGCCACGCCGCGACGCTGACGCGCATCGTCGGCACCGTGCGTTCGGTCCTCGACCCGGACTCCGTCGAAATGGAGTATCTCTTCGAACCTTCCGGCCAGCGCTTCCGCTGGCGGGCCTTGCGCAGCCGCGTGTTCACCGCGAGCACCGTGCGCCCGGCCCGGCGGCACTCCACACCGGCGGAGTCCCTGGCCGTGGAGTTCCACCTGACGGGCCTCCTTCGAGGGGCGCTCACGCTGCTCCGCGGGCCCCGGAGGCCGTGGACGGCGCCGGAGGTCCTGCGCTTCGAGGTCTTCCGGCCGCTTCTCGCCCAGCTCCTCGAGAGCGCGGCCGCCGCGGAGATTCACGCCGCCGCGCGCCGCCGGCTCGAGAGTGCCGCCGAGGCCGCGTCCACGCCGATCCTTCTCGTCCGGCCGTCGGGCTCCGTGCTCTACGCGAACCGCGCCGCCGCGGCGCTCCTCTCGGCCCGCAGCCCGCTCGTCGTCGTCCCGAGAGACGGCCGCGAGACCTCGCTCGCGACCTGGATCGCGCGCCTCGGCGCGACGGCCGCCGCGGGCGAGAAGCTGCGCGCGACCCTCGCCGACGGCCGCGCGCTCGAGGCCTCGGTCGCGCGCTTCGCCGACGAGGAGCAGGACGACGTCGCCGTTCTCACGCTGAAGGTCCAGTCCGCGCTCTCCCACGAGGACGTGCGCGAAAGGCTCGCGACGCGCGGCGTGTCGGGCCGCGAGGCCGAGGTCGTGGGGGCCGTGCTCGAGGGTCTTCGAAACGCCGAGATCGCGGGCCGCCTCTTCATCACGGAATGGACCGTGAAGGATCACCTCAAGCACGTCTTCTCGAAGCTCGGCGTGAGCTCGCGATCGGGCCTCCTGAAGGCTCTCGACGCAGCGCCACGACCGGCCTCGAAACCCCATCCGGTGGAGTCCGCGGGCGGGCGACACCTCAAAATGTAGTGGTAGGCTCGGGACGTTCATGTTCCGACTGAAAAAACTCGAGATCCAGGGCTTCAAATCGTTCGTGGACCGCACGTCGGTCACGCTGCCGTCGCGCATCACCGCGATCGTCGGACCCAACGGTACGGGCAAGTCGAACATCTGCGACGCGGTGCAATGGGTGCTCGGCGAGCAGTCGGCGAAGAGCCTGCGCGGCACGACGATGGAGGACGTCATCTTCAACGGGGCCGCGCACCGGCGCCCGCTCGGGATGGCGGAGGTCGCCATCACGCTCGAGTCGCGCAGGGGCGACCAGTGGGCCGACAGCGGCGGGGAGCTCGTCCTCACGCGCCGCGTGACGCGCGACGGCGAGAGCGACTACATCGTCAACGGAAAGAAGTCGCGCCTCAAGGACGTGCAGGAGATCCTGACCGGCACGGGCCTTGGCGTGCGCGCGTATTCGATCATCGAGCAGCAGAAGATCGACCTCATCCTCTCCACCAAGCCGCAGGACCGGCGCCGGCTCATCGAGGAGGCGGCGGGCGTCTCGAAGTACAAGATCCGCAAGCGCCAGGCCGAAGTGAAGCTCGAGGAGACGCGCGGGAATCTCCTGCGCCTCACGGACATCGTCTCGGAGATCGACCGCACCTGTTCCTCGCTGAAGCGCCAGGCCTCGCGTGCCGCGCGCTGGAAGGAACAGGCCGACGTCCTCGCGGTCCAGAAGAAGAGACTCGCGCGGCTGCGGGCCGATCGGCTCCAGGCGGGCTTCGCCGGGGGCGAAGCGGCTCTCGCCGCGGCGACCGACGTAGAGGCCGCGGCTCTCGCGCAGCTCTCTCGCCTCGAGGCCGGCCTCATGGAAGCGCGCCGCCTCGCCGACGAGAACGAGCATGCCGTCCGCGAGGCGGGCGATGCCCTCGCCCGCGCGCGCGAAACTCTTCTCGCGGCGGAAGCCGCCGTCGCGGCCGCCGCGCGCGAGGCCGAGGAGGCCCACGCGCGCCAGGAACTGCTCGAAGGGCAGCGGAAGGAATCGGAAGCGGATCACGGCCGGTATGTCGAAGAGGCCGGCCGCACCGTGAAGGCCCGTGAAGAAGCGGAGGCCGCGCTCGCCGAGGCCGCCGCCGCGGTCACCGCCGCGGCCCAGGCCCTCGCCGAAGTCTCCGCAAGGGAAACCGGCGTGACGGGGCGGCGCGAGGCCTCGCGCCGCGACCTTCTCGCCGCCGGGGGACGCTCGGCCGAAGCCACGAACCGCGAACGCGAGGCCGCTCTCCTCGTCGACCGGCTCGGATTCGCCCTCGCGAAGCTCGAGGAACGCCACACGCGTGCCACGGCGCTCGTCGACGAGCGCCAGAAGGCGTCCGCCGAAGCCACCGCGGTCCTCGCCACGGCTTCTCTCGGCCTCGAGTCCGCGCGCCGGCATCTCGAAGAGGCGAGTCACGGCCGCCGCGCCGCCGAGGACCGCCTCGCGACGCTCAAGGCCCTCCGCGAGGCTCACGTCGCGGCGCTCCATGCCGTCGACGTCCGCGCCGCCGCGCTCGAGACGACCCTCGCCGCGCGGGAGGCCGGAGGCGAATCCGCGCGCCGCGCGCTCGAGGCCGCGGGTCTCACGCCACACGGCGTTCTCGCGGACCACTTCGATGCGGCCGCGGGCTTCGAAAAGGCCCTCGACGCCGCGCTCGGCGCCGCCCTCGAGGCGCCCGTCCTCGAAACCCGCGCCGCGCTCGACGCCGCCTTGGCGTCCGTGCGCGAGAAGAAGCTCGGCGCCGCGCGCTTCGTGCACCCGCTCCCGGAGACGCCGTTTCCCCTGAAGCCGAAGGACCCGCGCGTCCTCGGGATCGCGCGCGAGCTGCTCGCCGCGAAGTCCGCCCGAGCGCCGTCTTCCGCGCTACCCGATGCCGTCGTCGTCGCGAACGTGGACGACGCCCTCGCACTCGCGGCCCTCCATCCCGAGCGCACGCTCGTGACGATGGACGGCGTCGTCGTGCGCGGCGCCGTCGTCGAAGCCGCCGGAACCGAGGTCCCGGGCGAGGGCCTCTTCACCGTCCGGCGCGACCTCCGGAACCTCGCGGGCGAGCGTGAGGGCATCGCCGCGAAGCGCGCCGAAGCGGACGCCGAGATCGGCTCTCTCGTGGAACAGGTCGGAACGTTCGCCGCGACCCTCGACACGGCTCTCGCCGCGAGCCGCGCGGCCGAGCGCGCGCACTCCGAAGCCGAGGCGAAGACCGCGGCCGCCCGCACCGAAGAGGAGCGGGCGGTTGAGGAGCGGCGCGTCCTCGGCGAGGAGGACAACGCGCTCAGGCAGGACCTCGCAAAAGCCGGCGAGAGCCGCGCCGAGGCCCAGCGCCTCGCCGCCCAGCGCCAGGCCGAGATGGCGACCGTGGAACGGACGCTGTCGGAGCTCGAGACGGCACTCGACGGCGCGCGCGCGGCGCGTCTCGCGTCCGCGGAAGCCGATGCCGTCGCGCGCAACGCGCGGGACGTGCTCGTGGAACGCGCCTCCTCCCTCGCCTCCGCGTCGGCGGCGGCGGAGGGACGCGCCCGGGACGCGGCCCGCCGGGTCGCCGAGCTCGCCGACGCGATCGTCGAGGTCGGGAACCGGCGCAAGCAGGCTCTCGCCGCCGGGGAGGCCGCCCGGGCCGCGCAGGCCGCCGCCGCGGTCGCCGCGACCGAGGCCGACCGGCGTCGCGCCGGGACCGACGAGGCGGCGACGTCACGGCGCGAGGCGCGCGTGACCGCCGAGGCGCGGGCCGCCGCCTCGCGCGACGCTCTCGACGCCACGCGGCGGACGCGGTTCGAGGCCGAGCTCGGCCTCGAACGTCGCAAGGCCGATCAGGATCACCTCGTGGAGCAGTGCCGGAACGAGTTCGGCTGCCTGCCGGGCGAGCTGCCCGTCCTCGAGCGCAGCGAGGCCGAGCGGGAGATGAAAGAGGAAGACCTCGAAGCCGCCCTGGCCGAAGACGTGACGACGCGCTCTCTCGCGCTCGAGCGGCTCGGCCCCGTCAACCACGCCGCACTCGAAGAATACGAGGTCGAGAGCAAGCGGCTCGAGGAGCTGTCGGGACAGAAGGCCGACCTCGAGGCGTCGCTCGCCCAGATTTTCGAGACGATCAAGACGATCAACCTCACGTCGTCGGAGCGCTTTCAGGAGGCGTTCGCCGCCGTGAACTTCAACTTCGGCCAGGTGTTCCAGCGCCTCTTCCACGGCGGCACGGCCTCGATGCATTTGCTGGACGAGGGCGATCCGCTCGACTCGGGTCTCGAGATCATGGCGCAGCCCCCGGGCAAGCGGAACCAGACGATCGGCCTCCTCTCGGGCGGCGAGAAGGCGCTCACGGCCGTCGCGCTCCTCGTCGCGATCTTCAAGTACAAGCCGTCGCCGTTCTGCATCCTCGACGAAGTCGACGCCCCGCTCGACGAGGCGAACATCGACCGCTTCACGTCGCTCCTCGTGGAGCTGTCCGAGGAGACGCAGTTCGTCCTCATCACGCACAACAAGAGGACGATGGAGACCGCGCAGGCCCTCTACGGCGTCACGCAAGAGGAGCCGGGGGTCTCAAAGCTCGTCAGCGTGAGGTTCGACTGACGCGGACGTTCCTGGCGTTACCATGCGCTGTGCAGCCCGTCGACGATCGCGGCCGGATGGTGGAGAAGCTCCTCGGCCGCCGCTATGAGGTTCTCGGCTTCCTGGGACGCGGCGGATTCGCCTCCGTCTATCAGGTAAGGAGCGCGAGCCTCCAGCGCTTCGAAGCTCTCAAGGTCCTGCACGAGTCGCACGGAGAAGACTCGGAGTTCGCGCAACGCTTCCGCCAGGAAGCGCGTGTGGCGGCCTCGCTCGAGCATCCGAGCATCGTGAAAGTCTACGATTTCGGCCACGTCGAAGGGACGCTCTGGTACTCGATGCAGTTCGTGGACGGGCCCACGCTCAGCGGAGAGCTCGCGAAGCGCGGCACGTTCGACGAGGAGACGGCGGCGCGGATCGCGGTACCGCTCCTGGACGCGCTCGACTACAGCCACACGCGCGGCGTCGTCCACCGCGCCCCGCTCCCGCGCCTGTCGCGACGCCCGCTCCGGCGCCCGTTCCCACCCCCATACCCACGGCGAAGGCGACGGCTCTTCCCGCACCGACCCACCTTCCACGCCTCCCGCGCGAAGCTCCGGCGCGCGCCCCCGCGCTCGCGAAAACGGCCCCGCCGCCGGACGCCACCCGTCGCGCCAAGACGCCCCCGGACGTCGCGGAGGAGGCGACGATCTCCTTGACCCCGGCGCAGGAACGCGAATGCGGCGGCAAGGTCGTCGGGATCTCCCTGGTCGTCGGCGAGGACGGCAGCCTCAGGAGGAGGCGGGTGATCTCCCCCGCCTCCTCCGCCTGCGACGCGATCGCCCTCGAGGCGGTCACCCGCAATCGCTACAAGGCGGCACGGGACGAGAAAGGGAGACCCGTCGAGGGCCGCTTCCTCCTTTCGATTCGTTTCTGAGCGGACCGGGATCCGTCGGATAATATCGACGCAAATCCAAAAGGGAGGCCGTCCATGAAGAAGTCCACCCGCCTCGCGCTGCCGCTCGCCTTCGCCGCGCTCCTCGCGGGCTGCACGCGCGGTGTCGAGATGAAGATGGCCATCGACGTCCTTTCGGTGCCCGAGAAGGCAACCGTGACCTACAAAGGCAAGAACCTCGGCGAGACGCCGAAGTCCCTCAACGTGAAGACGTTCGAGGACTTCACGTCGATCACCGCGGCGAGCGCCGATCTCGAGGTCGTCGAGAAGCGCATCCGGATCGTGTCGCCCGACCAGGCGCAGGTCATCTTCCGCATGGGCAAGGGCGGCATTTCTCCGGTCGCGAAGAAGCTCGGCATGACGCGCGTCCTCGTCTTCGAATACGCGGAGAAAGTCTGCTTCGACTCGGCGAAGTCCGATCTCAAGCCGGACGCGCTGCCCGTTCTCGCCAAGCAGGCCGAGATCCTGAACCTGTACTTTCCGAAGGCCATCGCCTACGTGTGCGGCTACACGGACGCGACCGGAAGCGACGCCCTCAACGACAAGCTCTCGCTGCAGCGCGCCGAAGCCGTGCGGAACTTCCTCGTGAATCAGAAGGTGGACGGCGCGCGCATCAAAACACAGGGCTTCGGCAAGCAGTTCGAGGTCGCGCCAAACACCACGGCCGAGGGCCGCGCCCTGAACCGCCGGACGGAAGTCATCCTTCCGGAGTAGGCCGGCCCTTCGGGCGCGGAACCGCGCAGTGCGTGCCGCAGCCGAGCCGGGTGCGGTTGCGCGCGACCAGGCGGTAGACGCGGTCGGCCATCGGGCGCGCGAAGGGCAACGCGAACAGGCATCCGAGAGCGCGCCCGCCCGGCAGAATCCTCACGAGTCGCTCGGCCGCGGCCGCGCCGCTCAGGGTCTCGTTGCCGGGCCCGACGAGCTGCATGGCCTCGCGGTACGCGCTCTCGGGAATCCACGGGAACCGCTCCTGGACGCCGCCGCGCTGGAAGGGAACGATTTCCACCGTTTCCCCGCGATCCCACGTGGCGACGAGGTCCACCGAGTGCGCGCAGAACCGGCAGTCGCCGTCGTAGACGAGCGTGTACGGGCGCTCGCTCACGCGTCTGCCTCGGGCCGGCCCGCCAGACTGCATGCGTGCGTCAGGGCATCATGCCCATGCCGCGTCCGCCGTTCATCATGGTCCCCATCACGACGTAACCGTCGTTCGTCGTGTTGTCGTTGACGACCGCATAGGCCATGACCATCCCCGCCGAGCCCTGGTTCAGCCGAACCCGGACCTGCAGGCCCGTATCTCCGGAACCGAAACGCGAGTGAATGTTCGCGAGCACGCCGTTGAACTGATGGGAAGAATAGCCGGCGATCTGGAACGGGAGGCTCGTCACGCCCGTGCCCGACGGCGCCGAGCCGTCCGAATCCAGGACCTCCACGAATCCCGTCACCGTTCCGGAGCTCGTGTTCACGACGCTCACGTTGACGCGATTTCCGGGCTCGGGAAGCAGGCCGAGCATGTACATCGCAAAATCGTCCATCCCGAACGAACCGCCCATCATCGGCATCGACTGGAGCGACATCGTCGAAGGCATGCCCATGAACGAAAGGCCGAAGGCCCCGCCGCCCCCGTTGTTGTATACGCGCACGACGGCGGAAACCGGGGCCCCGGCAACTATCCGGATGTTCCCGGCGCTCTTCGGGACGCCGAACGTCGTCGAGAGGACGTCGGGCAGGTAGACGACCGGTTGGGTCAGCGTCATTGGCACGGTCACGGCGGGTGACGCGCTCGCTGCGTCCGCCGGGTAGAAGTAGAGCGTGGCGGCGACCGGGACCGTCCGGCAGCGGATCCAGAGGTCCGTCTGGAAGAACGCTCCGTTCTTCCCGTCGACCCGGACGGCGGCGGGAACGACGATCTCGGACGACATACCGTCGAAGGGTCCGTTCTGCATGCCACCGGTCTGGGCGGCGGCGGGAAGGACCATCCCGAGGAGAAGAAGCAGGGAGATGCGGCCGGCAGAGCGAGCGAGAGAGTGCATGAAGGCCTCCTTAGATAATATATAACGATTAAGTAATTAAGTCGATAATCTCGCCCGCGTGGCAGGATGACGCCGCGGCGCGGGGATCACGAACGCTCGAGTCCCGCGAAGAGGAGGATGCTATGGCACGCTACGGGATGTCCATCGGAGTCAAAGGCTCCATCGACACGGTCAAGGCGAAGGTGATCGACGCGTTGAAGACTCAGGGGTTCGGCGTCCTGACGGAGATCGACGTCCAAAAGACTCTCAAGGAAAAGCTTGGCGTGGACTTCGAGCCGTACCTCATCCTTGGAGCCTGCAACCCTGACCTCGCGCACCAGGCCCTTTCCGCGGATCGCTCGATCGGGCTTCTGCTCCCTTGCAACGTGGTGCTCCGGGCTGCCGGGGAGCATGTCGAGGTGAGCATCCTGGACCCCGAGGTGATGTTCAGCGTAGTGGACGAGGAGACGAAGACCGCCCTGGCGGCCCTCGCGCCGGAGGCGAAGCGCCGGCTTCAGACGGTTCTTGAGACTCTCAGCAGCTCTTCCGCGAGCCGCCCCTGATTCGAATCGGGCATTGAACTCTGATCCGGGGCGCGACGCGGGCCAAGTCGGTTCAAGAGCAGGATTTTCGGAGAATCAAGGCGAGCAGAACCGGGACCGCGAGCCATTGCGCGAGCGGGGCCAGGCCGATTCCGAAGACGCGCGGCATGGACTCGGCGTATTGCCACGAGAGCGCCACCTGCGTGTTGAACCACTCACTCCAGACCGTGTACGCGAAGCCGAGGGCGACGAAGAGGACGGTGGGCCCGCGGCGGCCGTCGCGGAGCCACCGTCTCGACCGGAAGATGAGCGACGTGACCCCGAAAGCGAAGAGGAGAATCAGCGTATCGCCCCCGGCGCAATGCAGCCGGGTGCGAAGCAGATAGCCGAGCTCCCGGCCGTGATCGGCATAGAGGGGCGACTGAAGAAATTCCCAGACCGCGTTCAGGCCGAAGCCGAGGACCGCGACGGGAAGCTCAGGGAGCCAGCACAACACTCCGGGTACCACCACAAGTCGGTTCGCCGGAGGCCGTGCCGAAGGAGTCACCGGGTCACATTATTGTTCGCAGTCCCCACCATAGAAGCCGAGCGCTCTTCCCCTTCTAGCTAGCGGCCGTCCCGAGAGCGCCTGAAAAAGAGCAAGGCGAAAACCACGAGGACCACGATCAGGGCCGGGACGAGCCAGTAAGACCCCATCCCGCCCATCCCGAGCCATCCTCCGTCGTGCATCAGGTCCGCCCTTCGCGCCGGGCTTCTCCCGCGGCAGGGGGCGCGTACCGGCCCGGCTCCTTGTCGAACTTCGCTTTGCAGGAAGCGGAACAGAACACGTAGTTCTTTCCCGCATGTGTGCTCTTGAGCGGAGACTTCTCGTTGACGGTCATGCCGCAAACAGGGTCTTTCGCCATTTCGGGGCCTCCTCGAGCGCGCGGTGTCTTAGGGCACCTCCCTCATGCGACGCAACTCCCCTGCCATAGAAGCTGTGGCCGGGGAATTGCAAACTTTTCGTACGAAAGGGTTACACCATGCGAACTGCGCCCGACAGAACTTTCACGCACGTGAGAGGACTCCTGCTCGTCGAGCTGCTCTTGGCGACGGTGCCGGGCCCGCTGCACGCTCAGATGGACCCCTACTTCACCGCGATCAACTACCCGGTTGAAAAGCAGTCCTTCATGGTGATGGCCTTGTCGGATCTTCAGGTTGCGCGGTACGGGAACGACTTTGCCACCGGGATTCTCATGATCCAGTACGGGGTTACGCCTCAATGGACGGTCGGCGTCATGGCCGAGGGTCAAAAGATTTCTGGTATGCCCGCAACCTACGGCGGCATTCGGCTTAACACGTACATCCATCTGTTCCGAGACGACCGGTTGCTGAACCTGACCCTGTACGGCGAGTACGAGGATCTCAATGGGGCGGCGCTGTACAAAATGGAAGTCGCCGGCTTCGGCCCCGAAGATCTGACCGAGCCGTTGTCGCTCGCACGCGAAATCTCCGTCCGCACCTTCGAGCAGCGCGTGATCGTTTATCACGACTGGGGCCGGCTGAATGCGACGTTTAACTTCATCAGGGAAACCGCCCTCCAGGCGCCGCATGGAAGCGACTACGGCTACGCTTTGGGGTTCTTCTTCAAGCCGTCATGGACGGGTGAATCGATGGCCGGGATGGCCGACATGGCCGCGCCACCTGCGCTTTCCATGAGCCGCCTGGGCTATGGCCTGGAGATGATCGGAGCGCTCGGAGACAACGAGCGGTTCGGCTTCTACTGGAACTCCCAGCAGCATTACATCGGTCCGGTCTTCACGTACGACTTCTCTTCCCGCTGGTCGGTGCGCCTCGAACCTGCGGTGGGGCTTTCCGACGTCAGCGACCCCTTTATGCTGCGCATGGGAGTGGCGTATATGTTCGGCACTCACCACTGAGCCGAGGAGACGAGCGACCACCGCCAGCTAAGTTACAAGGCGGTGCGCCGGAGTCTCAGGGCATTCGCGATGACGGAGACCGAGCTCAGGCTCATCGCGGCGCTCGCGATGATCGGAGAGAGGAGAAGTCCGAAGAAGGGATAGAGAGCACCCGCCGCCAGCGGAATCCCGAGCGAGTTGTAGGCGAACGCGAAGAAGAGGTTTTGCCGGATGTTCCGGATCGTCGCGCGGCTCAGGTGTCGCGCGCGCAGGAGGCCCGAGAGGTCGCCGCCGACGAGCGTGATCCCCGCGCTCTGGATGGCCACGTCGGTCCCCGTCCCCATCGCGATCCCCACGTCGGCCGCGGCCAGCGCAGGCGAGTCGTTGATGCCGTCGCCCGCCATCGCGACGATCCGGCCCTCGCTTTTCAGCCGCGTCACGGTCTCGGCCTTCCCGGCCGGAAGCACGCCCGCGACGACCTCGTCGATCCCGAGCTCGCGCGCCACGGCCTCCGCGGTCGCCTTCGCGTCGCCCGTGAGCATCACGACACGAATTTTGAGGTCATGCATCCCGGCGATCGCGGCGCGCGTGGAAGGCCTGATCGGATCCGCCGCGGCGAGGAACCCGGCTGGCTTGCCGTCGACCGAGACGAAGAGAACTGTCTGGCCGCGCGCGCGCGCTGCGTCTGCTTCGGCGAGAAGCTCAGCAGGGAAAGGAGAGGAGAGAGAAGAAGGAGAAGAAAGACTTGCTTCGAAGAGTGAAAGAGAACCTACGGCCACGATGTGCCCCTCGACTCGGGCCACAGCGCCCTTGCCGGCGATCGCGCGGAACTCGCGTGCTTCGGCCAGGGTCAGCCCTCTCTCATTCGAAGAAAATACGACGGCGCCCGCGAGTGGATGTTCGCTCGCGCGTTCCACCGATGCGGCGATTCGAAGGAGTTCATCCTCCTTCCAACCCTGCACGGGTCTTAACAGAGAGATTTTCGGTTTCCCCTCCGTCAGCGTGCCCGTCTTGTCCACGACGAGCGTGTCCACCTTCTCGAGCCGTTCGAGCGCAGCCGCATCCTTGAAGAGAACCCCCGCCGCCGCGCCGCGGCCCATCGCGACCATGACGGACATCGGCGTCGCGAGGCCGAGCGCGCACGGGCAGGCGATGATGAGGACGGCGACTGCGTTCACGAGCGCGTGGACGAGACGCGGCTCGGGCCCGACGAGCGCCCAGATCGCGAAGGTGAGGGCCGCGACGAGAATCACGACGGGAACGAAGACGGCGGCGACCTTGTCCGCGAGGCGCTGGATCGGCGCCCGGCTCCGCTGCGCCTCCGACACCATTCGCACGATCTGCGCGAGGACGGTGTCGCCGCCCACCTTCAGCGCCTCGATGACGAGCGCGCCGTTCCCGTTCACCGTCGCGCCCGTCACGGCGTCGCCGGCCTTCTTGGCGACCGGAACCGGCTCGCCGGTAATCATGGATTCGTCGACCGCGCTCGTTCCCTCGACGACGCGGCCGTCGACGGGAACGCGCTCGCCCGGGCGCACGCGCACCCGGTCTCCGCTCTTCAGGCGCTCGATCGGGACGTCTTCGTCGGCACCGTCCGCGTTCACGAGCCGCGCCGTCTTCGGCGCCAGGCCGAGGAGCGCCCGGATCGCGCCGCCGGTGCGGTTCCGCGCGACGAGCTCCAGCACCTGCCCGAGAAGGACGAGGGTCGTGATGACGGCGGCCGCTTCGAAGTAGACGTCTTGCGTCGGGGAGTGGACCGAGGAGACCGAAGAAGATTTTCTTAGAAAGGAAAAGAGGGCCGGCAAGGCTCGGGCGACGCTGTAAAGGTACGCCGCTCCGGTGCCGAGCGCGATCAGGGTGAACATGTTCAGGTTGCGCGTCTTCACCGACGTCCATCCGCGCTGGAAGAACGGCCAGCCTGCCCAGAGCACGACCGGCGTCGAGAGGAGGATCTGGAGGAGCAGGTTCAGCCGCGGCGGGACGGCTCCGATGAGCCCGGGCGCCGCCATCGCGCCCATTTCGAGGGCCAGAAGCGGCACGGTGAGCACGGCCGACACGATGAAGCGGCGCTTCATGTCGACGAGCTCGGGATTCGGCACGTCTTCCAGCGAGATGGTCCGCGGCTCGAGCGCCATTCCGCAGATCGGGCACGAGCCGGGAGAAGGCCGCACGATCTCGGGGTGCATCGGGCACGTGTACTCGACTCCCGCGCCGGCGGGGGGTGCGGAAACCACCGACGCCATCGGCTCATGGCCGCCGCCCGAAAGATACTTCCCGGGTTCGCGGTGGAACTTCTCCAGGCACCCCGCGCTGCAGAAGAAATAGCCCTTTCCCCCGTGGACGATCGAGTCCTTCGCCCTGGCCGGGTCGACGTTCATGCCGCAGACGAGGTCCTTCACGGCCCCGGGCGGCAGTGAGGTAGGCAGCGTTGGAAGCATCATCGGGCCCATTATTCTTCCGGCATGAGACCGGTCAGGACTTCGGCTCCAGTTTCATGCCGCACTTCGGGCACTTTCCCGGTTCCTTCTCCTGAACCTCGGGGTGCATCGGGCAGGTGTAGATCACCGCATCAACGCCGATCCTCACTTCTTTCGCCACGAGAGCCTCCTTTGCGAGGTCCTTTTCCACATCCACGACGACGCGCACACCGGCCTTGAGGTCCTTCGCCGTCGCGGACTTTCCGGCCTTCTCGAGCTTCGTCTTCTCGTCGATGATCACCACGATGGCCTTCTTGTCCCGAGTCTCGATCGTCAGACTCTTCTCCGCGACGTTCTTGATCGTCCCCATGACGTGTGTACCGCCTTCATGGGCGGCAAGCGGAAGTGCCGCGAGGAGCACGATCAAGGCCGTCAGCAGGGCGGACGTATTGAGCTTTTTCATATGGTCCCCTTTCAGTGGGATGGTTGATGTGAAGGCGCGTGTGCGGTGGAGGTCGACCCGTCGCCCCTGAGAAACGCCTCTGCGGCGTTCTCCTCCTCGAACTCGGCGGCCGACTTCGGGTTGAGTCGTTTCATCTCGCGGATTTCCTGCTCCGTCGCCGACGGAAGATGGCGGATGAAGGAAACGAGCGCCCAGGTTTCTTCGTCTTGATCGCCTCCCTTTCCCCAGGCGGGCATGCCCGTCAAGCGCATGCCGTTTTCGATGACCCAGTAGATCTCGCCGTCCGAGAGCGACTGTGTGGCGGCAAGCGTCATGTCCGGTGCACGCGGATAGAGATTCCGGCCCATCCCGGTCTGTCCCTTCCCGTCGTTGCCGTGACACGACGCGCAGTGATCGGCGAAGTGGGCCCGCCCGGCGGCTACGGTGCCTTCCGAGGCGGGCAGGGGATTCTTCAGCCCGCTCGCGCGCCGCGGCATCGCGAGACGCCTCAGCGCGCGAGCGACCAGAGCCTCCGCGGGCGTCGGCTCGTCGTGCGTGCCGATGCCGCGGCGAACGAGGCCGACGACGCAGAAGGCAAGGATGGCCAGGCCGAGCCCGAGCACGAGCGCCGTCAGCCTGGTCATGGCGTGCCCCCTTATTGTCATCGAGATCTCCTTTCAGGTTCAGACCGTGGCTTCAGCCGTGGCGAGCGAGGGCGTCTGCGCCCCCGGCAGCTCGCGCTGTTTCCAGAGGATGTAGACGGCCGGGTAGACGAGGAGCTCCAGCGCAAACGAGGTCACGAGGCCGCCGACCATCGGCGCCGCGATGCGCTTCATCAGGTCGGCGCCGGCGCCCGTCGACCACATGATCGGAAGCAGGCCGAAAAACGCCGCACAGACCGTCATGGCCTTCGGCCGCACGCGCTTGACCGCTCCGTGAATGATCGACTCGATCAGGTCGGCGCGATTCCGAAGCAACCCCTTCGCCTTCGCCTCCGCGTGCGCGAGATCGAGAAACAGGAGCATGAAGATGCCGGTCTCGGCGTCGAGCCCCATGAGGGCGATCATCCCGACCCAGACGGCGATCGACAGGTTGTAGCCGAGAAGGTACAGGAACCACACGGCGCCGATGATCGAGAAGGGCACCGCGAGGAGGACGATCATCGTCTTCATCGCCGACTTCGTGTTCGCGTACATGAGCAGCCAGATGAGGACGAGCGTCACGGGGATGACGACCTTCAGGCGCTCCTTGACGCGGATCATGTTCTCGTACTGGCCGCTCCAAAGCAGCGTATAGCCAGGCGGCAGCTTGACCTTCTCGGCAACGGCCTTCTTCGCTTTCTCGACGTAGCCGCCGACGTCCTCCTTCGACGTGTCGAAGTCCACGTATACGTAGCCCGACAGGAGGCCGTTTTCGTTCCGGATCATGGCCGGGCCGCGCACCTGGTGGATCGCCGCGAGCTGGCCGAGCGGCACCTGGGCGCCGGACATCGTCGGGACGAGGACGCGGGCGAGCCGGTCGAGATCCTCGCGCAGCTCGCGCGAGTAGCGCACGTTCACCGAGTAGCGTTCCCGGCCCTTGATGACCGTCGTGACCGTCTCGCCCCCGATCGCCGTCATGATGACGGCGTTCGCGTCGTCCACGGTGAGGCCGTAGCGGGCGAGCGCGTCGCGGTCGAGGTCGAAGTCCATGAAGTAGCCGCCGGCCACCCGTTCGGCGAAGGCGGACCGTGTGCCGGGGACGACCTTCACGGCCGCCTCGACCTCCGCGCCGATCCGTTCGATCTCCTTGAGGTCCGCACCGAAGACCTTGATGCCGATGGGCGTCCGGATCCCCGTGGAGAGCATGTCGATGCGCGCCTTGATGGGCATCGTCCACGCGTTCGTCGTCCCGGGAATCTTCAACGCCCGGTCCATCTCGTCCACGAGCTCGTCGTGGGAGATGCGGTCGCCCCACACGTGGCGGAAGACGCCGGCCAGCCAGTCCGGCGCCCACGAGGAGTACCAGCGCTCCTTCTTCCGCCACTCGGACTCGGGCTTCAGGATGACCGTCGTCTCCATCATCGAGAACGGCGCCGGGTCCGTGGACGTCTCGGCGCGGCCCGCCTTGCCGAAGACGCGCTCCACTTCCGGGAACGACTTCAGGACGCGGTCCTGCACCTGCAGCAGGCGTTCCGCTTCGGTCACCGAGATCCCCGGCAGCGTCGTCGGCATGTAGAGGATCGAACCCTCGTAGAGAGGCGGCATGAACTCGGATCCGAGCTTCAGGAAGACCGGGACCGTGGAAAGCATCGCGAGAAGGGCAATCGCGATCGTCTTCTTCGGATGTGCGAGCACGGCCCGGCAGGGCCGCTCGTAAAGCCGGTGGAGAACGACGCTGATCGGATGCTTCTCCTCGGCGTAGTACTTCCCCACCGTGACCTGGTTGACGACCCAGGCCAGCCACTTCGGGCGGAACGAGAAGCCGTCCATCCGCGCGAACATCATCCGGATGGCCGGATCGAGCGTGATGGCCAGGAACGCCGCGATTGCCATCGCGAGGTTCTTCGAGAACGCGAGAGGCCTGAAGAGCCGCCCTTCCTGGTCCACGAGCGTGAAGACCGGCAGGAACGCGACGGCGATGACGAGGAGCGAGAAGAAGACGGAGGGGCCGACCTCCATGAGCGCCGCGAGCCGGACCTGGTGGAAGTCTCCGGGCCGGCCGCCGTCATTCCACTGCTGCAGCTTCTTGTACGCGTTCTCGACCTCCACGATCGCGCCGTCCACGAGGATGCCGATCGAGATCGCGATGCCGCCGAGCGACATGATGTTGATGTTCATGCCCATCGCGTGGAACGGGATGAACGCGAGGACGACGGCGACCGGGATCGTCAGGATGGGAACGATCGCACTCGGAACGTGCCACAGGAACACGAGGATGACGATCGAGACGACGATGATCTCTTCGATCAGCTTGCTCCGGAGCGTGTCGACGGAGCGCTTGATCAGATCCGAGCGATCGTATGTCGTGACGATCTTCACGCCCGGCGGGAGCGACGGCTCGATCTCCTTTAGCCGAGCCTTCACCCGCTCGATGACGTCGAGCGCGTTCTCGCCGCTGCGCATCACGACGATGCCGCCCACGGCGTCCCCCTTGCCGTCGAGATCGGAAATCCCCCTTCGGATCTCGGGACCGAGCGACACGCGCCCGATGTCCGCGATCGTCAGCGGCGTCCCCTTCTCGTTCGTCTTGACGACGATCTTGCCGATGTCCTCGACCGACTTGAGGTAGCCGCGGCCCCGGACCATGTATTCGCGCCCCGAGAACTCGATGAGGCGCCCACCGATCTCGTTGTTGCTCTTGCGGATCGCCTCCACGACGGACTCGAGCGGCAGGCCGTATGCCGCGAGCGTGTTCGGGTCCAGCGTCACCTGGTACTGCTTCTGGAAGCCGCCTACGCTCGCGACTTCCGCGACGCCGGGCACCGATTGCACCGTGTACCTCAGAAACCAGTCCTGATACGAGCGGATCTCGTCGGTCGTGTTCTTCCCGCTCTCGTCGACGAGGGCGTACTGGTAGACCCAGCCGACGCTCGTCGCGTCGGGCCCGAGCTCGGTCTTCACACCGGCGGGCAGGCGCGACTGGATCGTCGAGAGCTTCTCGAGGACGCGCGAGCGCGCCCAGTAGATGTCGGTACCGTCCTCGAAGATGACGTAGACGTACGAGAAGCCGAAGTCCGAGAAGCCCCGGATCGTCTTCACCTTCGGCGAGCCGAGGAGGGCCGCCACGATCGGATACGTGACCTGGTCCTCGAGAATATCCGGGCTGCGGTCCCAGCGCGAAAACACGATGACTTGCGTGTCCGAGAGGTCGGGGATGGCGTCGACCGGCGTGCGCCGAATGACGCCGACCGCGAGGACGATGACGATCGCGTAGATCGCGATGACGAGATACTTGTTCTCGGCGGAGAACCGGATGATCCGGCGAATCATTTCGAGGCCCCCATCGCACCGATTGCGGCCTTGAGCCGCGACTCGGAGTCGACGAGGAAGTTCGCGCCCCTGACGACGACCTCGCCCTCCTTCAGGCCGTCCCGGATCTCCACGACGCCGGCGCCGTGATCGCCCACCGAGACCTCGCGCGGCACGAGTCTTCCTTCACCCTCGGACACGAAGACGATGTTCCGCGTCCCGCTCTCCAGGATCGCGTCGTCCGGCACCTGAAGGACCTCGCGGGTACGGCCGCGGACCGTGACGTCCGCGTACATTTCGGGCTTCAGCTCGCCTTTCGGGTTGTCGAGCTCGATCCGCACCTTCACGGTCCGAGTCTTCTCGTCGACCGCCGGATAAATGTATGTCAGGGTTCCGGACCACGCCCGCCCCGGCCAGTACGAGAGCGTCATCGTCGCCCGCTGCCCAATGGACAGGCGCGGCAGCTCGTTCTCGTAGACGTCCGCTAGGACCCAGACGTGCGAGAGATCGAGGATGTCGAAGAGCGTGTCGGCCGGCATCACCTTCATGCCGTGGTATGCCGTGCGCCCCGTGACGAAGCCGGAAATCGGCGCGTAGACAGGCATCGCGCGGATCGGCTCGCCGTTCTTTTCGATCCGCTTGATATCGGCAGGCGTGATCTCCCACAGGAGCAGGCGCTGGCGCGCGGCGGCGAGGAGGTCACGGCCGCCCTCGGCGACCGAAAAGATGCCCGACGTTCCGAGCGCGCGCGAGGCCCGGAGCGCGAGGAGGTACTCCTGCTGGGTCGCATAGAGCTCGGGGCTGTAGATGAACGCGAGCGCCTCGCCTTTTTTCACATACTTGCCGGTGAAGTCGGCGGTCACGTGCTCTACGAAGCCCTCGTAACGCGTGTGGACGTGATGGACACGGCGCTCGTCGGGGGCGACGCGGCCCGTCGTCCGGATCGACGTCTCGAACGGCGCGCGGTGCGCCTCGATGGTCTTCAGGCCGAGGAGCTGTCTCTTCGCCGCGTCGATCGTCACCGGCGCGAGTCCCTCCGGGCTTCCGGCGGTGACCTCCGCTTCGTCCGCGTAGACGGGCACGAAGTCCATCCCCATCGAGTCTTTCCTGGGAATCGGCGACGTCTCGGACGGATTCATCGGTGAGCGATAGAGGAGGATCTTCCGGGCGGCGCCCGGTGACGCGGTTCCTCCGGTCGCCGCGGCTCCGGTACGAGCCTTTTCCTCCATCGGCACGAGCTTCATGCCGCAGATCGGGCAATCCCCGGGAGCGTCCCTGACGATCTCGGGGTGCATGGGGCATTGGTACTTCTTCGCCGCGACCGCCGTCGCGCCCTTCTTCCCGCAGCCCGCGCTGAAGACGAGAGCTGCCGGGGCGACGGCGGCGAAAGCGAGGACGAGGACGAGCCGCGCGATGCGGCGTGACGTGAGTTTCATGTGGCAGCCTTCCTACATCCTTGGCGTTGCGCCGGCGGAGAGAGCGGGTGATTTCGGCACGACGGCGGACGACGGGCTCCCGTCGAGAGAGAACTCGCGGAGATCGGCTTCGGCGCGCAGGAGGTCGGCGAGCCGCGCGACGGCGCCGCGGCGATCGGTGAAGGTCGTGCTGAGGGCCTCGAGAACGGTCACGAAGGGGACCGCTCCGGTCCTGTAGCTCGCGAGCGCGGCGTCCACGGCGAGGCGGTCCTGCACGAGCAGGGCCTCGGAGTCGAGCCGGGATTCGTCTCCGAGCTGCCGGATCCTGATCAGCCTCTCTTCGGTGCGTGCCAGCGCCAGGCGCCGCAGCGAAGCCTCGGTCGCCGAGGCCGCTTCGACCAGGCTCTGCGCCTCCACGATCAAGGGGCGCTGCTTCTTGCCGACCCACAGGGGGACGGAAACCCCGACGCTGGCGGACCACATGAGGGGCAAAGAGCCGCGGTTCATGTACCCAGCCGACGCCACAAAGTCGGGCCGGAGGTTGCGGTGGGCAAGCTCCTCGGCGAGGCGTGAGCGCTCTTTCGCGAGGGCGGCATCCCTCAGCTCGGGTGTCGCCTCCAGGGTCTTCTTCAGGAACTCGTCGGCCGGCAGCGCGGCGAGAGGCTCGCCGGGGACGAGCCGGCGTTCCGTCGGAACAGGCGCGTCCGGCGGGCGATAGAGGAGCCGGCGAAGCTCGACGAGGGCGCCCTCTTCGGCGGCCTCGTCTTTCCGCCGCTGCTGGAGGAGGCGCGTGCGTTCGCTCTGGGCGCGGAGGACGTCCTGTTGCGTCCCCATCCCGGCCGAGTACCGGGCGCGGATGATCTCTTCGATCTGCCGCCAGGTCTCGACCTGCTCGTCCACGAGACGGAGGTTCTCCCGCGCCTCGAGGAGCGTCGCGTAGCCGCGTCTCACGGCCGCCTCGAGCGCGAGCGCCACGCGATCGGGCCGCGTGGCGGACCGCTCGGCGTCCGCCTTCGCGACGCGCTCCTGGAGGCCAAGCTTCCCCGGAAACGGGATCGCCTGCTGCGCCATGAACTGCAGGCGCGTCATCGACTCGACGCCGAGGGACGGCGACACGCCGTCGTTCTCGTAGTTCACCGTCACCATCGGGTCGGGCAGCGTTCCCGCAGGCGAGACGCGCGCGCGGGCAGCCGCGGCCTCCTGGCGCACCGCAACGAGATCCGGGTTATTCGCGAGCGCCTCGGCGACGAGCGCCTCGACTTCGGTCGCGGCCGAGGGTGCCGAACCGAGACACCACAGGACGAGCGCGAAGCCAGCGGCCGCTCGGGACCCTCTAAGGAATTCTCTCTTCTTTTCTTCTCTTGTCAGCATCGATCACCTCGTCGAAAAACCTCACGGAGCCGCCCGAACGGGCGGCGCGAGAACGGTTCGGCGAGGGATCAGACGAGGAAGACGGAGTAGAGCAGGAAAAGCGGCGCGGACCGGGCGCGCGGCGAGACGCGGCGCGCGTGCCCCGCCAGGGAGTCCGGAAGGGCGGGAAGCGGCAAATCGAGAGCGCTCGCCTCGGGGGCTGTGAGCGCAGGGGCGGCGGGGGACGTAAGCGAAGGCGCCGCCTCTTCCGGGGCGGACATGCGGCAGCATCCTGCAGAGGAGTCCGCGGAGGAATCCGGGGAAGCGTCCTCGCCCATGCCGCAGCACGAGGGGGCGTCGGCGGACGTTCCCGCCGACGGGCAGCAGGGCGCTTTCGGCGCAGGCCGGGGAGCGGCGAGCGCCACCGCCGACAGGAGCAGCGCCGCGAGCGTCGCGGCCGTCGCTCGGAACAGATATACCGCAGCAGGCCGACTCATCACGTCTCAGGATAACGCATCCCCGCCCCCGTTCATTCCTGACGCAGATGCTTCAGGGGGTTCCGATGGGGGTGTTGGGTAAAATGACGCCATGGGAACGCTCACGCCTCCGCCCGAACGCGCCGCAAGCCCTGCACCGCCGTCCCGCTTCGACGCCGGACGTCCCGCGCCTTCGATGGGTCCCTCGGGACATACGGTGCTCCTCGTCCTCGCCGCCCTCGGGGCCGGGGCCTGGCTCTTCCTGCGCGCCCCTTCGAAGCTCTCGGCCACCATGCTCCCCAGGCTCGCCGCGGACGGAACTCCGGCCGGTGACGCGCCCGCCGGGAAATGCGCGGGCGCGAAGGGCTGCCTCATCGTCTACGTCGCCCCCTGGTGCGGGCCCTGCAAGCAGTCGATCCCCGGCGACCGCGCGCTCGCGGACCTCATCAAGGATCGCGGCATCGAGACGACCTTCGTCGTCGGCATGGACGCGATGCCGAAGTGCGCGGAGATGGCGCGAAGCATCGGACGCGAGGTCCTCGTCGACACGTCGGGCGCGTGGGCGAAGAAGATGAAAATCAACGGCGTGCCCCACTTCCTCGTGACCGGTCCGGACGGCAGCGTGAAGAAGCGGCAGGCGGGTGCCCTCATGGCGAGCCCGGAAGAAGTCGCGCGGCACCTGGGGCTGTAACGCCGCCGGCGTGACCAGATCGCCCTCCCCACGCGTCTTCCCTAGGATGCACGCGGTGGCCGAACACTTCGAGGAGAGCCTCCCCGCCCGCGACGTCTCTTGGGGGGAAGCGCTGCGCGCGCCCTTCGACGCCCTCGCGGCGGGTGATCTCGCGGCGCTGGAAACGATCTGGGACCTCTCGTCGCGGCGGCTCTACGGCCTCGCCCTCTGGCGAACCGGCTGCGAGGAGGACGCGCGCGACGTCGTCCAGGAAGTGTTCCTGCGTCTCGCCTCACGACGGGGCGAACTGGGCGGCGTCGAGAAGCCCCACGTCTGGCTCCTCGCGGTGGCCCACAACGCCGCAGTGGACGCGGTGCGGCGAAGCGCCCGGCGCCGAACGGAGCCGCTCGAAAGCGCCGCCCACGTCGCGGCGCCCGGGGCCAACCCGGAGCGCGCGGCCGTGGCGTCCCGGACGTCTCGCGCGCTCGCGCAGCTCCCGCCGCCCCAGCGCGAGGCCGTCCTGCTCCACCACGTCGCCGGCTGCTCGTTCCGCGAGATCGCGGCGATCACCGGCGTTCCCGCCTTCACCGCGGCGAGCCGATGCCGCCTCGCCCTCGCCAGGCTCCGGCGCCTGATGGGAGGTTCCAGATGAGCGACGACCCTCTCCTTCGCGGGCTCGAGCTGCCCGCCGTCCCCGCGCGCCTGCGGGAGGACGCCCTCGCCGCCGCGCGCGCCGCCTTCACGGCGACGCCGCGCCGGGACGTCTGGACACGGCTTCTCGCGAGTCCCGCCGCACGCCTCGCGTGGGCCGCCTCTGTCGCCGCTCTCGCCACCGCGCACGCCTTTCTTCCGAGGGACGGGCGACCCGAAGCTCCCGGCGCGTCCGCCGCGGTCACGCGGCCGGACCCCGAGCTCGCCTCGATCGCCCGCCTCCCCCGCATCGACGAACACGCGCTTCCCGCGCCCGAAGGAGACCGTTCATGAGCCGTCCGCGTAGCCTGATCCTCGCCGCCCTCGGCGTCGTTGTCGTTCTCGCCGCCGCGCTCGGGATCCGCTGGGCGGGCCTCGAGCGGCGTTCCCTGGCGCAGTCCGTTCGGCCGCCGCTCGCCCGCTTCGACAAGCCGGCGCCGCCCGCGCGCGTCGCCCTGCCGATCCGCGTCGACGTCCCGAAGCTGCCCTGCTGGTCCTGCCCCGACAGCGAAAAGTGGCCAGTCCGGTTCCGGACCGACCTCGGCCTCCTCGCGCCGCTAGGCGACGGCCCCGCGAACGCCGCGCTCTGGCTCAAGGACTTCGCCAATCTCGACGGGACGCGAGCCCCGGAAGCGGAAGCGGCGATGAAGCGCCGCATCGAGGGACCAGGTGACTTCGGGTTCGTCCTGCCTCCCGACGATCCTCTCCTGAAGGAGGCGGAGCCGTGGGCCGACCAGGCGACGATGCGCTTCTACCCCGATGTCTGGGCCGCGGAAGGGGCCTCGACGCCGATTCCGAACCTCCTCGTCTCGCTGTCCTTCGCGAAATCCTGGGCGGCCCGCGCGGCCTCGGGTCCCGACGCTCCGACGGCGGTCGAGGACTGCCGCCGCGCGATCCGCTGGGGACGGCTCCTGCGGCAGGAGGACGCGACGCTCATCCAGGACCTCGTCGGCCTCGCCTCCATCCGGATCGGCGCCGAACAGCTCTACGCGCTCGCGGCGCGCCGCGGTGACCAGCCGCTCATGCTCGCCGCCGCGATCGTTCAGGGCGAAGCGGCCCCGCAGCGCCTGCGTACGGCGGAGCTCCTGACCCGCGTCGCCATCCAGGCTGCGGAGAAGGACCCGGTCACCGACAGGAAAGTCGACGACGTGATCAGCGTCGCGAAGACCTCACCCGACCGCCGCTTCCGCAACGAGGCGATCGTGATGCTCGGATACGCGCGCTTCATGGGCTCTTCAGCCCAGTGCAAGAAGGCCGAAAGCGCCCTTTCCGAACTGAAGGCGTCGCCCGATGCGTTCGTCGCGGGCAACGCGCGATGGGCGCTCGAACTCCGCCGCGGAGACCTCGGGCGTTTTTCCGACGGCAAGATCTGAGCGCAAAGAGAAGCTTGGAGCCGAAGCCCAGACTTGAACTGGGGACCTACTGATTACGAATCACGTGTATAATTCATGTTTTAAAGGTGATTCTCCCAATTCTTTATTCACCTTGCCCAACGCTTGCCCGACCGGCGAGACTTCCTTAAAGGTCGCCCGTCCCCTGGTCGCCACGGATCCTCCCGTCCGCCGCTTCGCCGACGTGGTCAGAGCCGTGGTCAAGACGATGGAGCTGGCCGGGTTCGGTGGAAACGATCTGATCGCTCGGATGCTGGCGCGCGCCGGCTGGAAGTTGTCGGCGAGGACGGTGGGACGGATCCGCAACGAGCGGCGGCCATCGCCTCGGATGCCGGAGGCGGCCTCGACGGTCCCGCGAACCGTGAGGGCACCAAACCCGAATCACGTCTGGATGGTGGATCTGACCGACGTGAGAGGGCTGTTCTCGCTCGTGACGTTCAAGCTCGGAGTCGTCTTCGACGCGTTCTCGCGGATGCCGCTCTCCATCAGGGTGTTTTCCAAGGAGGCTTCCGCCGTTGAAATCGCCCGGCTGGTTTCGAGGACGGCACGGCGCCATGGACGGCCGGCACACTTCATCTCGGATCAGGCGCGCTGCTTCAAAGGCCAGGTCTTTCGCCGGAAGCTCTGGAGGCTCGGGGTGAAGCAGAGGTTCGGGGCGATCGGGAAGAAGGGCTCAATCGCCCTAATCGAACGGCTGTGGAGGACGCTGAAGGACACGCTGGGCCTGCGCCTGCTGCGGCCGTTGGTGGCGGAAGACCTCGCCGCGACGGTCGAGCTGGCACTCCTCCACTACGCACACTTCCGCCCGCATCAGGGTCCGCCGCCGCGCGGCAGGCCGGGCGAAGGCCCGATGGACTCACCGTTTCGCGTCGACTACCTCGACGCGGAACGGCTACTGCCAGTTCTGGTTCGAAAAGCAGCCTGAAGGACGGTCACCCCGGGGAAATACGTCGGTCGACGTGTGCGTGCGCGGAGACATCGTAGCCGCCGAGGCGCCGGTCTGTGCGCGCCAGCGCCCGCCGCAATTCCCATTGCGCCCCTACAACTTCGGGCAATTCCCATTGCAGCCCTACAGAACCACTTGTCTCCCGCGATCACGGGCGGCGGCGCGATGCCGGAGCCTCGAAGACGCGTTTTCAACAAGTTCCTCCGCGACGTCCGCCAGCGCCCGGAGAATCGCTCACCCTTCGATCCTCTGCGGCCACGAATCGAAAGTCACTGTCCTCCGAGAGCGGTTGGCTGAAGTGTCCGGAGATCGGGCTCAGATCGCCTCGGCAATGGCCTTTCCAACGTCTTCGGTCCGAGCGGCTCCCCCCATGTCCGGTGTATGGGGCCCAAAGGCCAGGATCTTTTCGATGGCGGCCAAGACCGCCTCGCCCGCCTCTGGGTGCCCCAGATGATCGAGCATCAGGGCCCCGGCCCAGATCTGGCCGACCGGATTGGCGATCCCTTTCCCGTAGATGTCCGGGGCCGAGCCATGGACCGGCTCGAACATGGAGGGGAACTCCCGTTCGGGATTCAGGTTGGCGCTCGGCGCGATCGCAATCGTGCCGGTGCAACCGGGACCCAGATCAGAGAGGATGTCGCCGAAAAGGTTGGAGCCCACCACCACGTCGAACCAGTCGGGGTGCATGACGAACTGGGCGCAAAGGATGTCGATGTGGTACTGGTCGGTCCGGACCTCGGGGTACTGCGCGGCCATGGCTCGGAAGCGCTCGTCCCAGTAGGGCATCGTCACGGAGATCCCATTCGATTTGGTGGCCGAGGTGAGGTGCCTCTTCGGGCGGCTTCTCGCTATCTCGAAGGCGTACTTTAGGATCCGGTCCACCCCGCGGCGCGTGAACGTGCTCTGCTGCACTGCGAACTCGAATTCGGTCCCCTCGTACATCCGGCCGCCAATGGAGGAATACTCTCCTTCGTTGTTCTCCCGTATGACGACGAAGTCGATGTCGCCGGGTTTACGGCCCGCCAGCGGACAGCGGACACCCGGCATGAGGCGCACCGGCCGAACGTTCGCGTACTGCTGGAAGGCGCGCCGGATGGGAATCAGCAGACCCCAGAGGGAGACGTGGTCTGGAACGCCCGGGAAGCCAACGGCCCCGAGGAAGATCGCGTCGTGGTTCCGGATCCGCGCCAGCCCGTCCTCGGGCATCATCCGCCCCTCCGCGAGGTAGTACTCGCAGCTCCAGGGGAAGCGGTCCCAGCGGAAAGACAGTTCGAACTTCCTCCCAACGGCCTCCAGGACCCGGATGCCCTCGGGCATGACTTCCTTGCCTATTCCGTCTCCGGGGATAACGGCGATCTGGTGTGTTGCCATCGTCCTCACCAGAGGCCGAGCGCTTTCCACCAGAGTCCGCCGAGCCCGACCCAGATGACGATGTTGACGACGCTAATGAGGAGGCCCATGCGCCACCAGGTGCCAACCTCCACGTAGCCCGTGCCGAAAAGAACCGGCGCAGGACCTGTCCCATAGTGCGTCATCCCCGCGAAGAGGTTGCTGAAGAAACCGAGAACGAGAGCCGCGAGGACCGGCGGCGCCCCCACCGTGATGGATACGCCGAGGAAGGCGGCGTACATGGATGCCACGTGCGCCGTGTTACTGGCGAAGAAGTAGTGACTGTAGAAGTAGGCAAGGGCGAGCACCAGGAACGCCACGATCCAGCCCTTTCCCTGGACCATCCCGCCCATGCTCTTGCTGAACCAGGGGATCATGCCCAGTTTGTTCAGGAAGCTGGCCATCATCACGAGGGCCGCGAACCAGACCAACGTGTCCCAAGCAGCGGTCTCGGCCTTCACATCGTCCCAGGTCAGCACGCCGGAGAGGAGGAGGACGGCCAGACCGACGAGGGCGGCGGTTGTGGCGTTCAGATCGCCCAACTGCTTGGCGAAGATCCAGAGGATCAGTAGCAGGGCGAAGATGCCGAGCATCATCCACTCCTGGCGCTTCACAGGTCCGAGGGTGGCCAGGTTCGTCTTCGCGATTTCGACTGCTTCTGGCGTTTCGGTGATCTCGGGTCGATGAAGCTTGTAAATGATGAGGGGCACGACGAGGAGGGAAACCAGGCCCGGGACGAGGGCTGCCAGGGCCCAGCCGCTCCAAGTGATGGTCACCTTCAGGTCTCCAGCCAGCTTCTGGGCCAGGGGGTTGGCCGCCATGGCAGTGAGGAACATCGCGCTGGTGATGCAGTCCACCTGATAGGAGGTGAGCGTGAGGAACGACCCGATCTTCCGGGCCGTGCCGTCGCTTGGGTTGCTGCCGTAGGCACGGGCGAGGCTCGTCATCACCGGCATGATGATTCCCCCGGCCCGCGCGGTGTTGCTGGGAATCGCGGGGGAAAGGACGAGGTCGGTCGCGGCCAGGGCGTAGCTCAGGCCGATCGTGCGCCTGCCCAGGAGAGCCATGAAGTTGTATGCGATACGGGCCCCGAGTCCCGTCTTGACGAAGCCCCGCGAGATGAAGAAGGCGAGGACAATCAGCCAGATTACGACGTCGGAGAACCCGCTCATCGAATCGGCGATGCTCAGCGTACGGCTGACGGCCGTGACGCCTATCCCGATCATCGCCACCGCCCCCATGGGGAGCGGCTTGAGGATGATCCCGACGATCGTCGTCACGAAAATGGCGAATAGATGCAGTCCCGTGACCCAGTCGGCGCGGCGCTTCTCCTCCGCCGCGGCCTTGGCCTTGGCTTCCGCTTCGGCCTTGGATCTGATATCTGCCTCGGCCTTCGCTTTCGATTCCGCTTCCGACAGTGCCGCAGGGGGCGCGGCCGGATTCAGTGCCGGCTTGGACTCCTTCGCGGGAGCCGCCGTGGCGGGCTTCGCCGGGGCGGGTTGCCCGGCGAACGCCTTGGCGTCCGGCACGGGCGCCACCTTCGGAAGCCCGAAGTAGAGGAGCAGGCCGAGGGCAAGTGTGCCGACGGCTCGCCCGATCTTCGCTCCCTGCCAGTTCGCAGTCGACACGGATTCCCCGACCGCCACTTTCATCTGGACCTCCAGTTGACCACCGAGACTGCTCAGGCGCGCCCATCTTTTCCATGAAGCCCTTGCTTCAGGGCATGCGGTTGCACTGAGCTCCATCATCCGCATTACGCACCAGAGCAGCGCTTCCGGATCCTGCGCGTCCGGAGTTTCCTCGGCCTGTCACAACGCGAGACTGCTGCGATGTTTCAGGTGTCGGTAGAGACGATCGCGCGGTGGGAGATAGAGACGACGACAGCCGTCGGACGGCGCACAGGCCCCGGTGAAGGTGGCAGCACCTCCCGGAGCCGAGCAACCCGAGGAGTCGGAGCCGGTGAAGCCGCCCAAGCCGAAGAGGTGAGGCGGGGATACCCCGCACGTTCAACCTGTCTGTAGAGTCAGAACATCGGGACGAACTGCATCTGCAGAAACGTTCCGTCGCCGTTCCCGAGACCCGGACCGGCGCCGTCATTGAGGACCGCGTAGGCGACGGGGACACTGCCGCCCGACAGGGTTGCTAGAACGTAAGCGTTCGTGACGCCCGGGGCGTAGGTGTAGAGAAGCGAGTTGATCTGAGTCCACCCGCCCGTCCCGACCTCCACGTCGGGGATCGTCGTCGCGAGGCGGCCGGTGTCTCCGTCGAAAACGTCGAGGCGATAGTGAGCCGATGAGTAGTACGCGAGGTTGACGAGCCCGACGTTCGTCCGGTGGGTGTCATCCTGGCGGAGGCCGTCGAGCCAGCATGTGGAGCCCAGAGCATAGGGCACGGCCTCGGCGGACGAGGCGAGCCCGAAGTGCCCTCCCAAGCCCGAGGCCGTCGTGCGGGCGACGACAAGAAGGTTCGGGGAGATACCGTCGATGGTGAGCGGTCCGGCGCAAGGGACGCCGGGAGCCCCGGTGCCGGTCCATTTCGCGCAGAGGGTCTTGGCGAAGCCCGGGAGCGAAACCTGGCCGCGGGCGGGGACCACGACTCCTTGCTGCTCGCGGTGGTTCAGCCCTCCGATGGCGGGTGACGCGAAGGTGAGAGAGGCCCCGGCCTCGTAGTTCGACGCGTTCGTGAGGATGAGCTCCGTCGAGAACGTGTCGGTCTCGACGACCACGGGGAGGAGCTGGGAAGGCGCCAGGAGGTTCGGCCTGTCAGCCACTGCCGGCACGACGGAACCGTCGCCGCTCGCCCTGTCGTTGATCACGGCGTAAGCGCTGTAAGGAGCTTGCCCGGCGACCGGATCGATCCGGGCCCAGGCCGTAGACATGCCGGCCCCGGCGCTCGCAAGGACCCGGTCCAGCTGGAGGAACATTCCGGGGGAGAGCGTCACGTCGGGAAGGACGACCGTGCCCGGGTGGGCGGGGTCCGTGGAGACGAGGCTGACGCGCAGCGTCACGTCGCCATCCTCGGGGTCCGCGAGGCTTGTGAGGGCGAGGTTCGTCCGGTCGTCGCCGTTCTCCCGCAGGACGGGCACGATTGAAGGCCCCGTCAGACCGGTCGTGACGGGGAGCGGCGCGAGCCCCACCCCCACCTCGCCGGCTCCGAAGGGGGAGCGGACCCGCGACTGCACCGAGACGTCGGCCGGCGATGACGCGTTCGAGAACCGGACGCGGAGCGAGCCGCCGCGTCCGTCTCCGTCGGGGATCGGGACCCTGAGAGACCGGAGGTCCGAGATGACGTCCGTCAGGATTCTCTGCCGGCCAATCGGAATCGCCAGGGAGGCGCTGCCGCTGCCGTCGCCGAACGCGGCCGTGTACGTCAGGTCAACAGTGACCTCCGTGGAGCCCCGGTTCGTCAGGACGATCTCCGAGGAGAAGAGTGTGCCCCCGACCCCCCGACTCTCGAGAACGATCGGGACCGTGAAGCTCCTTGCGAAGCCGGGGCGACAGCGGTTCACGAAGACGGGAAAGGGGGAGCGCACAATATTGAACGGTACGAGGTCGGTGCGGCCGTCGCCGTCGATGTCCGCCGTCTGGATGTTGGACTGGACGCTCGAAAGGTGGATCGGTGGCGCGAACGTGCGTCCCGCCAGAAGCCTCCAAACGGCAAGCCCCTCGACGCCGTTCGAAACCACGTCGAGACGTCCGTCCCCGTCGAGGTCGCCGAGGAGGAAGCTTCCCCCCCGGAGGCCGGAGACGACCGGGCTCGGCGGCGAGAACGCTCCCGTCCCGTCTCCCCAGCAGACGACCGCGTCCGAGGTCGAATAGTCGCGGGAGAACTGCCCTGACGTCGTCGTCGTGACGAGGAGGTCGGCGTGTCCGTCCCCGTCGAGATCGCCGACCTGCACGACTCCGTAGCCGTCGACCACCTTTCGAGCGGTCTCGAAGCCACCGCGTCCATCCGCGCGCAGGAGGAGGATGCCATTGGGGGCGGAGACGACGACGTCCAGACGCCCATCCCCGTCGACGTCGCCGAGCACGAACGTCCCGATCCAATTCGACGGGATGCCGACGAGCGGAACGGAGACCGCATGACGGAAGGCGCCGCGTCCGTCGCCGAGGAAGGTCTCGAGGGACGGCGGAGAAGGGCTCGGAATGTCCGTTCCGGTCAGGCAGACGACCACGTCGAGCGATCCGTCGCCGTCGAGGTCGGTCCAGACCCAGCGCGAGGGCGGAACGGTCGTCTCGATACCCGTGATGGGGACCTGCCGAAAGCCCCCCTGTCCGTCGCCGACAAGAATTGCCAGACCGGATTCCGTCTGGACCAGGAGGTCAGTCTTGCCGAGCCCATGGAAATCGAGCACCGCCACGAGCCCGGTCACCGGCGGGGTCGCGAGGCGGTGAGGGAGGCGAAAGTCCCTGTCGTGCCGCCCCCAGAAGACGAGGATCGAACCGGAATCCCGGTCGAACGTCACGATGTCCGTGGCTCCGTCGCGGTTCAGATCGGCCGTCTTCAGCGAGAGGACTTGAGGGTTGGCCGCGAGGACATTGAGCGTCAGGCGGAGGGTATCGTCCAACGCAGGATCGGCGCACGCTTGGCCGGAGGCCATTCGCACCATCGAAGCGGACAATGCAAGGGCGATCGCGTTCCGCCGAAAGTCTCTCATCTGTCACCTCGGTAGAGCGCTCGTCCAGACGCCCACGCCCGCGTGCACCACGCCCGCAACGAAAGCAGCGACGAGAGCGACGCGAAACACCGGCCGGAACCCAGGCCCTCTCATGAGAAACCCCGTGAGAGCTCGGATATCTTTCGTTAAAGTGCGCAACCCGGGGAAGCCGACCGATTGCCGCCGCCCGTGGTCGCTCAGCGAGATCATCAAGACCGACTTCGTCTTGTGCCTCCGGGGACTCAAGGGATCCCAATCCATGGCGACGAGGGAGCCGGTGCGCAGGCGATTGAGGAACGAGGACACTCTCAACCCGACGAACCTCCGCATACTGATCTGTCTCTGGGTTCGGATTTCTCACTGATTCAGATGCTCTACCCCCAATTTTCTAGACAGGTGAAGGCTGAGGGTTGAGGGCACGAAACTCCATCGGCGAGAGCATGCCGAGGGACGAGTGAGGGGCGA
>Ga0208355_1000006_pt1 | contig 174669 bp, 135 predicted proteins | sample NGESurdeep072012_6_FD_184458 | JGI IMG/M metagenome (GOLD analysis project Ga0208355, IMG submission 184458) | Arctic peat soil microbial communities from Barrow, Alaska - NGEE Surface sample 210-3 deep-072012 (SPAdes) | ecosystem: Environmental > Terrestrial > Soil > Wetlands > Peat ... | reverse complement strand
CCCGATGCGATGAACGTAATCCTCGGATTGCATCGGGAAATCATAATTCACGACGTGCGAAATGCCGTCCACGTCAATGCCGCGCGCCGCGATGTCCGTCGCCACCAGCACGCGCACCGCGCCGGATTTGAAATCTTTCAGCGCCTTCAGCCGCTGGTTCTGCGACCGGTTCGAATGCAGCGCCGCCGTCTTGATGCCCTTGCTTTCGAGGTTGCGGGCAATGCGATCGGCGCTGTGCTTCATGCGCGAGAAGACGAGCACCATGTCCATTTGCGGATCGCGCAGCAGATGCAGCAGCAACGCCGGCTTCAAATGTTTGGGCACTTCATAGATGAGTTGCGTGACCGTCTCGGCGGGGTTCGAGCGGCGGCCGATCTGGATCATTTTCGGCGAGCGCTGAAATTCATGCGTGAGCACTTCGATCTCGCGTGAGAGTGTGGCGGAGAACATCAGCGTCTGCCGTTGCTTCGGCAATTGTTGCACGATGCGCCGGATGTCCGGCAGAAAACCCATGTCGAGCATCCGGTCGGCTTCGTCGAGCACGAGGAATTGCAATCCCGAAAAATCGGCGCAGCGCCGGCCCATCAGGTCCAGCAACCGTCCCGGGCAGGCGATGACGATGTCCGTCGCGGCCCGCAGCGCGCGGATTTGCGGCTGTTCGCCCACGCCGCCGAAGACCGTGGCGACGCTTAACGGAAGATGCTTCGCGTAAGCCCGCACGTTTTCCTCGATCTGCAGGACGAGTTCCCGCGTCGGCGCGATCACCAGCACCCGTGTGCCGCGGCGCTGTCCCGGAGCGGGTGGTGCCGCGAGCCGGGTGAGAATGGGCAGGGTGAACGCCGCTGTTTTCCCCGTGCCGGTCTGTGCGATGCCGATAAGGTCGTGCCCGGCGAGCAGCGGCGGGATGACGGCGGTTTGGATCGGGGTGGGTTCGGTGTAGCCGGCGTCCTGCACGGCGTGCAAAATTTTGGCGTCAAGGCCAAGGTTGCGAAAGGGCATGGTGTGAAAAGTGTGGGATTGGGACGGGATTTGACACGCCCTGATGCGGGCGGTTGCAGACGAAGGTCACGCGAAAAAGTTTCCTACTTCAGCCGCCAGGTGATGCGCGCCTTGTCCAAATCGTAGGGCGACATCTCCATCTTCACGCGGTCGCCGACGGTCAGGCGCACCCAGCGTTTGCGCATCTTGCCGCAAATCGTGGCGAGCACGAGGTGTTTGTTGGCCAGTTCAACCCGGAACATCGTGCCGGGCAGCACGGTGGTGACACAACCTTCCACTTCAATGTGTTCTTCTTTCATGGCTGACAAATCGGCAATGGGAACGAAATCAAAAAAAGACGGGGTCCGGCTCACCCGAACCCCGCCACGAAAATCTTGCGGTGATCAGTAGCGACCACGACCGCCGCCGCCGCCGCCGCCGTATTCACGACGACCGCCGCCGCCGCCGGCTGGACGCTCTTCGCGCGGCTTGGCCACGTTGACCGTGAGGGCGCGACCGCCCAGTTGCGAGCCGTTGAGCGCCGCAATGGCCTTCTGCGCCTCCTCGGGGGAGCTCATGGTGACGAAACCAAAACCCCGGGGACGGCCGGTGGTCCGGTCCATCATCAGGTTGGTTTCCGTGACCGTGCCGTGCGCGGCAAACGCGTCCTGCAGGTCTTTTTCAGTGATGTCAAAGGAAAGATTCCCGACAAATAATTTATCGCTCATGTGATGTTTTACTGTCCGACAAACCGGTACTTTCCACAGACTGTTCCCGAACGCCGGGTTTAAAATCATCACTGAACCAAGTTCACTTGAAGATTCACCATGCCTTGAAAGGGACAAGCTATCTAACAGACCCGCGCAGCATGGCCAAGTTCGGTCGCAATAGCCACAACTATCGGCAACTATCTTTTTGACCCAACCACCGCGCCGCCAGCACCCGCACCGGTTCGTATTTCATCGCCATTCCGCTTGCGTTCGTGAGTCCGTGGATTGCGAACGGCCTGTATGTGTTCGTCGCCCTCCGGTGGCTTGTTCCATGCCGCACTTGAGGGCTTCTTCTTCAGCGATGCCCGGTTCGGTGGCGTATTTGCGGACGTCTTCGGTGAACTTCATCGAGCATTCGCCTTCGCCCAGGCTTCGGCGGACAAGGAAGTGCGGTTCGGAGCTTGTCGGGAAGCGCGACGGGGAAAGGTTTTCGCCAGCCGGACAAGTTGTCCGACCTTGCGAATCTTTTCTTCAAATGGCTCGCGCGCGAGTTTTTGCCGCATCTCCGGTTTCATAGAGCAAGAAATGAAGCGGGTTCTTCGTCGCGAATGGCCTCCGTCTTTGCGCTTGTCAGTTGAACGGCTCAACCGACAGAATGCGCGGCCACCTCAAATATTTTCAAACCGATATTGTGAAATTGCCACGTCTTCTTCCCGGTTCAGCCTGGCTATGCCTGATTCTCACCGCTTCTGCCGCGTCAACCGATTCATTGGAAACCGGATTCCTCAACCCGCCGGATTCTGCCAGGCCGCAAACTTGGTGGCATTGGATGAATGGCAACATCACCAAGGAAGGCATCACCGCCGACCTCGAAGCGATGAAGCAAATCGGCCTCGGCGGCGCGACGATTGTGAACGTGGACTGCGGCATCCCGCGCGGCCCGGTGACGTTCATGAGTCCGGAATGGCGGGAACTCTTCAAATTTACCGTGCAGGAAGCGAACCGGCTGGGACTCGAACTCTGCGTGGAAAATTGCGCGGGCTGGTCGAGCAGCGGCGGCCCGTGGAACACGGTGACCAACGCGATGCAGCGCGTCACGACCAGCGAAGTGCGGGTGACCGGCCCCACGAATTTCAACGCCGCACTACCGCAGCCTCCCACGACGCTGGATTTTTACCGCGACATCGCGGTGCTCGCTTTTCCCGCGCCCGCCGACGAAGGCGTGCGCATGAAAGATTTTTCGCCCGTCGCATCCGCCAGTGGCGACGAGCAACCGGGCGACAAACTCACAGATGGCAATGCCAAGACTTTCATTCTTCTGCCGCTGCCCAAGCGCGGCAAACCGCAATATGCCCAACTGGAATTTCAAAACGCGTTCTCGGCGCGCACGGTGAAAATTGTCGGCGGGAAGGGCATCCCCGAATGCAGCGGCGACATTTTGGTTTCCGATGACGGCAAGACGTTTCGCACGTTGCGGCCGTTTGCGTTTGGCCGCAAAGGTTCGCCCATGCGCGTCGTTTCCCTCGGCACCCAACCGGTCGCCGCGCGTTTTTGGCGCGTGCAATTCACCGCGGTCGGGGCCAAGGCTGCGGCCACGGCCACGAACATTCCGCTCGCGGAAATCGAACTCGCGCCGCGTTTGAGCATTGACAATGTGGGTGCGAAAGCCGGCTTCAACGGCAACGCCGTGCTGTCGTCGCGCGAATCTGAAGATGCCGCGAACGGAGCCATTCAACGCCGGAACATGGCTGACCTCACTTCCAAGCTGACCACCGACGGGCGATTGAACTGGCACGCCCCCGCCGGCGAATGGATCATTTTGCGTCTAGGCTACACGCCAACCGGCGTGAAAAATCACCCCGCGCCCAAGGAGGGCGAGGGCTTGGAGTGCGACAAGTTCAGCAAGGCCGCGTTGGATGCTCATTGGGCGGGCTTCATGCAGAAAGTTCTCGACGACATCGGCCCGCTCGCCGGCAAGACGCTCAACAGCTCGCTCGTTGACAGTTACGAAGTCGGCGGCCAGAACTGGACGAAAAATTTCCGCGCCGAATTCAACAAGCGACGCGGTTACGACCTGTTGAGATTTCTGCCCGCGTTCACCGGCCGCGTCGTGGACAACCCCGCAGTGTCCGAGCGCTTCCTTTGGGACGTGCGCCGCACCATCGCCGATTTATTTGCCGAAAATTACTACGGCCATTTTGCTGAACTCTGCCGCCAGCACGGTTTGCTGAATGCGGTCGAGCCTTACACCGGGCCGTTTGAATCAATGCAAAGCGGCGCACCGGCTGACATTGTCATGGGCGAGTTTTGGAGCGGCAGTCAGGGGCATCCTTCCGTTAAACTCGCCGCGTCCATCGCGCACATTTACGGCAAGACCATCGTCGGTGCGGAGTCGTTCACCGCGAGCCCCGAGGCTGGGCGCTGGCAGAATGATCCGTATTCGCTCAAGACACTTGGCGACCTGATGTATTGTCAGGGATTGAACCGCTACATCTTCCACCGTTACGCGATGCAGCCATGGACGAATCACTGGCCCGGCATGACGATGGGTCAATGGGGCTTTCACTTCGAGCGCACGGTGACGTGGTGGGAACAGGGAAAATCCTGGATTGATTATATTTCGCATTGTCAGTTTCTCCTGCAACAAGGCCGCGCCGTGTCGGACGCCGCGTATTTCACCGGCGAAAGCGCACCGGTGGAAATGCGTGTTGGCAATCCCGCGCTGCCCGCCGGTTACGACTACGACGCCATCAACGCCGACGTGTTGCTGCACGGCGCGACGGTGAAGAACGGCCGCATCACCCTGACCAGCGGCGCGAACTACGCTGCGTTGATTCTGCCGCCAAATGATTCGGACATGACACCGCAGACGTTGCAGCGCCTCCGTGAACTGGTGCGCGCCGGCGCGACCGTCGTCGGCTCGCGCCCGCAACATTCGCCGAGCCTCGCCGATTTTCCGAAGTGCGACGCGCAGGTGAAAAAATTCGCCGACGAACTGTGGGGCAAATGCGACGGCACCAGCGTCCTGGAAAATTCCGTCGGCAAAGGCCGCATCGTGTGGGGCAAAACTCTGGCCGACGTTTTCACCGCGCAAAATCTGAAACCCGATTTTGAATTCCAGAGCGCGGCCACCACCACGCGGCTGGCTTACGCCCATCGTGTCGTCGGCGAGGCGGACATTTATTTCGTCTCCAACCAGCGGCGGCAATTTGATTCCGCCGAATGCACCTTCCGTGTCAGCGGCAAGGTTCCGGAGTTGTGGCATCCCGAAACTGGTATGATTGAACCCGCGCCGGTCTGGAGCGCACAAGCCGGGCGCACAACCGTGCGGCTGGACTTTGAACCCGCCGGTTCGGTGTTTGTTATCTTCCGTCATGCGGCGGATGGTGCGGATCACGTCGTCGCCGGCAGCGGCAGCTTTGCCACCGAATTGGCCGGCGTGCCAAAGCTGGAGATTCAACATGCAGTTTACACCGCCACCGACGGCGCAGGCGAAATGGATGTCACCGCGAAACTTTCCGAACTGGTGCGCGATGGTCAACTGGTCATCGCGGCGAACAACGACACCTCGGGTCGCGACCCTGCGGTCAATCACGAAAAGGAATTGCGCGTGGACTACGCGCTCGACGGCAAGCCCGGCCATGTGATCGCGCACGAAAACGAAACGCTCACGCTGCCGGCGACGACGACCGTCGGCCAGTCGCCGCAATGGGAAACAAGCCTTGCCGCTGGCGGTTCGCCGGTCGTGAAGGCGTGGGGCAATGGCCGCGTCGAGTTGCGCACGGTCAGCGGAAAAGTTTTGCACGCGGACGCAGCGAACCTGCCGGCTCCGCAGGAAGTGACCGGCTCATGGAATTTGAGTTTTCCACCAAACTGGGGCGCGCCGCCGACTGTCACGCTGGAAAAATTGATTTCCTGGACCGACCACACGAACGACGGCGTGCGTTATTTTTCCGGCACGGCCACTTATGAAAAGGACATCGAGATTTCCGCCGAGCGATTGAGCGCCGGGCGTGAACTCTGGCTTGACCTCGGCACGGTGAAAAATTTTGCTGAAGTCTCCCTGAATGGGCAAAACCTCGGCGTGCTCTGGAAACCGCCGTTTCGCGTGACCGCCACTGCTGGCGCGAAACCGGGCGTGAACAAACTGGTCGTCAAGGTCACCAACCTCTGGCCGAACCGGCTGATTGGCGATGAGCAATTGCCGCCGGATTGCGAGTGGGACGGCAAGCGGCTCAAGGCATGGCCGCAGTGGCTGCTCGACGGCAAGCCCAGCCCCACCGGACGACTGACCTTCATGACGTGGCATCACTGGACGAAAGATTCGCCATTGCTGGAGTCGGGGTTGCTCGGCCCGGTGACGCTGCGCTCGGCTGAAATCATTCCCGCCAATTAAGCCGGCGCGATGCGCGAACCCGTCCTCCAAGGATCGGCTGGTCTGGAATTGATTGCCCATGGGTGTCGCTGTTGTGCATCTCCGTTCTGGCAGCAGGTGCGGCCTTCGTTCTAAGGTGGGCGTGGAAAAAGGCGCGTCAGTTTCCAGCACCCGCAGGATCCAGCGTCTAACATCTTACCGGACGACCGATCAAACCATCGGTTCACTTCGCAGCCATCTGTTGAAACCACGGAGTGGTGTAAGACAATAGCCCACGGTGAAACCGTGGGTGGGTTGTCCAAATAAATTCAAGCCCCGGCAGGGGCGGCAGAAAATCGCCGATGGGAATTTCTTTCGCCCCATCCGAGGCTTTTTCTATTTGTACATTGATACCCACGGTTTCACCGTGAGCTACTCTCTGTCGCTGCTCCGCAACTATCGGTTCACTTCGCAGCCATGGCCTTGCCGGCCAGCCAGCCCGCCGTCCAGGCGGCTTGAAAATTAAAGCCGCCGGTGATGCCGTCAATGTCCAGCAGTTCACCGGCAAAGTGCAGGCCGGGGCAAATCCGGCTTTCCATGGTCTTGAAATTCACCTCGCCCAATCGCACTCCCCCGCACGTCACAAATTCGTCCTGGTTCAGGCTCTTGCCCGTGACCGGGAATTCCGTGCGGATCAATTGCTGGACGAACTGATGTTGCGCGGCCCGCGAGAGCGCGGCCCACCGCGTGTCGCGCGCAATGCCGGCGGCCAGGACGAGTTGTTCCCACAAGCGCGACGGCAACGGCGTCACCGGCACGTTGACGACAAGGCGCGCGGGTTGCGCTGCCTGGCGCGATTTAAGTTCGGCGGCAATCGCCTCCGCGTGGAGCTGCGGCAGCCAGTTGACCTGCAGCGGAAACTGGTAATTGAATCCGTGCAACGCCCGCGCGCCCCACGCCGACAACCGTAGAATCACCGGCCCGCTCAGGCCCCAGTGCGTCACCAGCAACGGCCCGCGCTCGCGCAGTTTTGCCGCCGGCACGGACACCTCGACCGCTCCCACGGAAATGCCCGCCAGCGACCGCAGCCACGGCGTCGCAATGTGAAACGTGAACAGCGACGGCACGGGCGCTTCCAGCGTGTGCCCGAGCGACACCGCCAGTTGCCCCGCCACCGCCGCGCGGCATCCGCCCGTGGCCAGCAACAGCCGGTCGCAGGAAATTATTTCGTCCGCCATTATTTCTCCCTCGCCCCGCACGGCGGGGAGAGGGCCGGGGCGAGGGGTTCGTTCATTAATTTGAATCGGCCTCCTCACCCCGCCCCTCTCCTCCAGTGGAGGAGAGGGAGATGATGTCTTGTTTGCGATTGTCAGTTTAAATCCGCCCTGCACGTTTCGTGAGATGCGTTCGACGCCGCAATTCAGCCGCAACTTCACTCCCGCCGCTTTCGCGGCATTCATCAGGCAATCAATGATGGTTTCGGATGAATCGCTGACGGGGAACATGCGGCCGTCGGCCTCGGTTTTCAGCTTTACGCCGCGCGATTCAAACCACGCCACCGTGTCGCTTGCTTGAAAGTTTTTGAAGGGTGCCAGCAATGCCCGTCCGCCGCGCGGATAGCGGGCGGTCAATTCACGCGCATCGAAGCAGGCATGGGTGACATTGCAGCGACCGCCGCCGGAAATGCGGACTTTGGAGAGGAACTGCGGGCCGCGTTCCAACAGCACGACTTCGGCATCGGGAGCGGCCTCAGCGCAGGTGATGGCGGCAAAAAAACCCGCCGCGCCGCCGCCGACCACAATGACCCGTCGCGAACTCATACCAATATCCAATGACGACCGGAACAAACCCAGGTAGGGTGGGCAGTCCCCTGCCCGCCGTTCGTCCGCACGACCGCTGCGGCGCGCACGGAGTGGCGCGCCCTACCAATATGCTGAATCCTGCCGGGAAAAGGTATCATTCGCGTGAATTTAACCGGGCGCCCCGCCAAAGTCTCTCCAAAGCGTGAGACTTTTTGCAGCAATTGGTAGGGTTTCAAAATTCTGCCCTGTAGCGGCGCTCTATGAGCGCTGTTTCCGGCGGTCACAGACCGCCGCTACAATAAAATACGCTGCCGTTTCTTTTGTTTTGCTTCTGGTATAGTGCCGCCATGCGAAAGTTGCCGCGCTCATTTTACGACCGGGACACGATTGCGGTCGCGAAAGAATTGCTGGGCAAATATCTGGTCCATGGCAAGCGCGTCGGCCGGATTGTGGAGGTGGAGGCGTATCTCGGCCCGCACGATCTCGCGGCGCATTCGGCCCGGGGGCTGACCGGGCGGACCAAGGTCATGTTCGGCCCGCCGGGCCACGCCTACGTCTATTTCATCTACGGGATGTATCACTGCATGAACGTGGTGACGGAGCGCGAAGGTCATGCGTCCGCCGTGTTGTTGCGGGCCATCGAGCCGGTGCGCCATGTCGGGGGCCGGACCTGCGGTCCCGGCCTGCTCTGCCGCGCGCTGCACATTGACCGGCGCCTGAACGCGCGCGACCTGCTCAGTGACGAGTTTTACATCGCCGCGCCGCCGAAAGCCGAACCCGTGGTGATTGTGAAGCGCCCGCGCGTGGGTGTGGATTACGCGCGGCATTGGGCGAAGCGGCATTTGCGGTTTTACATCAAAGGCAATCCGTTTGTGTCGCGGCCATAGCGTGCCATGGTGAACCGCGCAGAAACCTTGACCCCTCTCAGAGCATCATTACCCTTGCGAAATGAATTCTTTCACGAGTCTTTCCAAAACCTGTGTCACCGCAATTGTTGCCGGCTTCGTCCTCGCGTGCGCCTTCGGTGTCCCGGCGCAAAGCATACCGTTGCCGGTGATTCCCAATGCGACCTTCAACGTCACCAACTTCGGCGCGGTCGGCAATGGCAAGACGATGAACACCGCCGCCATTCAGAAGACAATTGATACGGCTTCCGCCGCCGGAGGAGGCACGGTGCTGGTTCCGGCCGGGAAATTTCTGACCGGGCCATTCACGCTCACCAGCAGCATCAATCTGCATCTCGCCAGGGACGCATTTATTTTAATCAGCGACGAACTGACGAATTACCCGGCCACCAGGGGGAGATATCAGGACAGCATCAGCGCCAGCGGCGCACATGACCTCGAAATTAGCGGAGAGGGAACGATTGACGGCCAGGGCAATGCCTGGTGGACGGCCTTCCGGGCGAACAAGTCCATGACGCACCGGCCGTATATGATCAAGCTGTCGAACTGCACCCGGGTGCGCGTCCACGGCGTCACCCTGAGCAACTCGCCCATGTTCCATCTGGTGCCCCAGAATTGCCTGGATGTGACGATCCAGGGCATCACCATCAAGTCGCCGGCGGATGCCCCCAACACCGACGGCATTGACCCTTCCGGATGGAACTACCTCATCGCCGATTGCACGATTGATGTCGGGGATGACAACATTGCCATCAAACCCACCGGCAGCCGCACTCCGGGGAACAAAAATTACACGGTCAAAAATTGCACGTTCGTGCACGGGCACGGATGTTCGGTCGGCTCAGGCACCGCCGGCGGGATTGAGAATTTGACGGTGAGCGATTGCACTTTCAACCAGACCGACTCCGGCATCCGCATCAAGACATTACGCGGGAATGGCGGTTTGCTGCAGAATTGCACGTATGAAAACCTCAAGATGACGGCAGTGAAGAACCCGATTTACATCATTGATTATTATCCGGAACGGAATGCGCCCAAGGACCCGTCAACCGAGAAGCCCGAACCCCTCACCGACCGGACGCCCTTCAACAAGAACATCATCATCCGCAACGTGACCGCGACCAATTGTCCGACCGCCGGCACGATCCGGGGTTTGCCGGAAGCGCCCATTACCAACGTGACGCTTTCGAATGTGAACATTTCGGCCAAAACCGGAATGAAGATTTATTACGCCCGGAAAATCAGGTTTGAGGGGTCGAAGATTGCCGCTGAGAGCGGAAGACCGCTGATGACCTTCGATGCCGAGGTCACGGGACTGGAATAATTCGCAAAAAAAGGCGGGGTCTGGTTTTACCCAGGCCCCGCCGTGAAATCTCAAGCGCTATTAGTAGCGATTGCGACCGCCACCGCTGCCGCCGTATTCACGACGACCGCCGCCACCGCCGGCCGGACGCTCTTCGCGCGGCTTGGCCACGTTGACCGTGAGGGCGCGACCGCCCAGTTGCGAGCCGTTGAGCGCCGCAATGGCCTTCTGCGCCTCCTCAGGCGAGTTCATGGTGATGAAACCAAAACCACGGGGACGGCCGGTGGTCCGGTCCATCATCAGGTTGGTTTCAACGACCGTGCCGTGCGCCGCGAAGGCGTCCTGCAGATCGTTTTCAGTGGTGTCGAAGGAAAGATTCCCTACAAACAATTTATTACTCATGTGATGTTTTACTGTGAGACTAAACTTGCTCTTGTCAGACTGTTCCCGTTAATCGGATTTCAAATCATCACTGAACTGAAGTTCACCTGAAGATTTACCATGCCTTGCAATTGTTAAGCTATCTAACAGACGCGGCAAGAATCGCACCTTTCCGGGAAATGGCAAGGATTATTTGGATAAATCTTTTGGCCAACCATCGCGTCGCCCGCACCCGCACCGGTTCGCATCTCATTGCCCTTCCGCTCGCATTCGTGAGTCCGTGGATTGCGGAGCGGCCTGTATGTGTTCGTCGCCCTCCTGTGGCTCGTTCCCGACCGCCGCATCGAGCGCGTGCCGGTGAAGCGGGAAGAAAAATAAGCCGATCTCGTCAAGTCGGATTTTCTTTCGCGCATTCACGCAACCCGACCACCGCCTTTGCCGGATGACTTTGCATCCATCATTTACAATGACCGCCCCGGCAAGCACAATATGTGTCCCTTCGGAGAAACTAACATGCCGCAGGTGAGTCAACCCACGGAAGAAAATCAAAATTATGGGCGATCGATCCCCGAAATCCAACCAAAAGAAGTCCACACAGAAACAGTCCAAGGCCAGCAGCGCCGACCAGAAGAAAAAACAGGCCGTCGCCGCCAAACAGGCCGCCGGCAATAAAAAGTAACCGGCCGGTCATTGCTGTCTCTCCTGATGCGAAAACCAGGAGAGGCAGATTCCCTTCGCCATTCCGCTCGCGTTCGTGAGTCCGTGAATTGCGAGCGTTCTGTATGTGTTCGTCGCCCTCCTGTGGCTCGTTCCCGACCGCCGCATCGAGCGCGTGCTGGTGAAGCGGGAAGGAAAATAAGCCCGTCACCGAGTCGGATTTTCGTTCACCACAGTCGGCAATCAAACTCCGGCGCGAACTGCCCGCGCCAGTTCCTCAAGACGGGATTGCTTCGCGTGGTGCGGCGCGCGGAGAGATTGTGCGCCTCCTCGACGAAGGTTTACCCAAACCGCGCGGCGGCCGGGGCGACCTGCTCGTGCGCATCACCTGCCGCCCCGAGGTCCGCATCACCCGCGCATTGGGCCGGTGACTGCAGAGGTCGGCAAAGCCAGCACGCTCAGACTCCGGCGTCAGGTCGGCTCAACCGGAGACAACGGTGCCGGGGCGCTTCCGGCCGCAGATGAACGGGCGGATTCGAGCTTGTTCCGGCGCTTCTCTTCCTTCTTGGCCTTCTTGGCCATTTCCTTGCGGCGCTTCTCGAACTGATAATTTGGCTTTTGCATTTTGTTTCTTGAAGCTTGTCAGCCGGAAGCGCGGGGCGCGAGCGCCGAATTCCTCCTTCAGACCGGCTACGGCCTCTCGAGGCTTCGATGGCCGCGCCGCGCCGGCGACGCCGATTGTTCCCGACCGCCGCATCGAGCGCGTGCTGGTTAAGCGGGAGATACAGCAATGCGCTCTTGTTTCGTTCGCCCTGCGTTTTCATTTGCCGGGCGACCACGATGAGTTGTCGAGCAATTGAATACCCGGATTCTGAAAACGGATGCGGCGCGCTTTGTAAAGTTTGCCGAGGGCTTGCTTGAAAGCTTTCTTGCTGACACCGAAAGTTTGCCGAATGACTGCGGGCGAACTGTCATCGTCGAAAGCCAGCTGACCGCCGGTGCGTTCGAGGGCCTGGACGATCTGATCCGTGAGCGCGGCCACACGTTTGTATCCTGATGCGTCGAGGCTCAGGTCAATCTTCCCGCCGGAACGGACGGTGCGGACGAAACCTTTCAGCTTCTGGCCGGCTGCGAGCGGTGCGGCGAGGTTGTCGTGGTAGAGCAGACCGCGATGCGCGTTCTCCACGATGGCGTTGTAACCGAGCGGTGTCTTGCCCGTGATGAGGAAGTTGACCGGTTGTCCACTGCGATAGGCCGGCGTGTCGCGATTCAGATGACGGTTCAATCGCGTCGTCGCCAGAATGCGGTTCGTCTTCACGTCGAGACAGACGTAAACGGCCACTTGCTGGCCCACGCGCACCGGGATTTCCTGTTCGCGGAACGGCAGCAGCAAATCCTTGGCCAGTCCCCAGTCGAGGAATGCCCCGATGTTCTGGTTCACGCTGATGACCTTCAAACAGGCAAACTCGCCGACCATGGCGAGCGGCGTTTCGGTGGTGGCCACGAGGCGATCCTCGGAATCGCGATAGACGAACACATCCAGCTTGTCCTTGGGCTTGAGGCCCGCCGGAATGTAACGACCGGGTAACAGAATCTCGCCCAGTTCCCCGCCGTCGAGGTAGAGGCCGGGAGCGGACGCTCTCACGATGGAGAGAATGTTACGTTTGCCGAGAATTGCCATGCGAGCATAGCGTAGGCGCGTCGCGTGACCGCCGGGAGTAAAATCGGCGGTCGGGATAACCCCGGGTCACTCTCCATGAACCGCGTGGCTGCGGCGCCCTCGCCGCACTTCGACGGTTCATGGTCCCAGTGCGCGAGTTCAGAATCGTGGAGGCTCTCCAGCAACCTTAAAGGCGACGGCAACTGCTCCGGCTGCACCCTTGGACCAGTTCCGAAGCTTGCCGTCGGGATTGAACAGTTCCGCGGCACGGTCCCGCCACTTTTGATCCGTCGCACAGCCGAGAGTCTTTTTGAGACTTTGCGGCGCAACCTTGACAACGCGAAGGCCGCGCTGGGAAGCCGCGAGTTCGATCATCGCCTCGCCCTTGATCGCTTCCAGACAAGAACCAAACCGGCCCGACGAGCATTTCAACAGGGCAATGACCGAACCTGCGCCCTTGCCCTTGCGGTCGAAAAGGGTGATGAGACATTGCAGCAGTTCGGTCAGATCGTCCCCGGAGCGGACTTGAAACGGAACCGGTCTAATGGCAGTGACAACGAACTTGTCGCCCGCACCCTTGGTCTCGGCAATAACGACTGCGGACCTGGTGGCGTTTACCCCGAAAATCATGCGGGCATAATCTCAGAGCAGACGTCGGGGGTAAAGCGTCGCGTTGGCCAATGGGCACGACAGTCGGAGCGCGGCTGTGTCGCGGAGACCAGCCGCAGCACCCACGCCGACAGTGACGTATGGAATCAACCAAGAGCCATCGCAATTTCCACGCATTGCGGCTGGTGCTCGGCGCACACAGCCGCACTCCGTCAAAGCTTCAGCACGCCAAACTCGTCGCGAAATCTCGCGCTGCTCCACGGCCACGTCTTCGGATCGATAACCAGTCCCGCCTTCGCTGGATTGTTCTCGATGTAGTGGCGCGTCTCCAATTCATGCGCGCTATCGCGCATGAACGTATCCCAATAATCCGCCTGCCAGAACTCGCCGCTACGATGCAGCAGCCGATTCGCTTTGAACGCCGTGTGTTTTTTCCAGCTCTCGATGATTTCCGCCATCGGCGTGGTGTCCACTTTGAATAACGCGTGAACGTGATTTGGCATCAGCACCCACGCCCGCAAGTCGTAGCGGTGGCCGTGAAAAAATCGCACCGCATCCTCAACGAGCTTCGCGATGTCCGGTCGGCGCAAGAGACACTCGCCGTGGCCTTTGTCGAGATACCCTTCCAACTCAGCCCGACGCAGTTGGTCGTCTTCAATCTTCAAGAGATGTTCCCACTCCGAGCGGAGTGATTCGGGAAAGCTGTCGGCCAATCGGAACGTGACGAACTGCGTCAGGCCCGGTACGTCGCGATGCGGTAGATAACCACGCTCATTCTAGCCACGAAAACCTTGCTTGGCATCCTTGGGTTTCAGGGGCGAAGACCAGCGTCGCTTGCCATCGACCAATTCGCGTACGCGGGGGTTGTGCGGCGGCCCGGGACGGCGGGATTTTGTAGGCTGACTCACGACAAACATTGAGCCGCAAGCACGCGAACGCCGCAAGTCTTGGAACGCATCCGGAGCGCGGCTGTGTCGCGGAGACCAGCCGCAGCAGCTTCGCAACGAATGGTGCATGGAAATAATTCAACGCGGCTCGACATTCGGAGGTGCTGCGGCTGATCCCGCGCGGCGCGGGACACAGCCGCGCTCCGGGGAACGAAGTCCAAACCCATCCGCCTAGTGGAGGGCGATCACGAGATCTCCTGTAAGCTGGACGGCATGGCCATCGGCCTGAAAGCCGGCTTCGTGAAGAAGGCGTGATGCGCGCGTTGCCACAGCTCCGCCACCGCGTTTTTCCGTGAAGATTCTCGCGGCAGACACCCGCAGGCGCCAATATAAAAGCCGAAACCTTATTTGGTTTGTGTATCCGTGGTAGTCGTGGTGGTGGGACTATGATACGTGGTATCTTGCGACGTGGTGGTCGTGCTGCGTGTGCCATCAGAGGCGCAGCCGGATATGAACGCGAGGGCAACGACAGCAAGGCAGGAGAGGATAATTTTTTTCATAAGTATGTATGTTTGTTGTTCGGATGTTTTCTTAACCTTGCGAGGTTAGGCCAGCGGTTGGTCAAAGGCTATGGGGTGTAACCCTACCTGTCTGGTTGTTCATCCAATCGACGAACGGGAGTTCCGCGTTCGGATAGTCAGTCAGAATACTTTTTCCCAAGACGCCTGTTCATGGACGGGTGAATGGGGAGTGATGGGGTGAAGACCCCATTGGAACGGTTGCCGCGGTGCGCTATCTTGCCGCCATGAATCTATTATTGTTGATCCTTGTTCTGCTTCTCTTGTTCGGCGGCGGTGGTTTTTACTTTGGTGGTCCCGTCGTTGGCGGAGGAGGCCTTGGTTTCATTCTGTTGGTCTGCCTGATCATTTTTATGATGGGCGGATTCCGCACGAGAAGAACCTAGCCGGATCGTGGTTGAAAGCCGGGAGGTTAGACGCAGGGTTTTGGCGGATGGCGATCACGAAATCTCCTGCAAGCTGGACGGCATGAGACTTCAGCGCAATCACGCCCATCGCTTGGGTATTTGAAAGCGGGTTGAAATATCACCAGTCCTGTTCAACATTACGGCATGAAAATCGCCACGATCATCGCCCGCATCCTGCTCGGACTCGTGTTCGTTGTTTTCGGTTCAAATGCCTTTCTGCACTTCATCAATGCACCGCCCATGTCCGGACCGGCCGGCGCCTTCATTGGCGCGCTGATGGACACGGGCTACATGAAGGTGGTCGCCAGTTGCCAGGTCCTCGGCGGATTGATCCTCCTGATTGGCCGCTACGTTCCGCTCGGCCTCACCTTGCTCGGCCCGGTGATTGTGAACATCCTCTGCTTCCACATCTTCATGAACCATGAGGGATGGCAACTCGCGTCGGTCGTCGCGGCCCTCGCGCTGTTCCTGCTCTGGCGTCACCGCGCAAATTTCGCCGGCCTCTTGAAGCCCTGATTTCCCAACGGGATTCAAGGATTCTTCTCAGCCTCTTCGATGAGTCTGCGCAACAAATCATCACGATGCTCGTTAATCCATATTTTCAATGGGACTGCGCCTACCGATTCGATGAAACCACATTGAACGCTTTCGGCCTCGGAGAGCAATACAACATGAATGGCGGGAATTCCTAAGCGTGCGCCGCATTCTTTCAGTGCCTGTCTGACAGTAATCGCGTCTTGTGGACTGCAAACACAATCGTCGTAGATGAAAACCAAATCCAAATCGTTCGGCATTGGTGAACTGAGCCACGAGCCAAAGATGAACAACCTGCCAGTTGGATTATCCCCGGTAGTGATAAACGGGGTTGCCATCGTCGTCGTGTTTAACATACGCCCAAAAGTCATCTCTATTCAAAGCTCCCATGAGTTCTGCAAATAGAAAAACACCCACATGATTCTGAACGCCGTGGTCTTTGGCCGCTTGAGTGTAGCCGTTCCAATTTGAAATCGTCACCACGCAACCCAAATCAGGAATCCGGGTCATCGCATCAATAACGTCAGCTATCCCAACGGTGTAAACATCTGTCAGATAAACTACGACGGGGGCATGTCCTTTCCTATTGATGATAAATACGTTCTCACCCCGATTTGTTACCGATTCGACCGCATTGTGCGTAGCGATTGCGTTCTCAAAGAACTGAATGCTTTTCCAGCTTGGGATTCCGGAATTATTTGGCATAGGAAACTAGCATCTCCTGAAAGCTCTGTGGAAATCGTGGCACAATTTCTCTATCCATTCTTTCGTAGGTATTTCGTTTGAGAGCCAGAGCGTGTTCTCGAAACTCGACAAATGTCTTCCACTGTTCAGCGGACAGATAGTCATGGTTTCTGGCAAAGGTATTAACGATTTTCTCGTTATTCGGCAGAATGGTTTCGCATTTGCGCAGCGACCATAGAATCGCACCTTCGCTCAGCGGGTTGGTTGCGGCTGCCGCGCACTCCGGGCCGTATTTTTGGTGAATCGCCCGATTCTCGATTAGGAGTTTTTCAGCAAACGCGAATAGAGACTTGGCGTCAGTAAACTGCGGGCCTGCCATAGTTTGGTCGATTCGCAACTCGTGTTCCCTCTTCCATTGACGAAGCAGCTCCTCTGGGAAATCCGCTGGTGCTTTATCGACCATCTCGTGGTGATAGGGACAAAGGAGGATGAGATTTTCGTAAGTATCTGGACCGACGACTCCGGGTGTTCCACGTGACCCGTTACTACTCTGCGGAATCACATGAGCCATTTCCCCGAGTATTTTGTCGCCGGACTTTTCAAAGTAGCTGATGCAATTGTTGGGACAACCAGGACAGGAACATCGCCCAGCAGCTTTGCCCCAAAGTTTTTTCAAATCTACATCCGAGATGTTCATTTGAGTCTCGTTACGCCTTCGCGTAAACTTCCGCGCCTTTTTCCACGAACTCCTTCGACTTCGCTTCCATGCCGCGCTTGAGGGCTTCTTCCTCGGCGATGCCCTGTTCGGCGGTTTTCATTTGGCGGATGGATGGGCGGGGGTTGGTTTGGAAACGCGGCGAGGAAAGGTTTTCGCCAGCCGGATGAGCTGCCCGACTTTCCGGATTTTTTCCGCGAATGGTTCGCGAGAGAGCTTTTGCCGCATCTCCAGTTTCATGGCGTTGGCAGTTTCAGTTTATGCCGTTGCAGGATGTTTTCCAGCTTTGTTTTGTCCAAGTCGGCCTGCTGGAACAGTTGTTCGATGCGCGCCTTGTCCTTCGGCCGGCCAACGCTGGCGGCAATGGCCACGATGTGTTCGGCGCGGAAGATTTTGGCCGGGACACCCTCGAATTCGATACGCTCGGCTTCGCGCACGGCTTCCTCGGTCAAGCCGCTGGCGGCGAGGAATTGCACGGGGAATCCGCGCACTACGAGATGTTCGCGCTCGACCTGCCAGCCTTGCGATTGCAGATGCGCATAGATGGCCGGGATGCCGGCGGTCAAGCCCTTGTCGGCGGGAATGAAAAAAATGTCCGCGTCGTAAGTGGTGAACGGCTCGACGTAGTAAATCGCCGCCAGCGCGCCGCCGAGCGCCCAATCTTCAATCAACTTCGCGGCGACCAGACCATTCGCCGCCCGCAGCACATCGGCCAGCGGGATGTTTGAGGATGGCTCGTCAATCGGCATGACCTACCGATAACAGATTCACGCCTTTGCGTAAATCTCGTTTCCCTTCTCGGCAAACTCTTTGGACTTTTCTTCCATCCCTTTTTTCAACGCTTCTTCCTCGGAAATCTGGAGTTCCGCCGCGTATTTGCGGACGTCCTCGGTGATTTTCATGGAGCAAAAATGTGGCCCACACATTGAGCAGAAGTGCGCGGTCTTGGCGCCTTCCTGCGGGAGCGTTTCGTCGTGGAACTCGCGTGCGGTCACGGGGTCGAGGCTGAGGTTGAATTGATCTTCCCAGCGGAATTCGAAGCGCGCCTTGCTCAATGCGTTGTCGCGGTATTGCGCGCCGGGATGGCCTTTGGCGAGGTCCGCAGCGTGCGCCGCAATCTTGTAGGCAATCACGCCATCCTTGACATCTTTTTTGTTGGGCAGGCCGAGATGTTCCTTGGGCGTGACGTAGCAGAGCATCGCGCAGCCATACCAGCCGATCATCGCCGCGCCGATGCCGCTGGTGATGTGGTCGTAGCCGGGCGCGATGTCGGTGGTGAGCGGGCCGAGCGTGTAGAACGGCGCTTCGTGACACCACTCAAGTTGCTTGGCCATGTTTTCCTCGATCATGTGCAACGGCACGTGGCCCGGGCCTTCGTTCATCACTTGCACGCCCTTGGCCCAGGCGCGCGTGGTGAGTTCGCCCTGCACTTTGAGTTCGGCGAATTGCGCCTCGTCATTGGCGTCGGCAATCGAGCCGGGGCGCAGGCCGTCGCCGATGCTGAAGGCGACGTCGTAGGCGGCCATGATGTCGCAGATGTCGTCCCAGTGGGTGTAGAGGAAACTTTCCTGGTGATGCGCGAGACACCATTTGGCCATGATGCTGCCGCCGCGCGAGACGATGCCGGTCATGCGATGGGCGGTGAGCGGGATGAAGCGCAGCAACACGCCGGCGTGGATGGTGAAGTAATCCACCCCCTGCTCCGCCTGTTCGATGAGGGTGTCGCGGTAAATTTCCCAGGTGAGTTCCTCGGCCTTGCCGCCGACTTTTTCGAGCGCCTGGTAAATCGGCACGGTGCCGATGGGCACGGGCGAGTTACGGAGAATCCATTCGCGGGTGGCGTGGATGTTTTTGCCGGTGGAAAGGTCCATGACGGTGTCCGCGCCCCACTTGGTGGCCCAGCGCATTTTCTCGACTTCCTCCTCGATGCTCGACGCGACGGCACTGTTGCCGATGTTGGCGTTGATCTTCACGAGAAAGTTGCGCCCGATGATCATCGGCTCGGATTCGGGATGATTGATGTTGTTCGGAATGATGGCGCGGCCCGCCGCCACTTCGTCACGGACGAATTCAGGCGTGATTTCCTTCGGAATTCTTTGTGGAAAACGGGTAAAAACCGATGGAGTGGTGGAGTTTTGGAGTGATGACGAACCGGCGTGCTGCTTGTTCAGGTCGTTGCGAACATTGTCGCGGGAAAGATCGCCGATGCGGGGCGCATCGGCGGACAGGCGAGGCGCCTGTGCTACCCTCATGTTCTCGCGGAGGGCGATGAACTCCATCTCGGGCGTGATGATGCCACGACGGGCATAGGCGAGTTGGGTCACTACCCTGCCCGATTTGGCACGGAGAATCTTCCGCTTCGGCAAGGCGGTTTTGTCGAGGTGGAATGACGTTTCATCCTGACGGCGCGCCTGGGCGAGGCCGCGGTGTTGTTCGGAAAGATAGCCGTCGTCAATGGGTTGTGCCGGGCGGCCGTCGTGTTCCTCAACGTCGCCGCGGGCGCGAATCCATTTGGCGCGCAGAGCGGGCAGCCCTTCCTCCACCGTGCCTTTGAATTCAGGCTCGCCCCACGGACCGGCACAATCGTAAACGCGCACCGGCTCATTTTGCTCGATGGCACCGGTGTATGACTTGGTGGGCGTGAGTTCAATTTCGCGCATGGGCACGCGGACGCCCGCGTGAATTTTGCCGGCGACGTAAACGCGTTTGCTGCCGGGCAGTTGGTCAGAACTGTGTGGCGAGAATTCAGCGACGCGAGTCGCGTCGCCGGACAGCCCCGAATGCTTTCGGGGCTGTGCTGCCCGTGCGGGCTCGAATGAGTCTTTGGTTGCGATCATATATTTGTGACACGTGTCGGGTGTCAGGTGACGTGACCGGGTTAGATGGCGAAGGGTTGTCGAACATTCCTACGCCAGCATTACCTGGATCAGGTTCCACGGGTCTTCGGCGTTCCGCGCCGAACTCTCAGCCTTCGTCGTCCCTGCGGACGGCCGGTTGGCTCCCCGAATAGATGGAAAGCTAGGCTCGTTCGCGCGCAGCGTCAAGCCCGTGAAATCCGTTTTCAAAAATTATGCAAAGCCAAAGCTGGCCAAATCAATTTGGGTTGCAGTATTTTTCCGGTGTTCCGTAAAGGCTGTAGCTGATTGATTTATGGTGGGCCCGATTTCGACCAATCAAAAAACGTCCGACCTCGTCCACGAGGCCGCGATGGAAGAGACGGCCGCCGTGTTGCAACGGCTGCGCACCTCGCCGGCGGGTTTGACGGAGGCGGAAGCGGCCACCCGGCTGGAAAAATACGGCCTCAACGAGGTGGCGCATGAAAAACAGCAAAGCTGGTTGCAACGTTTTTACATCGCCGCCCGCAACCCGCTGGTGATTCTGCTGACCATCCTGGCGATCCTGTCTTTCGCCACCGGGGATTTCCGGGCGGGCACGATGATGCTGGTGATGGTTGTGCTGGGATTGGCACTCCGTTTCATCCAGGAAACGAAGGCGGACAATGCGGCGGCCAAACTTAAGGCGATGATCAGCGTCACCGCCACGGCCATTCGGGACGGCCAGGCGAAGGAAATTCCACTGCAACAACTCGTTCCGGGCGACGTGGTGAAATTGTCCGCCGGCGACATGATTCCCGGCGATGTCCGCCTCCTTTCCGCCAAAGACCTGTTCATCATCCAGGCCACGCTGACCGGTGAGTCCATGCCGGTGGAGAAAACCGATGCGCGCGACCCGCGCGAAAAGGTTTCCTCCATTGAACACTCGAACATCTGTTTCCTGGGCACCAGCGTGGAAAGCGGGTCGGCCACCGGCGTCATCGTCGCCACCGGGGCGCAGACGTATTTCGGGAAAATGGCCCGCAGCCTGGCCGGCCAGCAGGTGGACACGGCGTTTGATCGGGGCATCAAGCGGTTCACCTGGCTGATGATCCGTTTCATGCTGGTCATGGTGCCGCTGGTCTTCTTCATCAACGGCCTCACCAAGCACGATTGGAAAGAGGCGTTTTTCTTCTCGATGGCGGTGGCCGTCGGTCTCACGCCGGAAATGTTGCCGATGATTGTGTCGGTCTGCCTGTCCAAAGGCGCCCTGGCGATGTCGAAGAAGAAGGTCATCGTCAAACGCCTGAATTCCATCCAGAACTTCGGCGCCATGGACGTGCTCTGCACCGACAAGACGGGCACGCTGACCATTGACCACATCATCCTCGAAATCCATTGCGACGTGTTCAAAAACGAAAGCGAGGCGGTGCTGCGCGACGCCTACCTCATCAGCCATTTCCAAACGGGCCTGAAAAACGTCCTCGACCGCGCCGTGCTGCGCTACAAGGAACTGCACAAGGAACTCGGCATCGATAAATACACCAAGGTGGATGAAATTCCATTCGACTTTTCGCGGCGCATGATGTCGGTGGCCGTCGAAGGACCGGACGGCGAACGGCAACTGCTGACCAAGGGCGCGCCGGAAGCGGTGTTTGCCAAATGCACGCACTTTGAGAGCGAGGGTGAGATTTTTCCGATGGAGCCGATTCTGGCCGGCGACCTCGTCCAGCAGGTTGATGAATTGAGCGAAGACGGTTTTCGCGTGCTGGCGGTCGCCACGAAGAAACTCGGCAAACAAACCACCTTTTCCAAGGCCGATGAGGGTGATCTGGTTTTGACCGGTTACCTCGCGTTCCTCGATCCCCCCAAGGACACCGCGTCCAAGGCCATCGAGGTTTTGCGGCAGCATGGGGTGACGGTCAAGGTGTTGACCGGCGACAACGACCTGGTCACGCGCAAGGTTTGCAGCGAAGTCGGCATTCACGCGGAAAAAATCCTGCTCGGCAGCCAGGTCGAAACGATGTCCGACCCGCAACTGGCCGAGGCGGTGGAAACCATGGACGTGTTCGCGCGCCTTTCGCCCGCGCACAAAAAACGCATTGTGCAGGCGCTTCAGCAAAAAGGCCACGTGGTCGGCTTCATGGGCGATGGCATCAATGACGCGCCGGCGTTACGCGCTGCCGACGTGGGCATTTCCGTGGACAACGCGGTGGACATCGCCAAGGAATCCGCCGACGTGATCCTGCTGGAAAAAAACTTGATGGTGCTGGAGGAAGGCGTGCTGGAAGGCCGCAAAGTATTCGTGAACATCCTCAAATACATCCGCATGGGCGCCAGCTCGAATTTCGGCAACATGTTCAGCGTCATCGGCGCCAGCGCCTGGCTGCCCTACGTGCCGATGGCTCCCATCCAGATCCTGACCAACAACCTGCTATACGATTTCTCGCAGGTGCCGATTCCCACCGACAACGTTGGCCCGCAGCAAACGGCCAAACCACGACCCTGGAACATGGGCGAGATCGCCAAGTTCATCGTTTTCATCGGCCCCATCAGTTCCATTTTTGATTACACAACCTATGCCGTCATGTGGTTTGTATTTAAATGCAACCAGTTGGGATTGGTGCCGCCGCCGGAACTGGCCGCACGCTTCGCCCAGGCGACGGCCCCGAACGACACTTACGCCGCCGCGCTGTTCCACACCGGCTGGTTTGTCGAGTCGCTGATGACCCAGACGCTCATCATCCACGTCATTCGCACGAACCTGATTCCCTTCATCCAATCGCGGGCCAGCTGGCAACTCAGCATGACCACGTTGCTCATCATGGCCATCGGCGCGTATCTGCCGTATTCACCGCTGGCCAGGTCGCTGGGATTTGTGCCGCTGCCGTGGCAGTTCTGGCCGATATTGCTGGCAACGCTGATTTGCTACGTCGGGCTGACGCACGTCATCAAAACCTGGCTGGTCCGCAAGGCCTGGGTGTAATCACGATTTGCTGAAAAGCTGAAGCGTTGCGTTGGAGTTCAATCCCGCGCTTGCGGGATTGTTCCAGCGGCACGCTAGCCCGAATTCTGAAGTTGATGTCAGCCGCGGTCCGTCCGCAGAGGGAGCGCACGCCGCTGGCGTGCGGTTTTCGGCGGCCCGCCGAAAACCTTGTCCCACAAACTTTCTCGCGTGGAAATGCGACGACCAGTGTGAGACGATGGTTTGGGCGGGCTGCCCAAACCGGCACGCGGGCCGCGTGTGCTCCCCATTCCTATTTCGGAATCCGGATTTAAAGCGTGAACTCCAACAAAAAAAACCGTTCCGCATCGCACGGAACGGCATTATCAGGCCTGCGCGGGTTGATCGTGTCCGCTCAAACCTCAACATGAAACTAGACCCACCTTGCGCGCGTGTCAAACGGCCCGTCAGTTTTTTCCCGGCGGCAAGGCGGCCTTTTTCTTTTCGAACCAATCCTTCAACTGGGGAAACAGCCATTCCAGGTGATCAAAAAATCCCTCCGGATCAACCACGCCGAGCGCCTCCGCCAATGGCAGCGCCTGCAAACCGGCCTTTTTCACCCAGAACGAATCCGCCACCTCGCCCTCGCGCAAATTTTCTCCGACGCCGGTGTCAAACACGTCGAGATAATTGTCCAGGGCGAGCTGGAGCAGTGCCGTCTGGTTTGTGCCGGTCGCCAAGGCCGCCTTTTTTTCCAGGGCGATGCCAAAACCAATCTGTGCCCGGCTGCGCGCGGAGATGTTTGCTGGCGCATTCGTGTTAAAAACCTGCGCGTAGGCGTTCGTTGCCGCGTCAAAAGCGCCCAGTTGCAAATCGCAGTCGCCGATTTCATTCCACGCCAGCGCGCCGAGTTCGTTGGTCGGATACAACTGGCAAACCTGGCTGAATATGTTCGTGGCCAGTTGGAAATTCGCCAGCGGGTTGTTGGTGGCCGGCGAATCCAAAAGCATCAAGGCCCCGCCGTAAGCGAACAATGCCTGCCCGTTCAGGTCCGGCGGACAGTTCGTGTCGCTCGTCAGCGTCATGAAATGGTCAATGGCATCCTTGTAACCCTGCCGGCCCATCGCCGCGTGCCCAGCCATCAGGCGCGCCGGGTAAATCAACGGCGAACCCTGCCAGTTGGTGTTTTGATAGAGCATTTGATAATTTCTTTCCGCGTCCACGTAATTCGTCCCGCCCAGGCGGAAGTAATGGTCCGCCACCCACCATTGGGCCAGCGGTGCGAGGTCATGGGTTGGAAACTGCGCGACAAAATTTGTGAACAGCCCGAATGCGTTCGTCTCGTTTCCCGCCTGAAAATTTGCCCGGGCGAGCGCATAATCCGCCCGGGGCCGCAGCCCGTTGGTTGGAAAATCGTCCCGCCAGCTTTCATACTGGCCGATGGCCGATGGCCAGTCTTGTTCCCGTTCATAAGTGCGCGCGACGGCCAGTTCCACCTGTGGCCGCTGCGGCGAATTGGGAAACATCTCTGCGAATTTCCGGAAAAGGACGCGCGCGGCGGCGGGCTGGCGCGAATCCGCCAGGCCTTCGCCGACCAGCAGGATGCTGCTGTCGGCCAGATCGCTGGCGGGATAAAGCTTCATAATCCGCGCCATCGCGTTGCTCGCGCCGGCCAGGTCTTTTAATTCCAGATTCGCGCGTAGCATTTGATAAAGCGCGCGATCACCGAGCGTTTGCGCAACGGCGGGAAAACCGGCGAAACCTTCAACCACGGCACGGTAATTTTTCAGGGCGTTCGTAAAATCCTTTTGCGCGAACTGCGCGTCGCCCATTTTGAAATGCGCCACGGCCAAATCCTCCGACGGCGGCAGCAGCTTTAACAGCTTCACGGCGGTTTCGAAATCGGCAAGGCTGTTGGCCGTATTTCCCGCAAGCCACTCGCACCAGCCGCGGTCCAGATACGCCTTGCCGGCGAGCGGACTGTTTGTAAACGCGCCCAGGAATTGGTTGAAACGCGCCTGCGCTTCCTGCAAATGGTTCGTCGCCGCTCCCGCGAAACGGGACGCGGTGTAATCCTTCAAATGCAATTCGCCGAGCGTCAGCAATGCCACGTCCGCCGCCGCCGAAGCGGGGAATTGGGCCAGGAATTTCTGGAGCGAATCCTCGGCGGCGGAAAACCGGTCCAGCGCGATGGCCAGTTCCGTCATTTTTAAAATCGCCTGCCGCTGCCGCTCCAGCGGCGCGTTCAGCTTGAGAATTTCCTGATAAGCGGCGATGGCATCGGACTTTTGCCCCAGTTGCTCCAGCACGCCCGCGCGCAATAACACGCTTTCAGCGCTCAAAACGTCGTTTTTTCCCAGCCGCGCGATTTGAACCAGATTGGTCGTGACCGCCAGCGCCGCATTCGTGTCGCCCGCCGCAAGCTTGACTTGATAAAGCAAATACGCGCGCTGCCAGTCCAATTCCGGCTTGAGCGTCTGCGAGTTCAGCGATCCCAAAACCGCCGCTGCGCCGGTAAAATCGTTTTGTGCGAATTTAGCCCGCGCCAACAACAATAGTCCGCGCGAAACCAGTTCATTCCCTGAGTCCATTTGCGCCGCGCGGTGAAACACGCTGTTCGTTTCCTCCAGCAACGACACAACCTGCGGCCACTCGTTGGTCTGCGCCAGCGCCGCCGCCGCCTCCACCACGGCCCGGAGCCGCAAGGACGATTCGGGAAAATCACGGGTCAGGGAAACGAAGGTTTTCGCCGCCGCCGGCAGGTCCCCGCCTTGAAACTGCGCTTCGCCAATCCAATAAACGTATTGGTCGGCGAGGTCCCCGGCCCCGGCTTTGCGCGCGGTGAGCAGCGCGATGGCTTGCGGGAGTTTCCCCTGCTTGAATTCCGCCTCCGCCTGCAGCAACCCCGCCTCGGCCACGCGGCCGGAGTCCGGATATTTCTGGACGAACTTTGCGAACGCCGTTTCCGCGCGGCTCCACATCCCGTCCTGAAACGCGGTCACCGCGGCGGCATAGGCGCGGTCTTCCTGGGTGGTGGCGGCGAAGCTCCGTCCGCCGCCCGTTGACAGCGCGAGCAAAATCAAAAGCCATTGCCAGCGAAACGCCATGCGCCCGAATCTAAACGACGTGGCGCAGCGACAAAAGCGGGAAATGAAGAACCCGCGAAATGAAATTCAATTCGTTTTGGGGCCGGGTGGGTTTTCCGCTTTTGCCTTTTGCAATTCCAACGCGGTCGCCTCCGACATTTTTTGAATTCTTTGCATCATGGGCGCCAGGCATTGCTGCATGATTGTCATGGTGCGCTTCATCAACTCCGGCTGCTTGCTCACCAACGACTGGCCGACCGGCGTCCGGTAAAAGGCAATCAGTCCGTCAATCTCCTCCTGGGAAAACATTTCGCGATAGGCCTGGCATACAGGTCCTTCATTTTGTTCCAGCTTAACTCCTCCTTCATGACGCCGGCCATTTTGGCCTGCTGCCGGTCCAGAACCGCCTGTTCATCCGCGCTTAACGGCTTCTCTTTCGTCGCCTGCTGCAGGCTGGCCTTCATCATGCCATCCATCTGGGTGAAGACGGAATCCGCGAGCTTGTCAACTTTTGTCAGTTGCAGCAGCTGGTTGATGGAATTTTCATAAGCGCGGTTCTGAATGCATGAAACAGCCCGTCAAGGGTTTTTGGCCGAAGTTCAAACCGGCTGGCGCTACTCCTGAATCCTTGGCGAACGGAGCGCGGCGTTCACGCCGCTTCAACTCACGACCGCCAGCCGTTGCAGGATTTTTCCCTCGTCGCACCACTCGAACCTTGAAGCGGAGTGAACTCCGCGCTCCTGACAATAATGACCGATCTACACTCACCGGTGCGCGATCTGTTCGCTTCGCCAAGGATTGCGCGGCGCTTACTTGTTGAACCGGAAGTTGGTCAGGTCGTAGTCCTGCATAACGTATGGCTTCGTCTCCAGCCGCATTTTGTTGGCGCGCTTGGCCTGCGTTTCGCCGCCCGCCGCGATGAAATCCTCATAGCTGATGATTTCCGCGCGGATGAAGCCCTTCTGGATGTCCGTGTGAATGGTGCCGCCGGCTTCCCAGGCCGTCAGGCCCTTCCGAATCGGCCAGGCGCGGTTCTCCTTGCCGCCAACGGTCAGGAAGCAGATGTAGCCGCCCTCCCGAAACGCGCGCAGCAGCAGGGCGTCGGGATTTTCCAAATCCGGCGGTTCGGCCACTACGATTGGCTTGGCGGTGAAAAAGTTGTGGGCGGCGACGGCTTGCAGGTCGTCCGGCGCCAGACCGGAATTGAAAACGAATTTTTCCTGCTCGAGCAGCGCCTTGATTTTTTCCAGCGCCTGGCGCTCGGCCTCCTGCGGCTCGCGGCCCAGGCGCGTCTCCACAAATTCCAGGTCCTTCAAAATCATGTCCGCCCGGCCCTCCACCGACACCAGGATGGCGTCGGCGTCAATCAACTGGTCCTCGCCGACCACGTCCACCTGCGCGTAGGTTTTCTTGTCCGCCTCGACCAGCTTGTCGGCCTCGTCGAAGCGCGGATCCTTGAGGTTGTGTTTGCCGGTTTTTATCCCGGTCAGACCGAATAACGCTATTTTCATAAATTTTGATTCTCCTGCTGCTCCAAGACCCGGCCTAGATACTGCCCGGTAAAACTTTCGGCGCAGCGGGCCACGGCTTCCGGCGGCCCCTGCGCAACAATGCGGCCGCCAGCATCCCCGCCCTCCGGACCGAGGTCAATAATCCAATCCGCCGTTTTGATCACATCGAGATTGTGCTCGATGACGACGAGCGTGTTGCCGGCGTTGCGCAATTTGAACAGCACTTCCAGCAGCTTGGCCACGTCGTGGAAATGCAGGCCGGTCGTCGGCTCGTCCAGGATGTAAAACGTGCGCCCGGTGGCCTTGCGGCTCAATTCCGCCGCCAGCTTCACGCGCTGCGCCTCGCCGCCGCTCAACGTCGTCGCCGCCTGTCCCAGGCCGATGTAACCGAGGCCGACCTCGGCGAGCGTCAGCAGCGGATCGTAAATCCGCGGCACCACGCGGAAAAAAGTCACCGCCTCGTCCACCGTCATCGCGAGCACGTCGGCGATGTTCTTGCCCTTGTAGGTGATTTCGAGCGTCTCGCGGTTGTAGCGTTTGCCGCCGCATACTTCGCAGGTCACATAAACCGGCGGCAGAAAATTCATTTCAATCTTGAGCAGGCCGTCGCCCTCGCATTTTTCGCAGCGGCCGCCCTTGACGTTGAAGCTGAACCGGCCCGGCGCGTAGCCGCGGATTTTCGCCGCCGGCAGTTTCGCGAACAAATCACGGATGTGATTGAACATGCCGGTGTAGGTGGCCGGGTTCGAGCGCGGCGTGCGGCCAATCGGCGTCTGGTCAATCACGATGACCTTGTCAATCGCCTCAAAACCCATCAACGCGCGGTGCGCGCCGGGTGTTTCCTTGGAGCCGTAAAACTTGCGGAACAGTGCCCGGCGCAGGATGTCGTCCACCAGCGTGCTCTTGCCGGAGCCGCTCACGCCGGTGACGCACGTGAACGTGCCGAGCGGAATGCGCGCGTCAATGTTCCGCAGATTGTTTTCGCGCGCACCGAGCACTTCGAGCCAGCCGCGGTCTTCCGATGGCGCCAGGCGCTTTTTCGGGATGGGAATCGCCAGTTCGCCGCGCAGATACTGCGCCGTGAGCGAATTTTTGTTCGCCAGAATTTCCGGCAATGTGCCCGCCGCCACGAGTTCGCCGCCGTGAACGCCCGCGCCGGGGCCGAGATCAACGATATAATCCGCGTTGCGGATCGTTTCGGCGTCGTGTTCGACGACGAGCACGGTGTTGCCGAGGTCGCGCAGGCCCTTGAGCGTGGCGAGCAGGCGGTTGTTGTCGCGCTGGTGCAGGCCGATGCTCGGCTCGTCCAGAATGTAAAGCACGCCGACGAGTCCCGCGCCAATCTGCGTGGCGAGCCGGATGCGCTGCGCCTCGCCGCCGCTCAACGTGCTGCTCTCGCGGTCGAGCGTGAGATAGCCAAGACCGACGTTTTTCAAAAAACCAAGCCGGGCGCGGATTTCCTTGACGACCTCATGCGCGATTTTTTCCTCAAATTCCGTGAGCTTGAGACCGGCAAAAAATTCGTCGGCCTTTTCCACCGACAACGCGCAGACGTCCATGATGGAAAGGCCGGGAATCAAACGTGCTGCCAGCGTCCCGCTGGCAGTTCTGTTTTTGACTGTCGCCTTTGCCGATGGTTCTGCCGGCGGGACGCCGGCAGCACGTTCGCCGCCCAGCGTCACCGCCAGAATCTCCGGTTTGAGCCGTTTGCCTTTGCAGACGTCGCAAAATTGCGGGCTCATGTAAGGCTTGATGCGGTTGCGGACGAATTCGCTTTCGCTCTCGGTGAACAGCCGTCCCAGATTCGGCAGGACGCCCTCGAACGGGCGGTTGATCGTGTGCTGGCTGCCCGCGCGCCAGAAATTAAAATCCACCGCGCTTTCGCCCGAACCGTGCAGCAGGACCTTTTTGAAATCGTCCGGCAGATTTTTCCAGGGCGTTTCCAGGCTGACGTTGAAATGCGCCACGACCGACCGCAGCATGGCCTTGTAATAAATGTTCATCCGCTTGCCCGCCCGCCGCCACGGCTGGACGGCGCCGTCCTCGAGCGATTTTTCCGGGTCGGGCACGACCAGGCTTTCGTCAAAAATCATTTTCTGGCCGAGGCCGTGGCAGACCGGGCAGGCGCCCGCCGGGGCGTTGAAGGAAAAATGTTTCGGCGTGGGCGGATCGTAACTTTTGCCCGTGACCGGGCTGCACATTTTGTTGGAATGAAGCGTTTCGGTCCAAGTTGATTTGGTAGGGGCGACCTGCTGGTCGCCCTGGCTGACCGGCAGGTCAGCCCTACCAGAAGAGTTGTGCAACGCCAACATGACGCCTTCGCCCCAGCGCAACGCGGTTTCGACCGAATCGCCGAGCCGCACGCGGATCTTGTTGTCCATCACCAGCCGGTCCACGACGGCTTCGATGGTGTGAAATTTCTTTTTGTCGAGCTTGACGCGCGTGTCGGCGGCGAGTTCGACGAATTCGCCGTCCACCCGGGCGCGGACGAATCCTTCACGGGCGAGGCGTTCGATCACGTCGCGGAATTCGCCTTTCTGCCGGCGGACGACCGGCGCGAGCAGCATCACGCGGGTCTTGGGCGGCAGCGCGAGGATTTTGTCCACGATGTCGCTGGTGGTCTGGGAAACGATGGGCACGCCGGTGTCCGGGCAATGCGGTTTGCCGACGTGTGCGTAAAGCAGGCGGAGATAATCATAAATCTCGGTGGTGGTGGCGATGATGGAGCGCGGGCTGGAGCCGGAGCTGCGCTGTTCGATGGCGATGGCCGGCGACAGGCCTTCGATGAAGTCCACCTCCGGTTTTTGCATCTGGTCGAGGAACTGCCGGGCGTAGGCGGAGAGGCTTTCGACGTATTTGCGCTGGCCCTCGGCATAAATCGTGTCGAACGCGAGCGACGATTTGCCGCTCCCGCTCAGGCCGGTGATGACCACCAGCTTGTCGCGCGGGATATTCAGCGTGAGGTTCTTCAGGTTATGCTCACGCGCGCCGCCGATGCGGATGAATTCCTTGCTCATGGCCGCGAATTTCTCGTTCGAATCAACCGGGAAATATATTCAAAGCCCCGGCGAAAGCAAAGCGGGGAATGTGCGGATAAAATGCAGCAAATCTGGCAACTACAACCTTACCATTGCCGAACGCGATAAAACCGCTGCGAGTTGGTGGCGGTTGTGTCGGTCAATATTTGTGTGCCTCCGTTGCCGGTGACGAGCGGCAAGGCAGTCCAGTTACTGTCTACCAGCGAGTTCTGATATTCCAGTGCATAGACTTTCCCGCTCTGCGTTGGCAGAGAAAGGCTGAAGGAAGAGATGCTTTTTGTCGAATTGGTTAGCGATACATGGAGTGCGGGTGGGGTCGCACTCACAAGGGCTAAACTCTGTCCACCTCCAACTGCGATGGCTATAACATTGCTCAATCCGGCAGGCACATTTGTCAGACCCCATGTATTGTCTCCCCACGAAACCACCGTTCCGTCACTTACAAGTGCCATACAGTGATATGGCCCAGCACTGATGGCTATGACGTTTGTAAGACCCGTCGGAATGACAAATGGAGTAGACCATGAGCCGTTCCAAAAATAGCCTGTTCCGGTCACGGTGCTATCATTTCTGAGCGCCATGCCATAGGTATCTACTGCTGCAATTGCCGCGATGTTGCTTAACCCCGCAGGCACATTTGTTTGGCCAGCATAACCGCCCCAACCTACGACCGTGCCATCACTTCTGAGCGCAAAACTGGAATTACCTGTTGCAGCGATAGCAACGACATTGCTTAATCCAACAGGCACATTTGTTTGACCGTAATAGTTGCCGAAGTAGCCACCACCCCAGGCAACCACCATGCCGTCATTCTTGAGCGCAAGACCGTGGTGCCCGCCGGCAGCAATAGCCACGACATTGCTCAAACCGGCAGGCACATCGGTTGGAACTGAATTATTTCGCCCCCAACCCGCTACCGTGCCATCTTCCCTGAGCGCAAGGTTGTAGTCTGGTCCCGCCGCAACAGCGATTACGTTACTCAAACCGGAGGGTACGGTCATTTCACCATCGCTATTGTCGTTCGCCCACCCAGTCACCGTGCCATCACCCATAATTATCAGACTATGATCTCCAACTCCTTGTCCGCTCCCTCCTACTGCAACTGCCAATGCTTGAGTCTGGCTGCCTGGTGCCATCGTTTGGCCATAACCCTGTCCATAGTATTCATCCCCCCATCCAACCACCGTGCCGTCTCGCTTCAGCGCCAAATTGTGATATGACCCGGCGGCAATCATGACAACATTCGTAAGGCCAGCCGGAACGCTAACAGGAACATGGTTCGTGCTGTGCCAAATGGCTCCCCATGCCACCACAGTTCCATTGCTTCTAAGCGCGAGACTGTAATCGTTGCCAGCGGCAATGGCCACCACGTTGCTCAACCCCTCCGGCAAATTCGTTTGTCCACCGCCATTGTAACCCCAAGCGACCAAGGTTCCATCGGATTTCAAGGCGACATTGTGATCTGCCCCGGCGGCAATCGACACTACATTGCTCAATCCGATCGGGATGTTTGTTTGACCATAGTAGTTGTGGCCCCACGCAACGACTGTCCCGTCATTTCTGAGTATCAGATTGTGTTCCCATCCTGCAGCAATAGCGGTTACGTTGCTTAAACCTGCCGGGACATTTGTTTCGCCGTCGAAATTGGGTCCCCACGCAGTGACCGTACCGTCACTCTTCAAGGCCAAGTTGTTCCATCCTCGTGAGGAAATTGCCACGATATTGCTTAATCCGTCTGGCAAGGGAACGTCGAAACTGTACCCCCACTCCGCAATGGTGCCATCCGTTTTAAGAGCCAGACTGTAAAGAGCGCCACCTGCAACAGCCATCACATTGCTTAATCCCGTCGGGACGGAGACCTGACCGTAACCATTGAATCCCCAAGCGACCACTGTGCCATCATTTTTGACGGCTAAACTGTGGCGCTCCCCCGCAGCAATATTGGTAAACACAGTTCCCGATTCCACGTATGGTAATACCACCGTCCCCCAACCCGTCACCTGATTGGCAGGTAAACCGGCGGCGAAGTTCTGACTCAAAGCCAGCATGCCTGCCAGCCAAGTCATGGTCACGGCTGATTTCCATCCATTGGTTCTGACCAGTTTAACTTTTGCCTCACTGCCGACGACCTGTCTGGTTTTCATTTTACATGCCTTTCATTTTGGACCGTTGCTCCCAATCCAACCGCCGTTTGCATCGGAGCTTTCAATGTCTTCAGCATCGCATTTCTAAAAAAGCGCGCCAGAGGGTGAAATCACGCAGGGGTTTTCCCGCGCGGGTTTTCCAGTAGCATCGCAAAATTAGACCCGATTGTCTTTGAGCATAACTTCTGCCAGGTTAATTGTGGGCCTGAAACGCCTGGGGCAGCGAAACCAACGGGGTAAAACGCGTGACCCTCACGCATCTTGCGTGAAATTTTTACGCACGAATATTGGTTTGGACTTCCTTACGCGAGGACTTTCCCTTGCGGGTTTTCCCGCAGGGCGGCGAAGATGAAACCCGCCGGGCAACGGTTCACCGACCCAGTTTCCGATGGATGGCCCGCCAGTGTCCCTCCAGTGTGCGGGGAGAAACTCCCAGCTGGTCGGCAATCAGCTTGTCCGGCAGGCCAACGCAGGCGGCCTGCAGGATTTCCTCCTGCCGTTTTGACAATACCGTCAAGATCGGAATCGCCAGCATATTCATCGGTCATCAAACTTCACAACCCACGCGCCTTGTGTCGGCCCGTCCACTTTGGCTCCAAACCGCGTAAACGCGGAACTCCAAACCGAACCCACATCACGGATACTCAACGAGCCGGTAGAATTTCATGGCCGTCGGCGCGTTCGTGTCCACGAAGGTGAAATTGGTGGTGACGGAAGTGATGTAAGGCGGAGTGGGCGGGATGTAGTTCCACACCACCGGCGGCACCAGATTGGTCGTCCAGGCCACCTGGAACTGGTAATTGGTCGGCGCGGACCATTGGAGCTGGAAGAAACCGTTGGTCGTTACCGTGACGCTGGAAATGAGCACGGGCAGTGGATTGACGGTGACGGTGAAACGATTGGTGGCGCTGTTTGGCGGCAGGCTGTTGTCGGTGACGACGGTGGTAAAGGTGTTGACGGTGCCGGCCTGGGCCAAAGCGGGTGTCCAGGTGATGATGCCATTGGCGTTAATGCCCGGGGCCGGAAGGCCGGCGACGGTGGTGGTCAGCACATAACTGAGCGTCGCGTTGGTGTTCAAATCCGTCGCGGTGTTGGTCACCACCAGCGGGGTCAGCGCCTCAATGGTCAGGTTCGGCTGGAACGGCAGGGTCAGCACGTTCGTTGATTGCAGGAGGATCAACCGGTAAAAGCGCATCGGACCGAGCCCGCCACTTTGCGAGCCGTCGTCGAAGAAGCTGAACAGCCCGTTCGTCGGTGTCACCGGTCCGGTGTAGCCGATGATGTTGGTGAAGGTGTTCCACGCGGGCGGCGCGAGGTTGTCCGTCCATTGCACCTGGAATAAATCGTTGGTGGGCGCAAACCAAGTGAGCAGGAAGCCGTTCGTCACGCCGATATTGGTGGCCGTGATGCTGGAAATAAAAATGGTGTTGGTCAGCGACGGCACGTTGGTCGAAGTCAACAAATGAAAATCCACCTCGATTCCGAAAGTGACAGCGAAGCTGTTCGTGTTCTGCACGCCGAGATAATAAGTTGAGCCGGGCACCAGCGGCGGCGTGGTGCCGGCGCTCAAAACGACGGAACCGTTCGTTCCGGACGGATACGTGATGTCCGGCAACAACAATAGATTGGTCGTCGGAGGAGAGTTGGTGTCGAACCACACATTCACCGGCGCCGTGGCGAAGAGCAGGATGTTGGTCGCGAAATCCGCGTTCGTCGGCACATTCACCACGTAATAGGTAATGCCACCGGCGGCGACCGAGTTCGTTTGCGGCTGACCGCCCGGCAGGTTTATCAACGTGGTGACAGTGACGGTGAAACTGTTGGTCGCGCTCAACGAGGTGGCGTTGACGGCGGGGGGATTTGTATCGGTAACAACTGTGGTAAAGATGTTGGTGGTGCCGGCTTGTGCCAGGGTTGGCGTCCAGGTGATGACGCCATTGGTGTCAATCGTGGCACCGGCTGGGAAGCTGATCAACTGGTAAGTCAAAGGGTTCACCGGAATGTCGGAATCGGTCGCCGTATTGGTCACGACGAGCGTGCTCAAGTCGTTGATAATATAATTTGTCTGTGACGGCAGAACCGGCGGGGTGTTCACTTCATTCACCGTCACGGTGAAACTGTTGGTGGCGCTCAACGGCGGCGCACCGTTGTCCGTGACGACGGCGGTGATGATGTAAACCCCCGGTCCCTGAGCCTCGCCCGGTGTCCAGGTGATGACGCCGTTGCTGTTGACGACCGGCGGCGGATTCGTTGTCGCATAATTCAACGGCCAGCCGTTTGTGATCATGGCGTTCGTGTCAACGAGCATCGTCACTGTGTAAGTCAGCGTCTGCGGCGGCAGGTCCGAATCGTTCGCGGTGTTCGTCACCAACAGCGTCGTCATTTCATCCAGCGTCACTGGCGGCGGATTGGTGGTCAGCCAGAACGGCGGAGTGTTCGTGAGGTTGACGTTGAATGACGAGGCGAGCGCCAGATTATGAAAATAACCGCTTGAGATGGCCACCACGTTGCTCAAGCCGGGGGGTATGCTCGTTTGATTGGTGCTATTGTCGCCCCAGGCCAGCACACTTCCGTCATTCTTCAACACCAGGCTGTGGAACCCTCCGGCGGCGACCGCCACCACATTGCTCAAGCCTGGCGGCACATCCGTTTGACCGTCGCTGTTGTCGCCCCAGGCCACCACCGTCCCGTCGTATTTCAACGCCAGACTGTGAAAACCTCCACCCGCGATGGCCACCACATTGCTCAAGCCCGGCGGCACATCCGCTTGACCGGCGGCGTTGTCGCCCCAGGCAACCATCGTGCCATCATTCTTCACCGCCAAACTGTGGAAACCACCACCGGCAACGGCCACCACATTGCTCAAGCCCGCTGGCACATTGGTCAGGCCGGCGATATTGTAGCCCCAAGCCACCACCCGGCCGTTGCTCTTCAACGCCAGACTGGACCATCTGCCGCCCGCGATATTCACCACACTGTTCAAACCCGCCGGCACATTCGTCTGGCCAGGAATCGTATTGGCGCCCCAAGCCGCCACCGTCCCGTTGTTCTTCAACGCCAGACTGTAAAATTCCCCTCCCGCCACAGCCACCACGCCGTTCAAATCCACCGGCACATTCGTCTGACCATGGAACCCATCACCCCAGGCCAGCACCGTCCCGTCGTTTTTCAAGGCCAGGCTGTGATCATGAGCGGCGGCGACGGCCACCACATTGCTCAAGCCCGGCGGCACATTCGTCTGGCCGAGGTAATCGGCGCCCCAGGCTACCACGCCCGTTTCATCAAAAATCTGGTCGAAGCCATAGACCACTTCCACCACTTCCACGATATTGCTCACCACCAGGCGGAAATGATACGGCTGGTTCATCACCAAACCGTTGATCTGGTTGGTCACATAAACCACATTGAAACTGCCGCCCACGCTGACCGGCGGCGTCTGGTTTCCGTAGCCTGCGCTGGTTCCCCATTCGAACCAGGCCGTGGTGGGCGGGCCATTGGGCGTGGCCATGCCGTTCAACTGGGCGCTCGTTCCCGTAACGGAAGTGGCCGGCTGCGTGAACGCAAACGGCGACAGGGCACCCGTCACGAAGACGGTAAAGTAATTCGTGACGCTCAAGTGCTGGTTGACCGGCGCCCAGGGATTGAAGTCCGTCACCACCGTGGTGATCACGTTGGTGGTGAAAGCCTGCGCCAGCGTCGGCGTCCAGGTAATGATGCCCGTGTTGACATCAATGATCGGAACATTGGTGCCAGTCACGGTGCTGGTCAGCGTGTACGTCAGCGGATTGGCCGGGATGTCCGAATCGCCGGCCGCGTTGGTCACGATCAGCGTGGAAAAGGCGTTGATGGTCTGATTGGACGGTGTGCCCAAAAAGAACGGCGCCGTGTTCACTTCAATCACGATCACATTGAAACTGTTGGTCGTATGCAACGGCGGCACGCCGCTGTCGGTGATGATGGTCTGGATGGTATAAAATCCCGGCCCCTGCGCTTCTGTCGGCGTCCAGGTAATGATGCCGCTGGCGCTGATGGCCACGCCGGGCGGACCGGACACCGAGTAAGTCAACGGCTGGTTTGTGCTGGAGGCGGTGTTCGTCACCGTCAGCAGGGTCAATTCATCAACGATTTGCGTTCCAATGGGCGGCGGGGCGGGCGGGAATAACAAGTGGAAGTCCACCTCGATTCCGTAGGTAATGTTGGAGGTGCCCGTGTTTTGCACGCCGAGATAATAAGTCCCGCCAGCCGCGAAATTGGTCGGCGCGCTGATGAGGCTCAAAACGGAGGAGCCTCCCGTCGAGTTGGGTATCAACAGGTAATCCGGCGGGGTGGTGCCGACGGGCAGCGTGGTCTGGTTGAACCACACATTCAACGGGCCGGTGGCGAAGAGCAGGCGGTTGGTGGCAATGTCCGCATTGATCGGGACGATGACCAGATAATACGCCATGCCGCCTGGGGGAATGACATTGGTCACCGCCAATCCGTTGGTGAGCACGCCGATTGAACTGACGGTGGTGGGGAAATTGAACCGCAACTGCCAGCTCACGAGCGTGTTCGTGAGACCGGCACCGGCGCGGTTGTCCCAAATTTCGAGCTGCCACTGGCCCAGCGCGTTCAGCCCCTTATAGGTGTCGAGCGATTGCTCGGGCAGATAATACACGTCACCGCCGTTCAGCACCGAGTTCGTGACATATTGGGTCGTAACCAGAAACTGGGTCAGGGCGAAATTGTCCAGCAACATTCCCGGCTCAAATCCGGCGACTTGCAGGACCGTGTTGCTCAGCGCGGCAGTGAAGGTGATGTTCGTGGTCTGCCAGTTGGTGTTGTTGCCGAAGAAAAGGAAATTAGTGCCACCCACGGTCACCTGGGCCTCGGCCAGGCCTTGCGCGATGGACGGCGCGTTGGTGTCGTATTTGCCCGAGCTGCTGTGATTGCAAATGGCCTTGATTTCCGAGGCTGAGAGCGGGCGATTGTAAATGGTCGGCTCATCCATCATTCCATTGAAATGATTGGCAAAATTGCCTGCCGGCCTGACCCCCAGGAAGAAATCGACGCTGGTCCAAGGGGTAAAGCCGGTACCCAAATTCGCGCTTTGAACGACCCCGCCATTCCGGTACAGAACCGCCAATCCCGTTGCTTTGTTGTAAGTCATCGCTACATGTTGGAAAATGTTTCCCGTCATGGTCCCTCCCACCGAACTCAGGTAGTGCGCGGTGAGAGTGGTATCCATAATATTGGCGTAGAGATCACCGTCCCAATTCCCCGAAATCCCAAATTGTGCACCAAGGGGCCCTGCGCCACTGCCGGAACCTACATTCCACTCCAACAGCGATTGGAGATTGTTGATTGGGGCGCCCACCGGGTTGACCCAGGCATCGATGGTGTAACCGCTGTTGTTGATTCCAACATTGAGACTGGCACTGGCGGGGACCCTTACTTGCGAAGTGGAGCCGTTGAAGATAAACGCTTTCCCAACCACACCGTTGGTGTTAGTCATGTTGCTCGGGATGCCCGGGTTGTTGCTGATGCTGTCGTTCCCATTATTTTCCCCCCGCCACAAGCTGACAGCGCCCGGCCCGCGATAGGCATACGACAGGGTGTAAGTCTGGTCCGGCACCGTGGGCAACAGGCGCGAGATCACGCCGTCGGCCAGCGCCAGCAGGTTGCTGCCCCGATAGGCCAGATTGGTATCAGTGATCACTGTGACCTGATTGGCGTTGACGGCCCAGCCGTCAAAGTAATGGCCCTGGGTGTAATCCCCGGCCGCTGCGCCTTCAAAGCCATTGGCCCCGCTCAATGGCGCCAGGTCAACCGCGTCCAAAAGAACCCCGGAAAAATTGCCTGAAGCATCCAGGGAATGAAAAGCCAGGGATGTGGACAAAGAAGTTGCGGTGAACATGTAGGACACCGTTTGCCAATTGAGGTTCGCCCAGGTGTTGGTGTAATTCGCAACCACATTGGTCACGACTGTGCCATTAATCGAAACGTTGGCTTGGGGGATATGGGGAGGATTCCCCATGGCTCCCAGGATGCTGTCCGGGTTGCGCGCGTAGGCGAAACGAAGGATGTAAGTCTGGCCTGGAACAGTGGTGATGTTCGTGGAAATCCCTCCGGCACTGAAGCCATTCAGGTCCAACAACCAACCCCCTTCATAAGCGGTTTGTCCCCACGTTCCGTTGGTGACGACATCCACATTTTCGAAGTCAACCAGCCAGCCTCCGGCAAAACGGGTCCCGGCTGTGGGATTAATATTTGTACTGCTCCCCAACTCGAAGGAATTGTGCCATCCAACGGCCGCATTGGTGACCGGCACCAGATTGGTCACCAGCACCGCATTGGTGACCAGCATGTTGGTCAGAATGCCGTGAAACGGCGGCACGGCATATTTGATGGGCGTCGTCGTCTTGTTCGTGTTTTCCGTCAGCACCAGATAGGCGTAGCTGGCCTGCAAGGCACGCACCGTGTAATCCCAGCGGGTACCGATTTGCCCGCCGCCTGGGTCCATCACAATGGTTAGGTAGGATGAGTTGGTATAGGCAACATTGAATAGTCCACTACCTAAAATAATCCCAGAATCAAAAATTTGATGTCCACTCTGGTCATAAATGACCATCTGATCCGGTTCAATGTTATAGAAATTGTAGAAAATGCTCAGCGTGCCGGTGGTCGGAGACACATTGATAATGTTGGTACCCCCCTCTGGACCGCCGGTGGACGAGACCGGGATGATGTTGGTGACGGCGAAGGTCGCGCCCATGCCGTTGGTGGTGGTGCCGCCGCGATTTTCCACGAGCAGACAACGTGTCCCATCCGGGCTGATCAAATGGAACACCAAATCGGACACGCGCTGATGATCCACGCGCAAAGCGGCTTCCACCGACGAAATGGTCTGGGCCGCCGTCACAAAAATGGAATTCGTCATCACGGCGTCGTCCAGAATCGGCGTCGGGCCGCTGGAACTGAAAATCACCTGCCCCGGCACCGCGCCCATACCGAACTTCGCGATAACATACACCGTCTGCGGAAGTATGCTCTCGTTGTACAAACCGACCCAGTAACGGCCCGGCGGCAGCGGCGGGCCGATGGAAATGGAGCCGTCAAAACCCAGAAGCCCGCTGTTGGTCAGCCTCGCCGGCCCGAATTCATTGGTGTCCGTCAGTGTCGGTATGGCGCCGACTTTGACGAACAGATCCACCTGCCCGGTCCCGGTCAGGTTCGTGGCGTAGATCGTCAAATTGGTCGCGCCGGCGGGCACATCAATGAAATCGCGGAACCAACCCAGCGGCCCGAGGGTGGTGGTGATTCCCTTGGTCAGGTCCTGGTGCGGCTCAATCAACATTTGGAAGCCGGTCACGCTGCCGGTCTGGGTCAGCGAATCGTCCACTTCGGTCAAAATCCACGGGCCAATGGCTTGCTGGCCGACGTAATCGTTCAAACTGCCCGGTCCGTCGGACGGTTGCGAACCGACAATGTCTCCCTGCCCGCTGTTGTCATAAATAATCGTGTAAGGTCCGGGCGGATTGCCGAGTGAATCGTGATTGTTCAATACCGTCGTCCGCGACAGCCCGTTCTGGCCGCCGTGTGTCAGCGTCCCGAGGAGGTCGCCGAAATTCTGGTGCGTGATCGTGCTGGTCACGGTGCCGCGCTTGATTTCCATTGGATTTATGGCGAGGGCGAAAACGTATCCCACACCCGGATGCGCCGGACTGCCGTCGGGGATGTTGACCGGCAGCACCAGGCCGTTGACGATCTGGCTGCCGTTCGGGTTCATCTGGCTGAACGGGATGTCGGTGAAGATGGGAATAAATCCGTATTCCGATGCCTCCTGATCCTCCGAATACACGCCGACGTAATAAACCTTGCCGGGCGCGGAATTGGTGTAATAGACGAACTCGATGCCTCCACGACCGACCGATTTATCCGCGTTGGAAATGACGACGGGGTCCAGGTTCATCAGCCCCGGATTGCTGCTGACGTAAAGGTCAATGTCCGCTTCGGGCCGCGTGGCGTTGGCCACTGTGTCTTCAAACACACCCATGCGCGGAATCGAGAGCGTGTCGGGAATGAAGGTGATGAACGCGGCGTTGGTGAAATCCGCCGCGCCGGTGTTGGTGATCACGTAGAAATGCCACTGGTTCGTCATGCCGAGCGTGACCAGCACGTTCGTGCCACCCAGTTGGATGCCGTTCAATTCCGTGCCCCCGGCGGTCAGTTGAATCGTGTTTGTGCCGAGCAGCGGCGTGCTCGCGCCGACGAATTGATTCAACAACGGCGCGTTCGTCGTGGTCACAAAAGTCATTTGCTGGTCAGACGTGGGATTGGAAATGATCGGATTGTCCGTCGCCGTGAACGCGTTGGTGACCTCGCCGTTGCCGATGGAAATCACGAGCGCGAAATCCTGCACCACGTTGTTGGTGTGGGCGGTGACGGCGTTGACGTTGACGCGATAACCCAAAACCGTGACGGAGAAGTTCGTGCCGGCACCCGGCGGCAGATAAACATTTTCAACATTGTTGATGGCATCGTAATTCGGCGCGTTCGTGCTGCTCTGCGCCGAACTGAAGGTGCTCGATGCCGGGAAGTCGTTGCCGTAATAGACGATGGGATTGGTCGGATTGCTGAGATTGGTGACGACGAGGTTGAGATCGTTCACGAGCTTGATGGCGGCGGCCGGGTCGCCGGGCGGATCCGTCCATGCCAGCGTGATGCGCAACGGCAATGCCGCCGCCGCACTGGCAATAGTAAGGTGGTAGGTATGGCTGTCGCCCGTGGCCAGCGCGCTGGCCGGACTCTGGTCGAGAACAAGCATCGCCTCGCCGGTTGCGTTATTCACGTTCGTCGTGATTCCGGGTGGCAGCGAATTGGGCAGGTTAATCAACCCCCAACCTTGGTAATTGATCGAGTTTTGAGCCTGGAAATCGTAGTTCCCATCGGGCCGCGCACCGTTGATGAGCATTGCCTTGAGCAACGCCGGGCTGGGCGTAGTGTGCAGCGTGTTGGTGAAGTAATCCTGCATTAACACCAGCACACCGGACACATCCGCCGCCGACATGCTCGTGCCGGATTCGTAACGGTAGTAATGCGGAGGAACCAGCGAGTCCGGATCTCCGCCCAGCGAATTGTTCAAATTGCTCAACACCGTGTAATAATTTCCAAGGTCGTTCGTTGTGATGATTTCAGTAATAATATCGTAGTTGACCAGAAAGTTGTTGGTGTTACCCACTGCATACCAGAACCCGACGTTCTGGATATCCAGGATGCTCGCGATGGCACCGCCGCTGTCCGGTGGAATGGAAACCTCGTTGTCGCCGGTCACGAAATCGTAAGTGTTGGTGGTCGGCAAATCCGCCTGCTCCACATAGATCGGCATGTTCGGCGGGAATGGCGGTGGCGAAAGAATGTTCGGGACAACTTGAATCATGACACCGACGGCGTTTCCGGGAACGAAAATGTTGTAATAATTCAACGTTTGGGGAGCCACGGCCTGCTTGACGAATTCGGCAAAGTGATAATTCGTCGGGTTGTAATACGCCTTTTCGTCCCATTGCTGCGATCTGGTAGAGACAACAAATGTCCCTGGCGCGACCACGTCCGGTTTAAAACGGCCGTTGCCACTTTCAACGCCCACACCGACGTTGCCCCGGCTGGAATATCCGGCCACTTGAAAACTCGTGTCCGTCATCGGTTTCCAGACAGCGGCCGAGTTGCTGTTGCGGTCGGTGACAATGTTCGTGATGCTGCGCAATTGCTCCAGCGCACCCACGGTAATCACGTTCTTGGCCGTGGCCGGTGACAGGATGGTATCCGGATTTCCACCGCCGCCGCCATCATTGCCGCCACCGGCGTTGCCCGCCGAAAACACAAACAACACCGGCTGCGAACCAGTCATTTCCGGCAACGCATCGCGCACCGCCGCGTCGTAACTTGCCGCCGCCAGGTCGTAGGTGCTGTCGCCGTAGTTCCAACCGTTGTTGGAAATCAGAGCGTTCGTCCGCGCCGCCGCTTCCTGAAGCTCCCGGTCTGATGCGTTCCAGTCCATGGAGAGCAAATTCGCCAGCGGCGCCATGCCGCGAAACTGGCCGTTCGTTCCGGGCATGATTGAACCGGACGCGTTGGTCACGGTCTTTGATTCATAACCATCTCCCGCAATGATGCCCGCCACGTGTGTGCCGTGGCCGTCAGTGTCAACAAGGCTCGCCGGATTCCCGAAAACCCGGACGGGGGAACCCCCGCCGTTGCTGAAATCGGGATGGGTCGCGTCTATACCCGAATCGTTCACCACCACCAATACGTTGCTGCCGGAAAGATTGAGATAATTCGTCGTCGTTTGCGTGTCAACTGCCACGCCCACGGTCGCGCGGCTCAAATCATTCGCGTGAACGCGCGGATGATACGGTTCGACGATTTGCACGCCGGGCAGCGTGATCAGCGCCGTCCAATTCTTTGGCGGAATCACGCGTACGACCGGCCCGAACGGCGAACGGTCCTGCGCCAAAACTTTCCCCCCGAGCTTTTCAATCTCTTGAATCGTTTGCTGTGCGTTGTCGCCGAATAGCCCGAGATTCAACGCCGCGCCATCCGGCAGAGCCATTTGCCCAACCGCCAAAGTGAGCATTGACGACTGGATTTTGTAATACGGTTCATAGGGAATCACCGCCTGCGTCAACGGATTGCCCGCCAGCCCATTGGCCACGCCCGCTTGGGCGCGCACGAGATAGGCGTCGTTCGGAATGTAGGAGACAATCTCCGCGCCCGCCGACGCGAGCATGGCGCGGAAAGCGTTGTCAATCGGCCCGCGCGCCTGGACGATGTAAGCCCCCGGATCGCCATGCGACCGCAAATGAACCGGAATGGAAAAATTCAGCGGGCTGCCCGTGTCAATCAGCGCGTTCTCCAGCAAAATCGCATGGCGGTCGCCCACCAACTGCCCGATGGTCTTGGTCGTGTTGCTGAGGCGATAAGCGAATTGGTTTGTTTTAGCTGAAGTTGCACCGTTTGTGGAAACGGTCTGGCCGGTCAAAATGTTCGGCGCGGTGGACGCGGAACGAACCGTCGTGACCGTCGGCACGGCAACTTTTGGGAGCGCGGACGGCTTCGTCTGCGTGTTCGCGGCCCGGGGCCAAAGAAGCCACGCACCCGCCAGGCACAGCAGGCACAACAAAATCCAGATGAACGGACGCGAACGCATAACAATTGGTCAAACAACTATCTCACACAATTTTCGCCAAAGCGAGGATGGCTTCGGTAGGGCCGCGTTGCCGCGCGGCCACGGACGACCGGCAGGTCGTCCCCACCACCATTCTCAATCCTCTATTTTCCATCTTTGCTTTCATTTCAGCTTGGCTGACTGCGGTAGGGCCGCGTTGCCGCGCGGCCACGGACGACCGGCAGGTCGTCCCTACCAATGACTGCCAATTTGCATTCTCAATCCTCTATTTTCCATCTTTGCTTTCATTTCAGTTTGGCGGCTGCGGTAGGGCCGCGCTGCTGCGCGGCCAGGCGGTGCGGCAGCACCGCCCTACCATTGATTCAACGATCATTTTCATAATCAATCCGGCGGCAAAATGTTAAAGCTCTCGATGACGGCGTTGTTGTTCGTCACGACCGGAACACTGAACCAATGTGTGCCAAAAACATCGCTGGTGCTGCTAACGACATTGGTCAAACTGCTGCCAAAGCGCACGACGGCGCGGGTAGCGATTTCCGACACAACCTGATAATTCGTGACCATGCCGAAAAACTGCCCACCGCCGGTGTAAATTGAATTCGGCGCGGGTTTGAGCGCCTGGCCGTAACAATAAATCACATAGCGCGGCGAACCGCTCACGCGCAGCAGCGACATCACCTGCTGCGGCAGCCATTCCATCAGCTCGTCGCTGATTTGCGCATTCGGGTCAAGCCCGGCGAGGAACGGCGATTGTTCCGTCAGCGCCGGCACGGCCAGAATGTCGCCCACATGCGTGAAGCTCTGTAGTGGAAACAATTTGGTGTTCGCGCGAATATCGTTGATGCCGTTGGTGCCGTTCTGCACCAGATAACCCAAACACAGCGGCGAATTTGGACTTGGTGGAGGACCGACAGGCACAGGCGCACCGGCGGGACCGGCCGGATTGATGACCGTGTAAGTATTGGTGAGGCTCGTCGGCACGATAATGCCGCTGAACAAGGCCGACCAAGCGGCGAGGTTGGCGTTGGTCGGACCCACATTGACCGAAAGCTGGCCGCGCGTGGCATTGTCATTGAACGCGGTGGTGAATAGGTCGAACAACAGCCGGTCCTGCACCGGAGCGGAGTTCGTAGCATCAATTGAATTTCCGTTGCCAGTCCAAGTCGTCCAAGTGGCGGTGTAATTGGTCAAAGTCAAAATGTTCGTCGCTTTGAGGAAGACGGTTTGCCACGGCGTGCCGCGATGGACGCGGCCCAGCCAGCCGACGGTCGGGAATTTGTTGGTCGGGAAATCCCAATTGTCCGATTGCCACATCAGCGGATCTTTGAACGCGAAATTGTAGGGATTCGGGTCAAAGTTCGTGGACATGAGAGTTCTTCCCCACGGTTGGTAACGATTATTCAAAATACCAAAGGTGGGCCTGGGCAAATTCGCGGACTTGTTCCACTGGCTTGTTCCGGTTGGCGGCTTGGTATCCTGCCCGGAATAATTCAAGTCGCTCGCCAAATAATGAACCAAGGGGTCGTTTGCCTGCCATGAAATAAATTCAAAAATAATCCGCATTGGCGTGAAGGGAACCTGCTGGCTCAGGTTGGTGTTGACCACGGAACTTTTGCCATTTATCGGCGGGCTTAACTGTTTGGGGTTCCCCTTATAAAAAAATGCATCAAAAAACGGCTTCTCAAGCGCTCCGTACGTATTGTCCCATGTGCCTCCCGCATTCGACGGCAAATCAGCCAACCCCCTTGAAACATTAATTTGATTCACAACTCCATACGGTTTTGAGCTGTTTAAATAAGCATTCGTGCTCCACATATACGCCGGATCACCAACCGAGTAAGGATCCTGAAGTTCATTATTTAGATCACGGCTGCTGTCCGGACCGGCGAAATGGGCATAATCAATGACGTGATTGCCATCAATGATAATCACCTGCAAGCGATTCGTTGTCCGCAAACCAAAGTGCGGCAGTTGCAAAATGCCGGTGTCTAAAAAGTTGGAGGGATCCAGAGACTGGGGAATGAAACAAGGCGGAGTATACCCCGGCACAGCGCTGGAACTATAATCATAGACGGAGTTGGTGAGCAAAACGACCGTCGAAACCGTCGGGTTCAATGGAATGAAAAACGAGTCCGTCTGTGGCTGGCCATTGGGCTGAGGATAACTGCTGCTCCATGCAGAACCCGGCCACAAGTTGGTTGAGAAGGTGTTGGTGAAACCACCGTTGATGATCCGCGGCGTTGAAAAGCCCGGAGCATCATTCATCAACACCATCGAGATGTTGTCGCGGACCAACCCCTGAATCGAAGTCAACCTGACATAATCGGAGTTATACGAGTTCCAAAGTTCGGCACCGAGGGAGTTGCTGACGCTGAAAATATACATTTGGTTGGTTGTAATGGCCCCCGCGATGGTCTGGCGCGTCACCTGCAGTTTACGCTCCACCTGCACAACGTTTTGCATCGTAAACTCGTTGAAGTTCGGGAAACCCTTCTTTGCACCAATAATCCACGGGACACCATAAATGTTCACGGCTAAATTGGTGACCACACCGCTCATCGCCGCCAAAACGGAGGCGTCAATCGGTTGCGCGAGTTGCCAGTCGCTCAATCCCGAAACCAACAGTACGACATTCGTATAGCCGCTGATAAAAACATTCGTGCCCCGGCCGTCGGCGTCCCGCGAAAAGACCGGGCGGAACACAGACGGATAATTGTTGCCCAGCGCAAATGTGTTATTCGTCGTCGCATCGTAAATGTTGGCGGCGAGCTGGAGCACGCGGTTCACAGCGGGTGAATAAACGAACTGGTTGCTCACCAAAACCGGAATGTTCCCGATGCCAAAGGCGGGGTAGTTGGCCCATAGGGACGGATTAAAAAACATCGGACTGAAATCGGTCACGCTGTAAAACGTGGTGGCGAAGTTGGTGGGATTGCTGTTGCGCCACTGGGTGGTGTAGGCGCGCAGCATCCGGTCGGCGGCGTTGGTGAAAAACGCCAGCGGCTGCCACATGAAGAAATTCGTGGAGGAGGCGACGCCGTTGGTGTTCAAAAATCCATTCAAAACCGGATCAAGATTGTCGTAATTGAGGTTCATCTTGCCCGAGTCCGGCGTGGTGTCCGTGCCGAGTTGCGAGAGCAGCCGGTAAAACGTGTAGCGGTCGTAGGTGGAGACGTTCGTGCCAGCCTGTTTCAAATGGTCAATAAAGCCGGGCGGTGTCACGTTCAGTTCCGTCTTGTTCGGGTCGAACAAATCTGATGGCGTGAAATAATGGTTGGTATTGTCCGCGCCGGCCCACAGCAAAGTGGGATTGTCGGCCACGAAATCCGCATTCGTATTAAATGTGGTCTGCAACGGTCCATCGCTGTAACCGTCGATGTTATCGTTTCGGAAGGCAATGTCACCGGGACCGCCGAGGCCGCCAAATAATGTGTCCACGTTGGCCAGCGTGTTGTAGTTGAAATTATAACGGTAGTTCAGGATCGAGAAGGCGTCGTTAAAAGCCGCTCCGCCATTCGCAAAACCGATGGGCCGTTTATATTGGTATGCGCCACCAAGCAACGGGTTGTCCCACTCATTCGTATTCAAATCGGCCAGGAACGCAGCCAAGTTGATTTCCCAAGAGCCGACGCCTTGGTTACGGAAATAGCCATCGTTTACAAGATTCAAAGGCAGATTATTCTCCTGCAATGTTTGATTGTGAATGGCGTTCAAGTCGAGCGTGTTGCCGACGGGCACGGTAATGAAGGCATAGCGCGCAATGAATTTGTTGTTCGGACCGTAAGGCGCGTCGGGTCGCTCCAACACCCCAATCCATTCCGGGTCGCCGACCATCACATTGCTCCGCGTGTTTCCGGGAATGATATTCGGCATGGTGTTGCCGTTGTTATCGTAATATGGATTGAGTGGATCCGGACTAATGACCGGCAGCAGGCCGTTGGCGTCAAACTTTGCGTTGCGATTGAGATCGAGGTAAAAGCGGAAATCGTTTGAGCCGACGGAGTTGGTGACGATGAAAACCGGCGGACGCGGGCTGACATACAAATTGGTCAAGTCGCCCGGCAGGTTGGTAAAATTCAACGGCCAGCCATTCGTCGAGACGAGCAGGCTGAAGTTGTAGGGATTGGTGGTGGAAAGGACGTTGGCGATGACCTGGGCCTCGGCGTTGGCCAGCGCGGCGTCGGCGGCCAGCCGCGCGCTGGCGGTGTCGGTGACGGTGGTGACGGCGCTGCGTTCACGGCGGCTCAAGGCCAGAAAGGTGATGGCCATGAACGTCACCACGGACAGCAAAATCAGCGTGATGATGAGGGCGACGCCGCGGCGGGAAGGCTGAAGGCCGCGTTGCGAGGGACGAGAAGAACGGAAACATCGAACATCGAACTCCGAACTTCCAACATCGAATATGAAATTTAAGCCATCGTGACGGCGTTCGATGTTCGGCGTTCGGCGTTCAGCGTTCGATGTTCGTTTGGTTCTCATTCTCATTGATAGGCCGAGGGGTCAACGTTGCGAATCCAGACGCGCTGCCGGAACAGGTGAACCTGGCCGACGTGATTCGACAAGTAAGCCATTTGCGCCGTTGGATTATTAGCGAGCGATTCGGCGCGCTGGAGCGTGCGGTCTTCGAGCAAACCCAATTGGATTTCCACGGACGCGGGCAGCGTGTTGCTGAACATGTAAAATCCAACCTCGCCCAGCACCGGCGACGAATACCAGACGTTTCTGGCTGTGTTTGTGTATCCGAACGGGTAGCCATTAGTCATCCAATAGCCATTGTTGTCGTAAGCGCGCACCGTCAAATGCACCACGCCGTCCATCAAATGGCTCATGATGCTGGTGTTGGTCCAGGCGGCAAAGAAGACGGCGTTCGTAAAAGCCTTGTAAAGCGCTGCGGGACCGGCGGCGGCCAGCACATTGGTCGTCATGGAAAAACGGTAAAGCGGGTTGATGGAGTTTGCATTGGTCGTGTCCACCACGTAACCGGTGCCCGTCCATGTCGTGTTCTGGCGCGTGAGGATGAAGAAATTTTCCAGCACGTTGGTCCGCGTTTGCGCGCTGCCGGCCAACGATTGCCCCAGCGGCCCGATTTGGGATTGATACTGGAATTGATTGGGATTGGCGTAAAAATTCACCGCGACATTGCTGACGCCAAACGACGGGGCCATTGGTTCCAAATCGCTTTTGATCAGCCCCATCACGCTGCGGCCGCCTTCCAGCACGTCGGTCTGCGTGATGCTCGCGCGAAACGCGGCCTGCGTGCTGCTGAACACCGCCATCAACGCCAGCACGATGAGCGCCATCAACACCACCACCACGAGAATTTCGACCAGGGTGAAGGCATTTGTGCCGGAGGGACGAGCTATGCGAGTCCCTGATCTCCGCAAAGGAAAAGAGGTCCATTGGGGACTCGTGTAACTCGTCCCTCCGAACGGGGACTCGTGTAACTCGTCCCTCCGAACGGTCAGGCCAAAATGTTGCATTCCTGTTTTCACGGCGTGTTGACGAAGGATTGGGACGCGTAAAAATAAAAATTGTTGTAGATGGGGTCCGGGGCCAGTTGTCCGGCGACCATGGTGCGAAAGGTCTGGCGGCCGGGGCCTACTTTGCCGTTGGGCAGTTGCGGCCAGAGAAACGTCAGCCGCAACTCGTGCAGGTTGGCGGCGAGTTCCTGGGGGTAAAGAATCCGTGCCCACCTAACTGAACTATCGGGAACATCGCTCGATTGTGGCGGCAGAGGCGGTTGCCCTGCGACGATTGCCTGCCAATAAGAATAAGTTGTCTGTCCGGGCAAGATGTAAGAAACATAGTCGCCCCCGTTGTATGACTTAGGCAGCCAGAGTGGAGGAGTATTCATTGTGATCGGCGTTGTGATCGGCGCGTTGACGCACAGGATGCGGTAGCCGAAAGAATCTTCCCGAATGATGCTGTCGTTGGGTTGCGGCGGCTTTTCCACCGCCGGCCCACTGATGGAACGGACATAGGCGACGACGTGGTTGCTGATGCCGCCGTTAATCAAAGTCGGAATCGGCAAGCCGTTGACATCCAGATATTCCGGTGTGCTCAAAAGCCCCACGATGCGGAAGCCGTTGGTGATGGGAAAAAAGGGAGCGGACGATGGCCATGTTACCTGCGAAGCAGAGTAAGTGTAACCATTGGCGCCCGAAACATGGGTGGTGATATTTGTCCAGTAATTCGTGATGGCATAGACGTAATTGGTCAGGTCGTCCAGGCCGCGCGCGCCGCCACGGATGGCCTCCATCAAAACGGTTGCGTCCTGATTGATGATGGTTTCCTCGCGGTTGTCCCGCTGCGTGTTCATGCCAATGGGCAGGACGCCGATGATGGCGACGAGCGCGATGCCGATGACCGCCAAGCTGATGGCAATCTCGACCATGGTGAAGCCGCTGACATCGGAGGGGCGAGTTACACGAGTCCCTAATTCGGAAGGACGAGTTACACAAGTCCCTAATCTTGGATGATAAAAAGAACCTGATTGGGGACTCGTGTAACTTGTCCCTCCGAAAATCGTCCCTCCGAAAGCGCCATTCGGGCGACACGCCTTGTGAAAATATGTCTGGCAAATTTTCATGGCGCCATCTTTTGATATTCCAAAACGGCGCGGCCCGTCAGCCGGTCAATGTGAACGATGTTGTAGGAGGAATTGGTGCTGTTGCCGGGCGGATTTTCCGCCACGTCGGGCGAGCCTGGATCGGGCGGTATGGGCAGTAAAAAAGCCTTGGTCACCGGGTCTTTCACGACCAACACGCTACCCTTCGCAATCGGGATGTATTCGTCCCGGCCGGCAACCGTCTGCCCATCAACCGTCAGTTGACCGAGATAATTGAACGCGAGGCAGGGAAAGATCAACGATGTGTTGGTGGCGGTGGGAAAGGGTATGGCATTGGTGGCAAAGCCGTAGATGTCGTACGATTTAACGGAGTTTATCAAATCGGTGATGATGTAAGGTGGACCAGCCAGCGAATTGGTGAACTTCGTCCAAGCGATGAACGTGCCGTCGGGCAGACTTTGCCACGGAGCAAGATAATGCCAGGCGTGTTGTCCCGGCTGGTCGCCCATCGCACCACGAGCGATGAAAGTGTAGCCGGTCAATTGCTTGTCGCACAAGTTGGTGACGGCGGTTTGCTGGGCGGGAGCCAGGGTGCTCCACCAAGCGCTGTTGTTCCAGAAATTCGCCGGCATAAAAACCATATAGACCGTCGTGTGCTGGCTGATGGCCAGTTGGCGCGCGCGGGCGACACCGTCGAGCAACTGGCGCGAGGCGCCGAGGGTGGCGTCCGACTTGGCGAAATTTTTGAGCACCGGCACGGTCAACGCCGCCATAATGCCGAGGATGGCAATCACCACCAACATCTCGATGAGCGTGAAGGCGGACCAGGCAAAGGCTGAAGGCTGAAGGCTGAAGGCTGAAACCTTCTTCCGCGCCGGGCGCGCAAACTTTATTTTAGACTTTAGCATTTAGCCTTTAGCTTTTTTTTATTATTGCCAGCTCAGGACGTTGTCCCTGTTTTCACGGTCATCAGCGGGTTCGACGGGATCAATCTTCCGGTTTGGCCCGGCGGACCAGACCATGACCTTGCCGTGATATAAGTAATTATCGGCGGTATTATTTGGATTAACCAAACCGTTTAGGCCGGGATTTGAATTCTGGGCGGCGGGAGCAGGAGGAGAAGATACCAGGGTCTGACTGTAAAACGCATCCTTGCACTGCTCGTCGTAGCTTAAATCCATGCTGATGACGTAGGGACTGCCCCAGGGGTCCCGATAAACGCCGGTGATATCCACGCCTCCCGGCGGCTGCGGGTCGGGATTCGACGGGTCATAGCCCGACATTTTGGCATTCAGGAAAATGGTCTGCTGCGGATTTTTGACATGGTTAAAATTCACGTTTTGGTGGGTGACGGCATTTGTCGTAACGTCCATCAAAATGGCGATCACTTCGGCGTTGTTGGTCTGATAGTTGTAGGTGGCAGGATTTTGGACGGTATAAGGGACCGTGGGAGTTTGAAACACGCCGCCATAGGTAAAATCGCCATTAGCCGTCGAGGCCGCGCTTTGCGCCGCGGTGGAAACCGGAAAGCGGCCATAGACGGAATCATATTGTTGGATGGCGCCGACAATCTGGCTCATCTCCACCACGGCCTGCTTTTTCTGCGCGCTGATTTTGGCTCTCGACAACACCGGCAGGAGCAGCGCCGCCAGGATGCCGATGATGGCGATGACCACGAGCAATTCGACGATGGTGAAGGCGGAAGCGTGAAACGTGAAACGTGAAACGTGACGAGAACGCAGATCGCACGGCGCAGCGTTCGGTTTGCTCTCGACTCCTTGGCGCGGCGAAGCGCAGCGAAGACGGCTCGACGCTCGACTTTCGTCTGTCTGATAATTTTTCATAGCAATGGTTTTCATGGATTTAAAAAAACAGGGTTGAGGCGGGTGATCGTTTTGTTGCCAGTGGCCGGAACGCGGGCGCAGCTTGATACTGCCCCTGTTCGGAGTTCCGCCTTCAGGCGGTTTGGCTGGACATCCGCATTTGGCCGCCTAAAGGCGGAACTCCAAACGAAATTGCACGTTTGCGTGGGGGCAGTACCGGATTGCACCACGATGCGCGGAGACCACGCGCAATCGCGCCAGTCAACGGCGATGGAATATTCGCGGCCGGGTCCAGATTTTCGCGCAACGCACATAAAAAGTTCAGGGCAACGGGCTGTTAATCTGCACTTGTTTGGTCCAGTTGCAGATGAGATTGAGTTTATTGGTCGAGCCAATCGAAAGCTGGATCCACAACTCATACGAGCCGGGATTGTTGGTCGGGTTCGATGAATTGTAGCGCCAGGGATTTACGTCCGGCTGGCCCAACAACGGCTGGTAGATGGCGTCCGGCCCGCCGACGGCGGTGATCAGCAGGTTTACCCCGTTTACCCCAGTGTCGCTGTTTGTAAAATTGTAAACCTGGTTCGGCTTCAAATCCGGGAGAAAATTCCTGGCCACGGAAGCGTCCTCACCACCAGCAGACTTGCTGCAATTCATAAAGCCATCCACGCCAAACGTCTTGTCCACGACGCTGCTAGCAGTGCCGCCAGTCAAGGTGGGCAGGCTGCCATCCAAAGATTGATAGACTGGACTGGCTGAGGGGTTAATGTTGGTCGTTCCAGTCAGCTCATAATAAAGCTGATTTATCAGGGGATTGATGGGATTTTTCTGATTGTCCGGCGGATAAAAGCCATAGGCGGCCTTGTAGCGGTCAATGGCCGTCTCCAACTTCGCCATTTCCGCCTGGGTGTTGAAAATGTACTGGCGCTTTTTTACCGCGCCCACCACCGGGAAAAGCAGCGCGGCCAAAACACCCATGATGGCGATGACGACGAGCAGTTCGATCAAAGTGAAAGCGCTGGCATCGGAGGGACGAGTTACACGAGTCCCTAATTTGAAATGATAAAAAGAGCAAGGTTGGGGGCTCGTGTAACTCGCCCCTCCGAAAATCGACTCTCGACTCTTGACTGTCTGATTAGTTTTCATTTTTCGCGCAATTCGTCTTCCATTCTTTCGCTGAGCCATTGCTTGATCATGCTCTGATAATTCAAATACCGCGACCGGGCGAGCCGCTTGATCCGCGCCAGCATCCGCGGGTCAATCCGCAGCGTGATGGTCACGGACTCGGCGGCTTCCGCGTTGCCGGCCGTGGCCGCCTCCATCAGGCGCAAGTCCGGCCGGTTCTCCACCCAAAATTCCGCCTCGGCCTCTTCGCTGTCGAAGAGCGGCACCTCTTCCCAATTGGCAAAAGTTCGCACAACAAAAATCACGTTTCACGTTTCACGCACCTGTCCTCCATGGCGCGCAGCGCGACGGAGGATCACTTCTCACCGGCATTCAAAGTCCGGTCCAGTTTCCGCTGATAAAAGAACCGTTCTTCCGGTTCAAAAACGCGGGCGCGCAACACCCGCGCCACCCGGCCGTTGGTCCGATACACGCTGAAAATTCCGATCCCGCCCGCCGACATTCCCAGGCTGAAAAAGCGCGCCTGCACGCCAAATCGCGGCGAGTCCGGCAACAGCCGAATGGCAAACGGGTCCTCAAAGGACTCTTCAATTTCCCGCTGAGTCAAAGAACCATCCAACTCAAAGGGCGGATTGTTCCAATCGAACTCCATAACGAGTTAGCTGTAAATAAAACGCCCATGCACATGCAATGTCTTTACATTGTATTTACGCACAGGCATCACATTTTGTCAAGTTTTTTGCGTCTTTTCCAGAGACAAACGGCCTTTGAGGCGGTCGCCGGTCAGTCACCGCCAGCACCACCACCTTCACCGCTCAGGCTGGTGATCATCTGAATCAGGGGCAGGAACATCGCAATGACGATGCTGCCAACAACGACGGCCAGGAAAACAATCATAATGGGTTCCAAAAGCGAGGTCATGGAGGCCACGGCATTGTCCACTTCCTCGTCGTAATTGTCGGAAATTTTCAGAAGCATTTCCGGCAAGGCGCCGGTTTGTTCGCCGACGTCCACCATGCTGACCACCATGGGCGGGAAAACACCGGAGGCCTCCAGCGGCGCGGTGATGGTTTCGCCTTCTTTCACGCTTTCATGCACGCCGGCGATGGCGTTGCTGATGATGACGTTGCCGGCGGTTTCCTTGACAATGGTCAGCGCCTGCAAAATGGGAACACCGCTGCTGACGAGTGTGCCCAGTGTGCGGGTGAAACGGGCGATGGACACCCGGCTGATGACCGGCCCCAAAACCGGCATTTTGAGTTTGACCTTGTCCCAGACATAACGCCCGATTTTTGTTTTGATGGCCAACATGAACAAAACCACCACCACCGTCACCGCTCCAACTGTTTGCAGCATGTGGAGTCTGATGGCGTCACTGATCGCCAGCACAAACAGGGTGAACCACGGCATCTTGATCTGCATGCCGGCGAAAACCTCCTTGAACTTGGGAACCACCATGACCATCAACAAAATCAGAATGCCCGCCGCCACGATGAGCACCGCCACCGGATAAAACAGCGCGGCCTTGACCTTGCCTTTGATCTTCTGCGCCTTTTCGGAAAATTCCGCCAGGCGTTTCAACACCACTTCCAATACGCCGCCCAATTCGCCCGCCTTGATCATGTTCACGAACAAGCGGTTGAAAACTTTTGGATGCTGCGCCAGCGCCTCGGAAAACGTGCTGCCGCCTTCAATGGACAGCGCCAGTTCGCCGAGAACTTTTTTGAGCACGCCGCTGCGTTCCTGCTTTTCGAGCACGCGCAGTCCGCGCAAGAGCGGCAGACCCGCGTCCACCAGCGTCGCCAATTGCCGCGTGAACGCGGTCAGAACCTTCGGTTTGACCCTTCCGCCCAACCCCGGGATGGTGATGTTGAGGTTGAGGGCGCCGCCTTTTTTGCCGCCGGCCCGGGCTGCGGACCGGGTTTTCTTTTGAGATGACTTTTTATACTGACCTTTTTCGGTTTCCACGATTTTGGTCGGGAACAAGCCCATTTCCTTGACCCGGCCAATGGCCTCGTTCTGGCTGGCGACTTCAACCGTGCCTTTCGTTTCCTTGCCACGGTTGTCCAAAGCGACGTAATCGTATTTCGGCATAACAAATTGGTTCAGCCCCGAACGCGTTCGGGGTTACGTGTATTTGACGACTTCCTCGATAGTAGTATCACCTTCAAAGATGCTGCGCAAGCCGTCCTCGCGCAGCGGCACCATGCCCAGCTCGATCGCCTTTTGCCGCAACACGATCGTCGGCGCGCGCTCGTTGATCAACACCCGGATCGCCTCGCTGATGATGAGCAGTTCAAAAATGCCTTTCCGCCCCTTGTAGCCGGTGTCGTTGCACACCGAGCAGCCGCGGCCGTAATGAAAGACCTTGTCGCCCAAATCGTGCGCCGAAAGATTCAACAGGGCCAGTTGATCATCCGTCGGCTCGAACGGCGTCCGGCAATTCTTGCAAATGGTCCGCACCAGCCGCTGCGCCAGTACGGCCATCAGCGTCGAAGAAATCAAAAACGGCTCAATGCCCATGTCAATCAGGCGCGTCACCGCGCCCGTCGCGTCATTGGTGTGGAGCGTGCTCAGGACCAGGTGGCCGGTCAGCGACGCCTGAATGGAAATTTGCGCGGTTTCCAAATCGCGCATTTCACCCACCATGATGATGTCCGGGTCCTGGCGCAAAAACGACCGCAACGCCTTGCCAAAGGTCATCCCCACCGCTTCGTTGATGGCGACCTGCATGATGCCTTCGATGTCGTATTCGACCGGGTCCTCGGCGGTGAGCAATTTGGAATCAATCGTATTGACCCGCCGCATGCAGGAATAAAGCGTCGTCGTTTTGCCCGAGCCGGTGGGCCCCGTCACGATAAGAATTCCATTGGGCCGCTGAACCGCCTCGGACACATAATCATGCAGGTATTTGGGAAATCCCAGCGTGTCGAGGTCGAGATTGACCGAAGCGCGGTCGAGCACGCGCAACACGACGGATTCGCCGAAGAGCGTCGGCAGCGTGGACACGCGAAGGTCAACCTGGCGGTTGGCCACGGTATAACTGATGCGACCGTCCTGCGGCAGCCGCCGCTCGGAAATGTTCAGGTTCGACATGACTTTCAGGCGCGAAATCACCGGCAAGGCCAGGTGCTTCGGCGGCGGCGCCATTTCATAAAGCGCGCCGTCCACGCGATAACGGATGCGAAATTCGGTTTCAAACGGTTCGAAATGAATGTCGCTCGCGCGGTCCTGGATGGCCTGAAACAAGACCAGGTTCACGAACTTCACGATGGGCGCCTCGTTAGCCAGGCTCTCGACCAGTTTCACATCATCCGACGCACCCGCTTCGCTGACTTCGCGCTCCATTTCCTTGTCGGAACCGAGTTCCTTGAGGATTTGCGAAAAATCCTCGGTTTCCTCCTGGCCGTAATGACGGTCAACCGCTTTTTCAATTTCGGCGGGATCGGCCACGACCACTTGCACGTCGCGTTTGCTGGCAAAACCGATTTCATCCGCGTGCGCCGGATCGAGCGGATCGACCAGCGCGACCTGCAAGATCCCATTGTTCAACGCCACCGGCACGCAATGATACATCCGCGCGACATTGGCTGGAATCGTTTTCAAAAGGTCGGGCGAAAATTCATGGTCGCGCAGCGAAACGACCTCCGTGCCCAGATTGCTGGCCATCACCTGCAGGATGTCGTCGAGCTTCATGATCCCGAAATCCTGCAGGAGCTGGAACACCGGCGCGCCGCTGCGCTTGAGTTCGGTGGCGACTTCCTCGTATTGCAGGTCGTCGATCAGCCCCTGTCCTTTAACGAGGGACAGCAACGGGTTTGAAATCTCTTCCGCCATGTTACAAAATCATCCTTTGGACCCGGCCTGGGCCAGTTCCAATTCCTGCAATTTCTGCAGCACCGTCGTCGGGTCTTGCGCCTTGGTGATCACTTCTTCGCGCGCAATTATGCCCTGCTGGTATTTGTCGATCAGAAAACTGTCGAGGGTCACCATGCCGAATTTCGCGCCGGTTTGAATGTCCGAATTGAGGCGGAACGTTTTGTTGTCGCGAATCAACGCGGCAATGGACGGGGTGTTGACCATGATTTCAAAGACCGCCACGCGGCCCGGCTTGTCAATGCGCGGAATCAGCAGTTGCGAAATCACGGCTTGCAGCACGGTGGAAAGCTGGATGCGAATTTGCTCCTGCTGATTGTTCGGAAAGGCGTTGACAATACGGTCAACCGTCTTGGCCGCGCCCGTCGTGTGCAGCGTGCCGAAGACCAGGTGACCCGTTTCCGCCGCGGTGATCGCCGCGTCAATCGTTTCCAGGTCGCGCATTTCACCCACGAGAACCACGTCCGGGTCCATGCGCAGCGCGCGGCGCAATCCTTCGGCAAAATTCGGCACATCCACGCCGATTTCGCGCTGCGTGACCAGCGCTTTTTTGTGTTTGTGGTAATACTCAATCGGGTCTTCGATGGTGATGATGTGCGCCTCTTCGCGTTCCTCGTTGATGATGTTGATCATCGAAGCGAGCGTGGTCGTCTTGCCGCAACCGGTGGGTCCCGTTACCAGCACCAACCCGCGCGGTTTATAGAGCAGTTCCTTTGCGCTCGGCGGAATGCCGATTTCCTCCATCGTCAGCATTTTGGTCGGAATCTGCCGGAGCACGATGCCGAAGTCGCCCTTGGCCTTGAAGACGCTCACGCGGAACCGCGCCGCGTCGCCAAAGGCAAAACCGAAGTCCGCCCCGCCGCGTTCGCGCACGCTTTGAATGTGTTCCTCCGACGTGATGCTGCGCATCAACTCCTCGGAATCCTCCGGTTTGATCACCGGGCCTTCCACGCGGTGCAAAATGCCATGCACGCGAATGGTCGGCGACACGCCCACGCGAATATGCAGGTCGGACGCTCCTTCGGCCACGACCAACTGCAACAAATCAGACATCGAGTATGACATAAAAATTCAAATGCAGATTGCCGAATGCCGAATGCAGAAACTTGCTCCACCAGTTGAATCTGGTTTTATTTCTTCATTCTTCATTTTTCATTCTTCCGTTCCATTACGACTCATCGCCGAGCGTCGAGCGGATGACCTCCTCAGCCGTCGTGAGCCCGGCGAGCACCTTGCGGATGCCGTCCTCGCGCAGGGTGCGCATGCCCATTTCGCGGGCGCGTGCGCGCAAAACCGAGGCGGTCGCCTTGTCGTAAATCAACTTCCGCGTTTCATCGTCAATGACGAATATTTCAAAGATGCCAAAGCGGCTGCGGTAACCCGTGTTCGAGCAATCGTTGCAGCCGCGGCCCTTCCGGAGCGTGGCGCCCTGCAACTGGTCCGGGGTCAGGCTCAAGGCGCGCATTTCCGCGTCCGTGGGCTGATACGGCTGCGCGCACTTTTTGCAGATTCTGCGCACCAGCCGCTGCGCCATGAGGCAGCGCGTGGAAGATGCGACCAGGAAGGGCTTCACGCCAATGTCCATGAGACGCGTGACGGCGCTCGGCGCGTCATTCGTGTGCAGCGTGGAGAAAACCAGATGACCGGTAAGCGACGCGTTGATGGCGATGGTCGCGGTTTCCAGGTCGCGAATTTCACCGATCATCACGATGTTCGGCGCCTGGCGGAGAATCGCGCGCAAGGCCGCAGAAAACGTCAGCCCGACGGCCTCGCTCACCTGCACCTGGTTGATGCCGGCCAGAATGTATTCCACCGGGTCTTCCACCGTGATGATCTTCCGGTCGGGCCGGTTGATGAAGTGCAGGCAGGAATACAGCGTCGTCGTCTTGCCGGAACCGGTCGGCCCGGTCACCAGCAGGATCCCGTCCGGCAAACCGATGATCCGCTCGAACGTCTGCTGGTCGTCCGTGAAAAACCCGAGTTCCGGCAGCCCCAGCTTCAACCCTTCCTTGTCCAAAATACGCATCACGATGCTTTCGCCATGATACGTCGGCAGGCAGGACACGCGGAGATCAATCAACTTGGTGCCCACCTTCGACTGGATGCGTCCGTCCTGCGGGATGCGGTGCTCGGAGATGGACATGTTCGACTGGATTTTCAGCCGGGTGATGATGGACGCCTGCAACCGCTTCGGCGGCGCCTTCATCTCCTGCATGACGCCGTCAATGCGGTAACGCAAACGAAACCGCTTGGCCAGCGGCTCCAGATGAATGTCCGACGCCCGCACCTTGAAGGCGTCCACGATGATCTGGTTCACCAGGCGGATCAGCGGCGCGTCCGCGTCCACCGCCCCACCGTCATCCGCGCCGGGCAGTGTGGCTTCAACGTTATCCTCCGTGAGTTCCTGGATGACGTCCTTGAAGCGGCTGTCCTCGGCAATGCCCTTTTTTTCCCCACCGTAATATTTGTTGAGCGCGGTTTCGATGTCCGGCTCCGACGCCACGCGCAGCTCGATTTCCGCGTTGAGCAGATGCGTCAGCGTGTCAATGGTGTTCAGGTCGGACGGGTCGGCAATGGCGACGGCGACCTTGCCCTCGGTTTTGAAGACGGGCACGACGCGGTATTTTTTGGCGATGTGGCGCGGAATGATGGCGATGACGTCGTCGGGAATCTGTATTCCGGCCAGTTGAACCACTTCCGCGCCGAATTGCGCGGCCTTGGCCTGGGTCACGTCCTCCGGACGGATGAGCTGGTTGGCCAGCATCAAATCCACCACGCCCACGCCCGAAGCCTGGGCCTCCGCGCGCGTCTTGGCGACCTGCTCGGCGTTCACCAAGCCAAGGTCCACCAACGAATCCACCAGATAATCGTCTTGTTCAGCCACAATACTTTTGCATCACACGGTATCACAACGTCCTGCAGAATGCGCGGAGAAGTTACCCATCTAAAACCCCCCATGTCAATGCGGACTGATGATTCCCGGTCTGAATTTTAGTTTTGCTCCGCCATTTGGGATTGCCATTTCGAGTTGCGTTGACTAGCTCTGTGTTTGTGAAAACTGGATTTTCCATCAACTGTCTTTTGGTCGCCACATTTTTTACCATTGCCAGTTCGAATTTGTCCGCCGCCGGCACCCACAGCCCGCGCGAACGGTTGCTGCTCGACTCCGGCTGGAAATTTCATCTCGGCAATGAATGGGGCTTCGCCCAAAACCGCGCCAAGGCCGGCACCGGCAGCGGCCCCGCCAGCCAGTCCTTCAGCGACGCAAGCTGGCGCACGATCAACCTTCCGCACGATTGGGCGGTCGAACTGCCGTTTAACCAGGGCGCCGATGCCGCGCATGGATTCAAACCGGTCGGACCGGGCTTCGCAACCAATAACGTCGCCTGGTATCGTCGCACCTTTGAATTGCCGGAAGCCGACGCCAGCAAACGCATCGGGCTGGAATTCGACGGCGTGTTCCGCGACGCCCAGGTTTTTGTGAACGGCTGGTTCGTCGGCCACCACGAAAGCGGCTATAGCAGCTTCCGCTATGACATCACCGACCTCGTCGTTCCCGGCGGCAAAAACGTCATTGCCGTGAAAGTGGACGCGTCACAGTTCGAAGGCTGGTTCTACGAAGGCGCGGGCATCTACCGCCACGTCTGGCTCGTGAAGACCGGGCCGCTCGCCATCGCGCCGGATGGAATTTTCGTTTGGAGCAAATTTAAGAACAACGTGCCGGAAGGTGATGCGGAAATTCACGTTCAAACAACCGTTCTGAACAAACTTGCGAACAGAGCCAGTGCGACTGTTGTTGCCGAAGTCGTTGGGCCGGATGGAAAAATTATTGGAAGCGCCCAAAGCCAAGATGGCGTAGGCCCTGACGCACAGTCCGAGTTTGAACAAACCATTTCAGTTTCAAAGCCAGTGCTTTGGTCACCAGAAACGCCCAAACTTTACAAAGTCGTCGTCAAAGTTTTCGGTGCCGATTCGACTGACCATTCTGCGAATCCGAAAGAGACAGTTGATTTGAAAGAAACCGAGTTCGGCATCCGCACCGTCGCGTTCGATGTCGAAAAGGGATTTTTACTAAACGGCAGGCCCTATGAACTCAAAGGCACGTGCAATCACCAGGACCACGCGGGGGTCGGCGCGGCGTTGCCGGACGGCTTGCAGTATTTCCGCATCACGAAATTGAAGGAGATGGGTGACAACGCCTATCGCACGTCGCACAACCCGCCCACGCCGGAATTGCTCGAAGCGTGCGACCGCCTCGGCCTGCTGGTCATGGACGAAAGCCGGCTGCTCGGCAGTGACGAGGCAAATCTGCGGCGCTGGGAAGGCCAGATCCAGCGCGACCGGAACCATCCGAGTGTCGCCATCTGGTCCATTGCCAATGAGGAATTCCGCGTGCAAGGCACGCCCACCGGCAGACAGGTCGCCCTGACGATGCAGAATTTTGTCAAGCAACTCGATCCGACGCGGCCCGTGACGTACAACGCACCCGTCGGCAACGAGTTTCCGGGCATCAACTCCATCATCGAGGTCCGCGGCTGGAGTTATCACATCGGCACGAACAACATGGACGCCTATCACGCGGCGCATCCGAATCAGCCGAACGTCGGCAGCGAACAAGGCAGCACCGTCAGCACGCGGGGCATTTACACGAATGACGCGGCGCGCGGTTACGTGAGCGCCTACGATATCGGCGCAACGGTATGGTCCAACACCGCCGAACAGTGGTGGAGTTTCTTCGCCGTGCGACCGTGGCTTTCCGGCGGGTTCATCTGGACGGGGTTTGATTATCGCGGCGAACCGACGCCTTACGGCTGGCCGTGCATCAATTCGCATTTCGGCGTGATGGACATGTGCGGTTTCCCGAAGGACAACTTTTATTATTATCAATCGTGGTGGACGGACAAACCCGTTTTGCACCTGCTGCCGCATTGGAACTGGCCGGGCAAGGAAGGCGTGGAAATCGAGGTGCACGCCCTGAGCAATTGCGAAGAGGTCGAGTTGTTCCTCAACGGTCAGAGCCTCGGCCGGAAAATGATGGAAAGAAATTCACACCTGGCCTGGATGGTGCCATACGCGCCCGGCACGTTGAGCGCAAAAGGTTACAACGGCGGCAAGGCCATTGCCGAAACGAAAGTCGAAACGACCGGCGAACCCGCCGCCGTCCAGCTCGCGCCCGACCGCGCCACCCTCAACGCCGACGGCGAGGACGTGAGCGTGTTCACGGTTTCCGCGACCGATGCACAAGGCCGCGTCGTGCCGGTGGCGGCGAATTTGATTCATTTTGAATTGAGCGGCCCCGGAAAAATTCTGGGCGTGGGCAATGGCGACCCGAGTTGTCACGAACCGGATGTTTTTCTCCCGCAATTTTCAGTGCGATCGGTCCCTTTGAACGACGGCTGGCGCTGGAAAAAATTGCCGAATGTTTACGACCCGAAGCTCGCCGAATTCAAAACGAATTTTGACGATTCGACCTGGGAGACGGCGGATCCGCAATCCGACGGCGGCCCGCTGGGAGAGCGTGCCCAGGCGGTTTACCGCGTAAAAATCCAGGTGACCGGACCGGACCTCGCCGCCCGGGCGGTGGAGTTGCGCTGCGGCATGATTGACGAGGACGGCTGGGTTTATGTGAACGGCAGGCAGATCGGCGAATCGCACGACTGGCAGGTCCCCGCCGTCTTTGATTTGAAACCGTTTCTGCATCCGGGTGAAAACACCATTGCTGTGGCAGTGGCGAACTGGGGCGAACAGGGCGGACTTAACAAGGGCGTGCTGCTGGAATTTCAGAAAAAATCCGTCGCGCCCGAATGGCAGCGCAGCGTGTTCAACGGCCTGGCGCAAATCATCATCCAATCCACCAGGGAACCCGGCGAAATCAAGCTGACCGCCCGTGCGGCAGGTTTGTCCCCGGCCACCGTGTCCGTATCATCACAACCCGGCACTCCGCGTCCGGCGGCGCCTTAAAAAATACCAGCGCGCTGAAAACCCGCGCATATTTCTTTACGGGTTATACAAAACTTTGTCGCATATGCGACAAAGTTTTGTCATGACGTGAATGGATTAAAGGTGCGCAATTGTCGCCCGGCTTCCCGAAGCACCTTGATCCGCCGGCGCCACACCTGTTGCCCCAAGTAACCAGGCGGCAGAATTCTTTCCGGCAGGAGCGGATCATGTGTCACCGCGTCCAGCCACGCTTCGCGCTCCGCTGCGGCCCAACACCGTAACGCCTTGGCCGCTGCTTCGTTTCCAAGCGCCCCGCCTGGTCGTTCGCCAAGGATTTTCAAATGCCGGGCATAACGCTGATTGATGCGTTCGAAGTCCCAGGCACCCGAGACGATTTCAGCGTCGGATTCCCCCGCGCATGGTCGCGCCTCCAGCAGGATGAGCGATTCCACATTGATCTTACCGCCAACGAGGATGCGTTTTTCCTCCTCAAGCGAATCAGGTGTAATCCAGACGCTGTTTTGCAAATAGCCGAAGCCTTTATCGTGGAGATAGCGTCGTAATTGCGCGCGCTGTGAATTCTGCGTGGTTGGAACATCGAACAGCACGAGCCGCCAGCGACCGTCCCATTCGCGCGCCCATCTAGCCTGTGGGTCACGTCCGCCCATCGCGCGCAGGCGACCCTGCCAGGTGAGCCGATACGTGCGGTCATCAAGCACAGTGGAGCCACGTTCGACCAGGTGCTGCTCCTCCAGCGCGGCCACCTGACGCAGCAGGTTGTTGCGATAGGCCCAACTCTCGTAAGAGTCCGTGAGGTTGCGGAACGTGGGCCGGGCCAACATTTCGGCGGACCAGAGGAGGAAATTCAGAAATTCTTCCGTTTGAGGTTTCATGACCGGATATTGGCAAGAGCAGGCAAGTAATGCCATACAAAACTTTGTCGCATATGCGACAAAGTTTTGTAATGGCTGACACACCATCGTATGACAAAAACATGTTGGCGCGCATCATTCCTGCCGTGTAATTTGGGCTCATGCAACGGACGATTCTTTGCGCGCTGGCAGGTTTCACCGTCTGCCTTTCAACCAGCATCGCCTTCGCCGACGAGGAAACCTGCGTGGCCTGTGACCGGAAGGTCCTGGTCAGCGGCCAGTTCGAACACGGCCGGGGACATGAAAGCCTGGCGATCCAGGGCGCGCCGAAACGCGGCGAGGAAGCGTTCCGCAAGGAAATTTATGGATCCAATTTCACTGTGTCCGCCCCCAATCTTCCCGCCGGCAAATACACCGTCCTGATCGGGCTGACGGAAATCGTTTTCACCAACGCCGGCCAGCGCGCGTTCGACATCACCTGCGGCAACCAGACGCTCGCGCGCAATCTCGACGTTTTCACCGCCGCCGGCGGCGCGGGCCGGGTCCTCCTGCTCACCAACCGGATTGATTTTCCCGGTGACGCGGCACACGGGCCGTTCACCCTCGCCTTCACCGGGCGCACCAACACGGCGAAGCTGAACACGTTCGAACTCAAGGATGCCTCCGGCCAGTCGCTCATTTCGATGCAGGCGGCGGATTTGATTGACGCCGAGGACACCAACGCGTTGCAAGCGCCCGTCGTCGCCGGGCTGGAAATCTGGAAGGACGCCGCGCAACCCACCGCCGCACGGGTGGACGACCTCGTGCAACGCTTGTCGCTCGCCGAAAAGGTGCAGCAGATGCGCAACGCCGCCCCGGCCATTCCGCGACTTGGCATTCCCGCCTACGATTATTGGAGTGAATGTCTTCACGGTGTCGCGCGCGCCGGCACGGCCACGGTTTTTCCCCAGGCCATCGGCATGGCCGCGGCGTGGGACGTGCCGCTCCTGCATCAGGCCGCCGACGTCATCGCCACCGAGGCCCGCGCCAAACACAACGACTACGCCGTCAAGCACAACGGCGACAGCGCGCGCTATTTCGGCCTCACGTTCTGGACGCCGAACATCAACCTCTTCCGCGATCCGCGCTGGGGCCGCGGCCAGGAAACCTATGGCGAAGACCCGTTCCTCACGGCCCGGCTCGGCGTGGCGTTCATTCGCGGATTGCAGGGTGACGACCCGAAATATGTGAAGGCCATGGCGTGCGCGAAACATTATGCCGTCCACAGCGGACCGGAATTGGAGCGGCACCGTTTTGACGTTGCGCCGTCCGAACGCGATTTTTACGAAACGTATCTGCCGCAATTCGAGGCCGCCGTCCGCGAAGGCCGCGTCGGCGCAGTCATGGGCGCCTACAATTCCGTCCATGGCCAGCCGGCCTGTGCCAGCCCGCTCCTGCTCACGGACCTTTTGCGGAAGCAGTGGGGCTTTGACGGTCACGTGGTTTCCGATTGCGGCGCGATTTATGACATTTACGCGAATCACAAATTCACGGCCACGCCGGCGGAGGCCGCGGCCGCGGCGGTGAAGGCCGGCGACGATCTCTGTTGCGGCACGGATTACAACTCACTGGTGCGCGCGGGCAAAAAAGGTCTGATTTCGGAAAAGGAAATTAACACCGCGGTCGGCCGCGTGCTCGAAGCGCGGTTCCGGCTGGGGCTGTTTGATCCGCCGGGAAAAGTGCCGGGCGCGCAAATTCCCATTTCGCAAAACGACACGCCCGCCCATGAGGCGCTGGCGCTGAAAATGGCGCGCGAATCCATCGTGCTGTTGAAAAACGACAGCCGGTTGCCGCTCGACCGCGCCAAAATCAAACGCATTGCCGTCATCGGCACCAACGCCAGTTCCGTGGCGGTGCTGCTCGGCAATTACAACGGCACGCCGGCCCGGCCGGTGACCATTCTTGACGGCATCAAAAGTGTGGCCGGCACAAACATCCGGGTGATTTATGAACCGGCTTGTCCGCTGGCGCTGCGCAAGGACGGGACGGACAAGCCCAACGCCCAAATGTGGACCAGGGCCATCGCCGCCGCGTGGATGTCGGACGTGATTATTTACGTCGGCGGTATCAGCCCGCGGCTGGAGGGCGAGGAAATGAAAGTGGACTATGACGGCTTCAGCGGCGGCGACCGCACGGAGATCGAATTGCCATCGGTGCAAAACGAATTGCTCAAAGCGTTGCAGGCGACCGGCAAGCCGGTCGTATTCGTCAATTGCAGCGGCAGCGCCATTGCCATGCCGTGGGCCGCCACCAATCTGCCAGCGATTTTGCAGGCGTGGTATCCGGGCGAACAGGGCGGGCGCGCCGTGGCCGACATTCTATTCGGCGATGTAAACCCCTCCGGACGGCTGCCGGTCACTTTTTACCGCGCCACCGCCGACCTGCCGGCGTTTGACAATTATTCGATGTCCAACCGCACCTACCGTTACTTCAACGGCCGGGCGGACTTCGCCTTCGGCCACGGTTTGAGCTACACCAAGTTTGATTACAACAGCCCGAAGCTCAACGGGACAAATTTCACGGCAAACGACACGATCAAACTCACGTTTTCGCTGCTGAACGCCGGCGCCCGGGACGGTGATGAAGTGGCGCAGGTTTATTTCCGGCAGGTGAACTCCGCCCGGCCCCAGGCCAAGCTCGCGCTGTGCGGCTTTGTGCGGATTCATTTGCAGGCCAGCCAGGGGGCCAGATTCACCATGAACATTCCGACGGAACGATTCCGCTGTTGGGACGCGGCCAAAAAGCAGTACACCGTCGAGCCCGGCAATTACGAACTGCTGGTGGGCGCGGCGTCCGACGACATCCGCCTGCGTGTGCCGCTGAAAATTGCCGCCGCGAAATAACGGGCGCCACCGGGCAGCACCACCACCGAACGGGGTGAGCCGGCTTGGTGCCCCGTCCCGCCCTGCGAGACGGTAAAATCATGATGAGCCACAAGGACCGTCCCGCAAAGCGGGGCGGGACACCGAACGGTGGCAGAGCCAAATGCCCCCGCCATGACCCGACGTTGCAAAAAATCTCGCAACTGAAAACAAAACTGAGAGGATGCTTTGCATGAGCCGCACATTTAAAAAATTCACAACTACCGCCGCCGCGCTGGTCTTTCTGGGAGCAGGAGCGGCGGCATTCGCCGGCGATCTTGTCCTGTGGTACCAGCAGCCGGTGGGAGTCGCAACGAACGAGCCGCCGACAACCACCAAGGGTACGCCGCCCCTCGGCCTGGCCGGCGGCACGGTGCCGCCTTTCATCAATGAAGCGCTGCCCATCGGCAACGGGCGCCTCGGCGGGCTGATTGCCGGCGGAACGGCGCGCGAACGGATCGTGCTCAACGAGGACAGCCTGTGGACCGGCGATGAAAATCCCTCGGGCAATGACAAAATGATGGGTGCCTACCAGTGCCTGGGCAATCTGTTCATCAATCTGCCGGGACATGAAAACCTCGCGGATTACCGGCGCGAACTCGACATCGGGAACGCGCTGGCGCACGTCAGCTACCAGTCGGACGGCGTGAATTACCGGCGGGAATATTTTTGCAGCCATCCCGACGGGGTGCTGGTCGTGCGGCTCACCGCCGACCGGCCCGGCAGTTATACCGGCAGCATTGAATTGAACGATGCCCACGCCGCGCAAACTGTCGCAGCCAAAAATCGCCTGGCTTTTGCGGGTGCGCTCACCAACGGCCTGAAATACGAGGTACAATTGCGCGTGCTCTCCGAGGGCGGTTCGTTGCAAACCAACGGCGCGACGCTCGAATTCAAAAATTGCAACGGCCTCACGCTCATTGTCGCGGTGGGCACGGACTACGCGATGGATTATGCCGTGAAATATCGCGGTGAAGACCCGCATGCACGCGCGACCAAACAGGTCGAAAAGGCCGCCGCCAAAAAATACGATGACCTCAAGGCCCGGCACGAAAAGGATTTTCATGCGTTGTTCGACCGCGTCGCACTCGACCTGGGCCAATCCTCCGCCGGACAGCTTGAGCTGCCCACCGACGTGCGCAAGGCCATGGCCGTCGGCACGGTGGACCCCGGGCTCGAGGAACTGCTGTTTCAATACGGCCGCTACCTGCTCATCTCCTGTTCGCGTCCCGGCGGATTGCCGGCAAATCTGCAGGGCCTCTGGAACGACAACAACAATCCGCCGTGGCATTCCGATTATCACGCGAACATCAACGTGGAGATGAATTACTGGCCCGCCGAGGTGGCCAACCTGTCCGTGTGCCATCAGCCGTTCTTTGACCTCGTGTTGACCCAGCTCCCGGCCTGGCGCAAGGCCACCGCCGCCTCGCCCGACCTCAAGACACCTTCCGGCGCGATGACCACGCGGGGTTGGGCCATCCGCACTTCACACAACATTTATGGCGGCATGGGCTGGAAGTGGGACAAGACGGCGAACGCCTGGTATGCTCACGGGTTCTGGGAACATTACGCCTTCACCGGCGACAAAAAATACTTGAAGAAGACGGCCTGGCCGGTGATGAAGGAAACCTGCGAATTCTGGATGGACCATTTGAAGGAATTGCCGGATGGCAAACTGGTCGTGCCCAACGGCTGGTCGCCCGAACACGGGCCGGTCCTGGACGGCGTGAGTTACAATCAGGAAATCGTCTGGGACCTGTTCAACAACACTATCGCCGCGGCGGACGCGCTCGGCGCGGACAAGACGTTTCGCGATAAAATCGCCGCGATGCGCGACAAGCTGGTCACGCCAGGGATCGGCAGTTGGGGCCAGTTGCTCGAATGGATGACCGAATTGCACGACCCGAAATATCCGGAACTTGACACGCGCAACGACCATCACCGCCACACGTCGCATCTGTTCGCGGTGTATCCTGGCCAACAGATCAGCATCGTCAAAACGCCCAAGCTGGCGGTGGCGGCGAAGGTCTCGCTCGACGCGCGGGGCATTGATCCGACCAGCGACGTGCGCGAATGGTCGTTCGCCTGGCGCACCGCCCTGCACGCGCGCCTGCACGACGGCGAAGGCGCGCACCAAATGCTCCAGCAGTTGTTTTCCGCGCGCAACACCTGCCCGAATCTTTTCGGTTTGCATCCGCCGATGCAGATGGACGGCAACTTCGGCATCACCGGCGGCATCTGCGAAATGCTGCTGCAAAGCGATCAACTCGAACTCCGAACTCCCAACTCCGAACTCCGAATTCTGGATTTGCTGCCTGCGTTGCCGAAGGCATGGCCCGACGGCAGCGTGAAGGGGCTGCGCGCGCGCGGCGGCTTTGAGGTGGACATCACCTGGAAGGACGGCAAGCTGGTTTCCGCCACCGTGCATTCGCTGCTGGGCAATCTCTGCCGCCTGCGCTACGGCGACGTGACCCGCGACGTGAAAATCAAGAAGGGCAAAACGTTTCAGTGGGACGGACAATCTGCGCCGAAATAAAATTCAAATTGCCGCAGTCCGCCATCGTCAAATCTACTTTTCGCTGCTGCCGAGATTGCCCAAGGCATGGTCCGCCGGAAGATTTTGGCCGGACCAGATTTTACGGGCCGTCCAGTCCGCCGCCGGCCCGCTCCAAAACGCGTGGCGGGCGGGCAACCCCAGCGGCAAAAAGACAAAAGTGCAGAGATACAGGCTGCCGGTGCTGATGTAGGGTTCCGCCAGGCCCGGTTGATGGCCGGCCAGGCCGACCCGCAACCAGCCATCGGCGTCAAAGGTGTCCGCCGCTCCCAAGGTGCGCCGGATCACCGCCGTCAACGCCGCCCGCACTTGCGGGGGTTTGACGCCCTCCGACAACTCATCGCGCAACGCCATTTGCGCCAGCAATTGGAACGCGCCACACCGGTAGGTGATGGAACGGCCAATCGCCGGATAGCTGCCGTCCGGTGCAATCAAGTGTTCCTGCACGGCCGCATAACGTCGCGCCCGTTGCCGCACCGCGCCGAGCGGCTCCGCCCATCGGTTTGAAACCTTGCCGATGTGTTCCAACACGTCCAGCAGGAACGGCTGGATGACGAAACTGTTGTAATAGTCCCAGTGGAATTCCGTGCCGTCGCCATACGTGCCGTCGCCTTTATACCATTGTGCGAAGGCACGAATGGCGGTTTCGATGGGCTGTGGCCGCCATTCTTCGCCGATGCTGGCGAGAAAGGTTTCAATCATCGCGGGAAAAAGCAGCCAGTTGCTCTGGCCGGGCTTGAGGTCGCGGGTTGATTTCAATGCCGTCACCAGCCGCTCCTGCGTCGGCTGCTCCAATTTTCCCCAAAGCCCACTCGGCGACCGCAACAAGGCATGGGACAGGAACGCCGCGTCCACCAGACACTGCCCGCCCACAGTGAAGTTGATGAAGTCCGGCGATTCCGGATTCGTCGCCTGGGCCAGTCCCCGGCAGGCGAAGTCGGCGAAACGGCGCCCCAGCTCCGCTTCCTCGGCGGTTTTATCCGCCAACTCCAGCCACGGCGCAAGGCCGGACAAGGTGCGTGCAACCGCTTCGAGATGCGTCACCGGCCGCCGCCCGGCGACATTACCGGTCGGACATTCCACCGGCATCCGCTCGCGAAGTTTGCCGGCCGCCAGATTGCTCAACACCGGCCCGGCGACCCGCTCGAGCATTTTCAGCCAATAGGCCCGGTCGCTTTTGGCGCTGGAAAAATCATCTTCCGCCACGGCTGGACCGGCGTTCAGTTTGGGCAAAACGAGAAAAGTCCCCGCTATCCCCAAATCACGAAAAAACCGGCGGCGCGAGTTCATAAATAAAAACAGACCCGTTCAGTTTTCAGGCGCAGGAGTCAGGTTGTCCAGAATGAAATTGCCCGGCGTGTCCTGCGGGATGCAACCGGGCACTGCCCGTAAATCCCAGCCGCCTACGCTACGGCGACGTGACCCGTGACGTGAAAATTAAAAAAGGCAAATTGTTTCAGTGGGATGGACAGTCGGAGTTGAAGTCCAATTGACCCGGGAGCTTGATTGCAAAGGCAGGGCGGCCAGTCTCCCGCCCGCCGTTCGTTTGAATAAATTTTCGGCGCGCACGGAGTGACGCGCCCTACCACATTAGCCAATTTGTTTCAGCGCTTCGCGTTCGCACGCGGCGTATTTCTTGATGAGCTGGTCGTAAACGCGGGCGGCCTTCGGGTCCGGACGGATTTCGCTGTTGGGAACCGGGTCGGTGAAACCGGCCACGACTTTTTCCCATTTCGGTTTTTCCCCGGCCTGGACCAGCCAGCCATGCGCGGCTCGCAACGCGGCGCCCAGCGCGGCACTTTTGGAAATTTCGATGCGCTCGACACGGCAATTCATCACGTCGGCCATTACCTGCAGCAGGGGGACGTCGTTCGAAGCGCCGCCGGTGGCGTAAATGCAGCCGGGCGCGACCTTCATCCATTGTGAATGCAGCCGCATCGTCATCATCTGCGCCTCGACGATGGCGCGGCAGTTCGCCGCGGCGTCCTTTTCGTCGAGATCGAAACGGTGAATGCCCGGCTGGTTCACGCGCGGAACAATTTCGGCCTCAAACCACGGTAACAGGATGCCACCGTTGTTGCCCGGTGGTGTGGCGGCCAGCGCTTCGCCGAATTTTTTCCAGTCCCTGATGCCGTAGGCGTCGCGGATTTTTTCCCGGGCGAGCGACCCGTTCTTGAAACAAATCAACGTCATGTAATCGCCGGTCGGTGAACCGAACACGTGGCCTTCGCCGTGTTCGTCGGTCCGGCATTTTTTCATCGAGCCGAAATACGTGTCGCTGGTGCCCAGGCTGATGGCGACCATGCCTTCGCGAATCAAACCGAGACCAACCACGCTGCACGGATTGTCGCCCGACCAGACCAAGGTCTGCGCTTCCGGGTTCAGGCCGAATTTTTTGACGAAATACGGACTGACCGCGCCGACGACTTCCCAGGATTCGGCCAGCAGTGGCAGTTTCTTTTTCAAATCCGGCGCGGTGGCCGCCAGCGCATCCGGATGCCAGGCTTTTTTGTGAATGTCCATCAGGTTCATGCCTGCGCCGTCGCCGTGGTCAATCGGCGCAATCTTCCCCGCCAGCAATGACGCCATGAACGAACTGACAAGCGCGATGCTCGCGGTTTGGGCGTAGGCTTCCGGTTCGGTCTTGTAAAACTTGCGGATTTGCGGACCGGTGAACCGTTCGAATGTGTCCGACCCTGTGGCCTCGGCCGTGGCCTTGATACCGCCAAGCTTTTTGCGGATTTCGGCGCATTCCGCGGCGGTTGAGGAATCCATCCAAATCGGCGAGGTCGGACGCGAAAAAATGCCGTCCGCCTTCGTTTCACTTCGGCGCGACAAGCGCAGATTTTCGACCAAGGGTTTTTGGGGATTCAACTTCGCCAGCACATCGGCGGCGCGGTCGTTGAGATAAACCGAGCCGTGCTGCTGGCCGCTGCCGCTGATGGCCAGGATTTCGCCCAATGCGACGCCGTCCTTTTTCATTTCGGCAAAGAGCAAATCCAGCGCCTCGGCCCACAGCAGGGGCGAGCTGTGTTTCACCAGCGGGTCGGGATTGGGCAGGACGCCGTTTTGCGTTCCGTACTGCGGCAGCACGCGGTCGAAGTTCAGCGATTTTCCATACACGAGCTTGCGGCGGTCGTAGTCAATGATCACCGCGCTCAGGCTTTGCGTGCTGGAATCGAGTCCGAGAAATAATTTGGCCATGGAAATTTAAATGTGTCGTTTGCGTCTTATTTGGTAACAATAAATTTGAACCATGCAATCGAAAACCGCACTTAGGCTTCATTTTCATAGTATTGTCCTGCTCTGCGCCATCGCGGCCCACGCCGCGCCGATCGACCGGCACGCGCTCGTGATGCGGCATAATGTCGTGCTGCATCAGTTCGACGCGGACAATCCGCTGACCATCGGGAACGGTGAATTCGCCTTCACCGTTGACGCGACCGGCCTGCAAACCTTTTCGGAAGCGTTCGAGCACACGACACCGCTCGGCACGTTGTCGGACTGGGGCTGGCACACGAATCCGAACACGAACGGCTGGAGTATTGACTCTTTTCAGTTCAAGGAATTCGCGGACCTGAACGGGCGCAAAGTTCCCTACGCCGACGTGCCCGGCAACAATCAAACGCCCGAAATCAAATGGCTGCGCGCCAATCCGCATCGGTTGCACCTCGGCCAGATCGGTTTCCGGCTCACCCACGCCGACGGTTCGCCGGCGCGAACGAATGATTTGATCGACGTTGAGCAGACGCTGGATTTGTGGGATGGCCTGCTCACCAGTCATTTCAAATTCGACGGCCAACCGGTTACGGTAAAAACCGTTTGCGATCCGAAACTCGATGCGATTGCAGTGCGCGTCGAGTCGCCACTAGTGAAACAAGGCCGGTTGACGATCCAAATTCATTTTCCCTATGGCACGGGCGAAACCATCACGGCGGATTGGAGCCAACCGGACGCGCATGAAACCATTTTCTCGCAAGATAAAATCAATGTTGGACATTTTGAACGCAAGCTCGACAACGACACCTACGTCGTGGACGCCAAATGGTCGCAAGGTGCAACCATTACAAACACGGCCAAGCATCAATTTGAAATCCGGCCAAACAAAAAATTGGAATCGCTGGAGCTGGTCTGTGAGTTCGCCCCGAAATCAAACAGCCGGCTGACAAGTTTTGACCAATCCCGCCAGGATGCTGAAAAAAATTGGAACGCATTCTGGAGCACCGGCGGCGCGATTGATTTGTCCGGCAGCAAGGATCCGCGCTGGTTTGAGCTCGAACGCCGCATTGTCCTGTCGCAATACCTCACGGCGATCCAGGACGCCGGGGAATATCCACCCCAAGAGACCGGGCTGACGTACAACACCTGGGAAGGCAAGTTTCACCTGGAGATGCACTGGTGGCACGAGGCGCACTTCGCGTTGTGGAACCGGTTACCGCTGCTGGAAAAGAGCCTCGGTTACTACCAGAAAATTTTGCCACGCGCGGAAGCCACGGCGCGAAAACAGGGCTACGCCGGCGCGCGCTGGCCGAAAATGACCGGTCCCGGCGGCGCGGAATCACCGTCGCCCGTCGGGCCGTTCCTGGTCTGGCAGCAGCCGCATCCGATTTTCTATGCCGAGCTTTGCTATCGCAGCCACGGCGACCGCAAAACGCTGGAAAAATACAGCAACATTGTTTTTGCGACGGCGGATTTCATGGCCAGCTACGCGACGTGGGACGACGCAACCAAACGTTACGTGCTCGGCCCGACGTTGCAAAGCGCGCAGGAAATTTTTCCAAAGGACAAAACCTTCAATCCGACGTTTGAATTGACCTATTGGCGCTGGGGCCTGGGAACGGCGCAACTTTGGCGCGAACGGCTCGGTTTTCCGCGCGATGAAAAGTGGGACGCGGTCTTGAAAGGCCTCGCCCAAGCGCCGGTGGCCGACGGCAAATATCTCTTTACCGAAACCGCGCCGGATTCCTACACGAATCCGCGTTGGAACAAAGACCATCCCGCTGTGCTCGGTGCGTTGAGCTTCGTGCCCGGACCGGGCATGGACACGACCACGATGCGGAACACGTTTGATTGGGTCTGGAAAAATTGGAACTGGCCGGACACGTGGGGTTGGGATTATCCGATGATGGCGATGTGCGCCGCGCGGCTCGGCGAACCGGAACGCGCCGTGGATGCACTGCTGCTCGACACGCCGAAAAATCATTACGCGCTCAACGGCCAGGTTTACCAGCGGCCCGGCCTGACGATTTATCTGCCCGCCAACGGCGGCCTGCTTTACGCCGCGGCGATGATGGCCGCCGGCTGGGATGGTGCGCCGAAAAAGAACGCGCCCGGTTTTCCAGACAATGGCCAATGGAATGTGCGCTGGGAAAATCTGCGGCCGGCGCCGTGATTATTGAGGCTCGCGAAAATGAGCAGCGGGGCGCGGGCTTCAGCCCGCTTCACCCTCCGCAGTAATGAGACGCTGGAAATGCCTGGCCTGCTTTCGCTTCGCACGTCGAAGCGGTCCCGCAACGGGCGGGACCGCGCTCCCAGTCCGGCACAGATTCGTTACCCACTGGTGCGAGATTCAATAGTGCTCCCGATTCGTTCTCGTCCTCCTCCTCGTCCTCGACCCATTGAAAAAATCGCGGACGAGAACGATTACGACGACGAGGACGAATATCGGATGAACGAAAATTTATTTCCCCGCGATCTTCACCGGCAGGGTCAATTGCGCCGGGCGCATCGTCGCATGGGCTTCCGAAGCGATGATGGCCCCGCCGTTCAAATCCACCGAAGCAACTTTGTTTGCCGCATCTTTGGGGAGATTGAAAACAAGCGTACCCGTGCCGCTGCCGGAGTCGTAATGGGCGAAAGTGCCGTCGCTCAATTTTAACTGTGGCTTGCCTTTCACCGTGACGTTCTCGCTGAACCCGACGCCAATTTGACCGGCGCCCACTTTGACCTGCCGGATGGCCGGCCCGGCGGTCCGTTCCGGGTCCCACTTGCCGGCAAACGTCCACGCGGCGGTGATTTGTGCGGGCTTGGGCGCACCGGGCGCGGCAGAAAGATTGTTGGTGAGCCAGCCATAATCGCCACCCTCGCGATGGCAATTGTAAAAATACGAGCGCTCGCCCCAGACATTCGATTTGTCCAACTCCTTGTTTTTCTGGATGTCACTCGCGCTGGGTGTTTTGTTGTCGAGCGGGTAGATGACGCGAAACGGCGGCTGGTCAATCATCGTCTTGGAAAACGTGCAATCGAGGAAATAGAATTGCGCGTCGTGGTGATGACGCGCGAGGTTCCATCCGTTGGTGCCATCAAACCGGCAGTCGCGCAGGACAAATTTCATGTCCTTGTTCTTGGAGCCGTCGTGCCAGACGGCGGCGGTGTCCTTCATTTCGTAAAACGTGCAATTGGTCACGTAACACCAGCCGCGCGGGCAGACAAAATCCACCGAGCCTTCAAACCGGCAGTTGGCGTGATAACACCGTCCGTGGTCGCCCCGCCAGAACGAAACCGTGTCCGCGCCATGGCTCAGCACGTCGCAATCCACCACCACCGCGCGGTCGCCGGTGCCGAGAATGGTGAACGCGTGCGGCCCGATGACGCCGGCGGTGTTCTCCGCAGTGAGGTTCTCCAGGACAAAATCGTCGGCGCGGTTCAGGTTGATGACCGCCCGGCCGATGGCGTCGGGGTTTTTGGTGAAGTCCTCGTCCAACTGCGGGAACTCGATGCGGGTGCCCTTGCGGCTCTGGCCGCACAACGTCACAAACGATGCGTCCACGCGGATTTTCTCATGGTAAGTTCCATCCTTGATGAACACCACCATGCGCTCGGTGTTCGTTTTCGGGATGGACGCGACGGCGGCTTGAATCGTTTGGAAAGCCGAATTGAAGGCCGTCGTTTCCCCGCGCGTGCTGCATCTGGCCACGCATGGATTCTTTCTCCCGGATCAGGAAGTTCAGCGCACCAACTTCGGTAGGGCCGACCTGCTGGTCGGCTTGGACGCGCGGCAGCGCGTCCCTACCACGAAGAACGACTGGGAAAACCCGCTGGTGCGTTGCGGCATTGCGCTGGCCGGGGCGAATCACGCGCTGCAAATCACCAACGCCATCGCGGAAGACGGATTACTCACGGGCTTGGAAGCGTCATTGTTGAATTTGCAGGGAACGGAACTGGTCATCCTGAGCGCGTGCGACAGCGGCTCGGGCGAGGTGAAGATTGGCGAGGGCGTGATGTCGTTGCGGCGGGCGTTCCGCATCGCGGGCGCGGAGAGCGTGCTGGCGAGTCATTGGCCAGTGAACGACAAAGCCACCAGCCGGTTGATGACGGAATTCATGCGCCGCTGGCGCGCAGGCGAGCCGGGAGCGCAGGCATGGCGTGAAGCACAATTGGAATTGCTGCGCTCAAAAGATTTTTCCAATCCTTACTTCTGGGCGGCGTTCACCCTGACAGGACAATGGAATTGAACCTGAAAGCGGGCCTCGTCATCTCGGCTTCTATATTTTATTCGCCCTGCAATTGCCTTGATTTCAATAATTTCCCGTCCCAGTTTTGCGCCCATCTTGCGCCGTGAACAATTTGCATACGCAGGCAACTGGAAACTGTCGCGTGCGACATAACCAGAAATGGTGATTGCCTTGGCCGGCGGATTTTTCGGATAGTTTCCGGCAACACAAAAAATCCCGTTTAACTTTCATTTGCGATGAGCTCACCAAACAACATTGAAAAGTCTTTTTCACTGGCCAAAGAACGTTACGCCGGATTGGGCGTGGATATGCACCGCGCACTGAAGATCCTGGAGAAAATTCCAATCTCGCTCCACTGCTGGCAGGGCGACGACGTCGGCGGCTTTGAAAATTTCGGCGGGACGTTGGGCGGCGGACTTGTCGTCACGGGAAATTATCCGGGCAAGGCGCGGACGCCGGATGAACTCCGCGCCGACCTGGAGAAAACCTTTTCGCTCGTCCCGGGCAAGCACCGCCTCAATCTCCACGCCTTCTATGGCGAGTTCGGCAGCCGGAAAGTGGACCGCGATCAAATCACGCCGGCGCACTTCAAAAACTGGATTGCGTGGGCCAAACAAAACGGCATCGGCATGGACTTCAATCCGACCTGCTTCTCGCATCCGAAAGCGGCCGACGGCTTCACGCTGGCACACGCGGACAAAAACATCCGCCGGTTCTGGATCGAGCACTGCATCCGCTGCCGCGAAATCGGCGCGGCCATCGGCCAGGCGCTCGAAAAAACCTGCATCACGAACGTCTGGATTCCCGACGGCATGAAGGACACGCCCGCCGACCGCAACGCGCCGCGCGCGCGGCTCGCCGAATCGCTGGATGCCATTTTTAAGAAACCGATTTCACAGGAGCTGAACCTTGACGCCGTCGAACCGAAACTGTTTGGCATCGGCAGCGAGAGCTACGTCGTCGGTTCGCACGAATTTTATCTCGGTTATGCCGTCAGCCGGAAGAAATTACTGACGCTGGACGCCGGCCATTATCATCCGACCGAGGGCATCGCGGACAAAATCTCCAGTGTGCTGCAATTTTTGCCGGAGATTTTGCTGCACGTCAGCCGCGGCGTCCGCTGGGACAGCGACCACGTGGTGATTTTGAACGACGATTTGCAGGCCATCGCCCGCGAAATCGTGGCGAACGGTTTCGTTGACCGCGTCCACATCGGACTCGATTACTTCGACGCCAGCATCAATCGGGTTGCCGCCTGGATCATCGGCACGCGCAACATGCTTCGCGCCCTGCTCTTCGCGCTGCTGGAACCGACGGCGAAACTTCGCGCCGCCGAAAGCGCCGGTGATTACACGACGCGCCTGGCGTTGCAGGAGGAAATCAAGTCGCTGCCGTTCGGCGCGGTGTGGGATTTTTATTGTGAGAGCAAAGGCGTTCCGGTCGGCGAGGCGTGGCTGGCGGAAGTGAAGCGTTACGAAAAGAATGTCTTGAGCAAACGGCAGTAAGCAAACAACTTAATCCGCAAATCAAATTAATACACCATGGGCAATCCATTCTTAGGCGTTTTCTTTCACTGGCTCGGCGGTCTCGCTTCCGGAAGTTTTTACGTGCCTTACCGCGGCGTGAAAAAGTGGTCGTGGGAAACCTACTGGCTCGTCGGCGGATTTTTCTCGTGAATCATCTGCCCGTGACTGCTGGCGTCCCTCATGACCAACGATTTGTTGGGCGTGCTGAAGCAACAATCGGCGAGCACGCTGTGGTGGACGTATTTCTTCGGCGCCATGTGGGGCTTCGGCGGGCTGACGTTTGGTCTGACCATGCGTTACCTCGGCATGTCGCTGGGCATGGGTGTGGCGTTGGGCTACTGCGCGGCGTTTGGAACACTGGTGCCGCCGATTTTCAAACAGTTCATGCCGAACCTCCCGGTGGGAGCAAGCATCAAGGAAATCGCCACTTCCACACCCGGACAGATCACGCTGGCGGGGGTGGCGGTTTGTTTGCTGGGCATCGGCATCGCCGCGCTGGCGGGTTTCACCAAGGAAAGGGAAATGCCGGAAGAGCAAAAAAAGAAGGTCATCAAGGAATTCAATTTCAAGAAGGGCATTTTGGTGGCAACCTTTTCCGGCATCATGAGCGCGTGCTTTGCTTTTGCGCTCACGGCGGGCAATCCGATCGGCGACGCCTCCCTGACGGCGGGCACCAACAAAATCTGGACCGGCCTCCCCAAGCTCATCGTGGTGCTGCTCGGCGGCTTCACGACGAACTGCATCTGGTGCGTGCTGCTGAATTTGAAAAACCGCAGCGGCTACCAATACTTTTCTTCCCATATCCGCGCCGAACACGCTTCCACGCCGGGCGCGGCTGTTGCCGTGTCGCAAACCGATCTCAAGGTGCCAGTGCTGGCCAACTATCTTTTCTCCGCCCTGGCCGGCACCTGCTGGTATTTTCAATTCTTCTTCTACACGATGGGCGAGACGCAGATGGGCAAATACAGCTTCGCAAGCTGGACGCTGCACATGGCGAGCATCATCATTTTCAGCACGATGTGGGGCTGGATTTTGCACGAGTGGAAAGGCTCCAGCAAGAAGGCGCACCTGCTCATTGGCGGTGGCATCGCCACACTCGTGCTCTCGACCATCATCATCGGTTTCGGCACCTATTTGAAGAGCAAGCAATAGTCGGCCATGAAACGCCACGCCTTCAAAATGAAGTTGAAGCCCGGCGTGGCGGCGGAATACAAAAAGCGTCACGACGAAATCTGGCCGGAGCTGGCGGCGGAACTGCGGGCGGCGGGCGTTTCGGATTACTCGATTTTCCTCGATGAAGAGACGCTCACGCTGTTCGCCGTTCAAAAGTTGAGCAAAAAAAATTCCGCCGCTGATTTGCCCAATTCCCCCATCGTCCGCAAATGGTGGGATTACATGGCCCCGTTGATGGAAGTGCATCCCGACAACGCACCCGTCGCGAAACCGCTCAAGGAAGTCTTTCACCTCGACTGAAACTGGCGCACCCATCAGGAGTTGAACCTGAAACCTTCTGGTCCGGGGTAAACCCATGGCAGTCTGCGTGTCTTCGCGGGTTCATCCTGTGATACCAATTCTCCGTAACAACCGGAACTTTGGTTGATTGTGTGGAACCCCTCACCCGGTCCCGCAATGCGCACTCCGGGACCACCTCTCCCCGCTTGGGCGGGGAGAGGGACGGGGGTGAGGGGCGTTTAGTTTTGATCCGATTAACGTTGAGAAAGGTATGACTGCTCCACCGACAGATAACGCCATCTTCACGCCGCCACCGCAAACGCTTCATCGGTGGCAGGACGGTCGCGCTCCTCCATTCCGGCCCGCAATTTCTTGAGCGCCTCCTCCTGGATCTGCCGGATGCGTTCGCGGGTCACACCAAAATGCTCACCAACCTCTTCCAGGGTTTTCGGCCGGCCGTCATTCAGCCCAAAACGCAGGGCGAGGATCGCGCTTTCGCGCCTGGTGAGGGTGGCCAGAACTTCCCGCACCAGGTTCCGGTCGGTTTCCCGGATGAGCCGGTCAAAGGGCAATGCCGCATTCGGGTCGGCCACCACTTCCGAGACGCGACTCGACTCGTCGTCACCCAGCGGCGCGTCCAGTGAAACCGGCGCCCGGGACGCCTGGCGATATTGCCGCACGCGCCGCGGATTGAGTCCCAAAGCGTCCGCCACCTCTTCATCGGTCGGGTCCCGGTCGAGGACTTCGCGGAGCTTCCGTTCCGCGCGACGGATATGGGTCATCTTGTCGACCACATGGACCGGCAGGCGGATGGTCTTCGACTGGTTCGCCAATGCCCGCAGGATGCTCTGCTTGATCCACCACGAGGCGTAAGTGGAGAGCTTCGCTCCCTTCCTGGGATCAAACCGTTCCACTCCCTTCATCAAGCCGATGTTGCCCTCATTGATGAGGTCGAGCAGCGGCAGGCCCAGCCCGTCATAGTCGCGGGCGATTTTCACCACCAACCGCAGGTTAGCCTTGATCATCTGTTCGCGCGCCGCTTTGTCACCCCGCTTGATTCGCCGGGCGAGCGCGATTTCCTCCTTGGGCGTCAGCAATTGCACCTGGCCGATCTCGCGGAGATAGAGTTGCAAGGCGTCGCCGCGGGGCAAATCTGCCCGCACTGGTTCCGCCGGCTCGCTTTCCGTCGCCACCGGCGGGGTCGGCAGTACCCCGGCGGTGGGTGACGCCGACAAAGCACGACTTCGCTTCGGCAGACGCGACGGGGCCAAATGGATGCGAGACGGTGTGAGGCTGGTCGCCCTCGACCGGTAAGTCCGCTGAAATATGGTTTTCATTTGTTTCCCTCAGTTCTTTTGGATAAGTGAGTGTGGGCCTCAGGCAGCCACGGCCAGCGCTTCCAGTTTGGAAATAATTACCTTCTTACCCACGACCCCCGCGATTTGATGACGCACTTCGCCGCCGGCGAAATAGAGCAACGTCGGAATCGCCTGGATGCCGAAGCGCTCCGCCAGCACAGGATGGTTGTCCACGTTGACCTTGGCGACTTTCACGCGACCGGATTGTTCCGTGGCGATTTCGTCGAGCACGGGCGCGAGCATTTTGCACGGCCCGCACCACCCGGCCCAAAAGTCCACGCGGACGGGTTGCGCTGATTTCAGGACTTCGGTTTCAAAATTCGCTTCGTTGATTTCAATGGTCGCTTTCATATTTCAGTTCCTGGTTGTTTCAGTTGTCGGAATGCGCCGACGCCCCCGTCAGGCCGCCAGCACCAAAACCGGGTTTGCACGCCGCACGGATTGCTGCTGCCGGTCCCAAGCGATGACCGCCTGGACCTTCTCCGTGGCGAGCGTCGGGAAGACGAGGTGGGGATACCTCGTCTGCCGGGCCGCCGCCTCGGCTTCATTCAAGGCCAGCCGGAGCAGGCGTTCCTGCGATTGGAGCGCGTGGGATGATTCGGCGAAGATCGCCTCTTTGACCCTTGCAACCTGCGCGAGAATCTTCTGGCACGAGGCCAGGCAGGCGCCTTTGAAAGTGGTTCCGGCTTCCGCGTTCCCGCGGTTCCGGTTCGTATCATTCAGTTTCATATTCTGCATCTTTCACTTTTATGTAACATTTATAGTTACATATTAATCCAAAAAAAGAGAACGTCAATCAACTTTTTCCCGACCGCAGTTGCCCGAGGCTTTCACCGCGCCGATCACAGTGGCCAGGGTGGTCTTCTCCAGGTCCCGTTCCAGGGCGGCTTCTGCCGACGCAAAAACCTTGTCCAATGTCGCCCGGATGCAATGGCCCACCGGGCACGCCGCGTTGGGTTTTCGCGAAGGCGTGGCAAAAGGTTCAACATCCTCGACTGCCCGATAAACTTGGGCCAGATTGATATGCCCGGGCGAACGGCTCAAACGGGAACCCGACCCGGCCCCTTTGCCGGTCTCCACCAGTTTGGCCCGTTGCAAGGCCAGCAGGAGCCGCCGGACAATGACCGGGTTGGTGTTGACGCTGGCCGCCAGCAAGACCGACGTGACCCGGTCGCCCTCCTTGTAAGCGAGGACGGCCAGCACGTGAACCGCCATGGCAAAGCGACAACTGGTTCTCATAACCTGCAAATTAAGTAACTTCAGTGATTACATTTGTCAACTGGAAATTGAAAGGGAAAGGGATTCGCGTCACGCACCCTGGAGTTGATGCTGAAAATCCGGCTCTTCCCGCCCCAGTCAGGCCGGGGAGTTGAATTCAGTTCCCGGCTTTCCGGTGCATGGCCTGTTTGAAAAACTCGCCGGACCCGGTGAGATCATAATCCCATGAGGCCAACAGGCTCGGTCCCCACTCGGGATCAAAACACCAGACCATCCAACTGATCCCCTTCCCTTCCAGATAATTGATGATGAGATTTCCGTAATCGTCATCCTTCAGTGCGGTTCCCTTGGGCACGGTAAAACCAAACTCGGTCGCGATGACCGGGTAACGGCCGGCGGCGAACCCAAAATCCTCCTCCCACTTCGGTTCCCAGGGCTTCGACCGCTTGTTCGCATAGGGATGCGTCACATATCCGACGCCTTCCGCTTCGAGGGGCTCGAGGTTGAGCGGAGTCAGGTCGTACGCCCAATCGAGACCGGCCACGAGGGGAATCTTTTCGGTGTCAAACGCCCGAATCAGCCGGATCATGTCCTCGTTCAACTTTTTCCATTCACTCCACGACATGCTGCCCAACTGGCCCCGGTAGAGGGTCGGTTCATTGAACAGTTCATAAAAGGCAATGGTGTGGGTCCCCTTGAAATGTTGCGCCATCGTCCGCCAGAATTCGAACGTCTCCGGTTGCGTGGTGTCGTACATGGGGTCCTGGAACAGCTCCATCTGCAAGTTGCCGATGCTGTGCCAGTCGATTATGATGCGCAGGTTCAGTTCCGTGCACCAATCCACCGCCTGGTCGAGCAGTTTGAGATACTCGCGCGGCGTGCGCTCGCGCCAGGCCGCCGGATGAACCGGGATGCGGACGAGGGTGGCGCCCATTTCCTTCACCTTCTCAAAATGGTTTTTGTTCCAGTGTCCCTGGTGTTCGAGCTTGTCGGGATCGGAAATTGACAGGCCCCGGAACAGGACGGCTTTGCCGTCCGGATCGACAAATTTGTTCCCTTGCACCCGGATCAGGGGAAGTTGGTTCGTCTGGGAACTGGTGAAAGGCGGGCCGAAGGGCCGGTCCTGCCACCAGCGATGGTAGTCATTGGTCCGGGCGGTTGGCTGGGCGTTGGCGTGTTGGAGACAGAGCAAGACTGTGCCGAGAATGGTAAAGACGGTTTTTTTCATTTTTTGCCACCCAGTCAATACCGCCATCGCCGTCCGCTTGGCAAGCACGGGATGAATTGACCCCTTTCTCCCCTGCCCGGTTTAATTTTGCCGGAACGTCCCAGCCAGCCGGGACCGCCGCGCAAGGATTGATGTCGCTCAAGGCTTGTCCCGCCGGCTTTTTTCTCTGAAATTCGATGCGGCTTTCAGCCGCCGTCCCGTGTTCTTCGGGATTCAGCGTTCGGTGTCCCGCCTTCAGGCGGCCCATTCGACGTTGGATGTTGCAGCGGTCACTGCCTGCGACACTTTGATGCTTCGATGCCGGTTTTGAACGATTTCAACAACTACGGCCTTTCCGCAAAGAAAGGCCGTAGTCACCGGAACACAAATATAATCTTAGTCTTGGATCATCAAGGATTAGACAAGCGGAAGAACACCGCCGGATTGGCCGGGTTTATCGCGATAGTAAACGGACTGTTCGTGCCGCTGCCTGTTGGGAGCCATGAGTGGGAGAGATTGGTTATAACACCCGCACTGTTCGTCAGAGCCAGAACGCTATAACCCGGGAAAGTGGTGCTGTCCCAAGACAAGGTCAGCAGCCCGCCGCTTTGGGACAAAGTAATGATTGGGGAACCAGCGCCACCGTTGGCAACGGCAATTGATCCACTCGAAAGCAGATTATCAACCCAGATGAGGCCGGGAGAAAGGCTCGGAAAACTAGTGGAAGCGAACGCGCCGCCATAATTCGTAGCACTAAAAAATTTATAGCTGTTGCCCAACACCGGCGCAGGACCAGAGTTGATAACATTCAATATTCCGCTATAGAATAACCAATTCGTCCCGGCCTTGAGAACAATCTGGTTGGTTTTGGCAAGGTCGAATACCAGTGTTCCATGTAGTGTCGGCGTGTTGGTGGTGAGGGTTATCGTGGTGCCGATGGTATAGGTTCCATTGACCGTTATGGTCGGGATCGTCAGCGAATTGCTGCCGGTGATGATGCCCGTGCCGTCAAAAGAGATGCTGCCATATCCCGCGCCAAATATAGATCCATTATTTGTAAGACTCCCGCCGATACCCCACGTCGTTACGTCTGACACATACCAACCATTCGTATAGACGCCGCCAGACCAAGTCTTTACACTGGTGCTGGGGCCGGCGACGATTACGTTGCCGTCAATGTGGTTGGTACCCAGCGCGCTGTTCAAGTCCTCCAGCAAACCATAAACATAAACGTTACCCCCCACTGTTAAAACGTCCCCAGAGCAATCCCAGGCGCAGCCTGAGCCAATGATCAGATTGCCATTGATGGTAATCGGCGCTCCTCCGTTTCCTTGTTGAACTTTGACAGCTCCCATCAAAGTCATGTTGCCGGCAATAGTCATGGGCGTAGGCCCAGCGGCACTGGAGAAGTTGTTAAAGTCTGCCCATGGGGAGCCATACGGCGCTAATGGGTTAACATAATTGGTTTGGACAAACACGAGATTGTAATAATTGCATTGCTTGGCACCGAAAGGGTTGGCTGAATAAATGACGGTGTTGTCGGGGGCCGTGGTAACTAAGGTTGTATGCGTATCAATCGCTGCATCTTCGGTCAAGTTTAGAGAGGAATTTGCCGCCATGGTTACCGTTCCAGAGTCGTAAATAAATTGAACCGTCACATTTGTATCCACAGTAACGTTGATGCCAAACGGGACATCCACATCGTCGGTTGCTCCCGGCACGGTTCCGCTGTCCCAAATAGTAACGTCGGACCAGTTACCGCTGTTGGTAGCAGTGATATCTGCCGCGCGGCTCATCGAAGCGAAAAGCACGATGGACAGGATGGTTAAAATCGCAAAGATTTGTTTTGTTTTCATTGGTTGGGTTGGTTGGGTTTGTCTGGTTGAAATTATTGAATTGAGCAATGGAAATGGGGAGCAAGTGGAATTAGGCATCAGACGGAATCAAATTATTAAATGTTGTTGCAGTGTTTGATTATAGGCATTGATGTAAAAACCAAGCGGTCAATCCCTGATAAATTTGTTTTACGCTGTGTCGCGATAATTTTGTCACTTTAACCGGCAACTAGCAAGCAACGCAACTGACCTTGCCGCTCCATTTCAAGTCCCGGTTGATTTACGGATGTGAACATGCATGAATTTACTCTGATTTACCGGTCCAGAGTAGTCGCATGAAATGGTGACAGGGCAAAAACAGGTGTTTCCCTGCCGACAGGCATCCTGACGAGGACGCTTGGTTCCGGCATCAGTTGCTCGTTGAGCTGGCCGACTTCCAGCGGGACCTGGAAAATCGGAGATTGCCTCTTGGCTGCCGCGTATGAACACTTCAGATCTCCTGCGGAAGAATATAATAAACAAAAAAGCCGCCCCGAAAGGCGGCTTGAAAAACCAATTGGAAACTTTTCCGTTGTTTATTTACGACGACGGAAGGCCAGAAGGCCAGCGGCACCCAAGCCAACCAACGCCAGCGTAGCCGGTTCAGGGACAGGCGACAGGACGAGACTGTTAAACGTAATATCATAATTCCCCGAAACATTAGCTGGATCTATTTGAAAGTTCATGCCGTTTATTATAGCGCCAGCTGCAACATTGGCTTGATTAGGGGCTTGAAGAGCGAAGGTATAACTATTTAAACCTGGGGTCGGAACGACATACCCAGTTCCATAGTAATCTACACCGCCCAGGCTATCACCAAGTGCAAACAAAACATTTACCCCACCAACTGCAATACCGGAGTTCCAAGTAAAGTCAAACGTGACCTGTGTATCGAGGAGGTTGAGTAGTGTCTGGTCGCCCAAAGGAATGGGGTAATACATTTGGCTAAACGAGCCGGTGCCGCCGGGTGCATTAAACTCCAAGCCGGTTGCGGTTGACGTAATCGTCGCAAGAGGAGTGGCCCATAAGCCGCCATATGACGGGCCAACAGCAGGAATATTTGACAAATAGGGGGTACCGGTGATGGGTTGCGCCTGCGCCGAGTTGACCATGACCAGACCACTTGCCACTGCAAGCACGGCCGCAAACCATTTTGAATGTTGTTTCATAAGTTTATTTTTTTGATTTTATTGATTTTATTGATGTTTAAGGTTCCGCCGATGAAAATCAAGGTCTGACGAACATTCCGACTTGGCACCCGAGATCTTTCCCAAGCGCAAACATATCTGATGAGCTTCTGAACAAGTTTTTCATTGGTCGTTTCAATGGGTTTCGCAATGACTTTAGCGCTGATGAACCTTTCACGGTAGTCGCATGAAGTGGTGACATGGCAAATTGGACGTAATTTCACGTAATTCACGTGATTCCGGTGTGGCGGATGGGTGAATCGCCTCCGACATCGCATTCTTTTCTTGGAAGCCGGGAACATTGATTGGGAGACGTGGGGGGGGGGGGGATTTCGTTCGCGCAAAAGAAGACCGGCTCGATTGCCATCATGCGATTCGACAAAGGAACTGCCGCCGTGCTGCGCCCGCTGCCTGCTTTCGGCCTGCTGTTTCCCTATCTTTGTTCATTTTCTCCATGTTTAGACGATAGCGAATTGCTTTGTTTTCGCAAGGATTGCAGGCCATTTTGGCCTGTCACCGTTTCATGCGACTATTGAGGTTTGGAACAAAGATGTTAAGTTAAAAGAGTCACCAGTTCCTATGTGCGCAGGCGTCGGATTTGGGCGCCGAAGAGCCATCAACTGGAAATGACATTGCAAAGAGAAATATTATGAATATTCTTAAAATGACGGCCGGGGTGGAACAGCTTGAAAGAGAAGAGTTGCCCAGCCAGCCCTTGGAGTTTCCCCAAAGCGGCGTCAAAGCCCGATCTTTGAAATCGGCTTTTACTTTGATCGAATTGCTGGTCGTCATTGCGATTATTGCCATTCTGGCGGCCCTGTTGCTTCCGGCTTTGAGCAAAGCAAAGGACCGCGCGTTGGCGATAGCCTGTTTGAGCAACACCAAACAAATCGGCCTTGGTTTTACCATGTATGCGGGTGATAACGGAGATTATTTTCCGGCGCCACCGCTATGGCGGACGGATGGTGCGACTTACAAAAATTCACATGGAAAGCTCGCTGGAACAGAATGGTTTTATGGCACTAGTTCAAGCACTTGGGTTCCAAATTCACCGGCTCCCATGATGGTGAATTATCTACAAAACAACCTGGTTTGGGTATGCCCCAAACGGCACCGAGGGCTGACTTATCCTAATGAACCCGGGGATTGGGATCCGAGCATAACTGGTTTTCTTTCCTATGGATTCAATGACCTTGGTGTTTTTGGTGCCGTAGATGCCAGCAGTGGTGCTATGCAGAATGCTAAACGATTCAAAGCCTCTTCAGTTTTGAGAGCATCAGACTTGGTAGCTCTTACTGATACCAGCGGCTCAATTAGCCCCGTCACCTCGGCATCTGCTGCCGCCTGGTTGGATTCTGTATGGTCGGGAATGTCTGGTTCTGGACAGCCGATAGCAAACGGCTACAACGACCGCCTTCAGACCGCTTACGCGAAACATAATAATCGTGTGAATGTCGTTTATGTGGATAATCATGCCGCACCCTCGTTACCAAGTGCTCTCACTTGGGGACAGTTTTATGGTGTTTTTGGCAAAGCCACTCTCCCAACTTCTTACTCCACTACAGTGCAAGCAGACGATTCTATCAGCAGTCCGGATCGTGATAGCCAGGAATGGTCCAGCGCGCCGGAATAACGCTGTGGCGTTTGCCGCAAATATGCCACACCAAACCATTTATTGGAGCCGGCTCAGTGTTTACGCCTGCCCGTCAATGCGGCGACTGTCGAATTGGGAACTTATATAACCCATAACCAGGGTGTTCACTTTATGAAAAATCGTTTCTCCCATCTCGTTGCTGTTGTTGTTGTTGCGCTCTCTTTTTCGATTGGCGTCCCCTGGCTGTCAGCAGCCCCGGCTGGGGAAAAGGCGCAAATCGAGAAAGTTGTTACTTCGCCCAATGATAAAATTTCACTGGTTTTTAGCCTGACCGACGGAATGCCCTCCTATGCGGTGAACTTCAAGGAACGGCCCGTTATTCTTTCCTCGGCGCTCGGGTTCGAGCTGAAGGGCGGTGCGATGAAGACGGGTTTCACGTTGCTCGATGCCCAGAGGTCGTCCAAGGATGAAACCTGGACCCAGCCCTGGGGTGAACAACGAGAGGTGCGCAACCACTATAATGAACTGGCGGTCACCTTGCAGCAGGCAGGCGATCAGGGGCGTAAATTGCGGGTTATATTTCGCGCGTTTGATGACGCCATCGCCTTCCGTTACGAATGGCCGGAACAGGCTGCGCTCAAGAATTTCGACATCATGGATGAACTGACGGAATTCGTCTTTCCTGCCGATCCCATGGCCTTGTGGCAGCCGACCTTTCGCCCGCAACATACCGAACAACTTTATGCCAAAACCCGGTTGAGCGAGTTGCTGCGGCAGACGCGACTTGAACACGGCGATGCAGTCGCGGGTGATAACCCGAAAAGGGACCCCGTGAAGGCGGTGACCACCCCGCTGATCATGCAGACCGACGATGGTGTGTTTCTGGTCATCCATGAGGCCGACCTGACTGACTACGCAGCCATGGAACTTCAACCCAGGGATAACAACACATTGAAATGCTATCTGGCACCGTGGTCGGACGGAGTCAGAGTCAAAGCCTCCGCGCCCTCGGCTTCTCCCTGGCGGTTCGTGATGATCAGCGACAAGCTGTCGGACATCGTCGAAGCGACGTCGGCGACCGCCCTCAATCTTAATCCTCCTTCGCGCATTGCCGACACTTCGTGGATCAAACCAGGCAAGTATGTGGGTATCTGGTGGGGGATGCACTTGGGCAAATATACCTGGCATCCGAGCAAGCCGGGGCAGGACAGTTCCGATGGCCTTGGCGCCACGACCAAAAACACCCGTGAATACATTGATTTCGCCGGCAAATATGGTTTCAGCGGAGTTTTGGTGGAAGGTTGGAATAAAGGTTGGGCCAAGGATTGGGTCGCGCATGCAGCAGAATTCAACTTTACCGAGCCGACCCCGGCGTTTGATCTGCCGGGGCTTGCCGCCTACGCCCATGAAAAAGGGGTGGACCTCATTTCCCATCACGAAACCGGATCGGTCATCACCAATTACGAGGCGCAGGTGGAAGCCGCTTTTGCCCAGTGCGAGCGCTTGGGCATTCACCATGTAAAATCCGGCTACGTCGGCATGGAGCCCCGCGTAAACCGCTATGACACCAAAGGCCAGTTGATTGGCGCGGAATATCTGGACGGTCAATACATGGTGCGTCACTACCGTAAGATCGCGATTTTGGCCGCCAAATATCATATCATGCTTGATGCGCATGAGCCCATCAAAGATACCGGCGAACAGCGCACCTGGCCGAATTTTATGTCCCGCGAAGGCGCCCGTGGCCAGGAATACAATGCTTGGGCTGCCGACGGAGGAAATCCGCCCAACCATGATGTCAATCTGGTCTTTACCCGTTTCTTGAGCGGCCCGTTTGACTTTACTCCGGGTGTAATTCAAGTCACCTACCCGCAATACAAAAAGAACAACCGGGTGAACACAACTGCGGCGAAACAACTCGCCATGTATGTCACCTTCTACAGCCCGCTCCAAATGGCCGCCGACCTGCCGGAGAACTATGGGAAATACCCCGATTTGTTTCAGTTCATTGTTGATGTTCCGGCCGATTGGGAAGAAACGCACATGCTCAACGGCGAGATTGGCGAATATGTCACCATGGCAAGAAAACAACGCGGGGACGAGGATTGGTTTATCGGCAGTATTACAAACGAAAAGAAGCGCGACTTTGATTTACCGCTCAAATTTTTGGCAAACAACAAGACCTACACTGCCGAAATCTATCGCGATGCTGATGACGCGGACTGGAAAACCAATCCTATTGCCTACAAAATAGAAAAACGACTGGTTACCCGCGATTCAATCTTGTCCCTTCATCTGGCACCCGGTGGAGGTGAGGCGATACGTCTGAAACCAGCAACCCAGAAAGAACAAGAAACGCTTAAAACAAAGGGTTGAAGCCTTAATACAGCGCCGGGGCGCAACCAAAAATCCGGGCACAAATAGAATCATTGGGTCAAATACTTGGCGACCGCCTCGGTGCGAGATTGGACGTGCAGTTTCCCGTAAATGCGCCGGAGATAAGTGCGGATGGTATCAATGCTGATGTCCAATTGGTCGGCAATCTGTTTGTAGGTAAGCCCCTTGGCCAGACAGTTCAAAACCATTTCTTCGCGGGGGGAGAGATGCACTTGTTTCTCGCCGGTTTGCTTCGACTTTTGAAATGAAGCCACTACTTTACGGGCAATGGAACTGGACATGGGCGAACCGCCGGCATGAACTTCCCGAATAGCCTGGAGGAGTTTGGTCGGGCTGCTGCGTTTTAACAGGTAGCCGCTGGCACCAGCCGCAAGGGCCTTGAAAATCTGATCCGTATCCTCATAGATGGTGAGCATTAAAATTTGCATCGCCGGCACCTCGGTCTTCAATCGCTCCACACATTCAATCCCGTTCATGCCTCCCAGATTGATGTCCATCAACACCACGTCCGGCTTGTCGCCGGGCAAACCTTTGAGCGCAGCCTCGGCACTGCTGTAGGCGCTAACACAGCGGAAGCCTGGTGATCCATTCACAAAAGTCGCAATGGATTGGCGCAACTCTTTTTTGTCATCAACAATGGAAACGGATATCATAATTTTTTTAAACGTCTTTTGCCAAAGAATTCAAAGAAATAACGAAGCTGATGTTTGTTCCCTGCCCGGGTGCGGACTCGATCGAGCAATGCCCGCCTATGTCAGCCAGGCGCTGCCGCATATTTCTCAGACCATCGCCGGACGCGGTTGTTGGTAACTCTGGCTTTGATTCGATGGCGGACGCATTGAAACCTTTGCCGTCGTCCGAGATGTTGATTTCAAATGCCGCGTTGCCAGAAACCATTGAAATCTTGGCGCGGGTTGCGCCCGAGTGTTTGAGGATGTTTGTGAGCGCTTCATGCGTGGCAAGGAACAAATGGTGGCGCATTTGGGAGGAGAGTGGATGCGACGGCAATTGCGCGGGAATGTCCAGTTCGCACTGGATGCTGGTCATCTGAAAATACTCCAGAGCATACTGTCCGATATAGGAGGCGACATGCTCCAGCGTGTCGTTTTGCGGATTGACCGCCCAGACAATTTCGTCCAGCGAATGAAGCACTTCCCGCGAAGCATCGGAAATGGAGGTGATTTGATCTTGCAATTCGTTTGGCAGGAGACCGCCTCGGCGCGCGTGTTCGCTCAAAAAGGAAATCCGGCACAGCTTGGCACCCATTTCGTCGTGCAAATCCTGGGCGATGCGGGTGCGCTCCCGTTCCAGCGCGTGCTCCTGTTCCAGATGTTTCAATCGCCGTTGAAGTTTCCTTTTCCCCACAATGCGAACGGTATTACCCACCGAAACCATGAAACTTAATCCTGCCAGCGTGATGAACCACCACGTTTGCCAAAAATGCCGCAACACGAGCAACTTTAACCCCGCTTTGCTGTCGGCCCAAACTCCGTCACGGTTGCACGCGCCGACGCGAAATTGATAGTTCCCGGCAGGCAGGTAGCTGTAAAAGGCCGTGCGCCGCGTCCCGGCATCCACCCAATCGGTATCCAGCCCCTCGAGCCGATAGCGAAAGCGTATCAACTCCGGTGCGTCAAAACTCAATCCGGTATAGCGAAATTCAACCCGGTGTTTGCCGGGGGTGATGCGTAGCGTTTCCAGTTGCGATACTCCATTTCCGAGCGGTCCATTCCGCCGCGCAGTTTTTGGATTTGAGACATGGAGCAGGGGATCTGGCACACCGTCCACGAGGACCTCCTCCAGCACCGTGTTGGGCATGAGCGTAGTGGTTGGTTGAACCCGAGGATTTACGACCGCCACGCCCTTCAAAGTTGAGAACCAGAGCAGACCCGATTTGGTTTTCAGGCCGGCCGGATAAAACCCACCAGTGCATTCCTCGGATAACATTCCCTCCGCCCGGCCAAAGAGTTGCGGATACACGGTGGAGATTTTGCCAGCTGCCAGTTCGTCCAGCCGGCGTTTGTTCACACAGGCGATGCCCCCGCGACTCCCCAGCCAAAGGCGGCCTGCATCATCTTCGAGAATTTGCGAAATATTATTATCTGGCAATCCTTCGCGTGTGGTAAAGTTGGCTATGCGCCCGTTGCGCCACCGGCTCAATCCTTCGTCGGCGGTGCCAATCCAAAGCGTGCCTTGGGCGTCGAGATAAAGCGTGCGAATCACATCGCTCAACAGCCCTTCACTCTTGTCAAGGTGATGCAAACTTCCATTTACAAGCTGATATAAACCGTTTCCATCAGTGCCAACCCACATTGAACCGTCCGTGTCCGGCACGATGGCGGTAATGGCATTGGTCTGGGAAAAATTCGTCTGCGCCAGCCATTTGTTTTCGTGCAGTTGCCAGATTTTTCCTTCGCGCGTTCCCATCCACAGCGCGCCTTCACGGTCTTCGGCCAATGAAATGATGTTCGGCTGCGCCGACTTGATCACTTTCACTTCGTCGGCAGCGGCGACGGGGTCCTTGTAAAGCAGCAAACTGTTCGTGGTCGCCACCCAACAGAAACCATCGCGCGTCACCAGCAGGGCGGTGATTTGCGAATCATGCGGCGATAAACCTGCGGTGGACAGACGGCTGAAACTTTTCCCATCCCAACGATAAAGGCCGTCGTTCGGTTTGCCCACCCAGACCACGCCGGGCGTAACTTCTGCCAGACCCTGCGCGGCGCCGAAACCAAGCCCTTCACTTTGACTTAGGGTAAAAAGGCTTTTGCGACGGAGACGGTTTAGTCCGGCATCTGTGCCCACCCACAGCCTTCCTTCGCGATCGGTCAATAACGATTCAATCAGATTGCCCGCAAGGCCACTGTCCGCAGGGATGGCAACAGATTTGCCTTCCTTGAATTGGAGCAATCCTCCTCCGGCCGAGCCTGCCCACACGGTTCCATCCGATTCTTCGGCCAGCGTGCTCACATGCGATTTGGCCTGGTTACGCGGAATTCGGTGGCGATGCCAGCGGTCGCCGTCATGACACAGCACGAAATCTTCGCCGGCGCCAATCCACATTCGCCCAATTTGATCCATCAACAAACAATGCGAATCTTTGAGCAGTTCTTCCATGGAATCTCCCATCAACGGGACAAACTGGTCGTTTACAAACTGAAAAACGCCCGCGCTCTTCACGCCAACCCACATCCGTCCCTGCCGGTCTTTGAACAGCGCCGTGATGCGCTGACCTTTGAATGTTTCTGCCGCATTCAACGGCAACAGTTGTCCGTTTTGCCACAACATCAGTCCGGCATCCGTGCCAACCCAAAGTCGTCCGGCGGCATCTTCTGCCAGCGCCGTGATGGAATTAGCCGGCAGTCCATCCCGCATCGTGAGCGTGGTGATTTGATTGTTTTGCCAACAGCTCAAACCGCTGTCGGTGCTGCCAATCCAGAGTGCGTCGCGACTATCTTCGAACAGCGCGCTTACCGGGCCGCTTTTGATTCCTTCCTGAATCCCAAAAGCGACAAAGCGCAGGCCATCGAAGCGCGCCAGCCCGTCATCGCTTCCAATCCAGAGGTAACCATCATGGGTTTGCACCAAGGCACGGACGGGGCTTTGTGGCAGGCCCTGCTCCTTTTGCCAGGATTGAAAATTGAATGCCCGCGCACTGCCAGCGGCACCGGAGGTTGCCTCACTTATCCTGGCACTGCTCACATCCACAAAATCACTGAAGGAAGTCGCAATGGCCAGATCGCTGAATGCCCATCCGCCACCACCACCGGCATGACGCAGGCGGATTTCGTCAAAACTCGCATTGGCATTGAATCGCGTCGTCAAGCTTTCCGGTTGATAGGCTTCGTTTGCGCCCGGACCCAGGTCGGGATTTAACCAGACCGCAACCAAATCGTCTTCGCCGGGAACATATTGAATTTTGAAGATAATGGTGACGCCGAAACCGCGTCGTGGATATTGATACGAACCAGAAGCCCCGCCCGTGAAGGATTCGGGGTTTAAAGAATGAAGGTCAATATAACCAGCGAGGTTATTGGATTCACCGGTTTCATCCGCATGAAAAAAGGCGCTGTAAGCCCAGGCTTTCATGGCGTTGCCGATTCCTAGTCGCTCCGCATCCCCTTCAAACAGTTCGAACGCGGCGGAATATTCCTCTGTGTCCTTGTCTGACAACGGATCAACGTGGAATTTGAAATAAAGTGTGTCGTTGGCCGAGTCATCACGTTTCACAGCGCCGCCAAGAATATCGGTGCCCGCCCCGTTTTCATGAACCAGTGTTGTATCCGGGTCGTTCCACAAGATTACTGCACTGGCCGGAGTCACCAGCAACCAGGCCATCCACACCACCAGCAACCATGCCATTTTGCGCCAAGCTGTTCGGCTCAATGTAAAAAATTTCCACCTATTCAGCCCACATAGCGACAAGCCGCATAAGTAAGAAAATACCGAAAATCGGAACATGGCGGTGTTTTGTGATGGAATTATGAAACGAAAAACCTACAGACACAAGCAGCCAGTCTGTCACCACTTCATGCGACTGCCTTCCCGCAGCCAATACATTACTTTATTGGGAATTAACACAAAGCGTGATTTTAGAAGCATTCTCCTATTAGTGGTCCTCGCCCCGTTTCTATTCACTGTGCCGGAGGTCGCCCAGGGTGCCTTAAAACCGGTGATGGTTCATTATATGCCGTGGTTTGTCTCCAAGCCTTACAGCGGCTATTGGGGATGGCACTGGACGATGAATCATTTTAATCCTGACATAACCAATATAAATGGCGAACAGGAAATCGCCTCGTGGTATTACCCGTTGATCGGTCCATATGATTCAGCCGACCCGGCCGTGCTTGAATATCATGTGCTGCTCATGAAGCTGGGTGGGATTGACGGCGTGATTGTGGATTGGTATGGCCAGGATAATTATTATGATTACGGCATCAATAATCAGCGGACATTGGCTTTACTCAACTACACCCGCAAGGCAGGCCTGAAATTTTCCCTCTGTTACGAAGATGCAACAATCCAGGCGGAGATCAACGGCGGTACCATGAATGGCATTAGCGTCAATGCGGGTAATGCCATCGCGCATGCCCAACAAACCATGCTTTATGCCCAAACTAATTTTTTCACGGATGCAAGTTTTTTCCGCCTGAGCAACGCGCCGGTGCTTTTAAATTTCGGCCCGCAGTATTTTCATAATAGTTCCGATTGGACTTCCATTTTTTCCGTGCTGAATACGACAAATCAGCCGGCGTTCTTCACTGAAGACAATCGCTTATCACCAGTCGGCAAGGGAGCTTTTGACTGGCCACCGATGGGGTTGTCGGGCGGCGGCACGCTAACGAGCAATCAATTGCAAAACTACCTCGTCACCTTTGAGCAAACCGCTGGCGGCTGGCCCGGCTTTGTCAGCAGCGCCTTTCCACGATTCCATGATATTTATGCGCAGGCGGGTGTGGGTTCATCGTATGGCTACCTGGATGATGCAAACGGAAGCACGCTGACCAACACGTTGCGTCGCGCGCTGACTAATAATTCAGCGATTGTCCAGATCGTCACCTGGAATGACTTTGGCGAAGGGACAATTGTTGAGCCGACGCGGGAATACGGATATCGCGACTTGGGAATCATTCAGGATTTTCGCCGTCAATACTTGGACCCCAGTTTTCCCTATCACACAAATGACCTGGCGATGGCCTTTCGGTTTTACAATCTTCGCAAGCAGTATCGGAGCACCCCGGCCATCTCTGCGGAACTGAACCGCACCTTCACCAACCTAGTTTCCGGAGCGTTATCCACGGCAAACTTGCAATTGACGGGCATGGAATCCAACAAGCCGGTGATTTACAACCTCTCATACGACGGGGTTCAACTGCAATTTTTAATCGGCGGATATGTGGCGTCCATCGTGCGGGTTCAGATGTCAACCAATCTGACAACCTGGCAGACCGTCCAAACATTCGCTGCCAGCACTAATTTGTCGGTTTTCAGCACAGCGACCACCCAGGCCGTATGCAGGTTTTTCAAAGTCCAATAAATAGTGTAAAGTCTGTGGCCTGGCCCCGAAACAGCGGGCTGACTATTTCCGCCTTTGGCAACCGGCTTCCGGATCAACTCGCAGATTGGCTGCAATTTGTTTCCCGGAATTGTGTTGCGTACCGGATTTGATTAAAGTGCCAAAGCATGAAGCCGAGAAACATTTTGCTGCTGGCGGCGCTCTTATCTTTTATTTTGGCCGCACCCGGAGCCATCCGCGCCGCTTCAAAGGCCGTGATGGTTTATTATATGCCGTGGTTCACGGCCAAGCCTTACTGCGATGGTTGGGGCTGGCATTGGACGATGAATCATTTCAATCCCGACAGGGTGAATGCATCGGGGGAGCGACAGATTGCCTCATGGTATTATCCGTTGATCGGCCCGTATGATTCTTCTGACCCGGCGGTGCTCGAGTATCATGTATTGCTCATGAAGCTGGCCGGGGTTGATGGTGTGATCGTGGACTGGTATGGGTCGGCCAATTTCCTGGATTACGGCATCAACAATCAGGCGACGGTGAAGCTGTTTCAATTTACCCGCAAGGCGGCCCTGAAATTTTCCATCTGCTACGAAGACCAGACGATCCAGCACATGATTGACGGTAATTATCTCGCTGCGGGTGACGCCATCTTTCACGCCCAACAGGAAATGCTTTACCTGCAAACTAATTTTTTTTCTGATGCGAGTTATTTGCGGTTGAAGGGCCAGCCGGTGTTGTTAAATTTCGGCCCGCAACACTTCATGATGAGCACCAATTGGGAGGACATTTTCTCCGTGCTCGTGGCGACAAATCAACCGGCATTCTTCACCGAGGACAATCGCCTGCCCGTCAGCACGGGTGCATTCAGTTGGCCACCCATGTGGCTGAGCCAGGTGCCCGGCACCGGTGGCGTATTGTCCGGCGCAGCTTTGAAGAGTTATCTGGCCGATTTCGATCAAAAGGCCGGCAACTGGCCGGCCTTCATCAGCAGCGCCTTTCCGCGTTTTCATGACATTTATCAACGGGCCGGTGTGCGGAACTATTGGGGCTACCTTGGTGACCGTCACGGTGACACGTTGCGTGAAACCTTGAGCCGCGGCATGACCAACTCCTCGGCCATTGTTCAGGTCGTCACTTGGAATGACTTTGGCGAAGGCTCGATGGTCGAACCAACGCAGGAATACGGCTACCGGGATTTGGGGATTATTCAGGATTTTCGCCGACAATACTTGGAATCCGATTTTTCTCGTAACACGAATGATCTGACAATGGCCCTCCGGTTTTACAATCTGCGACGACAATATTTGACCAACATCGTTGTATCTGCAGAACTGGATCGCATCTTTACAAACATCGTCTCCGGCAAGATCGAAGTTGCGAATCTTCAATTGGATCAGTTGACAAAATAAACTTCCAAACAGGCGAAGGCGGGGAGCTGCCTCCTTCTGAAACGCATCGAAGCCAACCTTTCACAACCGGAAGTGGCTGTAAAAGTGGAGGTTTCAGAACGAACTGTACGAGCCTGGGCGCCACAGCCGCCGGCGGCAAACTCAGCCAGTCAACGGATGCGATACTACTTTTGATACTGCTCGGCTGCTTCGTAGAATGCTGCGAGGCGAAAAACCCCAATAAAGACTGGCGCACCCAATAGGAGTTGAACCTATAACCTGCTGATCCGTAGTCAGCCGCTCTATCCAATTGAGCTATGGGTGCACCAAAAAGGAGTTGTAAGTTACAAATCGGAGGCCGTCCGCGCAAGGAATTTTGCCGGGGCAAATGGCTTCCTGGCTTCCGCCGTCTGTCGAGATGAAAAAATCTATGGCGAAAGCGGTTTGACGGCTTCAACGCGATAGAACCGCATCGGCGCGTTGATGTCGGCGAAGCTGCGCGTTGTCGTTGAACCGGCAGAGGGTGAAATGAGGCTTAAACCACTGTCAAACCAGGTCGGCAGCGGGTTCAAAGCAGGCGTTTTTTGAATGTAATAAAACCGCGTTGGCACGCTGCTCCATGTCAGCGTGGCGGATATTCCACCCGACGCAAAACTTTCGGCGGTTATGTGCAGATAATCAGTGCCATTGGTCGGGTTGGTGCCGGCGAGATATTCCTGCAGGTTCGACACGCCGTCATGATCCGGATCGGCGTTCGGGTTCACGTTGGTGGTGCCGAAATAAGTCAGGTCCCACGCCATCGGCAGGCCGTTGGCGTCAAGCGGGCCGGGCCAGAGAGAATCGGTCTGCACGTAAGCCACGGCGTTGCTCAGGGAAATCCAGCCGCAGTTGGCGCTCCAGACGTAACCGCCCAGTTTGCCGGTGAACAAATCCACCTTCGGCGCGCCGGTGGATGAAAAGATGAGCCAGCCGATGTTGGCGGCCCAGGCGTAGCCGCGCAGGTTGCCGAGGCCGTCCTGATTCACCCCAAAATCATTCGCGGAAAGATTTTGGTATTGAATGCCGTTGGTAGGACTGCCGCTGCCCAGATTAATCCAGCCGACGTTGGCAGCGTAGATGTAACCCATGCACACGTAGTCGCCGATGACGGTGCCGTTGGCGGTATCGCCGCGCCAATCCATCCAGCCGAGGTTCGCGCCGTAGGCGTATTTGTTGGCGGTGTTAATGGTGGTGGCGGCCTGAACAAAGGATGAAGGTTGAAGGATGAAAGATGAAGCCAGTGCAAGACTGGCGAGGAATCGGCGTTGAGTTTTAGTTTTCATAAAAAAAATCCTTGCTGGTTAAAACGAAAAATTGGCCCAGGGATTTGAATTGGTGATCGTTCCGGTGGTAGTAATCAGCGGGCCGACGACTTGCACGTTGGGGGTAACGTAATTATTCACACCATTGCCGATGACGCTGTTCTTGATGATGATGTTATTGATGGAGGAGGGAGCTACACGGATACCCGCATAGCCGCTGTCCGTGACGTGATTGGCTTCAATGCGATTGTTGTTGTTGTTAATGTAAATGCCCGCGTTTCCCGCGTCGCCCGTGGCGTTGTTTCCTTTGCAGGTGTTGCCAATGATCTCGCTGCCCGCCCCATCAATGTAAATCCCGCTTTGCCCATTTCTCAGGACAAAACAACCGGACACAACGCCCGGCGCAACATAAATGCCATAGTTGCCGTTGACGCTGGCCTCACAATCCCGGACGGCACAACCAGCGCCACCGATGCCCATTCCGGAATTGGCGGAAACGGTCAGGCGTTCAAAAACTATATTTTCCGAGAGGTTGGCGAAAGTGCCGGCAAACACGCCATGCTGGCCCCAGCCGCTAATCGTGCCGTTGCGCACGGTGATGTTGGTGCGAGTTCCCGAGACGTACAGTCCAGTCCAAGAAGCCAATAATACACCTTGCAAGGTGAAGCCATTCAAATCCAGGGTGACATTGTTGGCAATAATGGTTATGCCATTCGTGCCGATCACGCCGGTGAGATTCGTCGTCAGGTAGTACGAACCCGCACTGCTGATCGTCAAAGGCAGCGGACCTGAAATCGGCGTGCGCGGCTCGATCTGCGCCAGCGTCTTCATGGTCGGCGCGGGCGCGCCGGGCGGCGTGAGGCTGCCTTGGGCGAAAATGAAAATTGGATGGTTAAGCGCGGCAAACAGGCACACCGCGAACAGTGCGTGAACCCTTGGTTTTGTTTTCATCGTAATTAAAATTGTTAACAGTCATCATTTGGCTTGCAAATTGTAATCTGGCACCAGTCCGGACGGATTGCAAGCCACCAGTCGTCCGGATTTCAACCCTTGAAAAGATTCCGCAAGGCCAGCGCCAGGATGGTTAGCACCAGCATCAAACCGCTCGGCATGAATTTTTTTGTCTTGGCCAGCCGGATGGCGAACACCACCAGCAGCGCGGCCAGGAGCACGTTCGATAATCCGAGTGCAAATTTGCGCTCAAACACTCCCGGCACCGCCGTCAATACCAGCACCGCGGCAAACACCGACGATGAGATGAGCGACACCTTGCTGCCCGCCTTCAGAAAACCAATCAGCCCCCCAACCAGCAGCAGGACGATGTAAATCCAGAGGACCGTGTTCGCAAAATTGTGCACGACCGCAGGCTGCCTCAATTCGCCGCCACGTCCAAGCTCAGAATTTCACCCGGCTCGCACTCGGCCACCACCTCGAAGGGACGGCAGCACACCTCGCAATCCGTCGTGAACCGCTGGCTGGGCACGCTCGTGTCCACCACCAGTTCGAACGCCTGCCCGCAGAACGGGCACTGGATTTTCCCGGAAACTTCCATCTGGCAATCTGGTCCCGCGACCGCAAATCGCAAAAAAGTTTTCCGCCCCCCGGCTAGAACCGTTTCGTGAGGGTCAACGTGACGGCATTGCCCTGCGCACGGGATTCAGCCATGAATTCGTAATTGTAGCGGAGCGAGACGAACAGCATCAGGTCCGGGAAAACCATGCTGATTTCCGGGCCGACGGCGGCCACGCGGTTGCGGCTGCTGGACGGCGCGCCGCTGTTGGCGGTCACCTGTTGCTGGTAGTAGCCCACCGCGCCCAGGTCAACGACCTTCGCCACCGTCTTGCTGACGCCCCATTCCAGCGTGTAGGCATCTCCGGGTGTGACGTGCGTGTCGCGTTGTTCCGTGTTGAATTCATACCGGTTCAACACCGATACCGCCCAGGTCTTTTCCTCATCAATATACCAGGTGGCCCCGGCGGTCTGCATGAACGTCCAAAAGCCCGCACCAACGCGCGTGGTGTTCGGTCCCGAATCGCCCGTGGGCGCCCAAACGCCGCTGCCAATGGAAAAATCAAACTGTTTGGGATGCCATGAAATCGTGCCCTCGCCGAAGAAATCTCCGATGCCGAAGGTGGAACTGTCAAATCCTCCGGCCTTCACGCTTTGATAGACCAGCGGGAGCAGGCCGTCCACCCCGATGAAACCGCCGAGGATCTTCGTGTCGGTGATCCAGATCACACGGGGTATGTTGGCGTAGGTGAAGACGTCGGCGTTGGGGACATGGAGGTCATTGCCGGAGGAGTTGTTGAACTGGCCGGCCCAGTAGAAGTAATTGTAGTCGCGGACATAGATTCCCGGCGGAGGCAGCGAGGCGTCCTTGATGCCTTCCGAGCCCGGCACGTAATGGGCCGAGGGTTGGGCTTGCAAAATACCCGGCAGCGCCGCCAGGGACACCGCCAGCAGGAGGAATTGAATTCGAGTTTTCATGGTTGTTTTTTTGAAGGTTGGAGTTGAGGGTTAAACATCCTGCATCTTGCCGGTGAGGTAGGTCTCGTACGCGCTCAGGTCGAGCAGGCCGTGGCCGGACAGATTGAAAAGAATGACGCGTTTCTTGCCCGCCTCGCGGGCTTTCACGGCTTCGTCCACAACCGCGGCGATCGCGTGCGCGGATTCCGGCGCCGGCACAATGCCCTCCGTCTGCGCGAAAAGTGTCCCGGCCTCGAAAACCTTCGTCTGGTGGTAGGCCTGGGCTTCAATCAGCCCCAGCTTGAGCGCGTGGCTGACCATCGGCGACATGCCGTGGTAACGCAGCCCGCCCGAGTGAATTGACGGCGGCATGAATTTATGGCCGAGCGTGTACATCATCAGCAACGGCGTCATCTCCGCCGTGTCGCCGAAATCGTAGCGCAGTTCGCCCTTCGTCAGCGACGGACAGGCGGACGGCTCGACGGCCACGATGCGATACTTCTTTTTCTCAGTGATTTTTTTGTGAATGAACGGAAATGCCAGCCCGGCGAAATTGCTCCCGCCGCCGCAGCAGGCGATGATCGAGTCCGGCTCCTCGCCGGCCATTTCCATCTGCTTGATGGATTCCTGGCCGATGACGGTTTGATGCAGACAAACGTGGTTGAGCACGCTGCCGAGCGAGTATTTCGTGTTCGGATGTGTGGCGGTGTCTTCGATGGCTTCGCTGATGGCGATGCCGAGGCTGCCGGGGCAATTCGGATCGTCGTGGAGCACCTTGCGCCCGTATTCAGTCTGGTCGCTGGGGCTGGGATGCACCGTCGCGCCCCAAGTGTGCATGAGCATGCGGCGATACGGCTTTTGCTGGTAACTCACCTTGACCATGTAAACATTGCACTCCAGGCCAAAGAGTTTGCAGGCCAGCGCCAGTGACGAACCCCACTGGCCCGCGCCGGTCTCGGTGGCAAGGCGCTTGGTGCCGGCGACCTTGTTGTAGTAGGCCTGGGCGACGGCGGTGTTGGGCTTGTGACTGCCGGCGGGACTGGCGCCTTCGTATTTATAGTAAATGTGCGCCGGTGTTTGCAGGGCCTTCTCCAACCGCACCGCGCGCAACAACGGCGTCGGCCGCCACAACGCGTAAATTTCGCGGACCTCGTCGGGAACCGGGACCCACCGGTCGGAACACATTTCCTGCTTCACGAGGTTCTCCGGGAAAATCGCGAGCAACGCCTCCGGCGGGATCGGCTGTTTGGTGCCCGGATGCAGCGGCGGCGGCAGCGGCTCGGGAAAATCCGCCAGAAGATTGTACCATTGCGTTGGAATGTCCTGCTCGCGCAGCGTGAAGTTGATTTTCGTGCTCATATCGCCAAAAAAATGTTGCAAATAAATAACCGCCGCCAAACTGCTTGTCACGCAGTTATTAGCAATTATCTCAATAAGTAATAATTCATAAAAAATAAAATTATATTAAAACTTTAGGCAAACCGCCGGGTCATTGCCGAAGCCGGCGTGCTCGTGAGCGCCATTATCATCTCCCGCCCGCACCCGAACGTTTATCCCGAAGTGATTTGAATTGGCAGGGACGCCCACAAACCAGCGCCATCGGCGCGGCATATTTGTAAAATGTGACCGTTGAACACCCAGGTTCCGTAGGAGCGGCATGGTGCCCGAACAATTGATGCCGCTCCTACGGAGCTTATATCGAATGGGCGATAAAACTACAAAGATGCCGCGCCCACGGCGCTAACCGGCAGTGGCATCCGCAGTCACCTTCCGCATTGATTTTATGTCCCGAACCGCCACAATGCGCCGGTTCACCGGATGACTCGGTGATTCCAAATTTAATGAACCTCGCAGACGAAGTCAGACCAGCCGGCGTGCTCATGAGTACCATCGTCATCTCCCGCCCGCATCCGGACGTTTACCGCGAAGTGATTTAGTCCCGTGATGAAAATCATATCCGGCATTTTGATCGTCCTTCTGGTTGCCGCCGCGGCGGCCCTGGTGATGCAGCAACAGGCCCAGGTCAAACTGCGCCAGGAAAACGAATCCCTGCGGCAGCAGTTGGACCAACTGGTTCGGTTGCAGGCGGATAACGAACACCTTTCCAACAGTCTCGGCCAGGCGAAAGCGGCCGCGGATGCCCAGACCATGGAGTTATTGAAGCTTCGCAACGAAGTGGGAATGTTGCGCAAGCAGACCATCGAAGTTGCGGAATTGCAAAAGAAAAACCAGCAACTGAGCGCCGCACTGGCCAGCAGCCGCAATGCGCAGCTTGCTAAAACGCCGCCAGAAACAACTCCCAAAATCAATGCTCCCGCCAACGCGGCGGCGGATGCTGCCACCGGATCGGACCTGGGGGCGGTCCAGCTTGTCAACCAAACACCCAGCCGGTTTGACCTGGGTGGAGGCAAGACTTGCATGCTCACACCGACAATTGACGCTGACGGCAATTACGACATCAAAGTGGTTTTTGAGGCGCAGAATGCTGATGGACAGACAGCGCCACTCGCAAACGGAAGGATTATCACCAGTCCCGGACGCGCCGTGCGCCTGAATGTCGGTGACAGCAGCATTGGTTTTACGCCGACGGTGAATCCGGCTCCGTAGTCAGCCGAACGCCGCAATGGGACATCGCATCCCACCCAATCAGCGCCATCGGCGCGGCATATTCCGTCCATTGCCGCCGTCCGTTGGAGTTCACGCTTCAGCTTGCCTTTACCAAGCCGGACTTCCAAACAAGCTAAAGCTTGAACTCCAACTCGTTTTTTAAAACTCAAAATCCCGCTTCGCGAAGTTGTTGCTCGGCGTGTTGAGCGTGCCGGCTGTCGCGCACGGTTTTCTTGTCCGCCCAGCCCTGTTTCCACGGTTTGCACATGGCGCACGCGCTCAACTTATGCGCCTTGATCCGGCGTTGCGTCAGTTTCGTTTTCATCCGCTTCAGAACATGGCTTCAAATCCGGCGGCGCGGAAGTGCCGGTCATTGGTGAACGCCCTGGCAATGCCCAGCCTTTTCATCACCACAAAGGAAATGTGATCCACGATGCCCGCCTGGTCGGCTTCGCCGCGTTGATAAGCGTTCCAAGCCTGGTGTTCATTCATTGTGGCGGGCGGCCAAGTCGTGCTGTCCGGTGGAAAAACTTCGGGACATCACTTCAATGATGCCCTGCATGCCGCCGGGCTTCGGCTGCTGCGCATTAAGATGCTGCTGCAACCACTCCGCGATGGTGCACACGTCCTTCACTGGCAAGGCGCTGATGGCGGATTCAATTTCGGCAACTGTGCTCACATAGCTAAATTAGCCGCGGACGCAATGTTGGGCAAGTCTCGTTTTGGGATTTGCCAGTTCTTCTAAATTCAGGGATATTGTCCGCCGTTTTTCACGGGCCATTTATGAAACCCCAGGTCGAAATCTATGACACGACCCTGCGCGACGGTTCGCAGGGCGAAGGCATCAATTTCTCGGTCGCGGACAAACTCCGCATCGCCGAGAAGCTCGACGCGTTCGGGGTGCATTACATTGAAGGCGGCTGGCCGGGCAGCAATCCCAAGGACATCGAGTTCTTCGCCCAGGCCAAAAAGAAAAAATTCAAAAATGCGCGGCTCGCGGCGTTCGGTTCCACGCGCAAAAAGGGCGTGCCCGTCGAGCAGGACGACCAGGTGCGCCTGCTCGTCGAGGCCGGCACACCCGTCGTAACCATCTACGGCAAGACTTCCATGCTGCACGTGAAGGAAGTCCTGCGCTGCACGCCCGATGAAAATCTCGCGATGATCGGCGATACCGTGCGCTTCCTCAAAGATCACGGCAAATTCGTCATCTACGACGCCGAGCATTGCTTCGACGGCTACAAGCTTGATCCCGAATACGCCATCGCCACGTGGCAGGCGGCGGAAAAGGCGGGCGCGGATTTTGTCGTGCTCTGCGACACGAACGGCGGCTGCCTGCCGGACGAAGTGGCGGCCATCACCAAGGTTGCGGTTGGCAAATTGAATTGCAAAGTCGGCATCCACACGCACGACGACATCGGCCTCGGCGTGGCCAACGCGCTCGCCGCGCTCGAAACCGGCGCGGTGCATGTGCAAGGCACCATCAACGGTTACGGCGAACGCACCGGCAATTGCAATCTTGTCAGTGTCATCCCGTGCGTGGCGTTGAAAATGAAGAAAACCTGCGTACCGCCGGCGTCGCTGCGCAAGTTGAAGGAGCTTTCGCAATTCGTGGATGAGATGGCGAACATGCGCCACAACCCGCGCCTGCCGTGGGTCGGTTCGGCGGCGTTTGCGCACAAGGGCGGCACCCACGTCAACGCCGTGCAAAAGCTCACGGCAAGTTACGAGCACATTGACCCGGCGCTCGTCGGCAACGCGCGCAACGTGCTCATCAGCGACCTCGCGGGCCGCAGCAACATTGTGATGAAGGCTCAAGAACTGGGTTTCAAACTCACGAACGACACGCCGGAGTTGAAACCTATTCTGAATCGCATCAAGCAATTGGAGCACGAAGGCTACGAATTCGAGGCCGCCGAAGGTTCGCTCGCGCTGCTCATCGGCAAGGTGCTCAAACATCGCGAACCGCTGTTTCACGTGGACGCCTATCACGTTTCCATGCGCCGCGACGCCAAGGAAGCCGTCTGCGAAGCGACGGTCAAGGTCCGCGTCGGCAACAAGCGGGCACAGACGGTGGCCGAGGGTGACGGACCGGTGAACGCGCTGGACGGCGCGTTGCGCGCCGCGCTGGCAAAATTTTATCCGCAACTGAAAAAGGTGACGCTCACGGATTACAAGGTGCGCATCCTCGACAGCGACACCGGCACCGCCGCCAAGACGCGTGTGCTCATCCAGTCTGGCGACGGACGGCGGGAATGGGGCACGGTCGGCGTGAGCGAAAACATCATCGAAGCCAGCTTGCAGGCGCTCGTGGACAGCATGGAATTCGCGCTTTTGCGCAAATAAACCCTTTGATCGAGGACATCTTGACATCTATACATCGCAATGTATAGTTATCGCCATGAAAGCACGAAAATCAATCAAGTATCAGCCGCATAAAAGTTCTGCCGCTGAACTGAAGGAAGCCGCCGTTGCGGATGAGGTGCGAGGCGCGCCGATGGTTCGCACACAGATTTATCTGAACCAGCAGGAGTATGATTTCGTGCAGACTGAGGCCAGACGCCGCAATGAGCCGATGGCGGCGGTGATTCGGAATTTCATTGATGAAAAGATGGAAATTCCCGAGGACGCCTGGACAAACAATCCGATGCTGCGTCCGACACCGCATGATCCCGATTGGGAAGGACACGAAGATGGCGCGATCAATCATGATCATTATCTTTACGGTGCGCCCAAAAGTTGGGTGAAACAAAATGGAAAATGGGTCGAAGCTCCGCCGTTGCCGGAAGATTATTTTGACAACCCCGCCAGTGCGAACGCTTACGACGCCATGATTGAGAAAATGGAGCGGGAAGAAAAACGGAAGGCGCGAGGATGAAATCGCGAATTTTTCTGGATTCCTCGTTTTGGATTGCCTACCGCGATGCCCGGGAAGCAGACTATTTGCGGGCCAAGGAATTGGTCCGACAATTTTTCGGGGAGCGGAAACATTTTGTCACAACCGTGCCGGTTTTTTGCGAGATACACGCCCGCTTTGCCAGGCACAAGACACGCCGGCAAACCATCATCGCGGATTTCTGGCACAATCCGCTCGTGCATCTTGAACCGTTGACCGACGCCGATTACCAGGAAGCCCTTGCGATATTGGGCGGGCAGGCCGACAAAAGTTATCCGTTTTGCGATGTGCTTTCGTTTGTGGTGATGCGCCGTCTGGAAATCAAGCAGGTCGCGACCTTCGATGAGCATTTCCGTCAGTTCGGTGAATTTGAAGTGTTGAGTTGATTTTATCCCATGTCTGAAATCTCCAAAGCCTACGAACCGCAGTCCGTCGAGGACAAGTGGTATGACTTCTGGCTGAAGCAGGGTTGCTTCACCGCCGACCCGGCGCGCGTGTCGCCCCAGCGCCCGGCCTATTCCATCGTCATCCCGCCGCCGAACGTCACCGGCGTGCTTACCATGGGCCACGTCCTCAACAACACCATCCAGGACATACTCGCCCGCAAGGCGCGCATGGACGGCAAGGAGGTTTTGTGGCTGCCCGGCACCGACCACGCCGGCATCGCCACGCAGACCGTCGTCGAAAAAACGCTCAAGAAATCCGGCGAAATCCGGCATCGTGACGATTTGGGCCGCGAAAAATTCCTCGAACGCGTCTGGCAATGGAAGGAAAAGCACGGCGGCATCATCATCCAGCAGTTGAAAAAGCTTGGCGCGTCGTGCGATTGGACGCGCGAGCGGTTCACGATGGACCCGGAGTATTCGCGCTGCGTGCAGAAGGTGTTCGTCGAGCTTTACAAAAAGGGCCTCATCTATCGCGGCAAACGCATGGTGAACTGGTGTCCCGCCTCGCTCACTGCTCTGTCCGACGAGGAAGTAATCATGAAGCCCCAAAGTGGGGCTCTCTATTATTTTAAAGTAGAGGTTGCAGAAATTCCTGGAACTTTTCTGACCATTGCCACCACGCGGCCGGAAACGATTCCCGGCGACACCGCCGTGGCCGTGAATCCGAAAGACCTGCGTTACGCGAAGTTCATCGGCAAACATGTCATCCGTCCCCTGCCCGCCGAATTGCCGCGTGAGCAGAAGCTGATTCCCATCATCGGCGACGAGCACGTGGACTTCGAGTTCGGCACCGGCGTGCTCAAGGTGACGCCCGCGCACGACAAGGCGGACTTCGAAATCGGCCAGCGCCACAAGCTCGCGCAAATTGAAGTCATCACCGCCGACGGCCACATGAACGACCTTGCGGGTGTGGATTTGAAGGGACTCGACCGTTTCAAGGCACGCAAGGTTGCAGTGGAAAAGCTCACGGAACTTGGGTCTCTGGAAAAGGAGGAGCCTTACACGAACAATGTCGGTTTCAGCGAACGCGCCGATGTGCCGATTGAGCCGCGCCTGAGCGAGCAATGGTTCTTGAAATATCCGAGTGTGGACAAATCCCGCGCGTGCGTGGAGCAGGAAAATGCTGCCGAACGGAGCGCCGGCTTCCAGCACGGCGCAGCGGGTGAAGCAGACGGTTCGAGCCGTGCCGGAGGCCGGCGTTTCGATAAAATGCGCTTCCATCCGCAACGCTGGGCGAAGGTGTATGACCATTGGATGGGCAACATTCAAGACTGGTGCATCAGCCGCCAGCTTTGGTGGGGACACCGGATTCCGGTGTGGCAAGAAAGTTCTCAATGTGGTCCGAATGCCCTTAAAAAAGCGGAAGAACTTCTTAAAACGGCGAGTGAAAAATATCCCGCTCTGATTGAAGTGAATTGGGAAGCACGCGATTGGAACTATGATCCAATTGCTACACTTGGTTTACAAGCGTGGTCGGTCAGAATTGAAGCTTGCATTAGTCCAGAGTTGGATTCATTAGCGAGAGAACTTGAAGGATTGGGTTTTGTTCAAGACCCCGACGTGCTCGACACATGGTTCAGTTCTTGGCTCTGGCCGTTTGCGACGATGGGCTGGCCGGAGCAGACGCCCACGCTGAAGGCATTTTATCCGACCACCGACCTTGTCACCGGGCCGGACATTATTTTCTTCTGGGTCGCCCGCATGATCATGGCGGGTTACGAGTTCATGGGGGATTTGCCGTTCCAGAACGTCTATTTCACCGGCATCATCCGCGACAAGCAGGGGCGCAAGATGTCCAAGAGCCTCGGCAATTCGCCCGACCCGCTTGATCTCATCGGCAAATACGGCGCGGACGCGCTCCGGTTCGGCACGATGCGCAGCGCGCCGCTCGGCCAGGACATCTTGTTCGACGAACAAAACGTCGAACTGGGCCGCAACTTCTGCAACAAGCTCTGGAACGCCTGCCGTTTCCGGCAGATGGTCGGACAAAGTGCTGCCGGCGTCCCGCCGGCAGATCAAACTTCAAAAGGAAGTCAGAACTTCCGGCAGGATGCCGGAAGCACGTTTGAAGTGCAGGACGAAATCAATCCGGCCTTGTTAACATCCGACGACAAATGGATTTTGCTGAAGCTCGACCAGGCCATTCGTGAAATTACCAATGCGTTCGCCGAATACAAATTCAGCGATGCCACGACGACGCTCTACCGCTTTTTCTGGAGCGAGTATTGCGACTGGTATGTCGAGGCGAGCAAAGCGGTGCTTGCCAGTAGCAGCCGACGTGAGTCGGCTCAAACTTCATCCAGCATTCAGCGTCCAGCATCCAACGACGAAAATAGTCAGAGCGGACTCATCCCGCAGAGCGGGACTGCTACGAATGATGAGGCGCGCAGGGCGAATACGCTGGCCGTGATTGATTTTGTTCTCTCGCATACGCTGCGTTTGTTTCATCCGTTCCTGCCGTTCATCACGGAGGAACTCTGGCACGGGATGGGTTATGCCGTGGACATGCCGGAAGACCAGGGCGGGAAGACGATCATGTTCGCACCGTGGCCCAAGCCGCTCGATGACGATTTCAAATCGCATTACGGCCTGACCGAACGCGATGAAAAGCACATCGAGGCGCGGAACGAATTTGTCACGCAGGGCCGCAACCTGCGCCGCACGGCGAACATCGCCGCGAACAAGAAAATCAGGTTCATCCTCAAACCGTCGCGCGAACTGGCGGCGCACGACGTCGAAGTGCTCAGGCTGTTGCTCAACGCCGAGGCGGTCGAGGTCAGCGCGAATTATCAGCCCGGCAAAAACACATTGACGGTGCGCACCGAACTGGGCGACTTGTTCCTGCCGCTGGAAGGCTTGATTGACAAGGAAGCCGAGACGGCGCGGCTGAAAAAAGAGCTGGAAAAAATCGAAGCCGAGGCCGCCAAGGTCGAACAGAAACTGGCCAACCCGAACTTCACGCAAAAAGTTCCGCCGGCGGTTTTGCTGGAACACCAGCAACGTCTCGCCGAGTGGCAGGGCAAGCGGGACCATGTCAAAAGCACGTTGGAAGCGTTACAGGGCTGATTCTGAACTGAACGTTGGCCGTGGTAAACATAGCGGCAGAGGACCGCCGCACTCCAAGACCTGTCGGAAATTCCAGCAATCTCCCATGTTGCGCGCAAGCGTTTTGGAGTGCGCCAGCCCTTCCGCCTTCGCGGCGCGCCAAAGCGCCGCTACGGCGCGACGGCGGCTGGCGCTTTTGGAAGCCGTGAGAGTTACTTTTCAAATTTTTGTGCAAACTGTCAAACCGCTGCTCGACGACGCCGAGGTCTTTTGCTTAACCTCGCGCCCATATGGAGCAAGGACTCGTCAACGACATTGCCATCAGCATCATCGCCGCCTGGATCTTGGCGGTGTTGTCGCAGGTCCTGCGCCAACCGGTGCTGCTCGCCTACCTCGTCGCCGGGTTCATCATCGGCCCGCACGGTTTCCAATGGATCACCAACGCCCAGAACATTGAAACCATTTCCGGGATCGGCCTGTCGCTGCTGCTGTTCATGATCGGGCTGGAGATTGACCTGAAAAAAATGTTGAGCGCGGGCCGGGTCATCACCCTCACCGCCGCCGCGCAAATCCTCGGCTGCGTGCTCCTCGGCTGGTTGGTGTTCGATTGGATCGGTCCGGCGGAAAACCGGCTGGAGGCGCTCTACCTCGGCGTGGCTGCGGCGATGAGCAGCACGGTCATCATCGTCAAAATCCTCTACGACAAGCGCGAACTGGAAACCCTTGCCGGCCGCATCACGCTGGGCGTGCTGGTCTTGCAGGATGTGTTCGTCATTTTGTTCCTCGCCCTCCAGCCGAACTTGAAAAATCCCGCCCTCGGCCCGCTGACGCATGCTTTCGGCAATGTCATCCTGCTCTTGTCGGTGGCGTTCCTGGCCAGCCGATTCGTGCTGCCGCCGGTGTTCCGGGCCGTCGCGCGCCTGCCGGAACTGGTCCTGGTCGGCGCCCTAGCCTGGTGCCTGGCCCTGGCAGGGTTTGCCGGCTGGCTTGGCCTGTCCACCGCCATGGGCGCGCTCATCGCGGGCGTGATGGTTTCCACTTTTCCCTACACGCTCGACGTCGTCGCCAAGGTCACCAGCATCCGCGATTTTTTTGTGACGCTGTTCTTCGTCGGTCTGGGCATGGAAATTCCCGTGCCGACTTGGAACTTCATCCGTTGGACGATTTTCTTTTGCCTGTTCCTGGTCGGCAGCCGGCTGCTCACGGTTTTCCCGCCACTCTATTTCATGCGCCAGGGTTATCGCATCAGCCTGTTGCCGGCCATCAATCTTTGCCAGATGAGCGAGCTTTCCCTCGTCCTGCTCGCGCTTGGCAGGACCAGCGGCGACGTCTCGGACAACATCATCGGCATCGCCGCGCTTTCCTTCGCACTGCTCGCCGTGGATTCAACCTACGCCATTTTCAAAAACGATTACATCCTCGAAAAAACCGCCCCCTGGATGAACAAAATCGGTTTCCGCGACCTCGACCAGGCTGTTCCGGCGGATGGCATTGGCGAAAAACCCAAACGCATCTGCCTGCTGGGTTTTTCGTGGACGGCCAGTTCATTGTTGGAGGAAATCAGCCGTGAACGGTCCGATTTGCTGGAGCAGACCATCATCGTGGATTTCAATCCGAACGTTTATGAAAAATTGCGCCAGCGCGGGGTCCGGGTCGTGTACGGCGACATCACGCAGCGCGACGTGCTGCACCATGCCGGCGTGGCCGAATGCGAAATCATCATCTGCTCGCTGCCCAACATGGTGCTCAAGGGCGCGGACAACCTGAAAATACTCCGCCAGCTCCGCGAATTGAACCCGGAGGCGAAAATCATCGTCCACGCCGAATTGCTCGCCGACATCCCGATTCTTTACGCCGCCGGCGCGAGTTTCGTCATCGCGCCGCGCTTGCTGGAAGCCGCCGATTTGCTCCACGCCATCGAAGCCGCCGAAAAAAATCTGCTCGACCAGAAACGCGGCGAACAATTGAAGCAGTTGGAAGGGCGCAACGAGGTGATTCCATAACCGGAGCGCCGGACTCCGATCCGGCGTGTTGCCCAGAGCTTATCGGCCGATGCCAATTTGGAAATCGGCGCTCCGTTCCAGCCTTTCAACCGGAGAAGAATCGGTTTAACCAAAAAATCTCGACCGGAAGCCATTCTGCTGGCATCAACTCTGGCGTGAATTTGATTGCCGCACAAAAAACTGCCGTAAAAGCCGCGCGCGCCGCCGGAAAACTCATGCTGGCCAACTGGCACAAGCCCAAACGCGTCAACCTCGCCGAGGCCCACGACATCAAGCTCGAACTCGACGTGCGTTGCCAGAAACTCATCGAAAAAAACCTGCGCGCCGCGTTCCCGCAAATTCCATTGCTCGGCGAGGAAGGCGATTCCGGCGATATGAACGCCGAATACCGCTGGGTCGTTGACCCGATTGACGGCACGGTGAATTACGCCTTCGGCATTCCGCACGCCGCCGTGTCCATTGCGCTGCAGAAACGGGTCGAGAGTCGAGAGTCGAGAGTCGAGAGCAGCAAGCGGCTTCGTGTCACCCGTCACGCGTCACATGTCACACTGCTCGGTGTGATTTACGGTCCGTTCACGGACGAACTTTGGACGGTGACTCGTGGCGGCCCGACGCGGCTCAACGGGCGCGTCGTCCGCGTCAGCAAACGGGCGCGGCTGGAAGACGCCATCATCGCCATGGGATTTTCCAAGAGCAAAGCCAACCTGGAGAAAAGCCTGCCGCACCTGACCCGGCTCGCCCGCCGCGCCATGAAAATCCGCATCATGGGCTCGGCGGCGCTCGAACTCGCCTACGTCGCGTCCGGCCGGCTGGACGCCTACATCGAGCGCACGATCAATTTGTGGGACATCGCGGCGGGTGCCTTGATGGTGGAATGCTCCGGCGGGGAATTTTACACCCAACCCGCGCCGGGCGGGAAATTCCGGATGGTTGCCGACAACGGGCTGCTGCGCCGGAAACTGCAACTGGGAAGCCTGTTCAAATAGACGTTCAATTTGCGCACATTTTATTTTAGGGTAAGATAAGTTGTAATTTGCACCATGAATGGCCGATGTATCCTCCGAGTCTTTTTGTTTTTTGGAATCCTGGCGTTTCCAGCCTTCGCCGCACCGGTGATTGATCCGATCCCCAACGCCAGCATACCTGCCGGCAAAACACTGATCCTGCCGGTCACGGCAAGTTCACCCAATGGCCGGCCCCTGACCTTCACGGCCACCAGCAGCACCAATCGCATCATCATCGGAATCCACACGAACAATCCGTTCTGGAAAATGTCCGTGGTGCAGGCGGCGGCGGCGAATGCGCCGGGCGCTTTTCAAACGCCGTTCCGCGGCGGCGTGGTGACCGTGACGAACATCGGCGACATGACGTTCATGCTGTTTCGAGACCTCGCGCCCCACACGGTGGACGTGATCCAAGGGCTGACGGCCGGCGGCCTGTACACCAGCAACACCATTTTTCATCGCGTCATTGCCGGTTTCATGAACCAGGGCGGCGACCCGCTGACGAACGGCACCGGCGGTCCGGTTTTTCGTTACAACGACGAGTTCAATCCGAAGGCGATTTTCAGCGGCAACGGGCAGCTGGCACTGGCCAACTCCGGGAAGGACATGGATGGCTCGCAATTTTTTATCACCGTCGCGTCGTTCCGGTCTGGTGATTTTGGTTACACCATTTTCGGCCAGCTCCTGCACGGGTTTAACGTGCTTTCGAACATCAACAACACGGCAACCGACGCCAACGGCCGCCCGCTCGCGGACGTCATCATCACCCGGACTTCATTCGTGCCCGATAACTTTGATACCGTCCTCACCCTCACCGGCACCAACCTCGCCGGAGTCGCGGGAACCATCAGCGTCATCGCCGACGACGACGCGGGCGGACGCGCGACCAACACCTTCACGGCCACCACTGTCGCCGACACGCAAAACGAACCGCCATTTTTGTATCCGGCGACCGTCACCAACCTCGTCGCGCCGGTGAACGGGCGGTTGACGAACATTATTTCCGCGCTCGATTTGGAAGGCGATGTGACGTATTGGCTGCCCCAGTTCACGGATCAAGCTTCGTTTCTGAACGCATCAAACTCGACCTACGGCTTCGTCAACGGCCAGTTACAACTGATCATCGTGCCGGATACAAACTATGTCGGTCCGATTGGCTTTGCCGTTCGTGTAGGAACCAACTCGTTATTGACCACCTACGATAGACAGACTTACACCTTTGCGTTCGGCGACACGGTGATTTCCGTGCTCCCCACCAATTTCACCGCGATGGCGCTCATGCCGTTCACCAACCGGCTTCTGGCCACGTTCACAAATGGCGTGCCGAATAGTTCCACCAACAACTTCACCGCGTCCATCAATTGGGGCGACAACTCCATCGGCAGCGGCGTGATCGTAACCAATCTCACCGGGCGGAAAGAGGTGCGCGGATCGCATACGTACACCAACGCGGGGAATTATCCGGTTTACCTCACCCTCCAGAGCGCGTTCGGCGCGAGCACAACCGTCGTGTGCATCGCCAGCGTTCCGCCGGGCTTGAGCCTGACCCGGACGGGTACAAACAACGTGGTCCGCTGGCCGGCCTGGGCGACCGATTACCAGCTCCAATCCACCACCAATGTCGCCGCGCCGAACTGGCCGGTGGTCACCAATTTCCCCGTGCTAACCGGCTATGACAGCGTAACCACCAACAGCACGACGAACGGCGCCTGCTTCTTCCGGCTGAAAAAATGAAGAGGCGGGTTGCGGAAATGATTTTGAACCACAAAGACGCAAAGTTTTTGGAATCGAAACGTGCCCCTCGCCCCGTCCCTCGCCCCGCCCGCGGGGAGAGGGTGTCCGCAGGACGGGAGAGGGGTTTGTGACATCACATCAACACTTGTTACTTCGTTGTAAAAAACGCCTTTAGCTTTTCCAGCGCCCTGGCGCGGTGGCTTAATTTGTTTTTCACGTCCTCGCCCAGTTCGGCGAACGACTGCTCGAATCCCACCGGCACAAACAGTGGATCGTAGCCGAAGCCATTCTTTCCCCGCGACGCGAAATCAATCCGTCCTTCACAGGCGCCGTCAAACAATTGCGGATTGCGAATGGCGGACTGCGAATCGACCGCCACCAACGCGATGACACATTGAAACCGCGCCCGGCGCTTTTCGAGCGGAACGTCCTTGAGCAGCTGCAATAACCTGGCGTTGTTGTCCGTATCGGACATATTGCCGGATTTGGCGGAATCCGGTGCGGCAAAGCGCGCCGAATGCACGCCCGGCGCGCCGTCCAGCGCGTCCACTTCCAAACCAGAGTCGTCGGCCAGCACGAAAAGAGGCGACGAGTGACGGGTGGGAGGGAAAGTGACGGCAAGCCAGCGCGCAACTTCAACGGCTTTCTTTGTGGCATTGCCGGCAAACGTGCCGGCGTCCTCCACAACTTTGGGCGGGTCGGGAAAATCGTTGAGCGTGAGGAATTGGGACGCGCCGCCGAGAATGGCGCGGATTTCTCCGACCTTGTGCGCGTTGCGCGTAGCGATGAGCAGCGTCGTCATGCGCTGTGACTTTACAAAAAATTTGAACAGGAGGAAACGGAGATAACGGAGAAGTGCATTTAGTCCCTCCGTTCCCTCCTGTTCAAATAAATGAATCCCGGTTTTAGAAATCCTGCCGGGTGCGGTAAAAGCGGAGCGGAAAATTCGTGGCGTCGGCGTTGGTGACGTTGAACAAACTGGCGGGCACGACGTTTGTAAGGATTGGAATTCAGTTGAACAAATTGCTGGAAGCTTCGGTGGTGTAAGATTGCCCGGCGATTCCAGAAAGGGTGAAAACAAATAGCCGCGAGAAAAATCACACCAGTCATGACGAGCCAATGCGATGCTTTCCTAAAGTAAGACTGCAAAAATTACTACTTCAGCGGGTGAATTTCCCCGGTCATTTCGGTCACGACGGGATGGCCCTCTAATGAGCGTGGGATACGCCGTTTCAGACTGGAATCTTCTCTGGCCAACATGACCTTCAGGCATGGTGTCTTTTCGTCTTTCAATAGACCCACATAAACACCCACGACACCGGAAATGGACAGCAATTCGGCGTCATGGTCGGCCAGCACGGCGTTGATGTCACGCAATGGCGCGGACGCAGGGTAGGGAGTCATGGGATGCAAGCAACCGGAGGTCAGACAAAAGCAAAACGCGCCCAACAGCGCAGATCGCAAAAATGAAACCACCCGTCCGCAGTCTGGCGAACGGGTGGCTTCCTTGACATGAGAAGGAGGGCGCAACTGGCGGGGCAGTTCAGTTACCCACCATCGTCGCCGTACCGCCGAGTTTGCCGCCGACGAACTGGAGCACTTCATTGATCGGATTGGCAATCGCGCTGGTGCTGCTGCCGGCATAAAGGAGTCCGACCGCGCGCGGATTGGTGGTCACGTTTTCCACCATGAGCGATCCTGAATCGCCCGCGTTCAAAAACTGACTATTACTGTTGGCAATCACAATTTGTCCTGTGAATGTTTTGGTGAACGCCGCGCCGCCGGCGCACTCGTTTTCGTAGGCAACGCTGATGGTGGCGTTCAAACCGCTGACCTTGCTGCTGCTCAAGCCCGTGGTGCGCCCACTCTTCTTGACGGCCTGGTTGAGCGAGGCGCCAACGGTCGTGGATGAGATTGTGCCGATTTCCAGAATCGCGCCACTGGTGCTGACCATGCCGGGAATCACTTGGGCCACCGAGCAATCCACGTTGTTGCCGGGCAGCGAACTCAACTTGACCAAGTTCGCAACGTTCTGGGCACTGCCAGCATTGCAGCCCACGTCAATCAGGCCGGGTTGGATGATGTAGTCACCGGTGGTCGCCACGGTGCCGTTGCCGCCACGAATAATGTCCGACTCGAACACGTGGTAGTTGCTGAGAATGTATTGGACCCCATTCACCTGAATCAGCGACCCGAGCGTGCCGCCGCAACAATAGCCGTTGGCCAAATCTTTGCGCCAACCGCCCGAGGTGCCGAGTTGAATGGGAGGGGTTTGTATGGCCGTATGGCTTACTCCGCCCCCGCCACCGCCTGCGCCCGGCGGTTTTCCGCGAAAAGCCCGAAACTTGTCCGTCAATTCCACTTTCACGCCGACGCCGCGAATCTGCGGCGGCAGTCCGCGAACGATGTCGGCACGCGTGGGCGCCTCACGATCCACGTAAATCACAAGGGCCGTCTGTCCGGCATCGTCCAAGCCAACCGCGGTGCCGAGCACACCCGCCAGATTCATCATGGCCGGCGTTATGGCCTTCTGTACCGCCATCACGGCTTTGACGTTCGGGTGGTCAGTGGTGAGCAACCCGGCGGGAACATCTCCCGTTTGGGCGTTAACCTGAATCCCCAAGCAGGCCGCGACGGCCAAGGCTGCACGGGAGAGTTTGCGAATCAAATTGGTGAATTTCATTGTCTTTCCTTGTTATAGTTATTTTTACTTGAACTTATCAGTTGTCAGGGAACATAAAGCACGTGACGTGCCTGTCAAGCGCGGGAGGCAGCAAACTTTATGTTTCGCAAGCAAACCATGCAGCCATCTTTGAGGGAATACCCCCGACCCGCTTGGGATATTTGGCGTCTGGGGAAGCGCGTCTGGCTTTGCGGCAGTCACGTCTGCTTTCAGGACGGTTTCGCATGGTTCAGCCTCACTGCGCCTCGACGCGGTAGTATCGCGTCGAGTTCGTCAGCGGCGAATCTGTGACTCGCACCACCGAACCGTCGCCAGTCAGATTGGTGAAAGTGAACCAATTGGTTGGGTTAAGCGAAGCTGTAAACTGACCGCTATAGATATAGCCGACTTGAGTGGCGAACGAGAAACTAAAGCTGCTGCCGTTGAACGTCGGGTTGAGAATCGTGACGGCGGGGGGCGGCGGGTTTGTCACGCTGATGCTGATGCTGTTGGTGGCTTTCGCGCCAACGTTGTCGGATGCGATGGCGATCAAAGTGTAATTGCCCGCCGGCAGGCCGTTGGTCGTGGCAGCATACGGCGCGGTGGTTCGGTTTGAAATCACTGTCGAGCCGATGAGAAATTGAACATTTGTGATCGTGCCGTCCGTGTCCGCAGCCGAGGCTTGAATGGTCACGTTGGCAGGCGCAGTGAAGACCGTGTGCGGCGTGGGCATTGATTATCCCAAACCAAATTCCATTGGTCCGGATCGGCTGGCCAACGCGGTGGCAGCGCGCAATCGCTTTGGCGCGCCGGTGGTCGTTGTGGATTTCGGAACGGCGGTCACGTTTGATGTCGTCAATCGCGCGGGCAATTACGCCGGCGGCATCATTGCGCCGGGACTGGCCGCGATGACGGATTATCTGCACGAAAAGACGGCGCTGCCGGTGCGCATGGTGGAAAGCGAGGTGCGCTTTTCCGACAGGAGCACCTGAACTTCATTGAGGATCATGGCATCCAGTTCGGAGTCGGCCTTGGACAGCAAGGGATTGCTCATAATTCAAGCCAGCGATTTCTGCACCAACCTTACCATAACCGGCCCGAAGAAAAACGTTTTTTGCCAACACCCACCGTGACCGACAAGTTCATGCCGCCCGGCGCGCAGATGCGCGGCGAATATCGGGTCCCGCGTGCGCAGCTTCAGTTGCTGATCATTTGTGCTCCCATTCGGCCTGCGCCTTCTCCCGGCACTGTGGACAAATGCTGTGGGTAAAATCAGCGCCCATGTATTTATGGAAGTAAGCTTCAATCTGATCCCAGTATCCCTCATCATCACGGATTCGTTTGCACCAGGCGCAGATGGGCAACAATCCCTGCAACGCTTTGACTTGATCGAGCGCATCCGCCAGCCGTGCCGAAACCCGCCTTAACTCCAGCAGCGCCATGACCTGCCGCGACAGAGCCTGCATCGTCTTCAGCTGTTCGGCGGAAAGCTGGCGCGGTTGACGGTCAATGACACAGAGTGTTCCCAGCGCCAATCCTTCCGGGTTAATCAGTGGAAAGCCCGCGTAAAACCGGATATGAGGTTCGCCCGTGACCAGCGGGCTGTCGACAAATCGCCGGTCCTTCGTTGCGTCCCTGACGATGAAAGCTTCCTGCTGGAGAATGGCATACGCACAAAACGCGATCTCGCGAGACGTTTGTTGCTGCTCCAATCCCACTCTCGATTTGAACCACTGCCGGGCTTCGTCCACCATGGAAATCAAGGCAATGGGAACCTCGCAAATATACGCGGCCAGGGTGGTGATATCGTCGTAGGACTGTTCGGTCCCAGTATCGAGAATGTGATACTCCTTCAGGGCCGCGAGTCGTTCGGCTTCATTGGTTGGTAGCGGGGCATTCATTTTTCAATGGCTTTCAATGCGGGATAAACCGCGACCGGCGCCGTCAGGGTTAAAACGGCATCCCCATTCGGGATCATGGCTGGCCGGTCGCGTCTGGTCATAAGTTAAACGACATAATTGTTATTCCTTGTAATTTATCAAAGATTGCTCGAAATCAAATTATTTGTTGTCGCCGGAAGTTTCACCGGCTGTGTATTTGTGCCGCAATTGTTTTTGCATCATGAGTTTAGGTATGTAACGCGTCGCGATTGGAGGAAGAGTAAAACGGACGGATTTGCCGTTCGCCTTGAAAGTAGCGCAGACATTCTTGTCTGCGGGTTCACGGGACTTTCCTGTCCCGTGTTGAACTGGCGACTGGAAAGTCGCCAGAACCAGCAGGCAGGAATGCCTGCCCTACCCGGCTGAGCTGCCTCTTTTGGCCACTCAATGGCCAGCTCAGCCGGGGACAACGTAATTGACCCTGACGAAAAAAAACGGTTTCCTGTGCCCGGTCAGATTTATGGATCCGCAGAAACCCACACTGGATGACTTGCGCATCAAGCGCAGCGACAAACCCGAATCGAATTTACGAATCCGGCCGGTCGCCATTGGCATTTTCGTTCTGGTTCTGGCGGCCGGGGTGATTTGGTGGCTGACGCGGCCCAAAGCCATCGAGGTGCGAACGGCGGTCGCGCGCGAAATTGGCGGCGCCAGCGGGGACCATACGGTGCTAAATGCCTCCGGTTACGTCACGGCGCGCCGGGCGGCGACGGTGTCTTCCAAAGTCACCGGCAAAGTCGTCGAGGTGCTCATCGAGGAGGGCATGAAAGTGAAGGAAGGACAGGTTCTGGCGCGGCTGGACGATACGAACATCAAAGCCGCCCTGAACGTGACCCAGGCCCAGTTGGAATCGGCGAAAACCGCCGTGGAAGAAACCCGCGCGCAGCTCAAACTGGCGGAACAGGAATTTCAGCGCGCCACCAACCTGGCCAGGCAAAACATCGCGTCGCAATCCGACCTTGATAAGGCGGAGTCGGACGCGAAATCACTCGAAGCGCGCCTGGCCCGGCAGGAACGCGACATCACGGTGGCGGAACGCCAGGTGGCCATGGGGCAGCAACAGATGGACGACATGGTCATTCGCGCGCCGTTCGCCGGCATCGTCACGACCAAGGACGCCCAGCCGGGGGAGATGATTTCACCGGTGTCGGCCGGGGGCGGTTTCACGCGCACGGGCATCGGCACCGTTGTGGACATGGACTCGCTGGAAATTGAAATTGATGTCAATGAGAGCTACATCAACCGGGTCGAACCCGGCCAGCCGGTCGAAGCCACGCTCGATGCGTATGCCCAGTGGAAGATTCCCTGCAAGGTGATTGCCATCATCCCGACCGCCGACCGCCAGAAGTCCACCGTGAAAGTGCGGGTTGGTTTCGACCAGCCCGACCCGCGCATCCTGCCGGAGATGGCGGTGAAGGTGGCGTTCCACGAGACCGGCGGCGGGACGAACACAGCGAATCGCACCGCGATGGTTCCGAAAACTGCGGTGCAGAGTCAGGAGGGACGGGATGTCGTATTTGTCGTGCAGAATGGAAGAGCGGAGCGCCGGGCGGTGACGGTGAGCAGCACGGGAGGTGACGAGGCGGTGATCGGCGCCGGCATTGCGGCCGGGGAAAGGGTCGTCGTGGATTCACCCGCCGGATTGAGCGATGGAGCGGCCGTCAAGGAAAAGAAGCCATGAGCGAAAGCAAATCAAACAATGGCACCCTGGTGCGGGTCGAGGGCGTGGAAAAAGTTTTCCATCGCGGCTCGGAAGACATTCACGTTTTAGCGGACCTGAACTTGCAGGTCCCGAACGGCGAATTCCTGGCGTTGATGGGTCCGTCGGGTTCGGGCAAGACCACCCTGTTGAATTTGATCGGCGGCCTTGACCGGCCGACCAAAGGCTCGGTGGTCGTTGCCGGAGAACGAATTGATCAGTTGTCCGACCGCACCCTCGCCGCGTGGCGCGCGCGGCACGTCGGTTTCGTTTTCCAGCTTTACAATCTGATGCCCGTGCTCACGGCGGAACGGAACGTGGAGCTGCCACTGCTGCTCACGCACCTTTCCAAGGCGGACCGGAAGAAGCACGTGGAGACGGCGCTGGCGGTGGTCGGATTGTCGCATCGCGCGAAGCATTATCCGCGGACGCTTTCCGGCGGCGAACAACAGCGCGCGGGCATCGCCCGCGGCATTGTCACCGACCCGACGTTGCTGCTGTGCGACGAACCGACCGGCGACCTTGACCGCAAGGCCGGCAATGAAATCCTGGATTTGCTCCAGGCGCTGAACCGGGAGCACGGCAAGACCATCATCATGGTCACGCACGATCCGCACGCCTCGGCGCGCGCGACGCGGACGGTTTATCTGGACAAGGGTCAATTGAGCAACGAACCGGTGAAATGAGAACGATAGGTAACGCAGACATTCTTGTCTGCGGGTTCACGGGACTTTCGAGTCCCGTGAATCCGGCGACTGGAAAGTCGCCTCAACCCGCAGGCTGGAAAGCCTGCGCTACCGCCGGCAGTTGCACGTGGATTGTGTCATGAAATTCTTCCACCTCATCTGGAGCAATTTGAAGCGGAAGAAGCTGCGCACGTCACTGACGTTGCTGTCCATTGTGGTGGCGTTTGTCTTGTTTGGTTTTCTTTCATCCATCCAGCAGGCGCTGGTCGGCGGCGTGGCCCTGGCGGGCGCGGACCGATTGGTGGTGCGGCACAAGGTGTCCATCATCCAGATGTTGCCGGAAAGCTACAAGGCGCGGATGGAGCGGATCCCCGGCGTGGCCCTCGCGACGCACCAGACATGGTTCGGCGGCATTTACCAGGACCCGAAGAATTTCTTCATGCAAAACCCCGTGATGCCGGAAGAGTTTTTAGCCATGCATCCCGAGCTTGTCCTGTCGCCGGAACAAAAGGAGGCATGGTTGAAAACGCGGACCGGAGCGATTGTCGGCCGGAAAACGGCGGAGCGATTTCATTGGAAAATCGGCGACAAGGTGCCGATCCAATCCACGATCTGGTCAACGGCCGCCGGAAACCGGACCTGGGAATTCGATATTGTGGGTATTTATGACGGAGAAAAAAAGGGTACCGACACGACGCCGCTTTTTTTCCGCTACGATTACTTCGACGAAGCCCGGCAACCGGGGGCCAAGGGACTGGTGGGCTGGTACAGCATCCGGGTGAAGGACCCGGCGCAGGCGGCGGAAGTGGCGAAGCTGGTGGATCGGGAATTTGAAAATTCGGCGGCGGAAACCAAGACGGAGCCGGAGGGTGCGTTCGTGCAGGCGTGGGCGAGTCAAATCGGCAACATCGTGTTGATTGTCGCTGCGATTCTGGGCGCGGTGTTCTTCACGATCCTGCTGGTAACCGGCAACACCATGGCCCAGGCGGTGCGCGAGCGAACGGGAGAGTTGGGCGTGCTCAAAGCCATCGGCTTCACCAATGCGCAGATCGTCTCGCTCGTGCTCGCCGAATCGTGCCTGCTGACGGTGCTGGGCGGAGCGCTGGGATTGGGACTGGCGTGGCTGGTGATTTCCCGCGGCGATCCCACGAACGGTCTGCTGCCGATGTTCTTTTTCCCGACGCGTGATCTGCTCATTGGCCTGGGCCTCAGTGTCGCGCTGGGCCTGGTCACCGGAATTTTTCCCGCGCTGCAAGCCATGCGCCTGCGCGTCGCCGATGCTTTAAGACGGATGTGAGATTTTCTCTCAACTCTCAACCATCAACCATCAACTAATCAATGGCCGGCCCCATCAACTGGTTTTCACAAATTGTCTCCATCACGAAGTTCGGGTTGCTGAGCATCCCGCAACGGCGCGGCGCGGTAGCGGCCACGGTCATCGGCATCGCCGGGGTCGTGACCGTGCTCGTTGGCGTGCTCTCGATTGCGGCGGGTTTCCGGCAGGCGATGACCGTTTCCGCATCGCCCGACTCGGCCATCGTCCTGCGCAGCGGCGCGGACAGCGAGATGGTCAGCGGTCTTTCCCGCGATCAAACCCGGATTATCGCCGACTCGCCGGGCGTGGCGCGCACGGCACAGGGCCCGCTCGCGTCTGCGGAGTTGTTCGTCATCATCAATATCCCAAAACGCTCGACCGGCACGGACGCGAACGTGCCGTTGCGCGGCGTAGAAAGTGCCGCGTGGCAGGTGCGCGACAACATGAAAATCGTCCAAGGCCGGATGTTTGAATGGGGAAAGGACGAAGTCATCGTCGGCGCCGGAGCGGCACGGGAGTTCTCCGGGTTGGAGGTCGGCTCGAAAATCAAGGTGGGCCGTTACGAATGGCCGGTCGTCGGAATTTTTTCAGCCAACGGCGGGGCGGCCGAATCGGAAATCTGGGCCGATGCCAAAGTACTGCAAGCGGCGTATAACCGCGGCGATTCGTTCCAGTCGGTTTACGCGAGATTGAATTCTCCGGGTGCGTTCCAGGAATTCAAGGATTCGCTGACCTCGAACCCGCAGCTCAACGTAAAAGTCGCCCGGCAATCCGAGTATTACGCCGAACAATCGGAGACCATCACGCGGCTGATTACGACTTTGGGCTTCCTGATTGCGTTCTTGATGGCCATTGGCGCGGTGTTCGGCGCGCTGAACACAATGTACAGCGCCGTCTCGGCCCGGACGCGGGAAATCGCCACGCTGCGGGCGCTCGGCTTCGGCAGCGGGGCGGTGGTGGTTTCGTTGATGATCGAGTCACTGCTGCTGGCATTGGTCGGCGGCGCCATTGGCGGCGGGCTGGCGTATTTCGCCTTCAATAATTTTCACACCTCGACAATGAACTGGCAGAGCTTCAGCCAGATCGCCTTCGCCTTCAAAGTCACGCCGGAGCTGCTGGTGCGCGGAATCGTGTGGTCGGCGTTGATTGGTTTGATTGGCGGCCTGTTCCCGGCCATCCGCGCGGCGCGATTGCCCATCGCGGCGGCGTTGCGTGAATTGTGACACCAAATTTACGCAGTAACGCAGACATTCCTGTCTGCGGGTTCACGGGACATTCCTGTCCCGTGTGAACCGGGCGACAGGAATGTCGCCCAATCCCGCCATGCGGGACAAGAATGCCTGCTCTACTTTTTAAAACCCGGCACCCGGCTTGCCCATCAAACCCCGATCAAGGCCGCGCCGATGACGCCGGCGGAATCGCCGAGCTGATGTTTGACGATAGGCGTTTCGAGGCAATCGCTGAAAACATATTTCGCCACTTCCGCGACGCCTTCCGTGTAGAGCGCGTCGAAGTTTGAAACGCCGCCGCCGAGCACGATCACATCCGGGTCCAGCACGTCAATCAGATTGGCCAGCGACCGGCCGAAGTGGCGGAAGAAAACTTTCATGAACTCCACCGCCTTCGCATCGCCGGCGTAATAATCCTGCACGATTTCCTTGAACGACCTTTTCCCTCCGAACTGTTCGGCGTAGCGCGCCTCCAGTCCGCCGCCGCTGATGAACGTCTCCACGCAACCGCGCTGGCCGCAGTAGCACAGCGGGCCGTCCATGGCGATGGACATGTGGCCCCATTCACCGGCGATGGCTTGCGGGCCGGTGATGACCTCGCCCTGGTGGACGATTCCCCCGCCACAACCCGTGCCCATGATGACGCCGAAGACCAGTTTCTTTCCCCTGCCCACTCCATGCAACGCCTCGGCCATCGCGAAACAATTGGCGTCGTTTTGGATCTCAATTTTCCGGCCGAGAATCCGTTCGAGGTCCGCCTTCAATGGCTGGCCGTTCATGCAAACCGTGTTGGAATTTTTCAACAAACCGGTGCGCGGCGAGATGGCTCCGGGCGTGCCGATGCCGAACGTATGCGGCGCGCCCCGGATGCCGGCGGCCAGTTCGTCATGCAGCCCCTTGATGCGGTCCAGGATGTGGGCGTAACCCTTTTCCTGCTGCGTATCCACGCGCTTGCGGAGAATTTCCCCACCTTGGACATCAAGGACAATGCCTTCAATCTTCGTGCCGCCGAGGTCTATGCCGATGCGAAACATGTTTTCAAATCTTCCGTCAAGGCGGCGAACGATTCAAGCGCGTAACGCGGCCAAACCCCGTCAATGCCACCAATGACCCCGCCGCCCGGGACGACCGGATGAATCCGACCAGATGAGACGATAGACGCGGCGTCAGGTGAATAATAATCCAATTCGGGCAATAGCCCCTGCCGCAAAAAAAACTCATTTTTTGGGGAACCTTTTAAGAACTTGCCCTTCCTATATAAAGAAATAGGAGCAGAAACCCATAATTTGCAGCTTAAAATCAGATACAAAAAACGAAACTTGAAAGGAAACCCTATGAAAAACCTGTCGAAATTGACCTTAATCCGTTTTGCCATTGCGGTTGTCACGGGATTGGCCACCTCCACGGTCTCCAGCCCTGCGCAGAGCGCCTCGGCCACACTTTCTGGCGTATTGGTGGGCGGTACTTATGATTACACAATAACGCTGCAGAACACGGGCGCCTTCAATCTCAATAGTTTTTGGTATGGCTGGATACAATTTCTGAATGACCTGCCTTCAGTCCCAACCAATCCCGGGAATTTGCTTGGCTGGGCCAATCCCGTGTCCGGCAATTCCATCATGTGGGCAAACAGCACCGGGACCGCCTTGGCCCCGGGACAATCGGGAATTTTCACCTTTGAAAGCACTTCCACCCCGGCGGAAATGACCGCAGGCATAGCCGGGGAATCTGTCGCTTACGTGGGCGGAATTGATTTCAGTCAAAGCTCACCTGAAGATAGCACTGGAATATTTGCTCCTACCCTTGTCGCGGCGCCGGAACCTTCCTCGTTGGCCCTGCTGGTGGCTGGTTCGTTCGAATTGTGGGTTGCCTCAAGCAAGTTGCGCGCGGCATCCAAGTTGCAGCCGGCGCCAATTCGCGCATAAACCGGTGGCGGAAGATCCGCCGCCAGAATCAGGGTGAGGACTGGTTATTTCGCCGGCCAAACCCTGATCAGCACCACGCCGTGGCGCGGGACGGAAGCGGTAAATGAGCCGGTGAATTCGCCGAGGTCCTTCTGGCGCCAGAGGTCGCGCACTTTCTGTTTGCCGGCCATACCGAGATCGGACCAATTGGCGGTAACCGATGTCTCGCTGTAACCGCGATTGAAGAGGCCGACGGCCTTCGAGCCGTCTTCCATGTCCTTGGCCCAGACTTCCAGCTGGCCGTTTTGAGCGACGCGCGCCGCCTGACGACCCAGCGGGTCTTGATTAACTTCAAGCACTTCGTCGTTGGTCAGCAGGCTCAACGTGAAGTCGTCCATCTGCGTCATGTCGCAGCCAATGAGCAGCGGCGAGGCGAGCAGGCACCAAAGGCTGATGTGCGTGTATTGCTCGTTGGGCGTGAGGCGTGTGGGATGCAGGCTGGGCCCCCAACCAACTTTGCCGACCACCAGCATGTCCGGGTCGTTGAAATGGCCCGGGCCGGCATATTTCTCGTGACCATTTTGCCTGAAGCCAATGCCCGCCATGCTGCTCCAGGAATCGTTGATGTCGCCGGTCGTGCGCCAGGAATTGCCGCCGATTTCCGCGCCCCATTCCCAGACGTTGCCCCCGCCGTATTGGCAGAAGCTGAACAGGATGTCGCGGTTTACTTTGTCGAGCGCGGCGCGCATGACGCGATAAGGTTTTTGAAGTCCGGGCAGGGTGTCGCCCTTGTCAATCTGACCGTAGCTGCACCAGTCATACTTGAGATAATCAAAACCCCATTGGCCGTACGACTGCGCGTCGAGTTCCTCGTGTTGCCAACTGGCAACGCAACCGCCGCACGTCCACGGGCCGGGCGAAGAGTAAAGCCCGGCCTTCAATCCCTTGGTGTGGATGTAATCGGCCAGTCCCTTCATGTCCGGGAAGCGCGGATTAGGAATGATGCGCCCGTCCGTGTCGCGTTGCGGGCCTTGCAGCGTCGGGTCTTTGGAATCGCGATGCACCTCCCAGAAATCGTCAATGTTGATGTAGGTCCAGCCGTGATTGATGAGGCCGCTGCTGACCATGGCGTCGGCGGCGGACTTCACCTTTTCGGCGGTGACGGCGGAGGCAAAACAATTCCAACTATTCCAACCGAGCGCCGGCACCAGCCCGATCTGAGCGCCGCAAATGATTTTGAATTTCTGTGTCGCTTCGCCGAGCAAGTTTTTCGCGCGCAAGGTAACCACGTGCTCGCCTTTCTCCTTCAAGCTCCCGGTGATATGACCGGTCTTCTTATCGAGTTTTAACCCTTTCGGCAAACCCTTCGCCGTGAAGGTCATCGGGCGATCACCCGTGGCGGCGATGGTAAAGAGGAACGGTGCGCCGAGCCGCACGCCAAAGATTTTGGCGCTGTTGATCCGGGGTTTGGGCGAGGACTTGGGTGTGAGAATGATCGCTTCCTCCTTGAGGGCGGAAAACACCGACGGCCGGCCCCGGGTCATCACCACTTTGGCATCCGCCCAATCGGCGTGGTCGGAATCAATGCTGTCGCCGCCGTCCACCAACAGGGTCAAGTGCTTCACACCGGCGAGGCTCACGTTCACCGCCTGGGGCGCGTCGCTGCCATGCAGCCCCTTGCTTTCCCAGAGAACCTGGTTTGTGTCGCCCAGCACTTTGAACACCACGCTGCCGTTGCCTTTGCCAACCTCATCATCAATTCCCACCACAGCAGAAAAACTTTCGGCCCTGCCACCGACCTCGAGGATGAACTCGCTCGAAGCATGTGTACCCAATCCATTCGTGAACGTCTGTCCGCCGATGGACAGCGTATGTCCCTCGACAGACTTGTTCGCTTGCGGCTCGCCCCAACCCTGTTCCACCTGGCTGATGTCCAGGGCGCTGATGGAATAGGTCCGTGCGGTTTGAGCGTGAGTCGTTCCGGCAAACAGGGACAGAACGAGCAGCGACACGAACCATTGACAGGGGGCGGCGGGGAAGATTCGTTTCAAGATCATGTCCTGAAGAATAGTTGCATGACGAATGTGCCGCAAACTCCATTTGCATCCAGAGCCATGCCTTCAATCTTCGTGCCGCCGAGGTCCATGTCGATGCGAAACATGGTTCAAATCTTCCGCAATAGCGGCGAACGGTTCAAGCACGCAACGGCAATCAAACTCCGCTTGGAAATTGTAGCGCAGACTTTCTTGTCTGCGGGTTCACGGGACTTTCCTGTCCCGTGTTGAACTGGCGACTGGCCGCCGTCGCGCCGGAGCGGCGCTTTGGCGCGCCGCGAAGGCGGAAGAGTCGCCCGAATCCCGCCAAGGCGGGACTGGAAAGCCTGTGCCACACCGCCGGACGTGTGTGAGCGCGTTTTTTTTTCATGGACGTATTTTCGTCGAATTCCGACCCGCGCGGGCTTAGGTTGTGGTCATGTTTCTGGCCATGACGAACAAATCGAAACGGTTGCTCTACCTGGGTTACATCCAACAGGTGCGGACCAAGGACCTCCAGCGCGGACTGGAAGAGCTGCCGGCGCTGCTGGCCGATTTGCCGCCCGGCTTCCACTTGCTGGTGGACCTGGGCCGGCTGGAATCCATGGAACCCGCTTGCACGACACAAATTGGCAAGGTGATGGAATTGTGTGACCAGCACGGCGTGGGACTGGTGATCCGCGTCATTCCCGATCCGGCGAAAGACATCGGGTTTAATATGCTTTCCATATTCCATTACCCGCACCGGCCGCGGACGTTCACCTGTAAAACCATGAGCGAGGCGGCCAAGCTCCTTTCACTTTAGGGTGTCACTCCCCGCCGCGAGAAATGAAAAGGCGAACGGGGTCGCCGTTCGCCTTCAAAGTAGCACAGCCGTCTCGGCTGTCAGGGCAGGCGGGACGCCTGCGCTACGTTCATCAATACCGATAATGCTCCGGCTTGTAGGGGCCGTCCACCGGCACGCCGAGGTAATCGGCCTGTTTCTTGGTGAGCCTGGTCAGTTTCACGCCGATTTTTTCCAGGTGCAAACGCGCGACCTCCTCGTCCAGTTTCTTGGGCAGACGATAGACGCCGATCTTGGCGGTGTCCTTGTTCTTCCACAAATCCAGTTGCGCGAGGCATTGGTTGGTGAAGCTGTTGGACATGACGAAGCTCGGATGACCGGTGGCGCAGCCGAGGTTCACCAGCCGGCCTTCGGCCAGCAGGTAAATGCTGTTGCCGCCCGCAAAGGTGTATTTGTCCACCTGCGGCTTGATGTTGAGTTTCTTCACCCCGGCGGCCTTGTTCAGGCGGTCCACCTGGATCTCGTTGTCGAAGTGGCCGATGTTGCAGACGATGGCCTGGTCTTTCATCTTCGCCATGTGTTCGAGCGTGATGATGTCGCAGTTGCCGGTGGTGGTGACGTAGATGTCCGCTTCGCCAAGCGTGTCTTCGATGGTCTTTACTTCAAAACCTTCCATCGCCGCCTGCAGGGCGTTGATGGGGTCAATCTCGGTGACGATGACGCGCGCGCCGAACCCGCGCAGCGAGTGCGAGCAGCCTTTGCCGACGTCGCCGTAACCGCAAACGCAGGCGACCTTGCCGGCGACCATCACGTCGGTCGCGCGTTTGATGCCGTCGGCGAGCGATTCGCGGCAGCCGTAAAGGTTGTCGAACTTGGACTTGGTGACGGAGTCGTTGACGTTGATGGCGGGCACGAGGAGCTTGCCCTGTTCCAGCATCTGGTACAGGCGATGAACGCCGGTGGTGGTTTCCTCGGAAACACCCTTCCAATCCTTCACGACGGTGTGCCAGAAACCGGGGCGCTCCTTCGCGACGCGCTTGAGCAAGGCCTTGATGACGGCAACTTCGTGGTTGTCGCTGGGGGTGTTGACCCAATTGTCGCCGTTTTCGAGTTCGTAACCCTTGTGGATGAGCAAGGTGGCGTCGCCGCCGTCGTCCACGATGAGTTGCGGGCCTTTATTGCCCGGATGCGTGAGCGCGGCAAGCGTAAAATCCCAATATTCTTCGAGCGTTTCACCCTTCCACGCGAACACGGGGATGCCGGCAACGGCAACGGCGGCGGCGGCATGGTCCTGGGTGCTGAAAATGTTGCAGCTCGCCCAGCGCACGGACGCGCCGAGTTCGACGAGCGTCTCGATGAGGATGGCCGTCTCGATGGTCATGTGCAGCGAGCCGGTGATGCGCACGCCCTTGAACGGCTTTTGCGGGCCGTATTTGGCGCGAATGGCCATGAGTCCGGGCATTTCGTGCTCGGAAACCTGGATGGTCTTGCGTCCCCACTCGGCGAGCGAGAGGTCACGGACTTTGTAATCCGGTTTAGCGGCACCGTTGCCGTTGCCGTTTTTGGCGGCGGGCTTCGCGAGCTTGGCGCGGGATGGAGGTAATTTGATGGTGGCCATGTCTGGTTGAGGGTTGAGAGTTATTTCAACGCACGCTTGAGCGCTTCAACCTTGTCGGTTTTTTCCCAGGTCAAATCGGGGTCGCTCTTGCCGAAGTGGCCGTAGTTGGTGGTCTTCAAATAAATTGGACGGCGCAGGTTGAGCTGGTCAATGATGTCCGAGGGCAGGAAGCTGAACACGCGGTTGACGGCGCGGACGATTTTGCTTTCGGGAACGGTCGCCGTGCCGAACGTGTCCACACTGACGCTGACGGGATCGGGATAACCGATGGCGTAGGCGAACTGGATTTCGCATTTCGCGGCGAGTTTGGCCGCCACGATGTTCTTGGCGATCCAGCGGCCCAGGTAAGCGGCGCTGCGGTCCACCTTCGTCGGGTCCTTGCCGGAGAATGCGCCGCCGCCGTGACGGCCCATGCCACCGTAGCTGTCCACGATGATCTTGCGCCCGGTCAGGCCGGTGTCACCCTGCGGCCCGCCGACAACAAAGCGCCCGGTCGGGTTGATGAGAAATTCAGTCTTCTTCGTGAGCAGACGCTTGGGCAAAACTTTTTTGACGATGTGCTCAATGCAGAATTTTTCAATTTCGGCATGAGTGACTTCGCGTCCGTTAATCTTGTCGGCATGCTGCGTGGAGATGACGACGTTGGAAATGGCAACGGGCTTGTCATTCTCGTAAACGACGGAGACCTGCGACTTCGCGTCGGGGCGCAGCCACGGCACCCTGCCGGTCTTGCGGATGCGGGTGAGTTCGCGGCCGAGACGATGCGCGAACATGATGGGCGCGGGCATGAGCTCGGGCGTTTCGTTGCAGGCGTAGCCGAACATCAAACCCTGGTCGCCGGCACCCTGCTGGCTGGTCTTCTTGCCCTTGGCCTTGCGGGCATCCACGCCCTGGGCAATATCGGGCGATTGCTGCGTGATGATGGTGTTCACGAACACCTTGTCGGCGTGGAACACGTCGTCATCATTCACATAGCCGATTTCGCGGATGGCGTCGCGGGCGATTTTGGTGAAGTCAAGTTTCGCGCGCGTGGTGATTTCGCCGCCGACGATGACGATGTTGGATTTGGCGTAGCATTCGCAGGCGACGCGGCTGAACTTGTCCTGCGCGAGGCAGGCGTCCAGCACGGCGTCGGAAATGGTGTCACAAACCTTGTCCGGGTGGCCTTCGCCGACGGACTCCGAGGAAAAGATGTAATTTTTGCTCATGAATTAATTGGTTAAAATGTCATATTGACGTATCAAGATAGGATGATATATCTAATTTGAAGCGCGTCAAATGCTTTTTGAGAAAAAGTTGGCGCGCGGTTCGGTGTCCCGTCCCGCAGAACGGGACGGTTACAGCCGCGCAGCGGCGGAAGGAAATAGCCCACGGCGTGAGCCGTGGGGGTGTTATGCAAAATACATTACCAGCCCCGTCAGGGGCGGAAGAAAATCGGGCGGAAACGACAAAGGCTCTTTCGCCCCTGACGGGGCTCGTCATACCTCTACTTTCACCCACGACTCACGCCGTGGGCTACCATCTGCCGCGCCTCCGGCGCTGGTTTTGCACGAACAATTGTTCCGACACACTTTAATCATGTCCGGCACCTTGAAATCATTGCGTGCCCTGTCCGACCCGACGCGGCTGCGCATCATGGCGCTGCTGGAGCGCGACGAACTGTCCGTGAACGAGCTGCAGGAAATCACCCGGCTCGGCCAGTCGCGCATTTCGACGCATCTTGGATTGCTCGCGGACTGCGCGCTGGTGCAGTCGCGGCGCGAGGGCAAGCGGACGTTCTACAAGCTCAACCCGCAGACAGACGGCACAACGGGTGAATTCATCCGGCTTGCCATTCGCGGCGCGAAGGAATTGTCCGAACACTCGGGCGACCAGATTAATCTCAGGCGCATCCTCGGCCGCCGGCGCGAGCAGGCGCAGGTTTATTTCAACCAGATTGCCGGTCGCTTCGACCGCGTCTATGGGCCGGGCCGTTCATGGCAGGCCTTCGGGCATTTGCTGCTGCGCATTCTGCCGCCGTTGACCGTGGCTGATCTCGGATCGGGCGAGGGTTTGTTGAGCGAACTGCTGGCGCGGCGCTGCAAAAAAGTCATCGCCGTGGACAATTCGGAAAAGATTGTCGCCTTCGGCGCGGCGAAGGCGAAGAAGAACGGGCTGAAAAATCTGGAATTCCGGCAGGGCGATTTGCAAAACCCGCCGATCGAAACCGGCAGTGTTGACCTGGTGATTTTGAGCCAGGCGCTGCATCACGCCGAAATTCCGGCGGACGCGATTGCCGCCGCCCACAAAATCCTCCGGCCGCGCGGACAGATTTTGATTCTCGATTTGCTCAAGCACAATTTCGGGAAGGCGCGCGAGCTTTACGGCGACCGCTGGCCCGGCTTTGCCGAGAGCGATTTGCATCGCTGGCTGGAGGAGGCCGGGTTCAAGAAAATCGAAATCAGCATCGTGGCCGCCGAAGAACAGCCGCCGCACTTCCAGACGATTCTGGCGAGCGGGGAAAAGAACTAGCCGCGTAGCCGTGGACATCCGTCCGCGCCGATTTTACCCACGGGCCGGTTCCCGATTGGATTCAGCGCCGACTGACGTCGGCGGCTACAGGAATTTACGCCGCCACAATGTTCACCAATTTTTTCGGCACGACGATGACCTTTTTGATCGTCTTGCCGGCGATGAACTGCTGTACCTTCTCCGAAGTTTTGGCGGCGGCTTCGATCGTGGCGTTATCGGCGTTGGCCGGGACACGGATGACGTCGCGCAGCTTGCCGTTCACCTGCACCGGGATTTCCAGCGTGTCCTCGATGAGCAATGCCGGATCAAACTTCGGCCAGCAGGCGTAGGTGAGGCTGGTTGAGGGTTGATACATCTTCGCTTCGCTTCGACGCGATAAACAGTTGCTTGTCGCGCCGGAGTTTTCAGCGGAGGCGGAAGAGTTGAGGGTTGAGAGTTTGGCCCAAAGCTCTTCCGCCAGATGCGGCGCGAAGGGCGCGAGCAAAATCAAAAATTCGCGCAGGACGGAACACGGTTTCGTCTCCCACGTTATCGCGTCGTTCACAAAAACCATCATCGCGGATATCGCCGTGTTGAACCGCATCCCGTCGAGGTCTTCGGTGACTTTCTTGATGCAGGCGTGGAGCGTCTTGAGTTGTGCGGGCGTGGCCGGAACATCTTTGATCGCGGAGTTCAATTTGATCAGATTCAACAACTCTTTGTTGCCTTGTTCCTTCGTTGTTGTCTCCGCTTGCTCGAACTCCGTTTCGCTTTGTTCATCCACGAACAACCGCCAGACGCGACCAAGGAAACGATACACGCCCTCGACACCCTTGGTATTCCACGGCTTCACCATTTCGAGCGGGCCCATGAACATCTCAAACAGTCGAAGCGAATCCGCGCCATATTCGCTGACAATGTCGTCGGGGTTCACGACGTTGCCGCGCGCTTTGGACATCTTCTGGCCGTCCTCGCCGAGAATCAGCCCTTGATTGACGAGCTTGAAAAATGGCTCCGGCGTCGAGACGCAGCCGAGGTCGAACAAAACCTTGTGCCAGAAACGGGCGTAAAGCAGATGCAACACGGCGTGTTCCGTGCCGCCGACGTATAAATCCACACCTGGAGTCGAGGGACGAGGGACGAGGGACGAGGGCAAGCCGGAGTCTGGCGCTCGACTCTCGACTCTCGACTCTCGACCAGTCGTACCCATCCAATATTGCTCCGCTTCCTTGCCAACAAAGGCGGTACCGTTTTTCGCGTCGAGATAACGCAGGTAATACCAGCAACTGCCGGCCCATTGCGGCATGGTGTTGGTTTCGCGCTGGGAGCCGTCGGGCAGGTTCACCCAATCCTTGGCTCGAGCAAGCGGCGGTTCGCCGGTGGCCGTCGGTTTGTAATCCGTGAGCAACGGCGGCAAAACCGGCAACGCAGATTCGGGCAACGCTTCGTGATACAGATTCCCGCTCGCGTCGCGTTTCCAAACAATCGGGAACGGCTCGCCCCAATAACGCTGACGCGAAAAAAGCCAGTCGCGGAGTTTGTAATTGATGGTTTTTTTGCCGAGATTTTTTGATTCCAGCCAGGCGGTGATTTTCTTTTTGGCCTCGGCGGTGGGCAGGCCGTCCAGTGAAACCTCTGTGTTTGAGGAATCGGTGGCTATGCCTTCGTCTTCAAAGGCTCGCTCACTGCCGTTGCCGATCCAATCACAGGTCTCTTGGACCAGCGTGAATGAGTTGATGATCTGTCCGCAGGCTTTGTTTAGAAGGGTTTCAATTGCCTTCCTAGACATCTTGTCATAGTTTTGCCAAGGGAGAACCACTTGACGGATGGGCAACCTAAATTTCGTCGCGAACTCGTAGTCCCTTTGATCATGCCCTGGCACAGCCATGATCGCACCGGTGCCGTAGCTGGCCAAGACATAGTCTGCCATGAAGATTGGGATATGCTCCTTATTCGTCGGATTGATCGCGTATAAGCCGGTGAATACACCTGTTTTTTCCTTCGCAAGTTCTGTGCGTTCAAGGTCACTCTTTGCGCTAGCCCATGTCCGGTATGTCCAAACCGCAGCGACTGGTGGCAGATCAAAAATTTGATCCGGTGTGAAATCGTGTTGCGTCTGTGTCTTTGACCAAGATTCTCCTTTTCCTTTCCAAAGAGACGGAGTGCTCTCCGGCCATCGCATATGTTGCATTAGGCCATCCAAGAAGATACGTTCGGGAGCAATTACTAGGTAAGTGGCGCCATAAAGTGTATCCGGCCGAGTCGTGAAGACGCTGATCTTTAGATTTTTTATCGGTTCTTTCGTTATTGGGTCAACGACCCGAAACTCAACCTCCGCGCCTTCGCTCCGCCCGATCCAATTCCGCTGCATTTCCTTGAGCGAATCGCTCCAATCAATCGTGTCGAGGTCGTTGAGCAATTTCTCAGCATAGGCGGTTATGCGGAGCATCCATTGACGCATCGGCTTCCGTGTCACGGGAAATCCACCCACTTCACTTTTGCCATCCACGACTTCCTCGTTGGCCAGCACCGTGCCGAGCTGTTCGCACCACCAGACAGGTTGTTCGCTGACATAGGCGAGACGTTTTGAATCGCAATAGGCACGGCGCTTTGCTTCGAGTTCCGCATCTTTGGTAGGGCCGACCTGCCGGTCGGCCTGGACGCGCGGCAGCGCGTCCCTACCAGAGAGTTTCTTCGGATCCTTCAGCGTTTCAATCGGCTCAGCGCGATTTGTTTTCGGATTGAACCACGAGTTGTAAAGCTGGAGAAAAATCCACTGGGTCCATTTGAAATAATTCGGGTCGGTGGTGGCGAGCTCGCGCGACCAGTCGTAGCTGAAGCCGAGCGATTGAATCTGGCGCTTGAACGTGGCGATGTTCGCCTCGGTGGTATTGCGCGGATGCTGACCGGTTTTCACGGCGTATTGCTCGGCGGGCAGGCCGAACGCATCCCAGCCCATCGGATGCAACACATGAAATCCCTGCGCGCGCTTGTACCGGGCGAGGATGTCGGTGGCGGTGTAACCTTCCGGGTGGCCGACATGCAGGCCCGCGCCGGATGGGTAGGGAAACATGTCGAGAATGTAAAATTTGGGTGGCAACTGCGTTGCGGCCACCTTGCCGGAAAGATTATGGCGTCGGGCAAACGGGTGCCCGTCCGGAAGGACTTCGCCCGGGTTAAAGGCACGAAAGGTCTGTTGTTCGTCCCAAAATTGCTGCCATTTCGGTTCGATCAAATGAAACGGATATTGTCGGCGACTGCTGGCCATAGGCACGGGATTTTGCGGAAAGCGGTGCGGCGGGGCAATGGCGGAATTCCCGGTGACGCCTGAATTCAAGCCATTTTTGGCTTTGACATGGTTGAAAAGTAGATGTAATTATTTCAATTAGATATTCGCAAGGTAGATGCAGCGAATTTGTGCCATGAGCATTTTGCCCGTTTCACGAGCTTCAGCGCTTGCAAAAGGAGCGAGAGGGGGGGCTTTTACCTTGATCGAACTGCTGGTGGTGATTGCCATCATCGCCATCCTGTCGGCGATTTTGTTGCCGGCATTGTCCCAAGCAAAAGGGCGGGCGCAGGCCATCCTGTGTTTGAACAACACCAAGCAGCTCACCTTGGGGTGGCAACTCTACGCGGACGATTTCGAAAGCCGGCTGCCCTACAACCTCGGCATGGCCGGGTCGTCGTTTCGCACCCCGCTCAACTGGGTCAACAATGTCATGTCCTGGGGATTGGATTCGGACAACATCAACCCCGCCACCCTCACCGAGGCGAGTCTCGGCCCTTTTGTCAGTCAGGCGACGGCCATTTACCGTTGTCCCTCCGACCACGTCGTCAGCGCAGCCCAAAGCGCCGCCGGCTGGGACGGGCGCATCCGCAGTTATTCAATGAACGCGATGGTCGGCGACGCAGGCGAAATCTCGAGCAGCGGGGTCAACACGAACAACCCCGATTACGTACAATTTTTTAAAATCACGCAAATTCCGCAGCCCACCGAAATTTTTGTGTTTCTCGATGAGCACCCGGACAGCATCAACGACGGCTATTTTCTCGAACGCGACTATTATCCGGAGTGGCACGACCTGCCAGCCACCTACCACAACAACGCCACGGCGTTTTCATTTACTGACGGGCACAGCACATTGCATCGCTGGACGCAACCCGACACCTACCGTCCGCCGATTCCGGATGGCGCGAACCTCCCTATTTCTGTTCCCTCCAGCGGGAACCAGGACCTCGAGTGGGTGCTCGGTCACATGAGCGTGGACCACCACTGACGACCGGCTGTGCTTATAAATACTGTTGCAGGGTTTGTTCGTCTCCTTCCATCCCCAACACGTACAACGTGTCTTCTTGCGTCCAGGTCACAGTCATGAGTTTGTTGACCTGGACAAACTGGCGCGAACCCATCGGCGGCGCATTCTTCACCGTGGAACGGTCAATGACGAACAGCCAAAGATCGCTTTGCTGTCCCGGCGGCAGCGGCTTGCCGGTGCGAAAACAAATCATCGAAACTTTTGCGCCCTGCCAGCCTTCAATCGCACAACCGGTCACGGCGGTTTTTTCCAAAGACGCGGTAAGGACGTAATCCGATGGGGCATTGCTCTCCGCAAGGAAAGCGCGGATTGCCGCCGGATTATTCGTCGCCAAATCCATGGTGTAGCCGCGCAGCGCGACGCCCGCCATCCGGCTTCGGTAAATGGCGAATGTCTCTTCATTCCCGCGGTGCTGGAACCAGAGCGGTGCCAGGACAACCAGCGCCGCAACGACCGCCGCCGCCGCCAGAACCGCTCGCTGCCGCCAGAAAATAACTTTCTCCTGTGCCGCCTGTTCGGAAATGATTTGCTCCTTCAATCCGGCGGGCGCGGTGATTTGCCGGAATCCGGCGCGCAACGCCTCCTGCCGCGCGCAATGCTCCACCAGCCAGCGCGTCAGTTCCGGATCCTGCCTGGCCAGCCCGAGTGCCCCGGCAATTTGTGGATCATCGGCGTCCGCCGTGCCGGGCCGGTAGAGCAACAAAATGGTTTTGGCTTCGTCGCGATTCACAAGTTTGGTGGCTGGGGTTGCGCGCTGGTGGTGTTGCCCGTCAGCAGTTGGTGCAGCCGTCCGAGGCCGCGGGTGAGGCGCGATTTGACGGTGCCGAGCGGCACGTCGAGAATTTCGGCAATCTCGTTGTAGGAACAATCCTGCAAGTAAAACAACGCGACGGGCGCCTGATAAATTTCATCCAGGCGCGCCAGGGCATCGAGCGCCTGTCCGGCGTCGAGACGGTTGACGGTGGCCGGCGGCACGACGGGAAGTTCCGCCGCCGCGTATTCCAGTTCGATGTGCGGAAAGCGTGTTTGCCTTCGTCGCGTGCCGAGAAACTCGCGGTGCAGGGTGGTGAACAACCAGGTTTTCACTTTGGAAGCATCGCGCAACTGGTGGCCTTTGGCCGCCCAAATGCAAAAAGTTTGTTGTGTGAGGTCACAGGCGTCCGGCTCGTCACGCGCGAGGCTGAAGGCAAATTGGTACAGCGGCTCGTAATAACAAGCCACCAACCGCTCAAAGTCCAGGCCTTCAGCCATATCGCATCATTGAAGTTAAGAGCCAGCACCACGTCAATTGTTCCCGGAAACTTGCCGGGAACAAATGCCATCCTTGTGCATCTCACCTGTTAATGGGAGTGAAATTTTCACTCAAAACGTTTTCGGCGGTCACAGTTGGCGCCCTGCCATTGGGTTTCGCCAATTTTTCCGGCCAAAAACAGACGGAACAAACTGGATGAACCATTATGAATGTGATGCGTAATTTATTCAAAGTAATGCTCTTGAGCGCGGCCTTGGCGGTTTTCGGCTGCTCCCTCACCGGGTTGGCGCGGACCGTCTCCGTCGGTGTTGCGAACGGCAATGCGCTGTTGTTTTTTCCCGCCACCACCAACATCGCCACCGGCGATTCGGTGCTTTGGACCTGGAATTCCACCGGGATCACTCCGCATTCAACAACGAGTGATACCAATGGACTGTGGGATTCGACGTCTGTTCCGGCACCACACACTTTCACCCAGACGTTCACTTCCGCAGGCACTTTTCCCTATCATTGCACCATCCATGTCACCTTGGGCATGAAAGGCACCATCATTGTGGCCGCCGCAAATCTGCCGCCATCCGTCACCATCACCAATCCCGTGTCCGGCACTGTCTTCACCGCGCCGGCCAACGTGACCATCCAAGCCTCGGCCTCGGACAGCGATGGCACGGTTACCAACGTGCAATTCCTCGTCGGCTCGACGGTTTTGAGCAATGACGCCGCGGCTCCCTTTTTCGCCGTCACCAACAACCTGGCCGCGGGCAGCTACACCCTTTCCGCCATCGCTTCGGACAACAGTGGTGCGAAAGCCACCAACTCCGTCAGCATCGTTGTTGATACCCCGCCATCCGTCACCATCACCAATCCCGTGTCCGGCACCGTCTTCGCCGCGCCGGCCAACGTGACCATCCAAGCCTCGGCCTCGGACAGCGATGGCACGGTAACCAATGTGCAATTCCTCGTCGGCTCGACGGTTTTGAGCAACGACGCCGCGGCTCCCTTTTCCGCCGTCACCAACAATCTGGCGGCCGGGAGCTACACCCTTTCCGCGGTCGCTTCGGACAACAACGGGGTGAAGGCCACAAATGCAGCCACGATCAGTGTCGTCACCCCGGTGCAGGTCCTGCTCAGTGCCCCGCAGGGACTGCCTCCCGCGAACTTTCATTTCAGCTACACGGCGAACGTCGGGCTGCGTTACATCGTTCAACGATCAATCACTTTGGTTTCGACCAATTGGATCACGCTCATCACCAACACGGCGGGAAGCGGCTCGGTCAATTTCACGGACATCAACGCGACGGTCAATCCGGGGTTCTATCGGGTCGGGCGTTTGCCGAATCCGTGATTCATTACAAACAGGCAATCATGACAAAAAAATATGAGTTTGCGGGCACTATTTATCAGCATATTGCTGTTCGCTTTGTGGATGCTGATTCTGTCCGGTGCGAAATCCGCCGGCTCCTTTCCATCCCCGAACGAGGAGGCGACCAACGTGCGGATGTTCCCGGCCAAGGGAGTGGTAAAGGAACTCAACCCGGACAACAAAACGGTGGTTATCCGCCACGAAGCCATTTCCAATTACATGGCCGCCATGACCATGCCGTTCAAGGTGAAAGACCCAAAAGAACTGGCCGGTTTGCAACGGGGCGATGAAATTTCATTCCGACTCCAGGTCACTGAAACGGAGAGTTGGGTGGATCGAATCAGCAAAATTGGAACGGTTTCCCTGCCGCCAGATGAAAAGCCAGCCGATGCTCAGCCTGCGGAAATGCAAACCGCCCGCCCAGGGCATCCGTTGCTGGATTACAAGTTCACCAATGAGCTGGGACAGGCGGTGAGCTTGAACGATTTTCGCGGTCAGGCGCTGGCCATCACATTTTTTTACACCCGCTGCCCGCTGCCCGATTATTGCCCGCGACTGTCGAAAAATTTTCAGGCGGCATCGCAGAAACTCGGTTCCCTGCCCGGCGCTCCCGCCAACTGGCATTTCCTTTCGATTTCCTTCGACACGGAATTTGACACGCCGAACATGCTCAAAGCCTACGGCAATAGTTATCAATACGATCCGAAGCATTGGAGTTTTCTGACCGGGCCACCGGACAAAATCGGCGAACTCGCCCGGCAATCAGGCGCCAGCTATGAATTCGACGCCGGCACTTTCAACCACAATTTTCGCACGCTCATCATTGACGCCAGTGGTCATCTGCAGATGGTTTTTCCAACCGGCGGGGATCTTTCAGACGAAATTGTTGCCGAAATCATCAAGGCCGCCGCTGTGACGAACGCGCCGGTCGCGGGAAATCAAAACCATTGAAACTAAAGCGAATATTGGCCGTAACGATGGCGCTGGGCGCTGCCGGCGGTGTGGCGGTCTGTTTGATTTCGTGTTCCACCACACCGGACGCCGTGGTCGTGCCGCTGGAAATTCCCGGCGCCCATTTCGTCGGCAACAAGGCCTGCTTGGATTGTCACGCCGACATCGTCCGCAAATTTCCCGCCAGCCCGCATGCCCGGGTTCATTTTGAAAATGCGGCCAGGGTCGGCGAAACCGGCTGCGAATCCTGCCACGGTCCCGGCAGCAAACACATCGAAGCCGGCGGCGCAAAATTATTCATCATCAATCCCGGCCCGGACCCGTCATCCTGTTTTCAATGTCATCTCGACGTTCACGCTGAATTCAGCCTGCCGCAGCATCATCAGGTCATCGAAGGCCACCTGAGCTGCGTGCAATGTCACGATCCCCACGGCGGCGACATCTTCAAGCCAAAAGGCGGGCTGGCCATGGCCCGACCGGACGAAAGCTGTGCGCAATGTCATCGCGACCAGACACGGCCCTTTGTTTTCGAGCACGCGGCGCTGCGCGAAGGCTGCACGACCTGCCATAACCCGCACGGTTCGATCAACCAGAAAATGCTCGTGGCGAGCGACCCCAATCTTTGCCTGCGTTGCCACGCCCAGGTCCAGGGCCCGAGCGTCCCCAATGGAAGCCTTTACATCGGGAATACGGACCATACCCGGCTTTTGCGAATCGGCACCTGCTGGACGGCTGGATGCCACACGGCCATTCACGGTTCCAACGTGGATCCCCGGCTCAGGTATTGAACGTGAAACGTGATGCGTGATGCGTGAAATAAAAAAACAACGGGAGTGGCGCGTGACGATTCAGCGTTTCTCACGTTTCACGCCTCACGTTTCACGCTTTATTTTCGCCTTTTGTCTTTCGCTTTCCGCTGCTGAAATTGATTCTGCAAAACTGCCTCCGCCAGCCAATCAGCAGGTTGATTTCGACCGCGACATCAAACCCATTCTGGATGCGTCCTGCCTGCGTTGTCACGGGCCGGAAAAGCCGAAAAGCCATTTCCGCCTCGACAACCGCGAGTCGGCGCTCAAGGGCGGTAACAACAATACCAATGACGTCGTTCCCGGCGAGAGCGACCGGAGCAAATTGATCGCCTATGTGGCCGGGTTGGACAAGGACATCCAGATGCCGCCGCCCGATCATGGACCGCCACTCACGCCCCAACAAATCGGCCTCCTGCGGGCGTGGATTGATCAGGGCGCAACCTGGAACACCACCAATCTGGTTTCACCCCTCCGGCTCAATTTTGAACCGACGTTTCGCTGGATTGGGGTTCAGGGCGACAAATCCAAATTCCGGGAACTCGAGGGCATGAAAGAAGGTTTTGCGGGCGGAGTCACGGACGCTTTGTTCAGCCAGCATGCCGGTCCCAATGAAAAATTTTTGCTGGAGGGACATGCTGTCGCTCCTGACCATGATTTCCGGCTGAAGCTGGCGCTGGATGAAACGGACCGGGGGTTTGTCCATGCCGGTTTCGAGGAATGGCGCAAATATTACACTGACACGGGCGGATACGATCCCGCCGTGGCCCCGCCGTCGTTTAATTTCAACCGCGATCTGTATGTGGACAACGGGCGCATCTGGGTGGATCTGGGCCTCACCCTGCCGCGCTGGCCGCAAATTGTGCTGGGTTACGAATATCAATTCAAACAAGGCAACAAGTCCATGCTGGATTGGGGCCAGGCGCACAGGGAAAATGTCAATATTGTCCCGTCCATCAAGGCGATTGATGAACACACGCACATCATCAAACTCGACGTGACGCACGATTTCTACGGCTGGCACCTGGAGGACAATGCCCGCGTCGAGTTTTACTCCGAAAAAAACCGCAGTTACGAAACCAACGCCTTCCAGGCCGCGGGCGCCACCAAGACGCGCGACAAGTATAATCACGTGCAGGGCATGAACACGTTGACCTTGGAAAAACAAATACGTGATTGGTGGTTTTTGTCCGGGGGCGGTTACTATTCCAAACTCGAAGGCACCGACTTTTTCAATCAAACCAACGGCGCCTTCGGCCTTTCCTGGAACAGCCAGGAAATCACGCTTCGACGCGAATCGGAAATTTTCAGCCTGACCAGCCTCTTCACACCGCTCGCCGGTCTCAGCTTTTCGGTGGGCACCCAGAACGAATGGACGCACGAGGAGGGCTTCGGCAACGCGCCCAATCTCGAATTTCTCATTACCAACGCATTCGAAAATGCCAACCTGGACACATTCAAGTCCATGCAAAACGCGAACCTTCGTTTTACGAAAATTCCCTTCACGGTCCTTTTTGCCGACACCCGGTTCGAACAGGAAAGCATCGGCGAATCTCAATCGCAGGACCCGGCCGGCGCCCTGACCCGCCAGACCGACGCCACGAATTACCGCTACAATCTTCGCGGCGGTTTCAACACCTCGCCTTGGCGCTGGTCGTCCTTGAACGCGGAATACCGGTGGAAATCCAGCGACACCGACTACCACCATTCCCGGGACGTATGGGGCAGCGGTCTCGGCACTCCGACCAACGGATACCCGGCCTTCATTCTCGGGCGCACCATTCACGGCGGCGAATTTGAAACGAAACTCGCCCTGCGGCCCGCAAACTGGCTCAAAACCACGTTGACCTACCAGATGGCCAGCACGGATTATTCGACGCGGACCGACCCGGCCGTGGACGCGGGCACGCTAAATCCGGTTTCTCCCGGGGGAACAATCCTGGCTGGGAAATATGACGCCCAGACTTTCGGGTTCAGCGCCACGCTCACGCCCATCCGGCGATTTTATTTGTACGGCGCCTTCACTTACAGCCTGTCCCGCCTGACCACGGCCAGTCACGGCGACCCGTCCGTTGTCCCTTACAGCGGCAACGTCTATACCGTCATCACCACCGCCAGTTACGCGTTGAGCTCAAAAACCGGCCTGCTGGCCGCCTACAACTTCTCGCGTGGTGATTACGGGCAGCATAACACCGCCGGCGTGCCGCTCGGAATTGATTTTACGCACCAGCAACTGCTGGTCGGCCTGACCCGGCGGTTCAGTGACCGGGTGTCCGCTTCCCTGCGCTACGGATTTTCCCAATACTCGGAACCCAGCAGCGGCAACCTGAACAATTACACCAGTCACGGCGTCTTTGCGACCCTGGCCTGCAAGTGGCCGTGAGCAGGTACCACTTCTACTTGTATGCGAGTCATGCCGTACATTGCCATTCCCTCGTTTCGCCCCGGATGAGTTTTTTGACCTCAGGGCGGTGGTCAATCACAAAGGGGTCAGTCCCGCATAACCGTATATATTGGTCTTTGAGTTCATTCTTTGTTTCTCAAACAATTGGCCACATGACCATCCGCTCCCATCTTTAACCGTTGGGCGATCCAATTCAATGTCATCGTCGTTTCCATACGCAGCCGCCGGGCGATTCTCACCTTTTCCAGATCCCCCTTCCGCCGCCGTTCCAACTCCGACGGACCCCATTTCCGCCGCCGCAACTCTTCAGCCACAATTCGCTCGGCCTGCGCCTCCGCCGTCTCCTGCCGCTCGCCGCCTCCATGATTCCGTCCCATCTTCCTGGCCATCTGCTCCAGCAACTCCTGCCGAAACGGCTCATCGCCCAAAAACCAACCACGCCGAACCGCTTTCAATCCCTGCGCATCGTCAAAACCCCGCCGTTGTTCCATCATCCGCTCAAACTGCCGCCTTCCTGCCGTGCTGTCTTGTGGAATGCCCATCTCCCCGAAAAGCCGCTCCACCTTCAGCCACCCTGCCCGCTTCCGCGGGCTTTTGAGATATTCCCCGTAACTGCTCCAACGATACTCCCGCAACGGCTGATCGAGGCCCAGCAACTTCGCCCGGACAGGATTCAGATGCACGTAATCACACACCGTCCGCAGATACCCGTCACCGCTCCCATCCACGATCAGCGCCTTGTAGCGTCCGCTGAACAGGTGCCCAAAGAGTTTGTGCCGCCGGTTGAAACGCGAGGTGTAAGTGCCCAGAAACCATTTCATCCCCGCCACCAGATTGGCCTGCGGTGTCTCCACCACCAGATGAAAATGATTGCTCATCAGACACCAGGCTTGCACCTCCCACCCCGTTTTACGGCAAGCCTCTCCCAACGTCTCCAAAAACAACTCTCGATCCCGGTCGCCGCAAAAAATTGCTTCGCGCCGGTCGCCCCGGTTCAGAACATGATAAATGGCATGGGGATATTCCACCCGCAACTTCCTGGCCATGCCCAAAGTTTCCCAAACCCTCGACCTCCTGTCAATATGCGATTGTGCGGGACTGACCCCTTTATTTATTTAGGCATCGTACGGCATCGCGTTCTACGGCTACGTCTGGAGCGGGGGTACCGGCACTTCCATTGGCGGCGCGGCCCTGCCCCGGCAAACGTGGACCACCGCGCCCACGACCACGACGCCCACGTACGACACCATCATGACCACCTATTACCAGACGAACCGGTACCACTGGGACACCGATGCCCAGGCGGCTTATCTCAGCATTGATAACAGCGGCTCCGCGAATGACAAATTCATCTCCTACGATGATGAACACGCTTGCCAGGCCAAGATTAGTTACGCCCGCAACCGTGGCCTCGGCGGAGTCATGATTTGGGAACTCGGCAGTGGGTACCGCGCCGGTCAGCCTGTCGGCCAGCGTGATCCGCTGCTGCAAGCCGTCAAGCAGGCCCTGGCCACGCCGCAAATGACCGCCATCGGGCTGAGCGGTCAAAAGGACATCAGGCTGGAGTTCACCAGCTTGCCACTGGCCTCCTACGGGTCCAATGGACCAGCAATGTAACTTCCGCCGCGTGGAGCACACTGACCAACAACGTGTCCGGGACGGGCGGCTTATTGCAGGTCAACAACCCCGACCCAGCCAGTCAGTCGCAGCGTTTTTACCGGGTCCGAACACCTCCTTGATGCGGTTTTTGTCCGCTGCCAGTCTGCGCCAAGCCGAGGGTGGGTTGGAGACGCAAAAGCGCGAAGCTCAGGGGAAGCCTAAAGTCTAAAGGTCAAAGTCCAAGGTTGGGGCTGAAGGGCGCTGGCGGCGGGAGGGGAGTTGTCAAAAATAGGAACTGAGGCGCGACCAGCGCAGCGGCCAGATACTATCGGATCCGGCTCCTGCCATAGAGTGGTTTCGGAATGGATGTGCCGCGACTTTCAAGTCGCCAATAGCGCACGCTAAAGCCGTGCGGCTACAGTTTTATTGAAAATGCTCCAGCAGCCTGTCGAACATGTACCACTTCACTGCTGCCGTCTGCGGCAAACCAGCGCCGCCACTCCCAACAGGCAGAGGCCGAAGGTGGAAGGCTCGGGCACTACCGTGACCTGGACCGAAAAGTTGTCGTACCACGCTGCATTACCGGCATTCGACACTCCAGAGCCGAGGCGGATGACATCGTAGCTGCGGAACTGTGCCGCGGAGCCAACGTTATTCACCCGCTCGGCGAGGATGTTGTCCACGAAGAACGCGAAATCGGCACTAGCACCGTCATCGGTGCTGATCACCACCCCGAAATTATGCCAGCCGGTGAAGCGCAGAGGGGCATTGACGAAATCGTTCAATTTAAAAAATCCACCAGACGCGAGAGTGCCGCCCTCGTTCGGTCCTCCATCAGGGTCAGTCGTCGGCGGGGTATAACCCAATATTCGCGCCATGTAGAAATTCCCTCCACTGTCGCTGTTAATGTGATTGTTGTTCAACCCCATACCAATAATCTGGCCGGTGCTAACCGCAGACGTGCCATCCTGCAGGCCGGAGAATTGGCGATACGGAGCAGCCGCAGCACTGGAATCGTAAAAGTCGAAACTGAAGGCGATAGAGGTGTTGATGTCAATTAAGCCAGTTTCGGTAAACGAACGTTGGTTGCGCTGTTGGTTGCTCGTTGCGGTCCCATCAACCCGTATGGACTGAGGCAAACTGGATGCCTGGTCGATCGCAAGTGTAGCGCTGAGCGGAGCAACGGTCCCGATCGGCGCCCAAGCGGCTTCGAAAGCAGCCTGGTCGGCGTAGGTGTCGAAGTTGTCGGTAAAAACCGAGGCAGCCTGAGAGACAAGAACCATCCCGGCCAGGAAAACACCAAGGCAAAGGAAACGCGTCGCTATTTTCATAAAAAACCTTTCTTTTTTTCTGAGTTTCTGATCTAAGTTACTAGTTTACCACTCCGGCACAAAGCCTCAAGCTCATTCTGGCACGGTCATTGCGGAATCCGAATACGATACAGGCGCACCGGGTCGTTGGTTTGGCCATTCGGCTCAAAGTAGTTGGTCACCACCGAACCGCTTCCTGACGCCACGATGGCCGGGTCGAGATCCGTGAAACTGCCGGGCAGCAGACTGCCGGCGGCCTGCACGATGTTGGTCGTGCCGCCGATGGTGCGCCAGACGATCAGCACACCGTTCGTGCCCACATCCAGCGCCAGAATCTTCAGGCCGGATTCGGAATCCTTCGGGTCGCTGCCCAAGCGGCACTCCTGGCTGTCGGTCAGGCCGTCGCCGTCATAGTCGTAGTTCGGATCGGCGTAGCTGACGATGACCTGCTGGATGCAACTGTTGCTGTTGCCCGACGGGTCGGTGGCGATCCACACCACTTCATTCGTTCCTACCAGGTAGAGGGACGGTACATTGCTGCTGAGCATAACCGAGCCGGAACTATCCGTAGCCGTGGGGGTGCCCAGGTCTACACTGGCTGCGGCGACGTCGCACTCGCCCAGGCCGGTGTATGCCAGCAACGTGCCGGGACACGTGATCTCGGGCGGGACGGGATCGGTGATGGTAGCCGTGCCGGCATCGCCGGCCGTCAGCACGACGCCGTCCCATGCGGCATTGTAGGGGATGACCTGGCCCGCGGCGCGGGAGGACGTGACCACCTGGGTGGCCACGCCGCTGCTGCTCGTGAAGGAGGTGAACGTTTCGTTGGTTCCGTCACCGTCAAGATCCAGGGTGAACTGGATGGCCTGATTCGTGATGCCGCCCAGGGCGTTGGTGAGCACCGCCCGCAACACGCCGATGGAGCCGCCGGCATCGTAGGTGAGCGTGACATCGCTCGCCACCACCACCGCCCCGTCAATGACGTCGCCGACGCCGTTATGGTCGGAATCCGCCTGGCCGGGGTTGTACACCGTCGGGGCGTTGTCGTAGGCCATGGCCAGCGCGTAGTCACCGAGGGTCATCACCACGCCGTTGGACTTGCAGTAGTCGAGCAGGGTCAACCACATCGCCCAGCGATCGGGATCCACCATGTTGTTTTCGCGATTGCTGCCACCGGGCGCGGCCGCGCAGTCGGTCAGGCGCTCCTGATCATTGCAGTAGCGTGTGGACCATTCCACTTCCTCGATGAGCCAGGTGTTCAGTCCGCCTACTTGCGTGATGGACTGGAGATACTCCACGTACGTTTTGTTCCCCTTTGGAATCACCGGATTCACCTGCAAGTCCGCGCTGGCGTGGAACATTCCGTACTGGTCGAACGCCGCGTGGTGCGAGCCTTCGGGACTGAAAATCGAACTGTTCTCCTCATAGACCGACGCGCTGAACCCGGCCATCATCAGATGCGAGGTGGCTTCCCGGCTGGGTGTGTCGGAGGCGTTGTAGGGGGGCGCGTAGCTGATCAACGGATGGGAGGCGTTGGTCCAGTTGATCCTGGGTGACGTGGCCGGGTTGGCGCCGGACTGCTGGAGCCACGGGTCGGAGTAGTCGCCCAGCAGGGTCCGCGTGCCGACGCGCAGGTACTGGTACATCTCCGCGACGGTGAACCCGCACGTCTCGCAGGAGTAGAAATTCTTGTTCGGATCGCTGGCCCAATCGCCGTTACCGGTATTGTCCGCGTGATACGTGCCGTGCTGGCTGATTTCGAGGTTCGGATTCGCAATCCGCTCGTTGATCCAGCGGATCGGGTCGGGGTCGCCGAAGGCATTCCATAATAGTTTGGGAATCACCACCACGGTGATCGGGCAGTCTTTGCCGCCCGGTAAATCGGCGGGCACGTTGTACCCCGTCGTCACCGGCTCGTCGCCAATACCGTTGTAGTTGGTCAGCTTGTTCAGTTCCCACTGCGCGGGCGTCAGGATTGCCGCGTCCACGAACGTCTGGATGAACTCGTTCTGGAACTGCCGGCCGAGCGCGTCGATGCGGATGATGAAATGGGTGTTGGTTCTGGACCACTCGCCCTTGGCCTGCTTCGCCTGGGCGAACAGAGCGGCATCCAGCGGACCGTCGAACACACCGTCTCCGTCGCTGTCGTTGTTGTTCAGCGGGTCACAAGCATCGCCCCGTCCATCGCCGTCCGAGTCCTTCTGGTCGGGATTGTATGTGAACGGGCAGTTATCGATCGCGTCGGGCACGCCGTCGTTATCATCGTCAGCATCAGCCGGATCGCCGACGCCGTCCGCATCATTATCGAGTTGGTCATACCGGTTCAAGCCGCCATCGGTGTTCATGTCCAGGCGCGGCGCGTTGGCAATCGTCGGGGCGTTGTCATACCGGTCAATGATCCCGTCGCCATCGGTATCCAGCCGGTCGGTGAACAACGCATAAACGTTGCCTTCATAGTTCCCGAACAACACGTCCGCATACGAATCGCTGTTGGGATTGAACTGTCCGACCGCGAGGCCGCGGGCGTCCGTACCGGTGCCACCGATGATGCCGGCATTGGCGAACTGCGGCCGGCCCGAACCGTCGTTGCCGGTATTCAGCCATAGATCGACCTTGCCATCCCACGTTCCATCGGTGCCGCCGGTCACGAAATCCATCAAGCCGTCGCCGTTGAAGTCCGCCACCGCGATCGGCATCTGCGTGCAGAATTGCGCATGGATCTGGGCATAGGCATACGGCCGGTTCGACACGCGTTCATACCGAATCGGGGTGAAGGTGCCGGAACCGTTGTTGCGGTAGATGTAGAGATAACTGGCCCGGTCGGACACCAACAGGTCCTTGTCCCCGTCACCATCCATGTCGCCAAACGCCAGCCCGTACGCGCCCAGCGTCTGGCTGCTTAACGGCGGATAATAGGGGGGCGCTTCCGGGTTCGGTGATGAACCGAGGTCTTGCCCGGCAATGATGACCGTGCCGGCGCTCCAGACGGGCTTGCCCGTCCCATCGTTGCCGGTGTTCCGAAACAGGACCACGTCGGCCGTGTTCCCCGTTCCGGTGCTCACCTCGCCGGCCACAAGATCCACATCACCGTCGCCATCCACATCCGCCGCAGCAACGGCCGAACTGGCGTCTCCGGCGTCGCCCACCAGCAAGCCGAGATCGTACGTCGAGGAAACGGTGTACTGAAAAGTCCCGTTGCCGTTCCCCAGGTACAAATACACACCGCCGATGATGAAGGGTGTGGTGGCGACCGTGGAGACCATCACAAAATCATTCGAGCCGTCCCCGTTGAAATCGCCCGCTGCCAGACCGTAACCCACATTGTACACCGCATTGACCTTGCGGCCCTGGTTCGCGAAGGTGCCGTCGCCGTTCCCCTTCCAGAAGTATACATCGCCGGTGGTGTTGCCGGCCACGAAGTCGTTGGTCCCGTCGCGGTTGAAATCCGCCACGCCCAGACCCCACGCGCGGGTACTGAGATTGGTGCCGACATAGGTTTGGTCAAACCCCGGCTGCAATATCGCCCAGGCAGAAGCGGGCGCCCACCAGACCGCGACGATGAGTAATCCGAAATACCGGGCCGGAAACCTGTGTTTCATAAAAGAATTCCTTCAACTTCCGTATACTGGGAACCATATAAGAAGACCATCCCTCTCTCAGAGTCAAGCAAATTCACGGGCTTTGTCGTGTAACTTTCAAAAGCGGAATTCTGTGTGCGATCAAAAACGGACACTTTGTGCCTAGCCGGATCAGGGAGACCAAAGACAAAGATGGCTGAACATGGATTTATCGCTTTGAACTGGCTCCGGCATAAACGGGTCCTCACTATTGACACTTTGGCCTTCATTTCGTTGTCGTCGCCAGACAGTTCGACACATGCGTCCAGCTTCCCATGTGCAGCCGTTGCGCAATCCATTTCAACGTCATATAGCAGTTCATATTGTCATTGGCGCACAAAAGTTCATGCGGAAATCTGGCGGACATTTCGTCTTCTGGCAAAGCGCCAGAGGACTGGCGCACTCCAAGACGCTTCGCGTATTTCAAGCATCATCGTGTCGCGCGCAGCGTCTTGGACTGCGGCGGCCCTCCGCCGCTTTTCCCAGAGGCATATCAAACTGTGCCAATGTTAACTGCAACTGCTATAGTGCTTTCCGCCTCAACCGCAACGCCATCTTCACCTTCTCCGGATCGCCTAGTCTTGCCTCGATTTGGTGGACAAGGGGTGATTGCAGATCCCTACCGGGGGCTTGCCAGGGAACGCGTCGCTTCCCACGTCAATCGCAAACCTTCCAACGTCAGATTCGGTTCAACGGCTGAAATCTCGGGCAATTTGGCCGCCATCAGCCGCGCGTAACCGCCCGTGGCCACGACCGGCAGATGTTTTGTTTTCAACTCGCGCTTCAATTCGGCGATCAATTCACGAACCAGCCCGCGATACCCATGCACCGCGCCGACAACCATCGCTTCCTCGGTGCTTTTGCCGATGCTCGTTTTGATTTCGCGGATTTTGATCCGGGGCAGCAGTGCGGTTTTTTCGTGCAAATAATCCGTCATCGCCGCCAGTCCGGGCGCGATGATGCCGCCGGTGTAATTGCCCGCGTGGTTGATGACATCGAACGTAACCGCCGTGCCGAAATCCAGCACCACCACCGGTGCGCCAAAGCGATGCCGCGCGGCGACCGCGTTCGCCAGGCGATCCGGACCGATGGTGTCCGGCTTCGGATAATCAATCCCCACGCCGCAAAGCGTCTTCGACGTAAGTTCCAGCGGGTTCAAGCCCCAAAGCCGCCGGACGATTTTGCAAACGAACGGTGTCGCGCGCGGCACGACGCTGCAAAGCGCCACGCCGTCGAGCCTGGCACGGCCAACGAATTTTCGCACCAGCTTCGCCGCCGTGCCGTTGAACCAGTTCGCCGTGGGAAGGTTGGTCTGCTTCACGACCCGCCGGTCGTTCGCCAGACCGGCGTGCGTGTTCGTGTTGCCAATATCGAAAAGCAAAAGCATCATAAAAAGTCCGAAAGCCGAACCCCGAATCCCGAAAGAATGTCGAAATCCGAAATCCGAAGACCCATTTCGCCGGTTCGCGAATCCTTTGTAATTCGGTCTTCGGCCTTCGTCCCGCATTGCGGGATTTCGGTCATCGGATTTCGGGTTTCGGATTTCATTCTCATTTCTCCAGGGTCACATCGCCGCCGATGACGCGCTCCAGATGCCCGTGCTCGGTGCGCAGCAGCAACGCGCCGTCGTCATCCAACGTCTCGGCGCGACCGCGAATCTTGCGCTCACCAGTTTGAATTGTCACGTTGCGGCCAATCGTCTGGCAATGCGCTTCCCATTCGTCCGCCACCTCCGCGAAGCAACCACCGCAAATCCGTGTGTAATCGGAATCCAGTTCGCGCAAAATCGCCGTCGCCAGTTCCGCGCGCGAAATCGTTTTGCCCGATTCAATTTTGAGCGAAGTCGCCAGCTTGCGCAATTCCGGCGGAAACTCGCTCGTGCTCAGATTTACGTCCACGCCGATGCCGAGGATGATGTGACGAACCTTGTCCAATTCCGCGCTCAACTCGGTCAAAATGCCCGCGACCTTTTTCCCGCCAATTAAAATGTCGTTCGGCCATTTGATTTCGGGATGCAACCCGGTTTCGGATTGAATCGCGCGTCGCAGCGCCGTTGCGGAAGCGATCGTCAATTGCGTCGCTTCCTGCGGGCGCAAATCCGGCCGCAGCAAAACGGAAAACCAAAGTCCTTTCCGTCCGGGCGAAATCCATTTGCGGCCGAGCCGCCCCCGGCCCTTCGTCTGCGACTCGGCAAAAACGACAGCGCCCTCCTTGACGCCGTCGCGGGCGAGTTTTTCGATCACGTCGTTCGTCGAGGTCGTTTGCTCGAACACGCGGATATCGCGGCCGATGACCTTCATTTTGCCGAGGCGGGCGAGCAAATCGTCGGCGTGCAACACATCCGGCGCGCTGACGAGCCGGTAGCCAAAATGCGGACCGGCCTCGATTTCGTAGCCAAGCTGGCGCAACTGCTCGATGCGCCCCCAAATCGCCGCGCGCGTGACCCCCAATTGCCCGGCCAGGTCGGCGCCCGAAACGCCGGCGGGATTCTCGCGCAACGCGGAAAGAATTTTTGCGTCCGTCGTCATAAGATGGAAAACATCCAACATCCAACATCGAACGCCCAACATCCAATTTTGAAGACACGTCCGTGGGCATCCATTGGATGTTCGATGTTGGATGTTCGATGTTCGATGTTTCCCTTCATTCCTCAAAATCCAGTCCCATGTCCACCGCGCGCGCCGAATGCGTCAGCGCGCCGATGGAAATGAAATCCACACCGGTTTTCGCAATCGTCTGGACGCCGGCCAGGTTCACGCCGCCGCTGGCCTCGGTTTTCGCGCGGCCTTTGACTTTTTGCACCGCCAGCCGCAATTGCACGGGATTCATGTTGTCGAGCAGGATGATGTCCGCGCCCGCGGCGGCGGCCTGCTCGGCCTGCTCCAGCGTGTCGGCCTCGACTTCGATTTTCAGTTGCGGATATTTTTCGCGCGCGCGTCGGACGGCGGCGACAATTGGATTTGGTGCGGCATCCCGCACCTGCGGGACGGCGAGGTGGTTGTCCTTTATGAGCACCAGGTCGAACAGGCCCAGGCGATGGTTGCGTCCGCCGCCGCAGGTGACGGCGTATTTCTCGAACCGCCGCCAGCCGGGCGTGGTCTTGCGCGTGTCGAGAATTTGCGCCGGCGTGTCTTTGATGGCATCAACGAATTGCGCGGTCAATGTCGCCACGCCGGACAGCCGCTGGACAAAATTCAACGCCACGCGCTCGGCGCTCAAAATCGCGCGCGCCAAACCGGAAATTTTCAGCAAAATTTCGCCGTCGTTGACGCGCTGGCCGTCTTTGGCCAATCGCTCAATTTTGATTTCCTCTTCGGAAGGCGGAGTTCCACGACGCCCTGATTCGTTTTGAGATTTTTGGGGCTCGCAGAGCTCCCTCCGATTGATGAATTCAAAGACTCCGCGGAAAGCGGCCTCGGCGAAATCGAGTCCGGCGACGACGAGCGGTTCACGCGCGCGCATGACGGCCTTGGCCGTCGCGGTTTCGGGCACGGTGGCGAGCGTCGTGGCGTCGCCGTCGCCGATGTCCTCGGCGAGAGCGAGTTGGACGGCTTGACGGATTTCTGCGGCGGACAATTCCACGCCGTCAGGATGAAGGCGAATGGAAAAAGGGAAAAGAAAAAACGGGCGCGCAGTTTTCTGAACGGCGCGATGACACGCGCGAAAGCGCGCGCCGGGTCCGATTTTAAGCGCAGAACACCAACGTCAGCTCAACAATTTTTCAAACCGCGCGGCGGCGGTGTCCCATTCCGCAGCCGATTGCGGCGTGATGGTTTTAAGTTCAAATGAATTTCGCACCACTTCGCGCGCGGCGGCATGCGACGGCAGATGGCCGAGCGCGATGGCCTGGATCAAAATGTTGCCGGTGGCGGTGCATTCGGTCGGACCGACCAGGACGGGGATTTTCACCGCGTTGGCGGTGCATTGATTGAGCATCGCGGCCTTGCTGCCGCCGCCGACGATGTGCAACCGCTCGATTTTTTTGCCGGTCAACCGCTCGATCCGCCGCAGCACGACGCGATAAAACAACGCGAGGCTTTCGTAAATGCAACGCATGAACGCGGCGTGATTGGCGGGCACCGGCTGGCCGGTTTCCCGGCAAAATTCGGCGATTTTTTCCGGCATATCGTCCGGGCTGAGAAAGCGCGGGTCGTCGGGGTTGATGAGCGAGACGAACGGCGGCGCGGTGGTGGCGAGTTGTTCCAGCGCGGCAAAATCGTATTTTTTGCCTTCCTTCGCCCATTGGCGGCGGCATTCCTGCACCAGCCAGAGGCCGACGATGTTTTTGAGCAGGCGCACGGTGTTGCCGAAACCGATTTCGTTGGTGAAGCCAAGCCCGCGGCCTTGTTCGTTGATGATGGGCTGCGGCCATTCGACGCCCATGAGCGACCATGTGCCGGAACTGAGGTAGGCCCAGTTTTCCCCGCCCGCCGGAACGGCGGCGACCGCCGCGCCGGTGTCGTGCGAACAGGACGCGACGACTTCGATCTGCGGCAGGCCGACCTCGGTGGCGAGATTTTTTTTCAGCGGGCCAAGCCGTGTGCCGGACGGGCAAATGGGCGCGAAAAGTTCCTCGCGCAAACCGAGCGCGGCAAAAAGTTTTTTTGACCACGTCTTGGTCTGCGGATTGTAAAGTTGCGTGGTGCTGGCAAGTGAAACCTCATTTCTCGCCACGCCGGAGCAGAAATAATTGAACGCGTCGCCGAGGAGCAGAAGTTGTTTCGCGCCGGCAAGGCGGGCGGGCGGCTCGGCGGCCAGCTGGTAAATCGTGTTCAACGACATGAACTGAATGCCGGTCTCGGAGTAAATCGTCGGCCAGTCCACACGCGATTTGGCGTTCTCAACGCCGCCGACGGTGCGCGGGTCGCGGTAGCACCACACCGGCAGCATGATCAGGCCGCGCTCGTCGTAAAGCACGTAATCCACGCCCCACGAATCGGTGCTGATGCTGGCGATGGGCAGCTGGCGCGCGGCGGCTTTTTTCAGGCCGGCCTTCAACTCGTTGAACAAGCCGTCAATGTTCCAGTGCAACGCGCTGGAAACCTTGACCGGGCCGTTGGGAAAACGATGCAGTTCCTCCAAAGTGATTTTTCCGTTGTCGAGCGTGCCGAGCATGAGGCGTCCGCTGTCCGCGCCGAGGTCGCAGGCGAGATAATGTGTGGGCATGGTGAAAAAATTGCTGGCGCATTTTACGCCACGCAAACGTGGTGTCAAAGGGATTGGGAATCAGCCGCCAGGACCGAATTGAAAAATTGATTTCCCGTCAACCGCAATGTTAAACCTCTCGACTCCGGCACCGTTATTTGCTAAATTATTGCCATGGATGGAGACGAGCGCGATATTTTTCAATTCCTCAAAACCCGGGGAACCGACTTTGTCGGCGCCATGGAGATTGCCCGGCGTGCCGGCAACAAAAAGAAATTTTACCAGGACCCCGACTGGGCCAAAGTGGTCCTGATGCGGATGGGAGAACGCGGCATTCTGGAAAGCGACAGTCAGGGCCGCTACCGCATCAAACCGGTTTCCAGAAAGGATAAAAGCAAGCGCTGGGTTGCGCCGGACATCGCCAAAATCCTCCACGAAAGCGGCGTGGAAGTTGAAGCCGGCGGGGACATTGCCTCGGACGAGTTTTACGAGGAACTCTAGCGGCTCATCCGCCCGGCCAATCGCCAAACCGGATTTGCCACGCCAAAAATTTTCCGTTCGCACCCGACATGTTCGCCGCGCTGCTCACCACCCTGTTGTTTTCCATCTCCGCCATTTGCGGCCATCGCACCTCGACGCGGCTGGGCGGCGTGGAGGCGAATTTCTGGCGCATCTGCGGCGCGATGTTTTTTCTGGCGATTTGGGCGAATACGCTGGGCGCGGGCACGAGCGGCGCGGCGTTCCCCATTTTTGTCCTGAGCGGACTGGCCGGCATCGGCCTCGGCGACACCGCGTATTTTCAAGCATTGCCGCGGCTCGGCAGCCGCCGGACCGTCCTGCTCACGCAATGCCTCATCGCGCCGTTCGCCGCCCTGACCGAATGGCTCTGGCTCGGCACCCGGCTGAACCTCGCGGAAATTTTTTGCGTGGTCGTGATTCTCACCGGGGTGGTTGTCGCGCTCGCGCCGGGCGATCATTTGAAAATCGCCCCGCGCCGGTTGTGGATTGGCATTCTGGCCAGCACCATTGCCGCGCTCGGCGGCGCGTTCGGCGCGGTGTTGAGCCGCAAGGCCTACTTCGTCGCGCACGCGGCCGGCGAACATCCCGACCCCGGCACGACCGGCTACCAGCGCGTCATCGGCGGCGCCGTTGCGCTCGGTTTGATTTTTTTGATTGTGAAATGGCGGCACACCCGACGGCGCGGCGACGATGCGCAAATGAAAGATTCATTTTCTCCGCGCGAAAAATTACGGCTCTGGCCGTGGGTTCTGGTCAACAGCCTGGCCGGCCAGACGGTCGGCGTGAGTTGCATGCAATGGGCGCTCGAAAACACGCCCACCGGCATCGTCACGGCCATCATCGCCATGACCCCGATTGTCATGCTGCCGCTGGCGCGCGTTTTTGAGGGTGAAAAAATCACCGCGCGGTCGCTCACCGGCGGCCTCATCGCCGTCGCGGGCGTGTTGGGCCTGACATTTTGGCATTGAATCCTCGCGAAAAACCAATTCCCATTCGTCCTCGTCCTCCTGCTCGTTCTCGCAATCGAATGATCGAGGACGAAGAACGAGGACGAGGATGAATTTTATGAAAACAGAGTTGCAGACCGTCGTTGAATCGCTCGGCATCGAAAAATTCCGGCGGCACATTTTTCTTTGTGCCGACCAGACCGAGCCGAAGTGTTGCGCGAAGGAGCAAGGGCTGGCCGCGTGGGAATTTTTGAAACGGCGGCTCAAGAAACTGAATCTCGCCGGCCCGGAGCCGCTGGTTTATCGCACCAAGGCCAACTGCCTGCGCGTCTGCGTGCGCGGGCCAATCGCAGTCGTTTATCCCGAAGGCGTCTGGTATCACTCCTGCGCGCCGGAAGTGCTGGAACGCATCATCCAGGAGCACCTGATCGGCGGGAAAATCGTCGGGGAGTTTGCCTTTGCGCATAATCCTCTGCCGTGAATCCAACGGGTCCGGTTAACATAAATTCCCAATCTTTATCGCCATAATTCAGGCTGCACCACCCCCATTTTCCGCTCGACTTTCGTTTATTTAACGTGCAGAATTACCCCAGTTTCGGAGGAAACATGGCCAGACTGCTCATCAAGACCGGGGGTTTGAAAAACCAGACGTTAGAACTGCGTTTCGGCACCAATCGCGTCGGGCGCGACCCCGACTGTGATTTCCCCATTGATCATCCCACCGTGTCCTCAAACCACTGCGAGCTGGTGTTGTCGAGCGAAGGTGTGATGCTCCGCGATTGCGACTCGACCAACGGCACGTTCGTCAACGGCGATCCGGTCAAGGAAGCGTGGCTGCTTCCCGGCCAGACGGTGAGTTTGGGCGACGTGGAATTATTCGTCGAATCCACCGAGGTCAACGTTGCGATCCCCAAGTATGAGCGCGAGCGTCCCAAACCGCCGGTGGTGCTTGAAGGCGGCGTGATACTCTGCCCGCGCCATCCGCAGGTGCCGATCACCTACAAATGCACCCACTGCAACGAGGTGATGTGCAACGGTTGCGTGCATGTGATACAACGCAAAGGCGGCCTGCCGCTGTTCCTCTGCACGCTTTGCAGCCACAAGTGCGAACCCATTGAAGTCGTGAAACAGGTGAAGAAAAAAACGTTCATCGGCTTTTTGCGGGATACCGTCAAACTCCGGTTCCGGAACCCCGTTAAACGCGATAAATTTTAAAAGCACCGGCTGCGACCTCAGGACGGCGATCGGTCTTTCAAAAAACGCCGGACCATTTTCTCCAACGCGGAAATCCAGAGCGGATGTTCGTTGAGACACGGAATTTGCGCGAACTCCTTTCCGCCTGCCTCTAAAAATGTTCTCCGCCCCCGAATGCCGATTTCTTCCAGCGTCTCCAGACAATCGGAAACAAATGCCGGGCAGATGACCAGAAGCTTTTTGACTCCGCGCTTGGGCAACCCGGCCAGTTCAAAATCCGTGTAAGGCTTCAGCCACGGAACGCGACCGAGCCGGGATTGGAACGAAATGGAATACTGGTTCACGGGGACGCCCGCTTTCGCAACAAATGCCGCCACCGTTTTGAAACATTGCGCGCGGTAACACGTCGCGTGCGCCGGACTGTCAGTTTCGCAGCAGTTCGGCACAGTAAGACAATGATTGCCGGTCGGGTCGGACTGGCGCAGATGCCGTTCCGGAAGGCCGTGAAAACTGAACAGCAAATGGTCGTAGCCCGCCGCCAGATGATTTGCCGCGCTCGCCGCCAGGGCCGTGATGTAATCCGGCGCGTCGCCGTAGGGCGGTTGGACTTCGACCCGCATTTGCGGCGCGAGTTTTGCCACGACTTCCTTCACCCGCTCCACCGCCGTTTCGTAGCTCGACATCGCGTAGTGCGGGAACAGTGAAATCAGAAATAATTCGTCCACGCCGCGTTCGCGCAATTTCCGAATCGCATCTGGAATGGACGGATTTTGATAACGCATCGCCAGTTCAACCGGCACGGTGACACACTTTTGCAATCCGGCCTGCACATGTCTGCTCGTGACGATGAGCGGCGAACCTTCGGGCGGCCAGATTTTTTTGTAAGCCTCGGCGGCTTGTTTCGGACGGTTGATGAGAATCATCCCCACGATGAACCGGCGCAGCAGCCAGGGCGTGTCAATCACCCGCCCGTCCATCAGAAATTCATTCAAATAACGCCGCACGTCGCCGACGGAGGTCGAGTCCGGCGAACCCAGATTGACCAGCAAAACGCCTTTGTTCATGCGATTGGCAATTCCGAATACCGAAACCCGAAATCCGAAGGAAGCCCGAAATTCGAACCGGCCAGTTGATTTCCGGCAGCGACGGCGTTCTGGACTTCGGACTTCGTCCCGCATTGCGGGATTTCGGATTTCGACATTCGGATTTCGGATTTTGCAAACATGAAAGTTAGTTCGCCACGGGACCAATGAATCCCGCCACCCGTTCCACGATATTCACGCCCGACACAATCGTGTCGCCCAGCGAAACGCCGTCGCGATAGTGGCCGGCAAAGAAAAGGCCCGCGGCCTTGTTTTCGATTTCGTTCATCAATTCGCGGTAACGACCGTAGCCGACGTTGTATTGCGGAATCGCCTTCGGATAAAGCACGCAATGCTGGAAGGTCGGTTTGCCGGTCACGCCCAGCAGCACCCGCAGGTCTTCACACACCAGCGCGACCAGTTTCTCCGCCGGCAGCAAGGCAAGTTCCGGATAACGTTCGCCGCCGATGTAACTTGTAAGCGTCAAATGACCTGTCGGCGCGCGATTGGGAAACAATGACGACGAGAAAATCGTGCCGAGAATTTTAAAGCCTTCGATCTTGGGGATCAACATGCCGAAGCCTTCGCACGGATGCGCCACGTCTTCGCGCCGGAATCCGAGCACCACGCTCGCCACCGGCGGATGACGAATTTCGGAAAATGGCGAGAGGTCGAGCGGCTCAAGTTCTTTATCCTCGGTAGGGCGGTGCTGCTGCGCCGCCCCAATTTCAGGGCTGCGCGGCAGCGCAGCCCTACCACACATCACTTTCAGCTCCGCCAGCTTGAACGCCGTGCCGCAATAAATCACCGCGCTGTGTTCAACTCGCGTTTCCCGGAGGGACGAGCTCTGCGAGTCCCCAATTTCATGTGCAGTGAGTGGGGCTCGTGGAACTCGTCCCTCCGAAAGCGTGAGGGTCCAACCGTCAGCGGTCTGCGTCAGCTTTGTAACCGTGGTGTTCAGTTTCACCGCGTCGCCAAGTCGCGCCGCCAACGTATCCGGCAAAACCTGCAACCCTTCATCAAACGAAAATTTTGGCGCACGATCCTTGGCCACTTCGCCGCTTCGCTTCCGCGCACCCGCGCCGAAAATCTGGCCTTTGATCAGTGAGCCGTAATTGTCCTCCAGCGCCTTGAGCTTGGGAAAAGCGTGCGTCAGGGAAAGCCGGTGCGGATCGCCCGCGTAAATTCCGGCGACGAGCGCGTCAATCGCCTGGTCGAGAAATTCTTGGTTCAGCCGGCGCACGACGAATTGCGCGATGCTTTCCTCAACGCCGTCGCGCCGCGGCACGAACGGTTCACGCAACACGGCCAGTTTGGCTTTGGCGGTGAAAAGTTTCGTCGTGAAAAAACCGAGTGGCGAACCCGGCATCGCAATGGGGCGTTTGTAGCGGACGACATACCGCGTCTCCGCTTTCGGATCGGGATTGAGCCGGCGCGATTGCAAACCGGCGTCGCGGACAAGCTGGCCAATCTTCGGTGACGTTTCGAGCAACGTGTTCGGCCCGAACTCGGCGAGATAACCGTCCTGCCGCAGCGACTGAATCACACCGCCGACGCGCCCACTCGCTTCATAAACCGCGACCGGAATGCCCTTACGTTTCAGATAAAACGCCGCGGTCAACCCCGTGATGCCGGCCCCGATGATGGCGACAGATTTCATTTGTTGGTGATTGCGCTTGGCCAATCCCAGACAATTTGGGTCGGGTCTTTGAAAACTAAAATCTTTCCGAGGACGCTCTTATCAACCGGCCCGAAATCCCAATCCCTTTGCAAAAGACAACCAGATGTACTCGGATAAAACGTATTCACGTTGCAATAAATTCTCGCCTTCAAATACTCACGTAATTGTGGTGTTAAGTTGGTGCCGTAAAACTTGAGATTAGCCGCTGCAACTTTATTTTCTTCAAGAGCAGACGAAAAAGAAGATTGCCTGGAACCAACAATTGCCCCAACGAAAAATCCAATTACTAAACCGAGCATGAAAAGAATTGTGACCTTCATGGCTTTAAATCGTCCTCGAATGCTTTCGCTCACCCACGGGCGCGAGGGTATTGTCAAAGCACATCGCAATGTTGCGGATGCAAAGGCGGCCGGAATCGTTCATTTCGGAGGGGCGAGTTCCACGAGCCCCTGACCTTTCATTAAGTTGCATCATGCCACGGCAATATATTGAGTTCACCTTGATACGGCCAGTCTTCCGGCCGCTTCACCAGACCATCCTTGATTGGATTTTCCCAGAGATAAAGCCACTTTTGATGATAGCTTTCGCCGTTCCGCAACTGCCGGTCAAAAAAGTCTCGTTGCCAGATTGGTTTTTCATCCGGACGCGGCCAATGCCGGGTTGCTTCCGCCCGCCAGAACTGCACCCATTGTTTAAGCGGTGTGACCGGCAGTTTCGCTGGTGCGCAAAAAAGGTGCAGATGATCCGGCATGATAACGTAGCGTCCCACCAGCCAATGGTCAGCCTTGTGCCAACAATCGAGCAATAGCGCGACAATATCAGGCTTGGCCAGCAAAGGGCGGCGTTTGTCTGCACAAACGGTGATATATTGGAGAATGGTTTGATTCGGAAATTCCAACGGAACCAGATGCGGGAGCGCAAGGCGACCTGGTTCTCGGATTGGCTCTTGCATGAAACCAGATTGAGCCGCACCTGGATTGTCCGGCAAGTTGAAAATGGGGGCTCGTGGAACTCGCCCCTCCGAAAATTAAATCGTTCTCGAATGTTTCCGTTCACCCACGGGCGCAAGGGTGTTGTCGAAACACATCGCGATGTTGCGGATGAACAAACGGCCGGTGTCGGTGACTTCGAGACCGGTCGGGGAACGGCGCACCAGGCCGTCGGCTTCAAGCGGCGCGAGCGACGCGAGTTCCGGCGCAAAGTGTTCCGTAAAGTTGATGCCGAGCTTTTGCGACATCACGGCGTAATCGAGCGAGAGGTCGCACATCACGCGCATGATGGTTTCGCGGCGGATTTTGTCCTCCTCGGTCAGGAAATACGCGCGCTGTAGCGGCACTTTGCCCGCATCCACGGCTTCCTGCCATTTCGGCAGTTCCTTCTCGTTCTGCCAGTAGGCTTCGGGAATCTGCGAAATGCTCGACATGCCGAACGCGTAGATGTCCGAACCAGCGCGCGTGCTGTAACCCTGGAAATTGCGCTGGAGCTGCTTGTTGCGCTGCGCCACGGCCAGTTCGTCGTTGGGCCGCGCGAAATGATCCATGCCGATATAGACGTATTGGTTGTTGGCGGTGAGTTTCTCAATGACCAGTTTGAGCACCTGCAACTTGGTCCCGGCGGCGGGAAGATGCTTTTGCTGTTCCAGGATTTTTTGGGCGGGCTTGACCCACGGCACGTGCGCGTAGCTGAAGACGGCGAGCCGGTCCGGCTTCATTTCCAGCACGATATCGAGCGTCTCGTTGAACGACTCCGGCGTCTGGTGCGGCAGGCCGTAGATGAGGTCGAGGTTGATCGAGCCGTAACCCAGCTCGCGCATCCAATCCATGGCCTGCTGCGTCATCGCGCGCGGCTGGATGCGGTGGACGGCTTCCTGGACTTTCGGATTGAAATCCTGCACGCCCATCGAAGCGCGGTTGAAACCGATCTCGCGCAGCGCGACCATGTGATCGCGCGTGAGCCGGCGCGGGTCCACTTCCACGCTGGCTTCGATGTCCGGCGAAAACGTAAAGTGTTGGTGAATGATTTCGCCAAGGCGGCGGATTTCGTCGGGCTGTAAAAAAGTCGGCGAGCCGCCGCCAAAGTGAAGTTGTCCGGCCTTACGCTGCGGATTCAACCGCGGCGCCATCTCCGCCACCTCGCGGCCAAGGTAATCCACATAGTCCCTGCCCTTGTCGTGATTGAGGGTGATGACGGTGGTGCAGCCGCAAAACCAGCAGAGCGTCTCGCAGAATGGAATGTGAAAATAGAGCGAAAGGCCGCGCTCGGTCCGGTTGTTTTCCGAAATTTTTTCGGCCAACTGCGGCCACGTTATCGCGTCGGTGAATTTCGTGGCGGGCGGGTAAGAGGTGTAACGCGGCCCGGCCACGTTGTATTTCTGCACCAGATCGAGATCAACTTTGAGCGTGCTCATTTAAAACCACGAACAGTTTCGACCAGCGCGGCAATGTTTTCCAATTTCGCATTGGGCGGCACGCCATGACCGAGGTTGAAAATATGGCCCTTGCGACCGCGCATGGCCTCGAGAACGGCCCGCGTTTCCTGTGCGACAACTTCCGGCGTGGCGTCGCTGAGAAACGCAGGCGCAAGGTTGCCTTGAAGAGCGATGTCAGCGGGCAAAAGCCGGCGCGCGTGAGCCAGCGGAAATTGCCAGTCTATGCCCAGCACGCTTGCCCCGGTCGCCAGGAGATCATCCCAATTCCCATGCGTGCCGAGGGAAAAAACAATGATCGGAACGCCGGCCTCCGGCACGGCTCGCTGGGATGGATTTTCGGGCCGGGCCGGGCCGGAGGCCGGCGTTCCGATTGCGGCGATGATGTCCCGCATCCAACGTCCGGAAGCTTCCTGAAATTCCGTCGGCGCGAGCTGGCCGCCGTGACTGTCGAAAATCTGGAGCGCGTCCACGCCGGCGTTGATTTGCATTTGCAGATAAGCGGTGATGGCGGCGGTGAGTTTCCCGGCGAGCGCATAAAAAGTTTTCCGGTCTTCCCGAAAGAGGCTCAAGGCGCGGGTGTATTTCCCGGCGCTGCCGCCTTCCATCATAAACGTGGCCAGCGTCCACGGCGAACCCGAGAAGCCGATGAGCGCGGTCTGGTCGCCGAGTTCCTTCCGAAGCAGACGCAACGCCTGGTCCACGTAGCTGAGGCGTTCGGTCACGCGCGCGACGGAAAGGCGCTCGATATCGGCCCTTGTGCGCACGGCAAAGTCCATGACCAGGCCGCCGGTTTCGCGGAAACGATAAGGCTGACCCATCGCTTCGGGAATGACGAGGATGTCGCTGAACAGGATCGCCGCATCGAATCCGAATCGCCGAACCGGCTGGAGCGTGACTTCGGCGGCAAGCCCGGGCGTTTGAATCAATTCCAAAAAAGAATGCTTCTCCTTCAGTTCGCGATACTCCGGCAAGGCGCGCCCGGCCTGGCGCATCAGCCAGACGGGCGGGCGATCCGTTGCGCGGCAGTGGCAGGCGTCGAGAAACCGCCGGCGATTCGTCGGGTTGCCCGAAGCGGTGGGCGCGTTGGCGTTGGCATTGATTGCAATGGCGTCCATGTGTTTTGAGCGCATTACGGCTGCATTGCTTTTAGCATACCCAATCGGTTTTGAACAGCGAGTTGCGCTTTCAATTTTTTGAGCAACTTTGTCCGAACACCGGTTTTTAATCAAAAGCGAGACCATGAAAGCCAACGAACTCCATTCCAAACTCCGCGAATCAAGCTGGCGGCGGAAGCTCATTGAAACCGAACAAGCCGAATTGCGCGCTTATCTCGCCGCAAATCCCGACGCACGCGCCGATTGGAAAATGGAATCAGCCTTGAACGCCACGCTCACCCGATTGCCGGACGCGCCCGTGCCGTCGAATTTCACCGCGCGCGTGCTTCAGGCGGTCGAACGCGAAGAGGCCCGACCGCACGGCTGGAGCTGGCGTTGGAACTGGCATACGCTTGTGCCGCGCGTCGCATTCGCGGCGGTGGTGATTTCCTTCACCGGTTTGGCCCTCCATCACCATGAAATTTACAGCCAGCGCGCCGCGCTGGCCAGGAGCGTTGCGTTCGTGACCAGGGGACAACCGGTGCCCAGCCCGGAAGCGCTGGAAAATTTTGACGCCATCCGCCGCATGAGCCAGCCACAGCACGCGGACGATGAATTGCTGGCATTAATGCAATGATTCGTTCGTGGCAGGTGCGTTGCTGGCTCGCCGCCGTTTTCGCAGTCGGCCAGTTTGCCGCTTTCCAGCTCATCGCCGAAACGGCCACGAATGTTCGGGCTCCGCAAAAATTATTTTCCGCGCCGACGAATCTTTCGCTGCCGCCGATCCCGCACTCAAAGTCACCCGTCGATTTTTTCCGTGAACTGCTGGCGATGACGCCCGCCGGACGGGAAAATTATCTGACGAATCGGCCGCTGGGAATCCGCGACCGCATTCTCGCCAAGGTGCGTGAATACAAGGCGCTCGACCCGAACGAGCGCGAATTATGCCTGCGCGCCACCGAATTGCGCTGGTATTTGCTGCCCCTCATGCACGAATCTCCGACGAACCGTGCCGCGCGGCTGGCAGCCATTCCGGATGATCTGCGGGCCCTGGTTAAAACGCGCCTCACGCTATGGGATATTTTGCCGCCGCCGTTCCAGAAGGAATTTTTTGAGAACGAGCGTGCCCTGCGCTATTTCACGCATGTGGATTCGTCAAACAGCCCGCCGATGCCGCCCCTGCCGCCGGATCACGGATGGCATCATGGCCCGCCGGACCACGATTTGGCGCACTGGAACACGCTTTCGGAGGACCAGCGTCAAAAAATCACCGCCCAATGCAACCAGTTTTTCGAACTGACGCCGATGGAAAAAAAGAAAACGCTCAACACCCTGTCGGACGCCGAGCAGCAGCAAATGAAAAAAACGCTGGAGACGTTTGGGAAATTGCCCCCGGTGCAACGCTTCAAGTGCATCCGCGCGTTTACGGAATTTGCCGGCATGAGCGCGCAGGAAAAACAGGATTTTTTGAATAACGCCCAGCACTGGTCGCAAATGTCGCCCAAGGAACGCCAGACTTGGCGCGATCTCGTCACCCACGTCCCCGAATGGCCGCCGTTGCCACCCGCATTGATGCCGCCGATGCCGCCACAGTTGACGCAGCGTCTGCATCCGGTGGCCGCCACCAATCCCAACTGACCTCCGGCGAATTTAAATTCCCATTTCCGCCGCCACACCTTAATTTCCCGCCGTGCATCCGATTGCGTTTCAACTCGGCTCCTTCACGATTCATTGGTATGGCGTGATGATCGCGCTGGCATTCCTGGCGGGGCTTTGGACGGCCACCCGCCGCGCCCGGCGCGAAAACATCTCCGGCGAAAAAATCGCCGACATCGTGTTCTGGCTGATGTTCGGCGCGATTCTCGGCGCGCGCGCCGTTTACGTGACAACTTATTGGAAGGACGAATTCGCCAACCAGCCGCTCCGGGAAATTTTCATGATCCAGCACGGCGGGCTGGTGTATTACGGCGGCCTCATCGGCGCGACGATTGCAGGCATGATTTACATTCGTTGGAAAAAATTGCCGCTGTGGAAAACCGCCGACGTGCTTGCGCCAAGCATTGCGCTGGGAAATGTTTTTGGCCGCATCGGCTGCCTGCTGAATGGCTGTTGCTACGGCCGCGCGTGCAGCCTGCCGTGGGCCATCCGGTTTCCATCCGACCATTCGACTGGTGGCGCACCCGTGCATCCGACGGAAATTTACGACGCGCTTTTAAACTTCGCCCTCTATCTTTTTTTGGCGTGGCTGTTCCGGCACAAAAAATTTAACGGCCAGGTGTTCGCCACCTATCTCATCGGCTACGCCATCTTCCGTTCCATCGTTGAATTTTTTCGCGGCGATTATCCGGCGGATCATATCTATAACGGCCTCACGTCAGGACAATTGGCAAGCATCCCCATTTTTGCCGCTGGTCTCTTGCTCGCGGCCATGCTGTCGCATCGCGAACCCAAACGGGGATAGCCGATGGAGAATTGACGATGGCAACAATTCTTGAAATCCATTCTCCATCCTCAAGAAACCGCCCCACAAATTCATTCGTTCGGAGGGACGAGCTACGCAAGTCCCTCAATTCCGAAGTCCCAAAACATTCAGGGACTCGTGTAACTCGTCCCTCCGAATTTTAAGATGAATTCCATCTCCCATCTCCCAATCCTCATCGCCGGCCCGACCGCCGTCGGCAAATCCGAAATCGCCCTGCGCCTCGCGGAACAGCTCGGCGGCGAAATCATCTCCGCCGATTCCATGCAGGTCTATCGCGGACTCGACATCGGCACGGCCAAGCCATCGCCCGCCGACCGCGCCCACGTGCCGCATCACCTCATTGACATCTGCGATTTGACCGAATCGTTCGACGCCGCGCAATTCGCCCGGCTCGCGTATCAAGCTGTCGTGGAAATCCAGTCGCGCGGCTACGTGCCGGTTCTCTGCGGCGGCACGGGACTTTATTTCCGGGCCTTTCTTGAAGGGCTCGGCGAAACGCCGCCGGGCGACGTCAAATTACGTGCTGAACTCGAAGCCGTACCGCTGGAAAATCTGCTGGCCGAACTGCGCGAACGCGACCCGGCCACGTTTGAAAAAATTGATAAGAAAAACCCGCGCCGCGTCATCCGCGCCGTGGAAGTGATTCGGCTCACCGGAAAACCGTTTTCTGCACAACAATCACGGTGGGGCGAGACTTTCCCCGGGTCTCGTAGCGCGGACATTCCTGTCCGCGGGTTCACGGGACATTCTTGTCCCGTGTCTGCGGAAGCGGATGCTGTTTCACCCCCGCACGGACTGGCGGCTGGAAAGTCGCCAGAACCGGCAGACAAGAATGTCTGCCCTACATCCATCATTGTTTTCACCCGTTCGACCGAAGATTTGCGCGCCCGCATTAATGCCCGGGTGGACGCGATGTTCAAGCGCGGGCTGGTGGACGAGACGCGCGAATTGCTCAAGCACGGCCTTGCGAAAAACAAAACGGCCATGCAGGCCATCGGCTACCGGCAGGTGGTGGAACATCTGCGGAGTGAACGGTCATTGGCCGAAACCATTGAGCTGGTGAAAATCCGCACGCGGCAGTTTGCCAAACGCCAACTGACCTGGTTCCGCGCTCAAAAGAATCTCGAGTGGATTGAATTGAAGCCGGACGAGCCGGTGGAAAAAATCCTGCGGAAAATTGTGATGCCCTTGATTTGGGCTAAAATCAACCAGGCGGAGTGTAGTATTGGGCTATTATAACATCATTCGTATCGAAGTATGTCATACAGCTCTCCAAAGTAGGTACAAATTCCTGTTTAGGTCCGTATAAAATCCACGAAGTGGACTCTTTGTTAGTGTTATACCATTTAGTCGCCCAGTTAACTTTGACAACTTCATTGGATTCACTTAACAGCCTGAAGTCAGCAAACAATTGCTTTACTTCACTCTTGTTCATTCCGGGCTTAAGCGATGAAGCCGTGCTTTCCAGTTTCGTCGGACGGCCATTACAGCCAGCAAACAAAAAGGCGATTATTAATAGAAATGGCAATCTCCATTTCATAATTCAACTCTCCCTCGGTCGTTTGACGACGACTTCAACTCCCGCCTTGTTTTTTGCGATCATGTTCGCGGGCAGGATGCCGCGCCAGAAGACATTCGGGTAAACCACCGCGCCGCGCCCAAGGATGCTGCCGGGATTCAGCACGGCATTGCAGCCGGCCTCCGCGCCGTCGCCGAGCAGCGCGCCGAATTTGCGCAGGCCGGTGTCGAACGGCACGCCGTCCATCTCCACCTCGATGTTGCCGGGAAACAGTTTGTAGTTGGATATTTTAACGCCCGCGCCGAGGTGTGCCTTGTAGCCGAGGATCGAGTCGCCGATGTAATTGAAGTGTGCCGCGTTGGCGCCATTGAACAGCAGCGAGTTTTTCAGTTCGGACGAATTGCCGACAACGCAGCCGTCGCCGATGATGACGTTTTCGCGGATGTAAGCGTTGTGGCGGATCTGGCAACCCTGGCCGATGATGGCCGGGCCTTTGATCATGGCGCCGTCCTCGACAACGGTGCCTTCGTCGATGAAAACTTTTTCACCGATGAACGCCCTGCCCTCGCCGGGGTTGTGCCGGGCCGGTTTCAAATTGGCGACGATGTAGCCCTCAATTTTTTTGAGCGCGTCCCAGGTGAATTTGCAGCCGTCGAAGATGGCGGCATGTTCGGTCTGGCTGAGGTCAAACAAGTCGGCTGGCTTGAACATGACGGCAAGTTAGGCGAAACGGCGGCGGCAGAAAAGCGAAATGGCGCGGGCTTGCCATTCGCGGCGGCGGGCGTATTTTTGCGGTCGGCTCGCCCCCATAGCTCAAATGGATAGAGCAGCGGTTTCCTAAATCTAGATTCGACTTTTGCCCTCATGCGGACACACGAGGATTCATCAATACTGACAAGCCTTTCGTCGTTGTTTGCTTGTTGCGGTTAACGCCCCCTTAGACCCCTAAAAAGACTCATTTTCGGGCCAGTAGTATCCAAAAGCAGTATCCAAAATTCCCCCTCAAAAATCTCCAATTTACGGGAATTTCTGCTTTTTGATTGACCCGAATATCGTCGGCTTCACACTTCTCCGCCCATGTCCAAACTCCTCTCCCGCCTCATCAATCTCCTCGAATTTTTCACCAACTTTATCAGATCCAAGCCGAAATCAGAAACCGGCCGTGAATTGTTGGGCATGTATTTTGTCGAGAGCAATGCGAAGAGGAACAAAATGAATCGAGAGCGGCAATGAGGGGAGTTTACCGAGTTGTTCTTTATTCCTGCTTTTCTGGAGGAGGCATCAAAAAGTCGGCCAAATATTGGGGTTCATCCCATGCCTTTATCCAAGGGGCGGCGGCTCTGTCCAAAGCTTGCTCAAAGGCTTTGTCTTCGGTTGCAGAAAATAGCGTCCGTGCAAGGAATGTGTGGATGCGATTCACCGCGCCAATGATGAGCGTTTTCATCTCGTTCTGATTGATGCGTGACACTTGGGTCCAGGGAATTTCCCTGCCTTCGGCGTCAATGACCTTGACGTCGGAATAATCACCAGTGCGGGTGACTGGTATTATGCCGGCATGAAGTTTTTCAAGATAGCCTCTGCGCACACAGGCAGCGGTCATGATCTTGGCAAATTCGCCTTGTGATTTTTTTGGGCTCATTTTCATGGCATCCTCGCAGTGTTGTTTGCAGCATGGAAACACGCAAGTGATCCCTCGCCTGCCGATACGTTCACGGTGGCCACAATGATGATGGTGCCGAAAGCTTACGCCTTGCCCCCAAAGCTGACGTAGTCGTCCAAATCCAGCAGGTCAAAGAACGTCGCGATGTCCTCACGTTTAGGACCGTATTTCTTGTGGTTTGCGTTGAGATATTCCCGCGTTTCCGGATCAGTCGGAACACGCTGTTCCACGTAGGCTGACCATTGAGCAATTTCCATTTCCGTGCGCTTGAACTTCGCGTTGGCAGTGATCCACGCCAAAATCTCCCCGTCACCCTTGCCAGTGGCGAGTTGCTTTTTCAGGGCGGCTGCCTTGATGCCAACGAAGTTCAGGAACCGCTGATCCAACGGACAATCGAATTGGTATTCACCATTCTTGCCGCTGAGGGTTGCGCGGCCTTTGTCGAGGCAACGGGGAAGAATGACGAAGCCGCCAAGGCGCACACGTGGACTGCGAGGTGCCTGTTTGGTAAGATCAAATGTTTGAATAGTCATAATATTGTTTTTTGTGATGATACCTTGCCCAACGCTTCGCTGATTTGCAAGTTCAAACCTGTTAAAATTTGGAATCAGCCCACAGGTTGCCACTTTCGAGGGCGGATGGAAAATATGCTCTGGTGGGTGGAAGCAGCCGGGATCACCCCAAGGCAAGGAATGGGTTTCGCTGTTTGCTCATGAAGTCGTCTTCAGCCGGCCTCCTAAACAACGGCCTAAACCAGCATTTTGCTTTGGCACCCGGCTCGGTTAATTGAAAACATTTTGTTTTGCTGCAACAGCCCCTAAATCCAAAAGGCACTCTGAAACAAACAGAGTGCCTTGGAAAATGGGAGCCGGTTTTACTTCGTGCGCAGAATCGCGTCCTTGGCAGCTTTGGCTACGCGAAACTTCACAACGCGCTTGGCTTTGATCTGGATCGTTTCGCCAGTAGCCGGGTTGCGTCCGATACGAGCCTTGCGATCAACCAGCACCAACTTGCCGAGACCAGGCAGGGTAAAAGTGTTCTTGGCGTTTTTGTAAGCCAGTTCTGCAATAATTTCAAGAATCTCCACCGCCGCTTTCTTGGTGATGCTGCTCTTGGTTGCGAGTTCAGCCGCTATTTCGGATTTGCTCAGTGCTTTTGCCATAATTCGGTCAGTTCGTTTTGTTTGTTAATGGTTGATGTTGACCGGTGCATTAAAGCTGGCCAGGAACGATTAGCCAAGATAAAACCACGTGTTTATTAAGGAATATGCGCTTTTCGACTGGTTGACATCACCGGAAGCAGGACGACGTTGCAATTGGCTGGTGTGGACGTGAGTGCAGTTGGCAGTAATAAGTTGTCAGTAGTAAATACGCCCATGCCAGCCATGCTTTTCACGTCTTCCCAATCTCTTTCCATAATGGTTCAAGGTCATTCAGAGCCATCATGATGGTCCAACATGAACTCCAAATCGCGCGAATCAAGAGGCTTTGGAGTGTTCTTTAGCATACCTGATCGACAAGAGGCGGAGCAGGTCTGTTCTGGCCTTATTGCCATCCTTATGCACTGCCTCCTCTGCCCGCTCCTGTCTTATAATCTTAAGAATCCTTTTCGGATCAATGATGATTTCCCGCTCCTGTCGGCCATCCAAGTAAGCAATCACGTCCTCCGGATTTGCTATCGCCGCAATGATCCAGGGGTTTGCTTTACCATGTGCCCGAAAGTGAGGAGACTTGGCGGCAACCCGTATATCCAGCGTCCATGACAGGCCCATTTTTGCATGCGGTTTATTGTATCCTCGATAAAGCGTGAACGGTTTGGACAGGCTATGTAAAACTGACAATTCCTTTTCTGTCATCCAAGATTTCCGGACTTCCTCTTTGTGTCGATTAAAGAAGCTCAACCATTGGCGGCGATAAGCCCATGAGGTGTCTGCCATGTTCCACACGCCAGCCGCTGCCCGAACATAATCAGAACATGCCTTTAACCGCCTCTTCCATGGGCTGTTGAAAAAAATTAGGGTGCTACATTGGGTCCCGAAGAAAGAAACAAAACTTCCGCAATGTTTTGTTTCTTCAAAATAACGGAGCGCTTCTCGTTGGAGTTCAGCCTTCTGCGCATAGAACTCTTGTCGCTTTTCGGCCGTTATGCAGGGCAGACTAATATTATATTCAAAAGTCTCGATGGCGTAGGGCCAATATTTGTAACGCTTGCCAGCTTCGTAAAGTTCTTTTTCGAGTTCCCAGTTCATTGACATTTTCGACATTATCGTGACCAAGATATTCCGGATTTATGTCGCACCCGAAATTCTACTGTACGAGTCAGTTTTACTAGCAGTCAAGTTGAAAACAGTTATTCACATCACATGCGCCAGACTGCATGTGAGGTCTGCAATGTGCTTATGAAATCGAACTGGATGGTTGGGCAGCGAAAATTGCTCGCCCGTTGTATTTCCGAAAAGATTGTCACTCCCGAACAGCTTTGCAGTTTTATCAAAGAGCGGATGAAATAATTGCCCGCTCAATATTCAAACCTGCTCGTCTCCTTCAAAAACCGCTCAATTTCAGTCCGTGAAATTATTTTGTTCCGGGTCGCACAAGAGGATTTTAACAAGCCACGGGTAATGAGTTTGTAAATTGTGCTTGGTCACATTCCTAAAATCTCTGCAGCCTCTTTTGTCGTGTAAGCGAGTCGAGGAAGTGATTTTTGATCGGTTGTTGCAAGGGCCGGTGATGATGATTGATGTGATGTTGGCGCTTGGATTTGCAGGCCAGACATCAATTGCTCCAGGTTTTGGGGATCAATCGTGAGCTGGCCAGTGAGTGTAAGGGTGAGGGTGATTGGGGATGGGGTGTTCATTTTGATATTGAGGAAAATAATACCCGTTGTGTTGAGCCGGCGCAAATGGACCCGGATCTGTTTGAAAAACCGTGATGGGGCGATTGAAGACATTTTTGCTGTGCTTCGACCGCTTGAGTGAACTCTATTTTAACCAGAGCACGGTCACGCCCTCGTTTGTTGCGGCCAGATCCGAATCCGCTCGCAGATCAGGCACCACTTCAAGAAGTTCCAACACGACTGGATTGAAGATGGTGAAATCTTCGCCCAGGATGAAGTCCTTGATCACGCCCTCCTTCTTGCGGAGAGCGAACGATTTTCTCAGCCCATGATTCAATGTGCCTCCTTTGCCAGAGGATCCGTAGCCGTGGATTATTTTCAGAACACGCACGCCTTCACGTTTGGATTTCCTG